>Ga0182030_10008880_pt1 | contig 20691 bp, 21 predicted proteins | sample 812S3MmetaG_FD_121299 | JGI IMG/M metagenome (GOLD analysis project Ga0182030, IMG submission 121299) | Permafrost microbial communities from Stordalen Mire, Sweden - 812S3M metaG (Illumina Assembly) | ecosystem: Environmental > Terrestrial > Soil > Wetlands > Permafrost | place: Sweden... | reverse complement strand
GTCCACGGCATCTTCCGGTCGTCGAGGTGCTTCTGCGGCGTCGTGACGTAGCCCCAGTCGGCCTTCTTCTTCAGGCGCGGCACCTGGTAGACGAGGGCCAGCATCCCCGGCTTGCGGAAGAGGGTCGAGTCATCGCTCCCCCCCGCTTCGAGGACGAGGACGCGGACGGAGGGATCGGCGCTGAGGCGATGGGCGATGACGCACCCGGCCGAGCCGGCGCCGATGATCACGTAGTCGTAGCTAGCCATGACCCCAGGAAGCGGAGTAGAACACGTTCTACTTCGGAGCGTCCACCGTGAACTTTGCGTTTACCCCCGAGCAGGCGGAGCTGAAGCGCGGCGCACGGCGGTTCCTCGCCTCGTGCTGCGCCAGCGCGCAGGTGCGGGCGGCGATGGAGAGCGCGGGTGGGCACGACGACGCGGCCTGGAAGAGCGCGTGCGAGCTCGGTTGGTCGGCGCTCGTCATCCCCGAGACGTACGGGGGCGCGGGCCTCGGGTGGGTGGAGCTCGTCGCCATCGCAGAGGAGACGGGCCGCTCGCTCGCGTGTCTCCCGCTGTTCTCCACGGTGTGTCTCGCTGCCAGTGCGCTCCTCGACGCCGGTGACGACGCGCAGCGCACGGAGCATCTGCCGCGTATCGCGTCGGGAGAGGTGCAGGCGGCGCTGGCGTTCGCGGAGGAGACGACCGTCGATCCCGTGGCCATCGCGACGCTCGCCCGCGACGATGCCGAGGGGTACGTGCTCTCCGGAACGAAGAGGTACGTCGTCGACGGGGCCACCGCGGATCTTCTCGTCGTGACCGCGCGCGCCCCGGCCACGTCGGGGGACGACGGCGTCGCGCTCTTCGTGGTCGACGCGCGAGCCCCCGGGGTCGTCCGCGAGCCGGTGCCTACGCTGGATCCCACGCGGCGGCTCTGCACCGTGGAGCTTCGCGGGGTGCAGGTCGGTCGCGGCTCACGGATGGGAGACGCGCGTGCCCTTCGCCGCATCCTCGATCGCGCCGCGGTGGCGCTCGCGGCCGAGGCCCTCGGCGGGGCGGAGCGGTGCCTGGAGATGGCGACCGACTACGCGAAGACGCGCGTCCAGTTCGATCGCCCCATCGGTTCGTTCCAGGCCATCAAGCACCGCCTGGCCGACATGCTGGTCTCGGTCGAGACGGCCCGCTCGGCGGTCACCTGGGCCGCGTGCGTCGCCGCGTCGGACGACGTGGACGAGCTTCCCACGGCCGCCGCGGTGGCCAAGTCGTACGCGACCGAGGCCTTCTTCCGATGCGCCGCCGAGTGCGTGCAGATCCACGGCGGCATCGGGTTCACCTGGGAGCACGACGCGCACCTCTATCTCAAACGCGCACGCGCCTCGCTCTCGCTCCTCGGATCTCCCGCCCGCGATCGCGAGCGCATCGCCCACATGGTAGAAGCGGTGTAGCCGTGGATCTTCGCTTTACAGCCGAGGAAGAGGCGTTCCGCGTCGAGGCCCGGCAGTGGCTCGCGACCAGCCTGTCGGGTGAGTTCGCGGCGCTCCTCGGTCGCGGCGGCCCGGGCGACGAGCACGAGGTGTTCGAGCCGCGCCTCGCCTGGGAGCGCAAGATGGGCCGCGACGGCTGGACGTGCCTTTCCTGGTCGCGAGAGCACGGCGGCCGGGGTGCGAGCCTCGCCGAGCAAGTGATCTTCCTCGAGGAGTACGTGCGGGCGCGTGCGCCCGGTCGGGTCGGGCACATCGGCGAGGGGCTCATCGGGCCGACCATCGCGCTCTTCGGGACGGACGCGCAGAAGAAGCGGTTCCTTCCGCCGATCGTGCGCGGCGACGAGATGTGGTGCCAGGGCTACTCCGAGCCGAACGCGGGGAGCGATCTCGCGAACGTGCAGACACGCGCAGTGCGCGACAGGGGCGACTGGGTCATCACGGGGCAGAAGATCTGGACCTCGCACGCGCAGTGGTCCGACTGGTGCTTCGTGCTCTGCCGGACCGACGCGAGCGCGCCGAAGCACAAGGGCCTCTCGTACCTCCTCGTGCCGATGCGTCAGCCCGGCATCGAAGTTCGCCCCATCCGGCAGCTCACGGGCACGTCCGAGTTCAACGAGGTGTTCTTCGACGGGGCACGTACGCCGGCGGACCACGTCGTCGGCGAGGTGAACGGCGGCTGGGCGGTGGCCATGGCCACGCTGGCCTTCGAGCGGGGCGCGTCGACGCTGGGACAGCAGCTCTCCTTCGAGAACGAGCTCCGCGAGGTCCTCGACGCGGCCCGCGAGAATGGGAGCCTGCGGGATCCTGCCATGAGGCAGCGCCTCGCCCAGGCGTGGATCGAGCTGAAGATCATGCGGCTCCACGCGCTGCGCACACTCAGCCTCGCGCAGACGGGCCAGCTCGCCCGCGAGGCGATGATCTCCAAGCTCTACTGGTCCACCTGGCACCGCGCCCTCGGCGAGCTGGCCATGGACGTGCTGGGCGCGGACGGGGCGGTCGCGCGCGGAGCTCACGAGCGTCTCCAGCGCCTCTTTCTCTTCTCGCGGGCCGACACCATCTACGCCGGCTCGAGCGAGATCCAGCGCAACCTCATCGGCGAGCGCGCGCTCGGGCTGCCGCGATGATGAAGTCCCCTCCGCCGCCGTATCCTCCGGCGAGGGGACTCCTCACGGGGAAGACCGTCGTCGTCACGGCCGCGGCGGGGACCGGCATCGGCTTCGCCACGGCGCGGCGCTGCGCAGAGGAGGGGGCCCGGGTGGTGCTCAGCGATGTCCACGCGCGTCGCCTCGAGGCCGCGGCCGACGAGATGGCCACGCTGTTCGGCGCGAGGCCCCTCGCCGTCCCTTGCGACGTGACGCGCGAGGAGGACGTGCAGCGCCTCTTCGCTCTCGCGGCGGCGGAGCTCGGGGCGATCGACATCCTCGTCAACAACGCCGGCCTCGGCGGCACAGCGAACGTCGTCGACATGACCGACGAGCAGTGGTCCCGCGTCCTCGACGTGACGCTCACCGGCACCTTCCGGTGCACGCGCGCCGCCCTGGCCCACATGATTCCGCGCCGCGCCGGGGTCATCGTCAACAACGCGTCGGTCCTTGCCTGGCGCGCGCAGGCGGGGCAAGCGCACTACGCCGCCGCCAAGGCGGGGGTCATGGCTCTCACGCGCTGCTCGGCCATCGAGGCCGCGCCCCACAACGTGCGCATCAACGCCGTGTCGCCGAGCATCGCCATGCACCCGTTCCTGGCGAAGGTGACGACGCCCGAGCTCCTCGACGAGCTCACCTCCCGCGAAGCCTTCGGCCGGGCCGCCGAGCCGTGGGAGGTCGCCAACGTGATCGTGTTCCTCGCGAGCGACTACGCCACGTACATGACGGGCGAGTGCGTCTCGGTCAGCAGTCAGCACGCTTGACGAAGAATGACGGGGCAGGGAACCGATGGCGGACGAGCGGGCGGTAGGTGCCGAGGGCGTGCCCTTCGAGATGGACGTCGAAGGCGGGAAGATCCGTGAGTTCGCCCGCGCGACGCTCTCGTCGAATGCCGCCTACATGGACGGGGACCGCCCCGTCAGCCCGCCGACGTTCCTGACGACGACGTTCTTCTGGGAGGAGCGAGCGCCGGGGAGCAATCCCTGGCCCCTCGTGCACCTCGATCCGCAGCGCGGGATGCACGCCGAGCAGGAGTACGTCTTTCATGGACCCCCGCCGCGCGCCGGAACCCGCCTCGTGTGCCGCAGTCGCATCGAGAGCGTGTTCCACAAGGAAGGTCGCCGCGGCGGCAAGCTGACGTTCGCGGTGATGGTCACCGAGTTTCGCGACGCGTCGACGGGGGTGCTCGTCGCCGAGGCGCGGATGACGGGTGTCGAGACGGAGAAGCCGCCGGAGGTGCAGCCATGAGCGCCCGATGGGACGAGCTTCCGCCGGGCGCGACGGCCCCGGAGAGGCGCGTCGGCCCGCTCACGCGGACGGACTTCGTGCGCTACCAGGGAGCCTCGGGGGACATGAACCCCGTGCACCACGACGAGGTGTTCGCGCGCGCGGCGGGCTACGAGGCGCCGCTCGGCGTCGGCATGTTCCACGCGGGCGTGATGGCGACGTGGGCGACGGACTGGCTGGGCCCCGAGAACGTGCGCGGCTTCAAGGTGCGCTGGAAGGAGCCGGTCTGGCCCGGGGACGTGCTGACCATCACCGGTCGCGTCGCGAAGCAGACCGAGAAGGACGGCGAGCGGCGCGTCGAGGTGGACATCGTGTGCACGCGGCAGACAGGCGGAGTGGCCGCGCAGGCGACAGCGGTGTTCGTCGTGCCGCCGGCGGCCTAGTCGAGATCGCCCTAATCGCGCGGCGTCTTCGCCGCGGCCAGGAACGCCGGCCGCTCCCCCCCGCCGTGCACCAGCAGGTTCGCCCCCGTGACGTACCGCGACACCGGCGAGGCCAGGAAGAAGCACGCCTCCGCCACGTCGCGCGGCTCCGCCATGCGTCCCATCGGCACCGTCGCAGCGACTGCCGCGATCCCGGCCTCGTCGCCGTAGTGCAGGTGCGACTGCTCGGTGTGGACGAGACCCGGAGTCACGGCGTTGACGCGCACCTTCGGCGCCCACTCCACGGCCAGCGATTGCGTCAGGTTGAGGAGCCCCGCCTTGGCCGCGCCGTACGCCGCCGTCCCCGGGGAAGGGCGTGTGCCGCTCACGCTGGCCACGTTGACGATGACTCCTCCCTCGTCTTGACCCTGCATCACAGCGTTCGCCCGCTGCGCGAGGTAGAGCGGCGCCAGCAGGTTGAGCGCGACGATGGCCGACGAGAAGCGCGGCGAGGCCGTCGCGGCATCGGCGTAGGGCGAGCCTCCCGCGTTGTTCACGAGGACGTCGACGCGGCCGAACCGCTCGACGGCGAAGCCCACCACCTTCTCCGCCGCGTCGGGCTCCCGCACGTCGGCCTGGACGAAGACCGCGTGGCCGAGGCTCTCCACAGGCGCCGTGCGTCCGCACACGACGACGCTCGCGCCGTCCTCCAGAAAGCGCTCCGCGATGGCTCGCCCGATGCCCCGTGCGCCTCCGGTGACGATGACGACTCGGGCGGGTGGCTTCGTGGGCATGGGTAGACACCTCCAGTGAAACATGTTCTATTCTCCCTGCCTAGAGCCCTGCACACGCCCATGCCCATCGCTCATTCGATCGCCGACGGCATCGCCGAGGTCGTCATGTGCAACCCACCCGTCAACGCGCTCGACGTGGCGGGGTGGCACGAGCTCGCGCGCCTCGTGCGAAGCCTCGGGGAGGACCCGGCGGTGCGTGTCGTCATCCTCGCCGCCGACGGCAAGGGGTTCAACGCGGGGGTCGACATCAAGGAGATGCAGCGGACGCCCGGGCACCAGGCGCTGCTCGGCGCCAACCGCGGATGCTACGAAGCGTTCGCCGCCGTCTACGAGTGCAAGGTGCCCGTCATCGCCGCGGTGCACGGGTACTGCCTCGGCGGGGGTATCGGTCTCGTGGGCAACGCCGACATCATCGTCGCCTCGCGCGACGCGACGTTCGGGCTGCCGGAGGTCGACCGCGGCGCCCTCGGGGCGGCGACGCATCTGGCTCGCCTCGTGCCGATGCACAAGATGCGCGCCATGCTCTACACGGCGGCGACGGCCACCGCCGCCGAGCTCTACGCCTTCGGCTCGGTGCTCGAGGTCGTGGAGCGAGACGACCTTCGAGCGGCGGCGCGCCGCCTGGCCGCAGGCATCGCCGCGAAGAACCCCGTCGTGATGCGCGCGGCCAAGGAGTGCCTCAACGGCATCGATCCCGTCGACCCCAGGCGAAGCTACCGCTTCGAGCAGGGATTCACCTTCGAGCTCAACCTCGCCGGCGCGGGGGACGAGGCGCGGGCCGCGTTCGTCGAGAAGCGCGACCCCAGGCCGTCGCGGTAGGGCGACCATGGCCGACAAGCGCACCACCGCCGACGCCGCCGTCGCCAAGCTTGCCGACGGGATGACCATCGGCATCGGTGGATGGGGCTCGCGCCGCAAGCCGATGGCGCTGGTGCGTGCGCTCCTGCGGTCGCCCCTGAAGGACCTGACGGTCGTCAGCTTCGCCGGTCCGGACCTCGGGATGCTCTGCGCCGCGGGCAAGGTGAGGCGCGCCGTCTTCGGGTTCGCGTCGCTCGATTCGATCCCGCTGGAGCCCTACTTCCGCGCGGCGCGGCAGGCAGGGGCCATCGAGGCGTCGGAGATCGACGAGGGGATGCTCCAGTGGGGCCTCTACGCCGCGGCGCTTCGCCTGCCGTTCCTTCCCACGCGGGCGGGGCTGGGCAGTGACGCCCTCGCGCTCAATCCGTGGCTGCGCACCGTGCGCTCTCCCTACGACGACAGCGAGGAGCTCGTGGCCATGCGCGCGCTCGACCTCGACGCGGCGCTGGTGCATGTGCATCGCGCCGACGCCTCCGGCAATGCGCAGCTCCTCGGGCCCGACGCGTACTTCGATGATCTGTTCTGCATGGCGGCAAAGCATCGCATCGTGTCGTGCGAGCGCGTCGTTCGCACCGAGGAGCTCCTCGCCGGAGGCGCGCTCCCCACGCTGCGTATTCATCGCGGGATGGTGGACGCCGTCGTCGAGGCGCCGCGTGGGGCGGCGTTCACCTCGTGCGAGCCGGACTATCCGCGCGACGAGGCGGCGCAGAAGGCCTATGCCGCGAGCGCGCAGGAGCCCGGTGGATGGGCGGCGTATCGCGAGCGCTTCGTGGCCGAGGGGGGCGCATGACCAGCGCCGATTACGCTCTCCACGAGGTGTGCGTCGTCGCCTGCGCCGAGGCGTGGCGGGGTGACGGCGAGATCCTCGCGAGCCCCATCGGCGTGCTGCCCTCCGTGGCCGCCCGACTTGCCAAGGCGACGTTCGCGCCCGATCTGTTGATGACCGACGGCGTCGCGTCGCTCGTGTCGAACGGCGTCGTCGAGGGCTGGATGCCTTACCGCACCGTGTTCGACACCGTCTGGTCCGGTCGCCGTCACGTGATGATGGGCGCCAGCCAGATCGACCGCTTCGGAAACCAGAACATCTCGTGCATCGGCGATCACGCGCGGCCCAGGGCGCAGCTCGTCGGGATGCGCGGCGCCCCCGGCAACACCATCAACCATCCCACCAGTTACTTCATCCCGGGCCACTCGACGCGTGTCTTCGTGGCGAAGGTCGACGTCGTCTGCGGCGTTGGTTACGACCGCGCCGCGGCGCTCGGCCCCGGCGGACGCTTCCACGGGCTGCGTCGCGTCGTCACGAACCTCGCGGTGCTCGACTTCGAGAGCCCGGATCACGCAATGCGTCTCGTGTCGTGCCACCCGAGCGTCTCCGTCGCCGACGTCGTCACGGCCACGGGCTTTCCCCTCGTCGTGCCCGAGCACGTGGAGACGACGCGAACCCCGACGGCCGAAGAGCTCCGCCTGCTCCGCGAGGTCATCGATCCGCAGGGCACCGCCGCCCGGGAGCTCGCGCGATGAACATACCCCGCGAGCTTGCGAGCGGATTGTCTGAGCCAGGCTCCGAAAGGAGGCTGGCTTGAACCGCGCGCTCGACACCGCCATCTGCCGCCTCTTCGGGATCCGCTACCCCATCATCCAGACGGGGATGGGCTGGGTGTCGGGCGCGCGGCTGACGGCAGCGACCAGCGCCGCCGGGGGCCTCGGCATCCTGGCCTCGGCGACGATGACGTTGCCGGAGCTCGAGCGCGCCATTCACGACGTACGCGAGCGAACCGACGCTCCCTTCGGCGTCAACCTGCGCACCGACCAGGACGATATCGAAGACCGCGTCGCGCTCCTCGTTCGCGAGAAGGTCAAGGTGGCGAGCTTTGCCCAGGCGCCGCGCAAGGAGATCGTGCTGCGGCTGAAGGGCGCGGGCGTCCTCACCATGCCGACCGTGGGCGCGCGGCGGCACGCCGAGAAGGTGGCGGCGCTGGGCGTCGACGCCATCATCGCGCAGGGGCACGAGGGGGGCGGCCACACGGGGCCGGTGCCGACGTCGCTGCTTCTCCCGCAGGTGACGAGCGCGGTCGACATCCCGGTCCTCGGGGCGGGTGGCTTCTTCGACGGGCGCGGCCTCGTCGCGGCGCTCGCGTGGGGCGCCGCCGGCATCGCCATGGGGACGCGTTTCCTCCTCACGCGCGAGAGCACGGTGCCCGACGCGGTGAAGAAGCAGTACCTCGACACGCAGGTGACCGGCACCGTCGTCACACGTGCGATCGACGGCTACCCGCAGCGTGTCATCCGGACGGCGTTCGTCGAGGCACTCGAGCGCTCCAGCGGCGTCGTGGCGCTCGCGCGCGCTGCCCAGCATGCGTGGCAGTTCCGGGGGCTCACGGGGACGTCGATGACGTCGCTGCTCCGTGAGGGACTCGCGATGAAGAAGTCGCAGGAGCTGACGTTCGGGCAGATGGCCATGGCGGCGAACGCCCCGATGCTGACGCGTGCGAGCATGGTCGAGGGGCGCCCCGACGTGGGCATCCTGCCGACGGGGCAGGTCGTGGGCGTCATCGAGGAGCTTCCCACGGTGGCGGAGCTCCTCGAACGCATCGTGAGCGAGGCCGAGGCGACACTGGGCCGCCTCGGGAGCGTATCGTGAACGAGGGAGGCAACCCGATGACCGACCCCGTCCTCTACGAGACGCACGAGGCAACGGCGATCATCACCATGAATCGCCCCCAGGTCCGCAACGCGCAGAACGCGAAGATGACCCACGCGCTCGACGACGCCTTCCTGCGCGCGATGAACGACGACGTCGTGAAAGTCGTCGTCCTCGCCGGCGCCGGGCCGCACTTCTCCGCCGGGCACGACATCGGCACCCCCGAGCGCGACATCCACAAGTCGTTCCCGCGGAGAGCGACGACGTGGTGGGAGCACGAAGACAAGCCGGGCGCCGAGTCCATCTTCGTGCGCGAGTCGGAGCTCTATCTGGGCATGTGCCGCCGCTGGCGCGATCTTCCCAAGCCGACCATCGCCATGGTGCAGGGCGCGTGCGTCGCCGGAGGGCTCATGCTCGCGTGGGTCTGCGATCTCGCCATCGCCTCGGACGATGCGTTCTTCGCCGATCCCGTCCTACGCATGGGGATCCCCGGGGTCGAATACTTCGCCCATCCGTTCGCCCTGCCCGCGCGCGTCGCCAAGGAGATGCTCTTCCTCGGCGAGCGCATGCCGGCGGACCGCGCGTACCAGCTCGGCATGGTGAACCGCGTCGTCCCCCGCGAGAAGCTCCGCGAGGAGACCCTCGCCGTCGCGAAGCGCATGGCGGAGATGCCGCGCTTCGCGCTCGCCCTGGCGAAGAAGGCCGTAAACCAGGCCGAGGATCGCATGGGCCTCCGCGACTCGATGGATGCCGCCTTTGCCCTGCATCACCTCGCGCACGCGCACAACACGCTGACGACGCCCGATCACCTCGCCGGCGAGGACGCCAAGAGCATGGCGGCGAAGCTCAAGTGAGGGGCCGTGGACCTGACGTACTCCCCGGCTGAAGAGGCCTTCCGTCTCGAGGCGCGCGCGTGGCTCCAGGCCAACGTCCCGCGCGAGCCGCTCCCGTCGGGTGACACGGCGGAGGGCTTCGCGCTGCACCGTCACTGGGAGAAGCGGCTCTTCGAGGCCCGGTGGGCGGTCGTGTCGTGGCCCAGGGCGTACGGCGGTCGCGAGGCGAGCCTCGTCGAGTGGTTGCTCTTCGAAGAGGAGTACTACCTGGCGGGGGCGCCGCAGCGGATCGCCCAGAACGGCATCTTCCTCCTCGCGCCGACGCTCTTTCACTTCGGCACGCCCGAGCAGCAGCAGCGCGTGTTGCCCCGCATGGCAGCCGCCGAGGACCTGTGGGCGCAGGGCTGGTCGGAGCCGAACGCGGGGAGCGATCTCGCGGGGATCCAGAGTCGCGCCGTGAGAGACGAGGCAGAAGGCGGGTGGCGTCTCTCGGGTCAGAAGGCCTGGTGCACGCGCGGAGCCTTCTGCGACTGGATGTTCGGTCTCTTCCGCAGCGATCCTGTGGCCGAGCGACACCGCGGGCTCACGTACTTCCTCGTGCCGCTGCGAGCCCAGGGCGTGACGGTGCGCCCCGTGGGGCGGCTCGACGGCGACGCCGGGTTCGCCGACGTTTTCCTCGACGACGTCTTCGTGCCGGACCGCGACGTGCTCGGCAAGGTGCACGACGGCTGGAGCGTCGCCATGACGACCGCCAGCTCCGAGCGTGGCCTCACACTGCGCAGCCCGGGGCGCTTCGTCGCCGCCGCGAGGCGCCTCGTCGACCTGTGCCGCCGCGAAGAAGGGCGTCACCCGGTGGATCCAGTGCAGCGTGACGCGGTCGTGCGCGCGTGGATGGACGCCGAGGCCTATCGCCTCTTCACGTGGCAGACGGTGGCCAAGCTCGACGGGGGCGGCAGCATCGGCGCCGAGGCCAGCGTCAACAAGGTCTTCTGGTCCGAGATGGACGTGCGCTTGCACGAGACGGCGATGCGCCTCCTCGGGGCTCACGCGGAGCTCGGCGAAGAGCCGTGGACCAGGGGCTTCCAGTTCTCCCTCGCCGGCCCTATCTACGCCGGGACGAACGAGATCCAGCGCAACGTCATCGCCGAGCGCCTGCTCGGCCTCCCCAGGTAGTCGCCGTGCGCTTCGCCTTCCCACCCGAGTCCCTCGCCATCCGCGACAGCGTGCGGGCGCTGCTCTTGCGCGAGTGCACGCCAGGCCGGGTGCGCGAGGCGTGGTCGAACGCGGACGGGCGGGTGCCGGGGCTCTGGGCCCAGCTCGCAGCGCTGGGCGTGCCCGGGATGCTCGCGCCCGAGGAGCGCGGCGGCCTCGGGCTGACGGAGCTCGAGCTCGTGCTCGTCATGGAGGAGAGCGGCCGCTTCGCGATGCCCGAGCCGATCGTCGAGACCGCCGCGGTCGCCGTGCCACTCCTTCGCGACGTGGACGCACGGGATCTTCTCCAGTCGGTGACGAGCGGCGCCAAGGTCGTGGCGCTCGGACTCGCGGAGTCGCCGTTCGTCGTGGGGGCGGAGACGGCCGACATCGTCCTGATGGAGCAAGCCGGAGAGGTGCACGCGGTCGAGCGCCGCACGATCCGGCTCGAAGCGCACCCGTCCATCGACGGCTCTCGGCGCCTCTTCCACGTGAAGTGGCAGCCATCGCGCGAGACGTGCCTGGTCTACGCGGAGCGCGGCAAGAGGGTCGTCCGTGAAGCCCGCGACCGTGGGGCCGTGGCCGTGGCCGCGCAGCTCATCGGCCTCGCACGCGCCATGCTGGCCACGACGGTCGACTACGTGAAGGCACGCCACCAGTTCGGCAAACCCGTGGGGAGCTTCCAGGCCGTGAAGCACCACCTCGCCGACGCGCTCATCGCCATCGAGATGGCCGCACCCGTCGTCTACCGGGCTGCGTACTCGCTGGCTCGCGGAGACGCCCAGGCATCGCTCCACGCGTCGATGGCCAAGGCGATGGCATCGGACGCGGCCGAGCTCGTCGCGCGCCAGGCGCTCCAGTGCCACGGGGCGATTGGCTACGCGTTCGAGAACGATCTTCACCTCTGGATGAAGCGAGTGTGGGCCCTCTCGGCGGCCTGGGGGGACGCCACGTCGCATCGCGCGCGGGTGAGTCGGGGGCTGTTCGAGGAAAGTCAGGCAGGAGGCATGTGATGGCAGAGGCATTCATCGTCGAGGCGGTCCGGACACCCGTGGGCAAGAGGAACGGCTCGCTCAGCCGCGTTCACCCCGCCGACCTCGGGGCACACGCGCTGAAGGCGCTCGTCGAGCGGGCGAAGATCGATCCGAAGGCGGTGGACGACGTCATCTTCGGATGCCTCGACACCATCGGTCCCCAGGCGGGCGACATCGCACGTACCTGCTGGCTGTCGGCCGGCCTCCCCGACGAGGTGCCGGGGGTCACCGTCGACCGGCAATGCGGCTCCTCGCAGCAGGCGCTCCACTTCGCCGCGCAGGCCGTGATGAGCGGCACCAGCGATCTCGTCGTGGCCGGCGGCGTGCAGAACATGAGCATGATCCCCATCGGCTCCTCGATGACCGTGGCGCAGCCCTTCGGCTTCGAGCACCCGTATGCCGGGGCTCGCGGCTGGGCGGAGCGTTACGGCAAGGAGATCGTGTCCCAGTTCCGTTCCGCCGAGATGATCGCCGAGAAGTGGGGGATCAGCCGCCGCGACATGGAGGAGTACGCGCTCGAAAGCCACCGCCGCGCCATCCGCGCGATCGACGAGGGGCGCTTCACGCGCGAGATCGCCCCCATGGCCGAGCTGAAGGTCGACGAGGGCCCCCGCCGTGACTCGACGCTGGCGAAGATGGCGACGCTCCAGCCGCTGGCGCCCGACGGTCGCGTGACGGCGGCGTCGTCGAGCCAGATCTCCGACGGCGCCGCGGCCATCCTGGTCGCGTCCGAGCGGGCCGTGAAGGAGCACGGGCTGAAGCCGCGCGCGCGCGTCGTGCACCTCAGCGTGCGCGGCGACGACCCCATCTGGATGCTGACGGCCCCCATCCCGGCGACGCGCCGTGCGCTCGCGAAGGCCGGGATGACCCTCGGGCAGATCGATCTCGTCGAGATCAACGAGGCCTTCGCGAGCGTCGTGCTGGCCTGGGAGAAGGAGCTCGGAGCGGACCACGCGAAGGTGAACGTGAACGGAGGAGCGCTCGCGCTCGGACATCCGCTCGGGGCGACGGGCGCGCGCCTGATGACGACGCTCCTCCACGAGCTGGAGCGCTCGGGCAAGCGCTGGGGGCTCCAGACCATGTGCGAGGGCGGCGGTCAGGCCAACGTGACGATCGTGGAGCGCCTGTCGTGAGCCTTTGTGAAGGACGCGTCGTGATCGTGACGGGGGCAGGGCGTGGTCTCGGCAGGGCGTACGCGCTGGAGCTCGGACGCCGCGGTGCACGCGTCGTCGTCAACGATCTCGGCGTCTCCGCCGACGGCGGCGGACGTGCGGAGGGGCCGGCGCGCGAGGTGGTGGACATGATCCGCGCCGCCGGTGGCGAGGCCGTGACGAGCTTCGAGGACGTCGCCGACTGGGAAGGCGCGGGGCGCATCGTCCACGCGGCCATCGAGGCCTGGGGACGGCTCGACGTGCTGGTGAACAACGCCGGCTTCGTCCGCGACCGGATGCTCGTCAGCACCACCGAGGACGAGTGGGACGCCGTCCTGCGGGTCCACCTCAAGGGACACTTCGCGCCCACGCGTCACGCCATCGCGCATTTCCGTGAGCGCGCGAAGGCCGGGGAAAAAGTGGACGGGCGCATCATCAACACGACGTCCGGCGCCGGGCTCGTGGGAAGCGTCGGACAGGGCGCGTACTCGGCTGCGAAGGGCGGGATCGCTGCCCTCACCCTGGTCGAGGCGGCGGAGCTGGGGCGCTACGGCGTCACGGCCAACGCCGTCGCTCCGGCGGCGCGCACGCGGATGACCGAGACCGCGTTCGCGGACATGATGCGCCGCCCCGAGGCGGGCTTCGACGCGATGGCACCGGAGAACGTGGCGCCGCTGGTCGCGTGGCTGGCGAGCGCCGAGTCGCACGACGTCACGGGCCGCGTCTTCGAGGTGAGCGGTGGCGCCATCACGGTCGCCGAGGGATGGGCCACCGGTCCCGCCGTGGACCGCGGTGACCGCTGGGACGCCGCCGACGTCGGACCCGCCGTGCGTGACCTTCTTTCGCGCGCGCGCGAGCCGCGCAAACCCTACGGAGCCTGAGATGCCTGAGGCATGGATCGTCGCCACCGCGCGCAGCCCCGTCGGGCGCGCCAACAAGGGCTCACTCGTCGATCTCCGTCCGGACGATCTCGCCGCGACCATCGTCCGCGCCGCGCTGGCGAAGGTCCCCTCGCTCGATCCGGCGCTCGTCGAGGACGTGATCCTCGGCTGCGCGCAGCCGGCAGGGGAGGCGGGGTATAACCTCGGCCGCGTCGTAGCGCTGCTTGCCGAGATGGGTGTGCCAGGCACCACCGTGAACCGGTACTGCGCGTCCTCGCTGCAAGCGATCCGCATGGCCACCCACGCCATCCGCGCCGGCGAAGGCGACGCGATGGTGGCCGGCGGCGTGGAGTGCGTGAGCCGCTTCGCCAAGGGCAAGGCGGACGGGATGATCGAGACGAAGAACCCGCGCTTCGGCACGGACGGGATGCCCAGCGTGTACATCGCCATGGGCGAGACCGCGGAGAACGTCGCCGACCGCGAGAACGTGTCCCGCGGGGAGATGGACGCGTTCGCGCTCGAGTCGCAGCGCAAGGCCGTGGCGGCTCAGGAGCGAGGGTCGTTCGCGCGGGAGATCACGCCGATCACCCTGCCGGGTGGGCGCCTGGTGGAGCGAGACGACGGACCTCGCGCGGACACGACGCTGGAGAAGCTCGGCGCCCTGGCCCCGGTGTTCCGCGCGGATGGACGCGTGACGGCGGGCAACGCGTGCCCCCTCAACGACGGCGCCGCGGCCGTCGTGCTGATGAGCGACGTCCGGGCCCGGGAGCTGGGGATCGCCCCGATGGCCCGCGTCGTGGCCACGGCGGTGTCGGCTCTGGCTCCGGAGATCATGGGCCTCGGTCCCATCGAGGCCACGCGTCGTGTGCTGGTACGGGCGCAGCTGACGATGCGCGACATCGACGCGGTGGAGATGAACGAGGCGTTCGCGGCGCAGGTGATCCCGTGCGCGCGTGCGCTGGAGATCCCGCGCGAGAAGCTCAACGTGCACGGCGGCGCCATCGCCCTCGGGCACCCCTTCGGGATGACCGGGGCGCGCCTCGTGACGACGCTGCTCACGGTCCTCGGAGAGCACGGCGGACGGCTCGGGCTCGCCACGCTGTGCGTCGGCGGTGGGCAGGGGATGGCGCTCGTCGTCGAGCGGCTCTGAGCGGTCGGCGGCCCGATGGTCTGGTCGTGGGCGTTCTTCGCGGTCGGTGTGCTGGGTCTCGGGCTGGCGCTCAACGTCGTCCGGCCGATCCGGGCGCCCGGCGGACTGGCCATCGTCAGCTTCTTCGCCGGGTGGCTCGTGGGCGAGCTGGCGATGCATGCGCTCGTCGGCCAGCTCGCGCTCATCGCCGTGTTCGCCTGGCTCGGCGCCCTCGCGACCTGGCCGGGTCTTCTCGGTCTCGGCTTCACCCTGATCGCGTGTGCGCTGCTCGTCGTCGCCCAGCGTCGTGCGGCTTCCGCCCGCGAAGCTGTGCGGGACGCCCTCGGCACGACGACGGCCCTCGCGCCGCTGCGCCGCTCGTTCCGCATCGGTCGGGTCGTGTTCCCGTTCCCGGTGAGGCACTCTGCCGTGATCTGCCGGCGACGTGTCGAGTTCCAGCGTCACGGGGACATCACGCTCCGTCTCGATGTCCACCGCCGGCGCGGCCACGAGGGGCGCGGGCCCGTGCTGGTCTACGTCCACGGGGGCGGCTGGGTCATCGGGCATCGCGACAAGCAGGGGCTCCCGCTCATGCAGCACCTCGCGGCGCACGGCTGGGTGTGCGTCTCGGTCGACTACCGCCTCAGCCCGCGCGCGACATTCCCGGATCACCTCGTCGACGTGAAGCGCGCCCTCGTCTGGGTGCGCGACCACGCGGAGGAGCTCGGCGCCGACACGACCTTCATCGCCATCGCCGGCAACTCGGCGGGGGCGCACCTCGCGTCCCTGGCGGCGCTGACGCAGAACCAGCCCGAGTACCAGCCCGGATTCGAGTCGGGCGACACGTCGGTGAACGCGTGCGTCGGGTTCTACGGCATCTACGACTTCCTCGATCGGCGCGGCCTCCTGGCGCACGACGGCATGACGCGTCTTCTCGAGCGGCACGTGATGAAGGCCAGCCCCGAGTCGGCCCGAGAGGCCTACGAAGCGGCGTCCCCCGTGGCGCGCGTGCACGCGGACGCGCCGCCGTTCCTGCTCGTACACGGGACGCACGACACGCTCGCGCCGGTCGGCGGGGCGCGGCACTTCGCGGAGGCGCTACGCGACGGATCGCGGGCGCAGGTCGTCTACATGGAGATCCCCGGAGCGCAGCACGCGTTCGAGATCTTCCCGTCGGTGCGAACCGCCCACGTCGTGGACGGGGTCGCGCGGTTCCTGGAGTCGGTCCGGGCCGCGTGACGTCAGTGCGTGAACTCCGCCAGGATGGGCTGGAGGATCGCCCATAGCTGCGCCTCGGTCGCGCGGATGTGGACCTTGGCGATGTCGCCGGTGGCCGTGATCTCCGGGTGATCGAACACGCCGAGCGTCGCCTGCCGTACGCTCACGTCGACCTCCTTGTCGAGGAAGTCTTGCAGCTGCTGGGCGACCATGGTCGCGCCCGGCGTGTCGCCCTCCAGGAAGAAGTCGGCCCCCTGGTCTTTCCGGGGCGCGATCCAGAACCGCAGCTCCGTGATCGACGCGGGCAGCTCGGATATGGTGCGTTGCGGGTGTCGGGCGCGCAGGCGGAACGCTTCGCCGGGGTCTGCGTGGGCAGGTACGCGGGCGCCCTGCAGCACGCGGGCGGCCTCGGTCGCCAGCTCGGGAGGCACCATCGCGACGACGTGGGACTGCGGCCGCATGAAGACGCGCGGGGCTCCGTCCGCGCGGCCGACGACGGCGTGCACACCCGGGGGACCGGCGTCGCCGGAGCCGCCGTGCGGGTCCGTGCGCCTCGCGTCGAGCCAGCGATCGATCTTCGCATCCGAGGCGGCGCAGTACATCAGCATGCTCCCGTGGGCGCTCTTCTCGATCGACGGACCCGTGAAGAGCACCCAGGCGACGCCGAGATCGTCGATGTGATCGAAGTCCTGCCTGTGGGTGAGAGCCGCGACCACCGGCCCGAGCTGTCTCCCTGCGGTGCTGGCGCGGAACGCCTCCACGTTGACGAGCAGGGCGAGCTTCGACTCGCCGGAGCGCGCGGCCCCGAGGTCGAAGACGAGCTTCGCCCCGGCGTCGCCCTCGTCGTCCTCGACGGACGCGTCGTGGACGAGCGACGCGACCGCGGCCGCCGCCGCATCGGTCGTCCCGGGTCCCGCGTCCGATGCGCCGCTGTGAAAGCCGTCGTCGACGAGAGGTGCGGAGGCATCCGGATTGCCGGTGCTCGTGGAGCCCGGCCCGTTCGCCGGCAGCCTCGTGGCCGCGCACGCGACGAGGCAACCCATCCCAGCGACCGCAGCTCGAACGGCTCTCCTGCTCATCCCCGCAGCGTCGCTCACCGGTGAACCCGAGTCCACAGCCCGCAGGACCCGGCGGCGGGTGTAAGACTCTCCCATGCCTCTTCCCATGTGCCCGTCCTGCTGGGGAGCGCTCGAGGCATCTCCCGACGGAAGCCATGCTCGCTGCGCGAAGTGCCTCGCGATCTACCGCGTGCAAGGAGGCGGCGTGGTCTCCGCGCCGCAGTCCGGCGATCCGGTCACGGACATGCAGCAGTACGGCTTCCCCGGCCTTCCCGGCGCAGCCGGGATGCCTCACTACGGGAGCGTGAACATCGACGGGCTGCCGATCGACATGGTCGCGCGCGACGGTCGAGTCAACGTCGACTTCAGCCGTGCGGAGCGCGCGATCGGCACGGACGTGTCGAATGCCATCTCGGGCAGCATCTGGGGATGCGTCTTCACGGTGGGCCTGGCCCTCGCGATGATTGGCATCCTGGGCGCGGTGGGTCTCTACGTATGGTGGCACTGGGATGACAAGCCCGTGGCGGCGACGGGCGCGCCCCCCGCTCCACCGCCTCCCGCTCCCGCCACGCCTGCCGCCACGCCCGCCGCGACGCGCAGCGCCCCCGGGCACCCTCTGCCTCATCGCCCCTGAGGAAGCGCCTCGCGCGATGTGCACACCCGCGAGATCGTCCGCGCCACCCGCAGCCACGAGATCTGCCCCGGCGTGATGAACGGCTTGCCGCTCGTCATCAGCCCGACGCTGATCTCCCGCTCCGGATCGGCCCACGCGATGACGTTGGTGAACCCCACGTGCCCGAAGGCTCGCGCCGTGTGCGGGCCATATGGCGTGAAGTGGTCCGCCCCGAGCATGAAGCCCATGCCGTAGCGCACCGGCATCCCCAGGAACGAATCGATCTCCAGGTACGATTGCTCGCGGACGGCGCGCCGGACCGTGCGCCGCTCGAACACGCGGACGCCGTCGAGCTCCCCCTCTTCGAGCAGGAGCTGGAAGAACCGTGACGCTTCGTTCGCCGTGCCGATGACGTTGCCGGAGGGGACGATGGCCGTGAGAAACCGCGGATCGTTCGACAGCGCGGTCGCCTCGCGGGCGCTGAGCCCCAGCGCACGCTCGAGGGCCCACGACTGCGGTGGAAACGACGGGAGCCCCGTGAACGCGTTGACCGCCACCTCGCTCACTCGCTCCGCGGGGACGCCGTAGTCGAACGTCGCGAAGCCGAGCGGCCCGAGGATGTCCTCCCGCAGCACGCGCCGGATGTCGCGCCCGGTGATCCGGCGAACCACTTCGCCCAGCACGAAGCCGCCGGTCAGCGCGTGGTACGCGAGGCGCCGGCCCGGCACGCTGAGCGGCTTCGCGTCGCAGAGAATGTCGAGGAGGCGCTGCGGATCCGAGAGGAGCTCCACGTCGACGCGGGCCTGGGTGACATTCGGGATCCCTGCCCGGTGCGTGAGGAGCTGGCGGAGGGTGACGTCTTCCTTGCCGTTCTTGCCGAACTCGGGGAAGTACTCCACCACGGCATCGTCGAGGTGCAGGACCCCGCGCTGATCGAGGAGATGGATGACCATCGCCGTCACTGCCTTCGACGCCGAGAAGAAGTTGAACAGCGAATCGTGCCGGATGGGCACCCGCGCCGCGTCCTTCGCGTCGCCCGGCGAGTTGCCGCGGAGGTGCCCGATGGCGCGATCGAGGACGACGACGCCGCGCCGTCGTACGCAGAGGGCGATCGCGGGCTGGAGTCCCGTCCGGTAGAGGCGCACGACGGACTTCCAGATGGAATCGATGTCCTCCTGGGCGAGGCCCCCGGCGCCTGGCTCGGCCTCGGCGTCCGCGTTCCGGCTCGTCACCTCGTCGGGCGGGAAGCCCCGCACGTGCATCGCCAGGGGCATCTTCACGTGGCGTCGCGCGCGAGCTCGCGAAGCCTGTACTTGAGCACCTTGCCGGTCGCGTTCGTGGGGAGCACGTCGACCTTCACGATACGCCGCGGGACCTTGTAGTTGGCCATGCGCTCGCGGCTCCAGGCGATGAGCTCCGGCTCGTCGAGCGCGGCGCCCGCGCGCGTCACGACGAAGGCCACCCCCACTTCGCCGAGTCGGTCGTCGGGCGCGCCCACCACGGCGACCTGGGCGACGGCGGCGTGACGGAGGAGCACCGCCTCGATCTCCGCCGGATACGCGTTGAAGCCGCCCACGATGAACATGTCCTTCTTGCGATCCGTGATCCGGATGTACCCGCGCTCGTCCATCACGCCGATGTCCCCCGTCCGCAGGCGGCCGGCCTCGTCGAACGTCTCGGCAGTCGCGCCGTCGTCGTCGAAGTACCCCTTCATCAGCGTGTAACCGGAGACCACGACTTCGCCCTGGGTGCCTCGAGGAACCTCGTGGCCCGCGTCGTCGACCACGCGCACGTCGACGCCGGGGATGGCGCGTCCGGAGGTCGCGGCGATGGTCTCCGGAGCGTCGCCGTCGCGGCAGAGCGTGGAGACGCCGGTCGCCTCGGTGAGGCCGTAACCGGTCAGCACCGTGTCGAAGCCGATCTCGCGTCGCATGCGCCCGACGAGCTCCACAGGGACGACGGCGGCGCCCGTGACGGCGAGGCGCAGCGAGTCGAGCTTGCGTGTGGCGAGGTCGTTGCGTGCCAGGATGGACTGGTAGAGCGAGGGAGGGCCCGGCAAGACGGTGATGGCGTGGCGCTCGACGCGGTCGAGGACGGCGTTCACGTCGAAGACGGCGAGCGGGTAGGTCGTCGCGCCCATCATCAGGCAAGCCAGCCAGCCGGCCTTGTAGCCGAAGCTATGAAAGAACGGGAGCGCGACGAGGTAGCGGTCGCTCGCGCGCAAGCCGACGATGTCGCTCCAGTCGCGGAAGGCGCGGAGCGTCTGCGCGTGCGTGGCCATGGCGCCCCTCGGGCGGCCCGTGGTGCCGGAGGTGAACATGATATCGCAGACGTCACCCGGCTCGACGGCGAGGGCGCGCGTCTCCGCGACGTCGGCAGGGACGCTATCCGCACGGGCCACGAAGGCATCCCAGGACACGGCGGGCGTGGGCGCAGGGCCGTGGATCACGACGATGGTCTCGAGGGAAGGGAGGGGGACGCCCTCTGCGTCGAGCATGGCCAGCGAGTCGACTCCCAGGAAGTCGGTGGTGGCGAAGAGAGCGCGTGCGCCGCTCTTGGAGAGGAGGTAGGCCGCCTCTTCTCCCTTGAAGCGGGTGTTGATCGGGACGAGCGCCGCGCCGGTCGAGTGCACCGCGAGTGCGGCGACGATCCACCGCCAGCCGTTCGGGGCCCAGAGCGCGACCCGGTCCCCGCGCGCGATCCCCGAGGCCAGGAGGGAACGCGCCGCGCGCTTCACCTCGCCGGCCAGCTGGGCGAAGGAGAGCACCTCGTCGCCGTCGACGATCGCCGGGCGATTGCCGTGGCGCTCGGCGGCCGCACGCACCAGGCGCGCGATGGTGACGTGCTGGCGGTCGCCTCTTCGTCCCTCGTCCATCCCGCTTCTTGCCTCACCCGCCCGGTCGCGCATGGGACAGGAGGAAATCGAACGCCATCGGGGCGAAGCTCGAGTTGAACCCGGGAACGTGGCCTTCGTTCTCGATCGTCCAGAGGTCGACCTCGCTCGGTGTGGCGCAGCCGGCGGCGTAACGCGTGACGT
>Ga0182030_10008879_pt1 | contig 20692 bp, 16 predicted proteins | sample 812S3MmetaG_FD_121299 | JGI IMG/M metagenome (GOLD analysis project Ga0182030, IMG submission 121299) | Permafrost microbial communities from Stordalen Mire, Sweden - 812S3M metaG (Illumina Assembly) | ecosystem: Environmental > Terrestrial > Soil > Wetlands > Permafrost | place: Sweden... | reverse complement strand
TTTCGGCAAGACCGCCGACCTTGTGCAGACGGCCGTCACCGTCAGCCACTTTCAGAAGGCCGTGCTGAAGATCGGCGACTATCTGATCATCCTCGCCGTGGTCATGGTCGCCATCATCGTGGCCTTGTCGATCTATCGCGGCGAGGCGATCCTCTCCACGCTGCAATTCGCGCTGGTGCTCACGGTTGCCGCGATTCCCGTCGCGATGCCGACAGTGTTGTCGGTGACGATGGCGGTCGGCGCGCGCAAGCTCGCGAAGAAACAGGCCATCGTCGGCAAGTTGGTCGCGATCGAGGAACTGGCCGGCGTCGACGTGCTCTGCGCCGACAAGACCGGCACGCTGACGCAGAACAAATTGACGCTCGGCGAGCCCTTTTGCCTCGACAAGGTCACGCCCGAAGATCTGATTCTCGCCGGCGCGCTCGCCTCGCGACAGGAGAACGACGATACGATCGATCTCGCCGTGCTCGGCGGGTTGAAGGACAAGGACGCGCTCAAGTCCTACGAGGTCACCCATTTCACGCCTTTCGATCCCGTGCACAAGCGCACCGAGGCGACCGTCAAGAGCAACAAGGACGGCAAGACGTTCAAGGTGACCAAGGGCGCGCCGCAGGTGATTCTGGGCATGTCGGACAATGTGGCCGCCGTGAAGTACGCGGTCGACAAGGCGGTAAACGACTTCGCCGCGCGCGGCTTTCGTGCGCTCGGCGTCGCGCGAACCGACGACGACGGAAAGTGGCGTCTGCTCGGAGTGCTGCCGCTGTTCGATCCCCCGCGCGTCGATGCGAAGGCGATGATCGCGACCGCCGCCAGGATGGGCGTGAAGGTCAAGATGGTCACCGGCGACGCGCTGGCGATTGCGCGCGAAATGGCCAAGACCTTAGGGATGGGCGCGAACATTCTCGATGGCGGCGCGCTAGGCGACTCCAAGAAACAGGAAACGGCGGCGGTCGCCAGGAGAATAGAGGACGCCGACGGTTTTGCGCAGGTGTTCCCGGAGCACAAGTTCCATATCGTCGAAGTCATGCAGACGCACGACCACATCGTCGGCATGACTGGCGACGGCGTCAACGACGCGCCCGCGCTCAAGAAGGCCGATTGCGGCTTCGCAGTCTCGGGCGCCACCGACGCGGCGCGGGCGGCGGCGTCCATCGTGCTGGTGGCGCCGGGCCTGTCGGTCATTATCGACGCGATCAAGGAAAGCCGCGAAATCTTCGTGCGGATGAACAGCTACGCGATGTACCGCATCGCCGAGACCCTGCGCGTGCTGCTATTTATGACGCTTGCGATCGTCGTGTTCAACTTCTTTCCCGTCACCGCGATCATGATCGTGATGCTCGCCGTGCTCAACGATGGCGCGATCCTTTCGATCGCCTACGACAACGTGCGCTCCCGGGACCAACCCGAAGCCTGGGACATGCGCATGGTTATGACGATCGCGACGGTGCTCGGGATCGTCGGCCCGGTCGCCGCCTTCTTGCTGTTCTACCTCGGCGACCGACTGCTGAAGATTGATCGCCCGCAGCTCCAGACCATGATGTATCTGTTGCTTTCGGTCGCCGGTCATCTCACGATCTTCCAGACCCGCACGCGCGGCGCCTGGTGGACGGTCAGGCCGGCGCGCATTCTGCTGCTGGCGGTCGTGGGCACGCAGATTATCGCGACATGTATCTGCCTCTTCGGGTTCCTGGTGACGCCGCTCTGGTGGGGCTGGACGGCGCTGGTCTGGGGATACGCCCTGGCGTGGTTCCTGGTCACCGACCCAATCAAGCTCCTCGCCTATCGTGTTCTCGACGCCACGAAGACGGCCGCGCCGAGGCGGCAGGACGATGAGGTGGCCAACGAGGGGAAGACCAAGGCAGGCAGGTCCGAGGTCGCGGCTCCGGCCGGTCCCGGCCCGAGGCGGGCGGAAGCCAAGCCTTCAACGAAGGCGGAGCCCTCGGCCGCTCCCGCGCCGAAATCCGCGCCCCCGGCGACGGTCGACGCGCCGCCCCGGACAGAGTCTAAAGCGGAACCGACGCATAGGTCGGAGCCCGCGCCCGAAGCTCAGGCGGATCAGACGCCACACGCCGCCAAATGAGCGTTCGATTGGCGGTCATAGCGGCAACTCCAGGATTCAATATCATGAAGATCAAATCGAAGGATTTTCGCGTCAACGAGGGCGACGAGGTCGATCTCGCGAAATGGCCGACCAAGGTCGATCCCGTCTACAAATCGAAGGACCAATACAAGAGTCTGTTGGATGAGCATGTCGCCAAGCTGGCAGAGTTGCAACAGCTCCACTGGGCTACGAATCGGCACGCTGTGTTGCTGATCCTTCAGGCGACCGACGCGGCCGGCAAAGACGGCGCGATCCGTCACGTGATGTCCGGCGTCAATCCGCAAGGCTGCCGCGTCTACAGTTTCAAACAACCCTCCGAGGCTGAGCTCGAGCACGATTTCCTCTGGAGAACGACGTGCGACCTGCCCGAGCGCGGCCGAATCGCAATCTTCAACCGATCCTACTACGAGGAAGTGCTCGTCGTTCGCGTACACAAGGCCATGCTTGAGCGGGAGGCCATTCCGGACCCGCCGCGACATGACAAAAAAATGTGGCGCGAACGCTATCGCTCTATCAACGATTTCGAGCGGCACCTCGACGTCAACGGGACCCGCATCGTCAAAATCTTCCTGCATCTGTCCAAGGAGGAGCAGCGCCGGCGGTTTCTTGAACGAATCGAAGATCCGAAGAAGAACTGGAAATTCAGCGACGCCGATTTGAAGGAGCGCGAGTTCTGGGAAGACTACGCCGTCGCCTACGGCGAGTGTCTCGGCGAAACCAGCACCACCGAAGCGCCCTGGTATGTCGTGCCCGCCGACGACAAGGAAAACGCTCGTCTGATCGTCTCCCAAATCGTCGTCGATACGTTGGAGGCGCTCGACATGAAATTTCCGAAGACGAGCGCAAAGCGCGAGATCGAGCTGCAGGCGTTCCGCAAGGCGCTTACCAAATAGGTCGGCACAGTACTGCCGCGCTATCGAGGAGCATCATGAAAAGCCTAGTCGTATTCGATCTGGACGGCACTCTCGCCGCGAGCAAGGCGCCACTCGACGCCGAGATGTCGGCGTTGCTGGGCCGGTTGCTCGGGATCGTCAAGGTCGCCGTCATCTCCGGCGGCGCCTGGGCGCAGTTCGAGAAACAGGTGCTTGCCCTTCTCCCGCACGACGACCGCCTGAAGAGCCTTTCGATGCTGCCGACCTGCGGCACGAAGTTCTATCGCTTCGATGGCGATTGGAAAAAACTCTATTCCGAGGATTTCAGCGCGGAGGACGCAAAGAAGATCGTCGGCGCGCTAAATCACGCGGTCGATCGCTGCGGGCTGCGGGCGCAAAAACATTGGGGCGACCTGATCGAGGACCGCGGCGGCCAAATCACGTTCTCCGGGCTCGGGCAGGAGGCGCCCCTGGCCGAGAAGGTGAAATGGGATCCCGACTTCGCCAAGCGCCAGAAGATCGAGGCGATTCTGACGCCGACGATTCCCGGGTTCTCCATACGACTGGGCGGCGCCACGTCGATTGACGTCACGAGTCCGGGGATCGACAAGGCTTACGGGATCAGGAAGTTGAAGGAGACGCTCGGCGTGGAGATCGCGGACATGATCTTCGTCGGCGACGCGATCTTTCCCGGCGGCAACGACTATCCCGCCAAGCAGGCCGGCGTGCAATCGATCCGGGTCCGCGACCCCGAGGAAACCAAGCGCGTCATCGAAGCGATCTGCGCGTGCCTGGAGAGATAGCGCGTCCGAGGCCGCCGGGGACGGCTCTCACCTGTCCAACCAGCTAATGACGAAGCGATGCACACACCCGCGCCGCCGAGATCGCCAGAGGGCTTGGTTGAACGCGATCAGCCTGACTGAGCCGAATGACACGAGGAGAACGACCCAATGGGGTCGTCCTGCTTCGCTCACGGATTCGTCGATTGCGGCTCGCGCGCAGTTGAGTCGCCGCGACCCGTCAAGCTGCGATACAAGCCAGCCGGCCACGCCAGCGCACCGGGCAGCGCTTGTGCGACGCTTGCAGAAAGGTCCGAAGCCGTGCCTGCGTTCCAACCACCTCTGACGGTAGGAGCGAGCACGACTCCGATCCCAACAAGGTAGACGATCACGATCAAACCGATCAGTGCGCGCATGGTAATGTTCTCCCGTCGGCTTGGCCCTGCCGCTCATTTCCGCCTCGGACGCTTGACAATTCGAAGTCTCCCGCACGAGGCCGTTAAATATATGTGATTTCTAGCGACCTCGATCTTTGGACCGCGCAGAAAAAGCCTTGCGGAGGGAAACGCCGCGCCGCCGACTTGCGTTCCCTGGCTTGCCGCAGTCCGGCGGACCGCCTATTTCCCGCGAGTTCGCTCGCCGTCACCAAGGCAGACCCCAACGCCGTCCCCAGCCGCCGCCCCAGCGGCGTCGGCCCGCGACGAGACGAAATACGAAGAGAAGCAGCAATGCGCCAATCGTAGCGTCGACGATTGCAGCGACAAGGCCCGCGCCAAGCACGATTCCCAGGCGCGGCAGCAGCCAATCGCCGATATAGGCGCCGATGACGCCAATGATGAGATCGCCGACGAGTCCATAGCCGGAGCCGCGCATGATTTGGCCGGCGAGCCAACCCGCGACCAGCCCAACCGCGACGATGACCAGAAGGCTCTCATTGGACATGGCGTTGGTCTCCGCTCTATCTGGCGCTCCGCGCAATCTTCTGCACCAGGAAGCGTTCCGACGGTAGCCCCGGAATCTACCCACTCCTCGCGCGCTTGGCGGCTCCAAACATCCCGCTACGAGCGAACGACTCGACGGAGGGATTGTCGGGCTGGACCGTTAGCCGACCGGAAGCAGCGCGCTCCGTGAGTAAATCCCGACTATGGCGCGCGGACCCGACGCGTTGTAGCCAAACATTCGGTCGCCGCGCCTAAGTCCTGCGATGTCGGACGGGAGCGTAGACAGCGCTGTAGAGGCGCCCGAAGCCGAGAAGGGCGCGTTCTCGGTTGCAGGCGACTTTACGACGGAAGGCGTGCAGTTCGACGCCTTTCGGAAGGCCCGTCCCACGACCAAGGCGAGCAACTGAATTCGCGCGTGGCGCCGCTTGCGGCCGGCGCGAAAACTTGAGACCAACTCTGCATCGAGGCCGAGATTATGACCACCAAGAGCAACGATACGTTGAAATCCGCTGGCGCCGATCGCGCGGCGCAAACTTACCTGGTTGGCGGCGGCGTCGCATCGCTTGCCGCCGCCGCCTTCCTGATCCGCGACGGCGACGCGATCGGCCACGACATCACCATTCTCGAAGAGAGCGACGTGATCGGCGGCGCGCTGGACGGCGCGGGCTCAGCCGAGCACGGTTATGTGCTGAGAGGCGGACGCATGTTGGAGAAACATTACGTCTCCACGTTTGCGCTATTCGATTCGATCCCGACGCTCGACGGCAGCCGGACGGTCACGCAAGAAACTATGGCTTGGAACGAGACCCTGAAGACATCGTCCAAGTCCCGCCTTATGATCGACGGCCGCCGCGTGGTCGCGCCCGCGTTCGGCTTGAGCGAAAGGCACATCCTGACGCTCGAGCGCCTCGCCATCGAGCCCGAGGCGATGCTGAAGCGCACCCGAATCGACGAGCAATTCGACGCTGCATTCTTCGCGACCGATTTCTGGCTCATGTGGCGCACCACCTTCGCTTTCCAGCCCTGGCATAGCGCGGTCGAGTTCAAGCGCTATCTCGTCCGCTTCGCGCATATGGTCGAGGGCTTCGATCGTCTGAAAGGCATCATGCGCACCGTCTACAATCAATACGATTCGCTGGTGCGCCCGTTGCGCAAATGGCTCGACGAACGCGGCGTGGTGTTTGCAATGAACGCCACCGTCACCGACCTCGCATTCGCGACATCCACGGGCGCCAAGCGGGTCGAACGGATCGTGGTCCGGCGCGACGGCGCGAGCGCGGAAATCGTTTTGCGTCCCATCGATCGCGTGCTCGTCACGTTGGGTTCTATGACGGAAGCCTCGAGCCTCGGCGCGATGGATGCGGCCCCCGCGGTGCGCGGCAAGGCCGACGGCGGGGCATGGACCCTGTGGGAGACAATCGCGGCGGGCCGGCCGGAATTCGGCGTTCCCGGCGTGTTCTCAAATAACGTCGAGCAATCGAAATGGGTTTCGTTCACCGCGACGATGAGCGATCCCACGCTGCTGCGCGTGGTGCGCGATCTCACAGGCAACGTGCCCGGCGAGGGCGGATTGATCACCTTCCCGAAATCGAGTTGGCTCGCCTCGATCGTCATTCCGCATCAGCCGCATTTCATCGGCCAACCCGACGACGTCAGCGTGCTGTGGGGTTACGGATTGAACGTGGACGCGCTCGGCGACTACGTGAAGAAGCCGATGGCCGCCTGCACCGGACGCGAAATGCTGACCGAGGTGCTCGGCCATCTCGGCGTTCGCGACGAGATCGAGACCATTCTCGGTCACGCGATCTGCATTCCCTGCCTGATGCCGTTCATCACCAGCCAGTTCATGCCGCGCGCCAAAGGCGACCGGCCGCAAGTGATCCCGGCCGGCTACGAGAACCTCGCCTTCATCGGCCAGTTCTGCGAGCAACCCGACGACGTCGTCTTCACCGTCGAATATTCGATCCGCTCGGCGCAGAATGCGGTCTACGAATTGCTGGGTCTGGATCGAAAGCCGCCGCCGGTCTACCGCGGCGAGTTCGATCCGCGCGTGCTCTATCGCGCGTTCCTGGCGCTGCACGACAAGGTCGCCTGACGCTGCGGTTGCTTGCGTAGTTTCCGACCCTGTCCGCTCGCTCGCTCCGGCGCCAAAGTGCAAATGAGCGCGTCGTGGCGCCGGAGTGCCTCATGGAAAGACTCGACACCGCCATCGCCGTGCTTCCCGATCATCTGGCGGCGGAGGCCGCGATCAAGAAGCTCGCTCAAGGCGGCTTCGACCTGAAGTCGCTCAGCATCGTCGGCAAGGGCTATCGGAGCGAGGAGCGCGTCACCGGCTTCTATAATGTCGGCGACCGCATCACGATGTGGGGCAGCCGCGGCGCCTTCTGGGGCGGCCTTTGGGGCCTGTTCTTCAGTGGCGCGTTCATCGCCGCCCCCGTCGCCGGACCCGTCGTCGTGCTCGGCTATCTCGCCAGTGCGGCGATCTCCGCGTTGGAGGGCGCGATTGTTGTGGGCGGGCTCAGCGCGCTCGGGGCGGGGCTCTACAGCCTCGGCATCCCCAGGGACAGCATTCTCGTCTACGAGACGGAGGTCACGTCCGACTCGTTTCTCGTGATGGTTCACGGCGCGCGCGACGAGGTCGCCTACGCCAGGAAGATCCTTGCGGGCGCCGACGCCCGGCGCGTGGACGTGCATTCCGGCGTCGGTTTCCGCGAGGCCGGCCTCACGCCCCTCGTGGCGTGACCGCCACTTCCGCTTGTCCGAGGAACGCATCATGAATGCCCGCATCGTCGTCCTATTGAGCAGCGCTCCGGTCCTGGCGGGAGTCGCCCCGTCGCGGTCGCAGACCGCCCCTTCGCCTGCGGCTTGGGCCAAGTTCAAACCGGCCAAGACATAAAGGGGGTCGATCGCCGCCCATGACTCTCCCCGCAATTGACGAAAAAGACCGCGCCGCAATCCCGGCATCCGCGCCATTGACTCCGCCCGCCGGCCCGGCTCCCGCTGTCGATCTCAAGGGGCTGACCGGCGCGGAGGCGGATCAGCGGCGGACGGCGCAAGGCGGCAATACGTTGCCCGACGTCGGAGATCATCCGCTCACGCGCGCGATAGAGAAATTCTGGTCGCCCGTGCCGTGGATGCTCGAGAGCGCGATCGTGCTCGAACTCGCGCTCGCCAAATATGTCGAGGGCGCCGTGATCGGTCTGCTCCTCGTTTTCAACGCCGTGCTTGGCTATGTGCAGGAGGGCCGCGCGCAGGCGACGCTCGCGGCGCTAAAGTCGCGATTGGCGGTCACCGCGTCGGTGCGACGCGACGGCGTCTGGAAGATCCTGCCCGCAGCCGACATCGTGGTCGGCGACGTCGTCAAGCTGACGCTCGGCGGCCTGGTTCCCGCCGACGCGCGCATTCACAGCGGCGAGATCCTGGTCGATCAATCCATGCTGACCGGCGAGTCCGCTCCGGTGGAGGCGGGACCTGGCGTCACCGCCTATTCCGGCGCGCTGATCCGGCGCGGCGAGGCGGTCGCCGAAGTGACTGCGATTGGCGCGAAGACGAAGTTCGGTAAGACCGCCGATCTCGTGCGCACCGCGCATGTCGTGAGCACGCAGCAGAAGACAGTGTTCCGAGTCGTGCGCAACATTGCCGCGTGCAATGGCGCGCTGATCCTCTGCATGGCCGCGTACGCCTATTTCATCGGGCTGAGCGAGGCAGAGTTGATCCCGCTCATCCTCACAGCTGTGCTGGCCTCCATTCCCGTCGCGCTACCCGCGACCTTCACGCTCGCAGCCGCCCTCGGCGCGCGCGACCTCGCGAAGAACGGGGTGCTTTTGACCCGACTGTCGGCGGTCGACGAAGCCGGCACGATGGACGTGCTCTGCGCCGACAAGACCGGCACTTTGACCCGCAACGCGCTCCAGGTCGGCGAGGCGCAACCGCTCGGCGGATTCGACGAGCCCCATGTCCTCGCGCTGGCCGCCTTCGCCAGCGCCGAAGGCGGGCAGGACCCCGTCGATCTGGCGATCCGGGCCGCGAGCGCGGCGAAGTCAGGCGCGCCGCCCTATAGCCTCGTCGCATTCAAGCCCTTCGACCCCGCGTTAAAGATGTCCGAGGCGACGGTCAGGGACGCCGCGGGGGCGAGCCTGCGGGTCGTCAAGGGCGCGTTCGCAGCCGTCGCCGCGCTCGCCTTGCCCTCCCCCGGCGCCGACGCGTCGAGCAAGGCGCTGGAGGCCAAAGGCCTCAGGGTCATGGCGGTCGCCGCCGGGCCGCCCGCGGCCATGAAGCTCATCGGTCTGATTGCGCTGACCGACCCGCCGCGGGACGATTCGGCGGCGCTGGTCACAGAACTGCATGGCCTCGGCGTCGCCGTGGTGATGATAACGGGCGACGCGCCCGTGACGGCGGCAGCGGTGGCGCGAACCGTAGGCATCGAGGGCGCGCTCTGTCCGCCGGGGGTGATCACCGACAAGATCCGCCTCGAAGACTACGCCGTGTTCGCCGGCGTGCTGCCCGAAGACAAGTTCAAGCTCGTCAAGGCCTATCAGGCCGCCGGTCATACGGTCGGCATGTGCGGCGACGGGGCCAACGACGCCCCCGCGCTGCGACAGGCGCAGATCGGGGTCGCCGTGTCGAGCGCGACGGACGTCGCCAAATCGGCGGCCGGCATGGTGCTGACCGAGGCCGGGCTCGCCGGGATCGTCTCCGCCGTGCATGAGGGGCGGCTGATCTTTCAGCGCGTTCTGACCTACACGCTGAACTCGATCACCAAGAAGATCGTCCAGGTTCTATTCATCGGCGCAGGCCTGATCTTAACCGGACACGCGGTGCTGACCCCGTTGCTGATGGCGTTGATCATGATCGTGGGCGATGCGCTCGGCATGTCGCTGGCGACCGACAATGTGCGCCCGTCCGCGCATCCCAACCAGTGGCGCGTCGGCCGCTTGACGGCGGCGGGCGTATTGATGGGACTGAGCCAACTAATATTCTCGGTCGCGATTCTCGCGATCGGCGACTTCGTCGCTCGTTGGGACCAGGCGACCTTGCAGACCCTTGCGTTCTTGACGATCGTCTGCGGCAATCAAGCGACAACCTACATGAACCGCGAGCGGTTGCGGCTCTGGTCGTCGCGCCCCAGCCTCTGGTTGGTCGGCTCCTCGGCTGTCGATGTGACCCTCGCCTGTGTCCTGGCGTTGGCGGGCCTCGCTATGGCGCCGCTGCCGATCGCCGCGATCGCAGCGGTGGTCGGAGCCTCGGTCGTGTTCGCGCTTTTGGTCGACTTCGCCAAGGTCCCCGTCTTCCGGCGGCTCGCGTTCGCGTGAGGCCGACAAATCGCGCTGCCGCCATATCCGATCGGGCGAATAATGTTACCGGAGAATCACTACGTCAATCGGGTCGGATGGCTGCGCGCAGCCGTCTTGGGAGCAAATGACGGCGTCTTGTCAACGGCAAGCCTGATTCTCGGGGTCGCCTCTGCGGCTGCCCCCCACAGCAGCATCGTCATCGCGGGTCTCTCGGGTTTGGTTGCCGGCTCCATGTCGATGGCGGCGGGCGAATATGTTTCGGTGAGTTCGCAGGCCGATAGCGAGCAAGCGGACATTGCGCGCGAGCGCGCTGAGCTCAAAGCCGATAGAGCAGGGGAGACCGACGAGCTTACAAAAATCTACGTGGACCGCGGGCTCGATGAAGGCCTTGCCCGACAGGTTTCGCAGAAGCTGATGGCGAAAGATGCGCTAGCGGCGCACACTCGCGACGAGCTTGGGATTTCGGACGCGATGGCGGCCCGTCCCATTCAAGCCGCGCTGACTTCGGCGATATCGTTCGCCACCGGAGCCGCCGCGCCACTCGCGATAGTGGTCTTTGTCCCCCAAACTATGCTCATTCCAGCGACCGCGATTGGCTCTCTGCTGTTCCTCGCCGGCCTCGGGGCCGTCGGGGCCAAGACAGGGGGCGCCAGCCCCCTCAAGGCCACGGTCCGTGTGACCTTCTGGGGCGCCGCGGCGATGGGTGTGACAGCCGCAATCGGCGCTGCCTTCGCCGCCTGGGCGGGATAGTCCACTCCCCGCTCGTTCCCTTCTGAACTGGCGCTCGTTGCGTCCGTTTGCGGATCAGTTTCGGTTTCGACGATGGCGAGTGCGGTGGATCGGTACGGCCCCAAAGCCCATTCGATTGACCCGCGCGCGGTTCAATAAGTTTGTGAGCTTGAGGTGGGAACTCTCGATCTTCCCGCGAGGGCCACGTTCGGCCGGCGTCACGAAGGTCTCGAGAAATCGCCATGTCCGCCCGAAACCCGAGCGTGGACTACGGCGATCGCGGCTCGCTTTTCGTGAGCCGCGATAGGCTGATCCATCGCGCGACCGCGGACGCCATCAGCCAAGTCGGATGCGTGTCACGCAGCACTCCGATGCTGCACTTCGAGCTTATCACCGGCTTCGACATTGGGCGTCAATGTCACTTCAGCCTCAGGAGTCAGTCGAATTTGCTTGATCCACCATATCAGCCCGCCGAGCAAGACGACTATGCAAGCCGCGGCCGCAACCAGCAGCGGCGATTGATCGAGCCACCCCACGCCGGGAACCGCCAGAAACAAAATCACGCCGACTCCGCAGATTTGCCAGACCCGCGCCTGCACCCCGGCGGCGAACGTGCCCAGAGCAATAAGCGTCATCACGGCGAGCGACGATGCGTTCGCGTTCAAGACGCCTTGCACGCTGCTGCTGAACACCAAATAGATACAAAGCAGCAACGCAAACCAAATGGCGGCGACCCTGTAAGCGAACCCAAATCGTTCGCCGCGCGTATGGAAATGGCTCCATCCCTCTGCAATAGAGATAAGGCCAAAGACGGGCGTCAGAATGATCCAGTAGATTACCGGAAGCCGAAGCACAATTCCGACGAGCGCCAACGACAGCATGGCGAGGAACAGGATATCGTTCAGAAACCAATCCGATACGTAGAACGGTTTCAATTTCGGAATTCCCTTCGCGACACGCGGCGAGCCCAAATTTGTGACTTCCGGGTTTGGCGTTGAATTGCGATCAAGCACGTCTACGTTTCCCGCGGCGAACGCGGGAGGTTTCACAGAGTCGCGATCGACCGATATTTCGGGCGCGCTCGTTTGGAGCGGCGGGGTGAGGCGAAGCCAAAGCTGCTGTAAGAAGCTCATGATAACCTTGTCCGTTCGTTAAGGTCGTAGCGTTTCAAACGGAAACCGGCTTGAGTGCAGGATCGAATGCGGCGCCTTTCCGCTTGGGTTGCGCCGGGCGAGGCCCTCCGGGAGAGTCATAGACACCCGCCTGTTAACCCGCGACGGTGAGCCGCTATCGCCGCGATCCAACGCCCTTCGGATCGGCCTTTTCAACCGGATCGGGCGACAAGCGCGTTCGCTCGGCCGCCGCGCGCGCCGAGTCGCGGTCTCCGCCGGCTGCGTTCTGCTCCTTACCCGCGTTCCGCTCCGCGACGCCCTCGCTCTGCAATTGCGGATTTCCAACCAGATTCCCGATCGCCTCGATCACGGCGCCCTTGATTTGATGTCCGATGCCCCGGATTCGATCGGTGTCGATCCCCGCGAGTTGCTCTCCTCCCGCTTCGACTGAATTCAGCCGATCGCCAATCGCCCGCTCGGCGCTACCATCCGCCACGAGCTTCGAGTCGCCGATCGCTACACCTAGACTCTCCATCACAGCGCCCTTGACTTGGCGCCCGATGCCCTCGATGCGTCTGTTTGTATCCATGACACTGACCTCTTGTGACTCGCCCGGATCAATGGCGCCGTTTGATCGCCGAGATCTATGTTTCACATTGCGGCGCGTCCGTCGCCCGATTGCGTCGGTCGACGCCTTCAAGGCCGAACGTTATTTTCGCAATGTAGCCCGAGCAAGGGGCCGGCGACAGGATCGGAAACTACTCCCAATCGCCGGACCGAAGCGCGCTTACCCTTCGCCTCAGGGCGCTCTGCCCAATTTCGATCGACCACGAGAGGCGCCGCGAAGTCGCCGAGGCAGTTGGAACGGCAGCGGTCATTTTCCGATGGAGCGCTCAAATCAAGCAGCAGAAGCTCCAGCTCACACCCCTTTAGGCCCGCCGACAGCGGCATGAGTAATTTCCGGCCCTTTCAAGCGCGAACGTCGGGCGCCTATGTTACCGAGCGCAGGTATATGGCCTCGGACCCCTCTCTCGCAGATCCCGCGGTCCTATTCTCTGAAAGGTAAGTTCCATGAACATCGACGAACGCATCGCCAGGATACGCGCGGTGCATAGCGGCCCGGCACAGGCGATGCCGTCTCAAAAGGCGGTGCAAGCCGTCAGACCGAAGCGAGAAGTGGAGGCGGCGCCGCTCCCAGCCAGCGAAGTCGTGTTCGACATCGCCAACAACTCCGTCGCCAAGATCATGGAGCGCAGCGATCTGAGCGATGAAGGGAAATTGCAGGCGGTCGTAAAATTTTTGACTGCCGAAGACTGCGACTACAGCGCCGCTCAAAAGCATTTCGCAGAGTTCGAGGCCTATTTCACCTACGAACAGAGCAAACGCACGCAGGTGAGCGAACAGCATATTCAACGCCTCATGTCCGAGCTTCAAGACGGGACGAAATCGGCGATCGAGCACATAATCCGGGACTTCAACGTCGTGAACGATGGGGCGGGCAATATCAAGAAACTTTTGAGGGTCATGGAAAAAGCGAGGGTCGAAGGGACGACCATTGAAACCCTCACAAACGCCTTCAAGACAAATGACCTCCTTCTCACCGAAATCGCCTCGCTACGCGCGTCTCTCGCGAACCTAAAAAGCGACGAAGCGAATGCGCAGATCAGAACACAGTATTATCAACAGGGCAATTCCGGCGGCTTCCTCAGTCGTCTTTTTCATTCCCTTGATTACGATCAGGAGTATGACGAATCAAGTTTCTATTATGTCGACGCCCTGGATTCGGTGAAGCGCCGGATAACAAAATGTCAGGACGCCATCGCGGATAAGGAGCGGCAACGCAACAAGAAGCTTGAAGACGGCGAGCTGACCATACTGCGAACGGTGGATGCGACCGACGGCGGATTTACAAAACAGATCGTCAAAACCGCCAAGGACAGTTTGGCGCTGATCATGGGTACACGCGGGTCCATCGAACAACTGCTCGCCGCAAACGCCCAGAGTCGGACGGCATCCAACGAAATCGCAAACGAGCTGAGTAACGCAACAGGACGCGAAACCATTCTCAAAGGCGCGTTGCAAATGGTTGTCAAGGAAACCCATTTGCAGGGCGAACATTTGGGATCGGAGGTCGAGAAGCTGGCTGAGACCAAAGCGGCGGCCGCCGGGGACCCCGCTCAATCGACCCTTGCGACACTGGAACTGGACAACATGAAGCAAACGAGTCAAGGCGCGCTGGACTACGAGCGCGTGCTTGAGGCCCGCGTTCTATCCTTCGGCATGTTGGCTTCAGCGGATGTGCAAGCCGAGGCGCGCGCTCAGCAGTTCGCCGTGCTCGTCGAATCCCATCATGAGCTGCTCTCAAACCTGCAGCAGCAGGCGCTTCCAATCACAGCTAGCGCGCTCGAGATGGGACTTCAGCAAGGCATCGCCTTACGTGACGGCTTGCTATCGGCCGGAGTCCGCGACGCAACCAGGAAGGCCCAACTGATATTTGGCTCTAATTTGGCGGGCGCCACTGAGGCGCAAACAAAACTTGAGTCTGAGAATCTCGACCAGATGCGGGCCGCCATCACGGCCTTGGGCAAAGCGCAGACCCTTATCAACGAACGCACCGACAAGGCCATCGAACACGGATTGGCCTCGATGGACCTCGTCCAAAAGGTGACGGCGTCGGCGGAAGCAGTCAGCGCCGCCTTGTCGGACTTCCAAAAGGTCGGGGCTTCGCTGGAGTCCCACGACGGCGAAGAGGTCTCGCCGGCGCCGTAGCGATGAATCGTCGGCGCGAGCGCGTTGTGGATACGGACGCTGGCGGACTCGGCTTCTTACACATGGAAACAGACAGACCATGAGCCTGTTGACTAGCGTTCCGAACTACCCCGTCGATCAAGACACGCCGTTCTTGCTCCAGGTGAAATTTGACGAATACGCGAGGCTGATTGCGGCGATCGCCGACGAAGGCGACGAGCCGACCGCCGCGATCGCCGATCCGATGTTTGCAGACGCCCACGAGACATCCGCTCGCAAATTGCTCACTCGTTTCGTCGGCCTCGATCTCAAACTTATGGAGTTGCATACGGTGCTCGCGTCGGCCGGCGTCAACTCGATGTGGATACGCGGCGATCCCGGCACGGGTAAAACCGCGCTCGCAGAGGAATTCATAAGGGCGCGCACCGAACGGCGGCTGAGCAGCGCCATATTTGGCGGGCCGTTTTACCTGTTCAATGTCAGCCTGTTTTTGACCCGGCCGCCGTCGACATGGGTCGAAGAGTTCACCAAGAGCCTCGCGTGTGTCAAGGAGGCGCATGGCTTTCTCATCATCGATCACGTCGACGACCTTGTAAAGGCTTCAGGCGACTCGTCGGATCGGTTGATGCAGTCGCTGATCGCGGCCCTTGACAGCAGCGACGATATTCAGGCCATAATCATCTCGGATTCGCAAAACACGGCCGCAATCGCAAATGCCTCGACGGGGCTTTCCCGCTGCTTTCAGGTTCTGGAGACCGCCGAACCCGGCATCGACGAACTTAAGCCGATCCTGATGTCTCACTTTCGCAGACTCAGCAAAGTTCATAACATAGAATACAGCGAGCCGGTCGCCGACGAGATCATCCGTCTCCTGGGGCGCTATCCCGGCCGCGCGTTTACGTCCAGCAAGCGGCCCGAGAAGGCGATCACCTTCGCGGACAAAGTCGGCGCTATGGTCCGCATCAACGTTTTCGCGGAGCCCGTGGAGTTGGCCGAGTTGCGCGATCATATTGGCGCCCTGCGCGATACCTTGGCCGTCACGCGCAACAACATCGGAGCGAGCGCGACGTTGACCGCGGCTTTGGAGGCAAAGCTCGCCCAGTTGCATACTGACTATGAGGTGGCCAAACAACAATACCAGCGCAGGTTCGGATCGTATCTCGCGGCGAAGAACGGACTTGACGCCATCGACAACCGGCTTGGCCCGATAGAGGCGAAGTCTCTGGCGATGAGGACAATTGACGAAAAGAGAGACTTTAATACACTCAAGGACGGGCTGAACGCCGCCCGCTTGAGCGTCGTCCGTGAGGAGCAAAAGCTTCATCAGGTGAGGCCGGAGGTGACGAAAGCCGATGTTCGCAAGATTTTCAGCAATTACTCGGGCGTTCCGCTTTCGAAGCTTTCGGCCGACAAGCTCGAACGGCTTTCGACGCTCGAGGTGGATCTTCACTCTGAGATCTTCGGCCAGGAGGCCCCGGTAAAGGCCGTCGCCAAAGTCTGGCGCGAACGCGAACTCGGCGTCAGCGATCCCTCCCGTCCTGCCGGCGTCCTGCTTTTCACCGGGGGAACGGGTCTCGGAAAGACGGAGTTGACGCGAGTCCTCGCCCGGTGGGACGGAGGAGAGAGCGCGCTTCCCGCGATCCTCCGGATGAGCGAATTCAAGGACAGAAGCGCCGTATCTCGATTGACCGGCGCCGCCCCGGGTTTGGTTGGATTCGACGACGGGGCGCCGACGATCGAGGAGTGCGAGAACAAGGACATCGTCGTCTTCGACGAGATCGACAAGGCTGATCCGAACATATTCGATGTCATGATGCAGATCCTCGAAGAAGGGGAGATTACCCTTTCAAATGGGAAAAAAATCAGCTTCAAAGGCAAATTGATGATCATTACGACGAATGCGGTTACGGATGACGATATCTCGGAAGATGAGCTCAACAATCAGGACGAACATCAGGAGCGAATCCGCAACGCATTGTGCGAGGCGACGTCGCGGGAGACCGGCGTGGCGCTGTTCCGGCCTGAGTTCATCGGCCGTATAGACGAGGTCTACGTATACAAAGCGCTCAGCCCGCATGTTGCGTTGAAAATCATGCGCAAGGAACTTGAGAAGATCAATCGGGACTATCAGGAGCGCGGCATTTCGGTAGTGACCGACGACGCAAGCTTGCGGGCCATCATTGAGAAGCATTACGTGCCGTCGCAGGGCGGGCGAAGTCCGAGACAAATTGTCAAGAAGCGCATCCGACCTATGGTGACCGATTACCTCATGAAACGGATGCTCGAAAAAGAAGGTGACGAGTCGCCGTTGAATGAGAAGCTACGCCTCAACTTCGATATCGTTAAGGACGGCTTTGCACTGACGCTTGCGAGCGACTTCGTTGCTTCCGGCGAGGGGCGAGCCCTGGTCGTAATTCCGGCGACGCCGACCGACGGCCACAGGCCGCTTCGGCAACTAGCCTGATGCGGAGGTAGGCGTAGCGGCGCGCGCGGCGAGATGGATTCGCATCGCCTTGGAGAGATCGACGAAATCGTCGTCCACGATGCGTTCGATCTGCGTAAGAGACGGCGCGCTTCGGGAACGGCGCCGACGAGAGATTGATTTATCGCCGCCGTTGCGTCGCCGGCTTCCGCCGTGACCAGTGGGCCGACGCGTATGGCGTCGGCCCGCCGGGCGAACGTCAACCAGGGGCGGCGTCTAGTGCGACCGGAGACGTAGATTGTGGGAGAGCTTCGGGGCCGGCCGGTCGGCGTTCGGGAGCGGCGAGCTGCGCAGGAATGCGAAGCCGAAGCGCCGCCGTCAGTTCTTCGGCGAATACCAAAGTCGTGCGTAGCACCGCCGCTTCGTCGAGAACCTCAGATCCCAGCCTTTGGATTCCGATCGGAAAGTCGATTCGCCCCTCCGCGGTGTTGGCGCGAACATTGTAAAGAAGCCGGCCCTTGGTCTGCTCTTCGATCTCTGTCACTTCGATTGTTGCTGTCATCGCGCTCACTCGTTGCAGGTTGTTTGGACAAGACGCGAGTCCGCCATGAAGTATCAAGGCGAAAGGACGTCGAAGGGTGCCGAGGGCGCTTGCGCAACCCCCGGGTTTGCCTCTGCGCAGCTCCCAGCTTCAGGCCCCAGATCCTGTCGCGCCCTGGAGATCAGCGTCGAACCCTGCAGATTAATTTGAGCCAGGGGTCTTACGCTTTAGGCGCGAGCCCTGACGCCCGGATCAAGTTTAAGCGTGCTCGGGAACGGACCCCTCCACGGCGGCCTCGGGTTGACCCGACCTATGAATATCGGAACTGGAGGGGTTCAGTGCCGCCAACAGCTTCTGCGCCCTTTCGACCTCAGCAGCGGGGCCGCGCGCCATGACGAGGAAACTGTCCGCCTTCAGGTCGGTTTCGTATTGCAGCACGCTGTTGCGGGGTATGCCGGCGCTGTACAGCGCAGCGCCCAGAGCGCTCAATCCGCCTACGACGATGGCGTTTTCAATTCCGGAGGCGACGATGGCGGCGAGGTAGCCGAGCACGACCACGTGCCCCACGACGGGAATGGTCATGAAAAGGCCGCCGAAGAAAAGTCCCCAGAACCCGCCCCAGAACGCGCCGCGGGTTCCCCAGAACTTGACGCGGTCACCCGTGTTGTAGAAGCCGACGACCTTCTCCTCGGAGTGATAGCCCTTGCCAACCACACTGAGGTTTTTCATCTCGAACCCGGCCGAAGTCAAACTCTTGACGGCTCGTTCGGCAGCCTGGTGGGTAGGGAAAACGGCTACAGCGGTTTCATATTTTTCCACGATAGCTTCCTTGGGTTGAGGCCGGGTCGTACGCGACGCCATCTCCGAGTGTGGAGATGTCGCGCTCGTTGGTTGAGCCGACGGATCGGCCGTCGACCGGCCGCTTGAGCTTATGCCTTCGGCTTCACGCGGGACAGCCTCGGAACCTACTCATTCGACAGTCGAGCCGTTCCAGCCAAATGCTGTCGCCATCGCCGAACATCGTGACGAACCCCTGCGACCGCCGTGCGTCGCGGCGCCAAGGCATCCGGCAAAGTTCAGAATTGGATAAGTTGCGGACCCTACTCACGAGCGCGCCGATGAGCGTTTCACAGCAAATGCCGGCTGAGCCGTGACTTTCTGGCGTTGATGTTCGGGGGGCGAGAGCGGACTTGGTCCGACCTCAAGGACCGCGTTTCCCGTTTGGCGTCGGGTCGGGCGACCGCACCGCGATCCTGCGCCAGAACCCGGATCGCTACTTTGAACTCTGCCCCGCATTTGCCTGCGCGGCGGCGGTAGTCGCGCCTTGGAAGAGTCGTTGGAGTTTAGCGGAGAGCGAGGATGCGCGAGCGCCGCTTCGATGACGTCCGGATTGAACTCGTGGGGATCGTGCTCGCCGTCGCCCGGAAACTGTGCGGGGTCATTTCATCGCCACCAAATTCCATGCGCCGCAGCGCGGCTTCGCCGCTTGGTTGTCGAAATGGGTGAGCGCCATCTGGGTATCGACCTTGCGGTAGCTCAAAGAACGGAATCTACCCCCTTTTCAGCGCGAAGCAATGCGCTGCCATGCGACGCTATACACACTAAGTTTGGGTTATGAGTGTGATTTTGCGCCGAAAGGTGCCGCTGTGTTACACAGTGGAAAGTTGTAATGGCGCCCAGGGGCGGCATCACACTGAGGCAATAGCGGCCGAGCGATCCCGACCTGTCCAACTTCAGCATGGTTGCGGGCGATTTTTACGAGGGGTAACTCGCCGACGCTTGCAACAATGCCACGCTCATTGGCGACGTCGTCCAGACATGGCGCGAACGGGCTTTCGACTCGCCCACGCTTTGCTACGGCGTCAACCGCGCGCATGCGCTCCACCTTTGTCGGCGCTTCCTAGAGGCGGGAATCTCGACGGAATATATCGACGCGTTCACCGAGCGCCCCGAGCGGGAGCGCATCTTCGACCGGTTTAGATCTGAGGAAGTCCGCGTCGTATGCAATGTGGCCGCATTGTCGGTCGGGTCAGACCTTGACGTGAGGTGCGTCGTTGACGCCCGACCAACCGGATCGGAAATGCGTTTCGTCCAGACGATCGGTGGCGGCCTGCGCGCGGCGGAGGGCAAGGACAAGCTGATCATCCTCGACCACGCGGGCAATCATCTCCTGCTTCCTTGCACGTATCGCCACTTCGAAGAATATGGCGTCCACGCCAATATGATCGGCGCCGCGCTGCGCGAATTGGAGGCGCTCGGCTTCATCGTCACGACGGAACGGGGCGCGGGCGGCAACGCGGACCAACAGCAACGCCATAGAAAGCGCCCATGAGGGTATTCGGATATTCCAGAGTTTCCACCGGCGTGCAGGCGTCGAGCGGCGACTCGCTCGACACGCAGCACCAGCAAATCAGCGGCTACGCGATGATGAGGGGCTGGGAAGTCGCGGAGACTTTCGTCGAGCGGGGCGTGTCGGGTTGCGTGCCGTTGGCGGTTCGGCCGGAGGGCGGACGCCTGCTCGCCGGCATCGTCAACGGCGACGCAGTCGTGACGCCAGAGTTAGACCGTATGTTCCGCTCGGCCGCCGACGCGCAGGCCACGCTGGCGGCCGTGAAGGGTCAGGGCGTGTCGCTACACATGATTGATCTCGGTGGCGACGTCACGGGCAATGGCGTCGGCAAATTGACGTTCACAATCCTGCCGTCGCCGAGAATGAGCGCGACCGCATCCGGGAGCACATTCGCGACGTCAAGCGCCAACTTGCCAAGCAGGGCGTTTACGGTGGCGGCAAGCGGCATTTCGGCTATGACGTCGTGTTCAGCACGTCGCCAGACGAGCCGTCCCGTCTGGTCGAGAACAAGGAAGAGCAAGCCATACTGGCGGCGATGCGGGAGCGCCGAGAGGCCGGCGATAGCTATCACAAGAGCGGCCTCGCGTTCGGAAAGGACCAGAAAACCGTGATGCGCATCCTATTGCGCGAAGCGCCTATCACTTGAACTAAGGGGCGAATACTTCTATCTGTTAATCGCCATTGGGCCTCTCGCCACCGGGCGCATGTTCCTCGTCAACGCGGCTCGTCATGGCGGCAAATCGACAACCAAATTGGATCAGCTGCTTACGGGCCGCCGCCGTCGTTTGCGCCTCATGCGCCTC
>Ga0182030_10008876_pt1 | contig 20699 bp, 19 predicted proteins | sample 812S3MmetaG_FD_121299 | JGI IMG/M metagenome (GOLD analysis project Ga0182030, IMG submission 121299) | Permafrost microbial communities from Stordalen Mire, Sweden - 812S3M metaG (Illumina Assembly) | ecosystem: Environmental > Terrestrial > Soil > Wetlands > Permafrost | place: Sweden... | reverse complement strand
TGCAGCCTTCTGCAGTGTTGATCGTCATACTCCGTATTTGGAAAGATATTCAAGCTTTCTATGCAGACTTTATGCAGTGGAAACCGCTTTGTGTCTTTATTCTACAACTTCAGACGAAAAGGAGGTCCCTCATGATGTTTCTCAACCCCTTCAGCAAAACTAATGCGACGTCGAAAGTATCAGTCAGAAAGGCAATAATGGTGCGCTGCTGAAAAGTATATATATCTGCTATTGAATTTCCCAAAAGAAAACTCATCCATCAATCAACTCTGATCTCAAAATCATCTCCTCGCAGCTTTCCAGCAAGTTTTCACCTTCAAGATGTCCAAAGCCAGCCAAGTCATCGCCATTGCCGGTATCAAAAACCACAACCACCCCATTGTCTCAGTACTAACCTCGTCTTCGATTCTCACCATCGTCATGCTCTTCCCCGAGGTCTGCACTCCCACTCTTCACATACTTTCATACTGACCAGCCCAGGATTCCCCAACCCTCGACCCTACCCCGCCAAAAACAGCAACCTACACCTACACACCCGCTAACTTCCCCTCCCTCCTCAAAACCCTCTCCATAACCACCCTCCTCATTTTCCTCCCCAACTCTCCCAATCCCGTAACACCAACTCTCCTCCGCACCGCTCTCACGACCCCCACTCTCACCCACCTCATTATGCCCTCCCCCCTTGGGAACATAGTTTCCATTCCCCATCTACCACGCCACTTTGCCTCCCAATACCAATCCATCTACAACCTGCTCGAGGAAGAGGGACCGGGGAGCGAGGTCCAATGGACATTCCTAAACCATGGATGGATGATGGAGAATTTCTTACCTACTTCCAAAGACGATGAGCCAGGTACTGTAGGCTTTCCGATAAACCCTAACGAATGGTGCGCTTCGATCCCCGGAACAGGCAATGAGTTACAGGCATGGACTAGTGCGGGGGATGTTGGGAAAGCTATTTTTGCGCTACTTGGTTTTGAGAGTTGGGTATTTATCCCCGTTGAATTTTGCTTGCTGGAGGCTGATGAAATACAGGAACCGGTTACGTATATTGTAGGGGAATGGGGAACATTTAATCAAGCCATCTCCAAACTCGAAGGCTTCTACGGTACCCGCACCATCCATCTTCCACCCACCAAACACCCACTAATACCCCGCCCCCACCAGGACATCCCATGCCCAAAACTCACAAATCTTTGCAATCCATCCGCGCCTTCATCGAAGAAAACGAAGACATTGATCAAAACCAAGATCAAGATGGAGATATGACCCGGAATTAGAGGAAGCGATGTGGGATGAATGGACGATTGCAGGTGCATCTGCGTGTCCGTTGGAGAAGACGTTGGAGATGAGGGACAGGTATTTCAAGGGTATTAGGTGGGTGGGGTTGAGTGAGTTGTTGAAGAGGGGGGTGGGTGTGGAATTTGTTTAGGGTTCAGAGTGCTGCGGAGGAGGCGAGGGGCATAAGGTAAAGGTGTGCGCTGTGGTATGTTGCTGGAGAAATGATGGAGGGAGGAGAAATGAGTCACGATTGGGTGGGTCTTGTCGGTTTTCTTGGTTGCAATGGTATGGAGACATGTTTGTTGTTGCCTGGCTCTGGTACTCTATGACGATCATAGCTATGAACACGATCTCTACCCATAATTTCTCTGTACGTATCCTTGCAGTTTCTCCGTCGCCATGGGTTTCATTCTGCTCCTGCATTTGCGGAGCCAGTCCTCCGGCCATCCACGCGCAGATGAAATTACTGGAAATCGGAAATCGAATCTGGCAGCCATGATCAACACTAGAAGAGGGAACGGTATGTTGTTGGTTTTCTGCGAGGAACCCTGTCAATTCTTGCTTTTAGCATTCTTCACTGCTCTTTGGGGAAAGGCTTACCTCGAGGGCACGACACTCTGAGATTTCTCTGACCTGCATAGCAAGATCATACGCTGGTACTGGAAATCGTTGATCGAAATGGAGAGGAAGCGTAACAGCGATTTCGATATAGGTGTGCGTCTAAGGAAAGATGTGAAATGGATTCCAGAAAATTCTGTTGTGCATTCCGGATATACACAGCAAGATTGATAGAGATAATCTCAATATCATGGGTTGAATTTGCGATACTAACATTAGTGGGAGTAGCTAGAATGGGACCTACTGGACGAGATATCCCATTCATCCACGGGCACGGTTTTATTGGAGAGAGTCCTTGCTGAACTTGGTGAGGCAGTGCTGGCAGACTTTCAAAGCACAATGTGGGCATTCGTAGGATGTGATACCCCGCTTGCCGCAAAATTTGGATTCGCACTTCACCTTTTTCCGGTGGGTGGTCTTGGGCCAGAACTCAGAGTGCAAACAGGAGGCCCGTTGTTCAACTGCAGTCTCTGCCTTGAGCTCGCTCCAGATCTTCTTCTGGGCAGTTGCTTCGTCCTTCCGTCTCTTCTCCAAAGCTTGCTTCTTCAACTCCTCTTCGGCTTTCTTTGCTCTGAACTGTTCTTCTTTCTCTGCTTTCTTCGCTATGTCGCGTGCTCGGCGCTCTGCATCTCTAGCCATTCGCTCCTGATGCGATTTTTCACGTTCCTTTCTCTGTGCTTGCTCTTGTACTTCCTCTTCGGGGCTCATACTCCGAGAGGAACCTCTGCTTCCAAATCCACCACCAAATCCACCGCTGAAACCACCGAACGGATTAACCCCATAAAAGATATGGATGCCCCCAAAATTGTAATGACCGGCCCCGGTGCGACGAAATCCGAAGAATACACCCATGTCATCCAAATCATCGTCGTCGTCATCATAAAAGGGACTACGGCCCGATCTACGAGTAGGATTTTCTAGGAATGAGTTGTACAGCGAACGCTTTGCTGGGTCGGCAAGAGTTTCGTTGGCTTCTTGGATCTGCGAGTAAAATATATCAGCTGGATGGTGGTCAGAGATGTGAAGTCGTGATGAGAAATAAGATAACGAGCGCAGTATCAAAGTAGCAGCAGACCTTCTGGAAGTTTGCCGTGGCATCAGGGTCCTCGGGGTTCCTATCTGGGTGATATTTCAACGCAAGTCTCCGATACGACTTAGTGATCGTTTCGTAATCAGCATCCTGAGTGATCTCCAGTGCCTCGTAGTAGTTAAAAGATGAAGAGAAAGGCATCGCGAAAGCGGATGGAGGTAGGCGTCGAGAGATATGGAAGAAAGTAAAGGAGAATCAGTTGATGGGGAAAGACTTCCTCGCGGTACAATCAAAAAGTTTGTGCGGCTCGCAGCTAGTGGTGAGGCCTATTGAAGTAGTTGCAAGATTACAAAAATAAATCTTGATCTGAACTGAACAAAGCAAGTGAATAGGAATCCTCCAGAGCAAACGCAGCAAAACGGCGCTAAGTCGCCAAATCATGTGACCATTGGGAAACACTTCCCTTCAAGAACTCCTTCGTTTCAAATTCTGTGGTCTGAGAAACCACTTTCCCTTTCAAAGCCCTCACATTTGGATCTTTCAAATGCAAGACTTACTATGGAAACGATATGTATTTATAGTACATATGAATGATGTTTACAAAGGTAGGTATCATTTTAATTGCAGGCTAGCACGTCCCGTTGTCTCAAAAAGGATCAAACAATTCATCAGCCACAATCAACCTCAACCTAACCACTGTACTGCTTCTAGGCTTTTCATCGTTTGAGATAAAGTCGATCTATTCATCTTTCGCTATTTGAGCGGATGTGACTTGTAAAGTTCATGATTGCCTCCAAAGAAGAGGGCAAATGTCTTGGATATCTTCCACGATCATCAATGGTCATTGCACGCTGTGTTCTGGAAGATAAATCTGCTCTTATTATTTTTTTCATGCTCAGTGGACTTATTCTCCCATTCCTTTTCACTTGTTATAACTTGTAGAGGCATAATTAGAACTGGGATCCCGTATGAATGGGAGGAATTGAAAGGTTTTATTAGCCTCAACTTTGTGAGCGAAACAGCTCCATAAAGTTCCATGAAGCCTCCCTCTTTATTCAATTTCATATAAGATCAATTGAATCCTTCTTCCTGACTCAAAATTTAGACACGAGCAGCAACATAGCGTCTTCCACAGTACGTGCCTTAAATCAACAGCTACATATCTGATGAGAGCTAACTTTCGGACACTAGTCCTCTTCACCAGCGACTGTCATCGCCAATTTGTGAATGCTACGGCCGGCCACCGATATGGCGGTCCCATCGCCACTCCCACCACATACCTGCGCAAGTATGCAGCGGCTGCATCAATTCCCCTAGCTTCGGTACTGAAATTGAAGAAACGTAATCTTACTATTGCAGCGCCGCATGCCAGAGAAAGGATTGACCCAATCACAATGAACGCTCTAAGTGTCTGCAAACCCGCAGAGACTTCTTCCGGGTCGTTCAACTTCTCCAAGGAATCTTCTACCAATTTAAGTGGGTCATACACCCTGAGAAGGCATGTATCTTGTGGTGGAAGTATGACAGCAGGCAATTGGATTCAATCACTCGGTCTTTGTAATGTTAAGTTCTCCAAATTCCTTGCCCACTCCCTTTATCTTCTCCTCCTCCCTCGCCCTCTTCTGATCCCTCGTCATCACGCTACCATCCAATGCCATTCCCCCAATATCTTTCCCCGCTTTCTTTAATTCACCCGCTAGACGATTCATCTCATGCTCCTCCCGCCGGCGATTCTTCTCCTTCTCACGCTCCACCAACTCCGGAGCAGCTTTCTCCTTTTCCAATTTCAGAGCAGCCTATGATTATGTTAGATGATTTAGAGTCATTACGATGAGAGGAGACTGACAGCCTTCTTCCGAGCAGCAACGGCTGCGTTATATTCATCATCCAAGCGCTGTCGTGCCTCCGCCTTTGCTCTTTCCTTATCCTTACGTTGTTGGATTTCTTTGGCAGATGGGCCATGCATGAGTCTGTCGGGGTACGAAGTTGCAACATATTTCGGTGGAGAAGGGGGTTGTTCGTCGGCCATCATTGCGATTGATTGGATTATGTTTTTTGAAGAAGGTTGGAGGAGAGCTAGAATATTTAATGAGCAAGATCGATTAGCTTAGAGTTAATAGTTGGAGGCAAAATATGGCTATCAATGTCCTAGATTTTCTCTCTCTCACTGTATTTGAGTTAAGCGAAGTATGTCGTCTGAGATTCTACTGCCATGCCAGCAGTTGTATTATCTTCTAAACAGGACTTCTTATTCTATATGACACAACTGCAGCTCAATCTCTCAATCTACTTGCATCTGGGGATTTCACGTAGTTTTTAAGTTTTTCAATGTACCACAATTCCCTGCACAATTCCACAACTTGAAAGCTATCCAAATCAAATATCTAGATAACCAAGCAAGAAAAGTTATACCAGGTATTGAAACAAGATGTAGCGCTTGAAGATAGAATCCCGATTATAAAATTCATTTTCTTGAGAAAAAATCTTGGAGAATGCGGCCATCACGAATCACATATTCTTCCTCTCCCGGAAAAAAAAAGAGAGAATAGAAAAAGGGGGTATTACGTGACTCAGCAGAAAAAATTGGCCAAAGTTAAGAGTGCTCTGCCTCCTGTTACGGTGGCTACACTCGATTTAACTTTGGCCATCAAACATAGTGGTGCAGATCATACCACATACGCCACCACAACGTATGAATACAACCGACAAACACTACGTCCCCAGACAATCACAAAATCGCTTATTTAAATACATAACCCTACTACTGAAATTCGCTTATTTCACGCTTCATGATATCTGTCATCGTTAATGGCTCTTAAGGAATCTTTATTGTACCTACTTCACGAATTACTTCGAGTGGTTTCGAAGTAGGGTTGTTGTGCAATTTTGAAGTGTCTTCGATCCATTTGGGCACGGAAGCGAAGCCCCCTTTCCAATTGAGGAGTACGCCATCTCTTGATCAAGACTCTGGGCGATTTCAAGCATAATAGAATTATATGATGCTATAATTAGTGCTCTCGTGTTGGGATTGGATCCAGTCACATCTCAAAACCGCTGGTATTGATATCAATCTTTCCTCCGTAAGAATATTACATTGGAGAGTTACGAAGAGAATGATTACTCGTGGTAGATTAAACAACACATTCGCTCGATCGCCCGCTCAATTGCGTGTCTTTTTGATTTATTTTTTGTCAATAAGCTAGTAGTCGGTGTTGAGCATAAATGTCATCTTTCTCTTGAACCTTACACGGACTAGACCATATCATAATTTGTAACTACCACTAATACTAGCACAGCGCTACTTATGTTTGAACTGTTCCATGAATCGCTGGGTTACGAATCTGGCCCACGCTCCCCTAGTTCTTGCAAGTCAGAATCCTGAATCATGACCACTTGGGTGAAAAATCTGGAAGCTGCCGCCAATTCATATTGACTAATGCACCGAACTTTATTTGGCTCTAAGAGAGACCGCGAGCAAGCATGGTAGAAACAGATCAAAATTGCAATATTCCCTGAGACGTTCGCTAAGATAAATACTTGGAGCTACGTAAACTTCACAAATAAAGAGGAGCTTGAGCACTTCAAAAAAGAAAGCAATTATGGTTGCACAGACTAGCAGTATCAATAAAATCGAAAACAATTTTTACCGCGGAAATTTTATTTACCCGACTTATGGACGTAATGTTTCCCATCTTGAATGACTTTGAGAAAAACAATAAAAGAAAAAGTGTATTGTATCACGTGACCTAGTAGAAAAAATTGGCCAAATGTAAGTGAGTACCCGGCCTTTTATAGGCTGATACCCAACATACATTTGGACCCGGTCGTAGGTGCAGATTATACCACATAGGCTACTACCCCTATGAATATAACCGACTGCCTCCGCCTGTTACGACGGAAATCGTCTTATTTAAATTTATATCCCAATTACCGTAAGCGAAGACAGCGCGATTAATAACCCCGGCCGCTATGTAGAAATCTCTCTTTGTGTTTATTTACGTTATAATGCCCTTCTGATATTCGTTCTTTTTATACTCAAGATCTACTTTAATGCAAGACCCTTACGTGCCTTTTCCGCCCTTCCGATATGGTGAGATCTGAAACGTCCTTCAATTGGTATATTTCTTTTCCTCTAAGTTTCTCCTTTCTTAGCATTTTCTCTGTTCATGCCCTATTCTTTCTCACAATATTCTCAATCATGCAAACATAAAAGCCCAATATGCTGATAAAGGTGAGGCGTCCGAAGCGAGCGTGGGACAAACTCGACCAACGTTGACCTTTATCGTGAAATCAAAATCATCACACACAAAAGTGCTACAATGCAAACATGCTTACTATATCTTCAACATATCATACTACCGCTGATCATCTACCACAGCTCCATGAATATCGAACGTCACGCAAGCCTCATCATCTTCCGCTAGCCCTGTGGAGTTCAAGCTGTTTCCACACTGCTTCCTGAGATTCGAAATACGATATGAATAGAAACTTTGGAACATTTGCTACAAGATCTTCCCTAAGGAGAAATCCAATGCCTGGCACACGCTAGGGAATATTCAAGGGTCTTCTAATATTGTATCAACAGGTACTTTGGGCTCGTTCATTCCGTCTTCCTTCCTTCCATCAGCTAAAATTCACAGCCAGCAACGCACGACTACCACACAGCAGCATCGCTCGTTTTTTCAAAACTTAAGGATTAAACCACCTACCTCCTCATATATGATTTGTTGTAGAAAAATCTACCATCGCCCCGAAGTATTAGGATGTCAGCCGAGTCAAAGTTTCTGTTTGGTCCTCGTCCCTTCGCCATCTTCTCGTCTTCGTGTATGGCTCACCAACTTCGAATCTCCTAGGTATTTACATTTCTTGGTCTCCAAGAAAAGGGGGACGAAAGTCATTCTTGAAGTTATTCATGCCTTATTCTATTAATTGGTTGAGTTTTAACTGTTAATAATTCATATTCGTTGCATTAGCTTGAATATGTCACAAGGTTTTAAAAATTCGGTTTTTCTCAACCACCTGCTCGGAAATTTGATTTTTATTTCGAATTTATCCCAGCTACTAGCTCATAACTGCCCCAATACCCCCAAAATAATCATCAGGCTTCCCATCCATCTTATTGTCCCATTCAGTCTCTGCCCGTCATTCTTATTCTTGAAATGGCTTATACAGAACACCCCACTATCAGTATCAGTCGCCATCGTTCCATTTGAACTTTGATTCCCAATCCTAAATTCATTCACACAATTCTCAAAACTCAGAACGTCATCACCGCTGGTGAAATGGTCGCAGTAGGTGTAAGTGCAGTTCTGCAGATCGAGCGTTGCTGCGGATGAGGTGAAGGTCGGAGGGTTGGTAGATTGACCTGGGCAGCAATCTTGGATAACATTAGAATTGAAGAAATGGAGGGCAAAGACAGCAAGACATACAGGCAAAATGAGCGGTGGTATTTGCGCTGGTAAGCTCAGAACAAATGTAGTCGCTTGATTCGGAGGCTATCAGATACTGGGGAATGATGGGCTGCGACGAGAGGCAGAGAGATTGGTTCATTGTGGATGTAAAATTATGGTATAGAGACGCGAATGGTGAAGATTTCCAGTTTATTAGGCTAACAGGTGTAAGGAGTTACTGCCCGAAGGATGAACGTGCTAGTGACTTATCACCTAAACACAGCCACTTACAGGCCCCAGCCTTGTCTCTAACGATTGAGAGTTGTCTTCCAATCAACTTTCAGCCTTTAAATAAAATGGAGATAAAAATTACAAGGCCGAACCTCACACGTTTTTACGAAATAACCAAACCCGCCTGCCCAAACAACGTCCCTCTCAGCCCACTCTCTCCTTGTTCCCGTCATTCAAAAGATTGATGTGCCGAGCGGTTTACGAACAGAAATAACTCAAAACGGGTATCTTAAGTCTCTCAAGAACTATTTATAAACAGCTACGTGTTCTTACAGCGCGTGTTTCTTGTCATGAAAATGAGTGTATCGAGACGCCGATATTTCGCGGTTAAGCTTCTCAAAAATACTGGAACGAGAATTCATATTTTGTCTGGATAAACTGAATGTCGAAGGAGTCCAAAGAAGCATGGGGCCAAAGTATTTATACCCCGGCGCTTGCCTAGACGGGGTGGGGGCGATGGGAGCGGGGGAGATCGCGTAGAGTGATATTTCAATTGGATAGCTCGGAGACATTCAAGCCACAGTTGGAATTTAGAACAATGTACTTATGATGCGCCCATTAAGAATAGACATCAAACTCAAAATTAGCACACGAATGTGTTTCAGATATTCGAACTCTCGGGTATGCAGAAGTTCTAACTTTACTTTCAGCGAAATGGTGCCAGATGTATCAGGTTCTCCACTGTGCCGCTTCCTCCTAAGGATTGGGTGTTACTCAGCCTTGCAGCAGCCCTTGTAAGGGTGTCGGTCGTCAGCTCAGCCCCCCGAGCGAGCGAATCATTCAGAAGTTGGAAGTCTTCTGTAGATAGGATGTGAGAACTAATCTTACGATAATACCAGTTCTTGATCTATTTTCGATATCAGCTCTTGGGAAGAGAACCAGGATGAGAAGCAGTTTTAGCGGGGTGACTTTACTTGTGCCTGCCTTACCGTATGTCCACACCATACAATCAAATTCACTAGCGAATAGCTCTCCTGACTTTCTGTGCAGCTTATGTAGAAGATGAAATACAGTTTTTACCGCAAGCCACATCCGCATGGCCCGAAAACAAAAAAGTGGCGCATATCATGAAGCAAACACATCATATCGCGCGTTCCCGTGACTTGGCGATTTTCAACTTCAAGAAACCACTTCATTCCATTCATTTATTGGTATCGAAGGCACCTCAGCTTTGATTTGACGCATTTTGAGCAAGATGGAGCCCAAGATAGCAAGTTAACGCCATAATCCGCGTATATTCCGGCCTGCTCCGTATCTTGCTGAAGCACAGGAGAAAACGACCAATATATCCACCACGCCTGCCCTCGTCATCCAGCAGCACGTTGGGTAGCTCAGCAAGCCGCAATGATACAGAAGAAAGAACCATAACAGTTAGAGATGTTAAGCTCGTCCTTGCTCCAAACACTGTTCACGCGCCAGAATTTTCGCATTCCTCGAGCCACTTTGATACCATCAGCATCTCCATCACTCGCACCTCATCATCCGTCGACCTCTCAGAGTCTTTAGCACACGACGAGGATTTAGAAAAAAAGAGGGCATCCTTCGAGAACGTACTGACAGAAGCTCCAAAATGGCTATTTCACGAGGTTTTACCAAATTATCCCACATACGAGAAACTTTCCTACGCAATACTAGATCCCAAATTGAGGCCGGCCCCAAAATAGTCACCGTCACTTTACGGGAGGCTGGCTTGGGTCAAGAAGAGATAGGAAGGGATGAAATAGTGATGCAGCTTATGCGTGTGCTCAAGGCAATGACGACCGAGCTGGATCGAGTCCTCCTCTAAGGAGCTCTACTTGAACTAAAAGATATGGGAGCGGCCCAAGAGGTGCAAAATTGGTACAACATGGTTATGGAAGAAAATCAAGATATTGCGGGACACGATAGAGCCCTAGAGATTGATTCTTCACCGTCGAAAAACGACGACCAAGTAGCCCTGGCTGGAAATCCTTGAACGGTTTATTATCCCGAGACAATTCGTTGTCCGGAAGCGGTTTACAACCTACAAAAAGGCCACTACCCAGAAATTTCTTACTTCAATACACCCACCATCGAAAATACTCCACAAGGCAGCCGTCCACCTCACCTCCCTTACAACAGCAACCATTTTATCTCATACTCACATAACGACTACTGCCCAGGCCTAAACATGCACCTAGAAAGATATATTGTTACGGGATGTACATGGAAGACGAAGAGAACTAGGAGCTTGCAACCCAATACGAGCGGTAGGCGATGATCTCATTGTAAATACCTAGAGCTTCGACAATTTTGAGGATGAGAACGAGGACGGCGATGAATTAGAGGACCTACCTCTGCTACGGAGGGTACAATCTGCGCCTGGGAAACTTCCTTGTCTCCGTCAAGACCAGAATAAACTAGCGATATCGGAGCCAAATAGTCCTGAACCCAAGACTTCCACTTGTGAAGTGCTATCCGCTAATACAAAAGCCAGAACTTCCATTCCAATGCCTACTCATTCTCAAATCATGCGCTTCGGAAGCGTACAGTTCTCACTTGAGAGGATGGTTGGAAGATATTTCTACATTATCCATGTAAGGAACCACTTTTTCAATGTCAAATTTCATTACACTAATACACAAGTACATCTTACTCCCACTCCCACGTCACGCTTCTACAGTCCCATTCCCCTCTGAACTTTCTCCACAGCCTCCTTGTTCGCCTGAATAAACCGAATACACAAATCCTTGACCAACTTGGCACCCACCTCATCGGCACGGTCGCGAATTCTCACCACGTTCTCCAAGTCAATGACTTGTCTTCCAGCAGCCAAGATGCGATCCTCAGCTTGAGATGCAAGAGCAGGAACGAGCCAGCAGTCAGCTCCTTGATGGAGGTCAAGCAACATACTGACCTTCTTGGCTTTCTCGAGGGCGCTGTCGCCTTCTGTAACTTCCATAGCTTTCCAATCGATGTCATCCTCATAGGCGAATTGGATCATAGTCGAGAGCGTGTGATAGGACAAGAAATTATCAGGATCCGTCGCTTTGTCGTATCTGATAACATCTTCAACAGCCCATCTGCCACTGAAATGACTTGCACACATGGGCGACATAGTGGCGAGCACAAGGCGATGAGCCTTGATCTCTCGGTCTTCTGTAACATATGTGATGTCCAATAATTGACTGTCTTTCCGAAATTGTCGTAGCGACTTTGCAACCGAGCAGCTACTGTGGACTTCGCCTCGAGTGACCGTAGGATACGTGATCGAATTGCAACCTAGCGCCCTGAGCAGCTTTTCGTACTGTATTAGACTTTGTCTAACTGCTTTGATGGGACCCGCGTCGCAAGAACTGGATAAGACCAATTCTTCAATCGTGTACCAAGATGATTTAAGGCCATTCAAGGTCATAGTGCGGTGATCCCAGGAATCGAGATTGAGCCATATTGCGCTTTTCGAGAACTTGAAGCTTTGAATACTCTCATTGAGATGGTCTTGGAGGTACTGGTAAATGCTTTTCAAGTCTGCAAGAAATGCCTGAAGTTGAGAATGTGTAATGCGGATAGCAATTCCTTTCATGTGATCCAGATGTTTCCAAACCATGGCGATTGTGGGCCGGCCATGCCTAGGAAAATTGGTAAGGACTTCGCTTGTTGGTTCATGGGTGGCAAAAGGAGTCTGGCTCCAGCACACTGGAACATAATTGGTAGTTATAACCTCCCCAAGACACAGGAGGGATTTTGAGGTAGCGATGGCCATCATGCTATTTCTTCGGTATTCGGGTTCGTAGTTTACCGCCCTGCATCTAAATACTTGCTGCTCCGAGATAGTTTCCCAGTCATCGGCTCTGAATTGCTGGATACTGGAGCTGGGAGTGGTTAATGGGGACAATACGGTCTGAACATCCTGCGTAAGATAGGGATCTAGGGTAAGATTCTGTGCAGTCAATCGTTGGTGCAAGGCGCGAAGACATTCTATGTAGTCTACAGCATTTAGAAGACCGTTGACTCGCTGGCAAAGGCCTACTCTTAGCCAAGACGTGCGGTATCCTCGGACGGCGGTGTGAAGAAATCTAGTCTGTTCTTGACTCCTAAAAGCACAGAGAAAGATCTGGTCACCGTGATCGTAAAGAGTACAAGCTCTGACCAATCTCCCAGTCCCGTCAACTGCAATCGCGTTCTTTCTTAGAAGAGGCAATATGACAGGGAATGAATTTTGCGCTGAATTGCTGAAGACTGCTCGAATAATTTGGAGATAATGCTCCCATTCACTTTCTCCCAAACTCGGTGGGAGAGGGAATACGTTTTGCTGGAGAAGCTGTTCGTCTGACCGCTGCTGCACACCCAGCTTCACAAGACAATCTTTGACTCTTTCGTCCTGGGCGAGGTGATAAGGAATAAATCTTTGAGCTTCCCGCATCCATGGAACCAGCAGACGGGTATCGGCACAGATCAGGGCATTTCGGGCTGATATTCTTTGCCCAGTGGGGGAGTTTTGAAATCTCGGCCAGAGAGCAATTGACATTAAGTCGCTTCTAAGACCAGGAAAATTCTCGGCGTCACGATCGAAAATATTAGCCGAGTGGGATATAACGAGGTTTTGAAGAAGCTAGTTATTTAGTATCAGCGGATTATTCGGAGTGAACTGGTAATGATGGATTTGCAAAGAATATACCTGTACATGCTCAACTTCAAAATGTTTTTCCACAAAGGCCTCGATTGTAATACCACTGAAGTTCGAAAGAAGCCGCAAAGCTCGAATGAACTTGTAAAATGACACGTCCTTCTGGAAGGACCTTTCCGCATCCTTGATGGTTTTTGGCAGGAAGTTCACATCGAAACGATAAATACCAGGGACTCGATCACATAACTTCTGATGCTCCTTAGTAAAAGGCTCCACAACTCCTGGAAGTTGGTTGAATTGTGATATGGTTGTATACACCACCTCACCATCTCGCACCGCCCGAAGTAATTGACCGTCCAAAGCATCTACGTCCGATGAAGAAGCTCCAATGCTTCCGTTCCAGAATTTCCAGAAGTCTATTAGCCATTTTTCGGGATTGAGATCTGAAGGCGAAATCGAGGGTCTCATCTTTAACAATGCGCCGACATGGCTAGGCCGTAAAGTTGCAATGTTGAAGCTCCCACTTTCAACAACTAGGCCGAGAATTTCTCCGACTGCTGAAGTAACTAGACACTTGTTTGCGAAATCGAATAGCTGCAGCTCTTTCTGGGAAGCCACATAGTACTCGGTCGCCTGAGTAGCCTCGTTGCCATGGAACTTTAATGTTGCCAAGTTCCCGTCTGCGAGAGGCAGTATGTGGCAGCCGTCCAATTCTTTGAGCTCCGCAGCTTTTGGGATCAGCTTACGCAAAAGCGCCTCCATGATGGTTGGATCGTTTTTTCTCGCCTCTTGAAGATGTTTTCGATTGCGGTCTAATTTGAAGAGTTGACGTAGCCGGGAACCTGTAATAGACTTCACGTCTGGAATGGCCTTGAGCTTCTTTGCTATTTCAGGTGGGACATTCCGAACTAGGGTTTCAACAGATGAGATGAGCAACGGAGCGAACTTTTCCGACTTGGCCGTCGGCAAGAAGTCAAACACTGCCTTTTCAAAGCTGAAAAGTTCGGGCCGACGGCGTTGGGAGACGTTGAAAAGTGCTTGAGCTTTTGGGTATAGCTGATCCGAGCTCTCTGGTACTAGCTCCCAGAACGACGTGTACAGGAGCGTCGAACAACTTCGCTTAGGTGGCTCGATGGCAGGCCAGAACTTGAACACCTCTTGCCGAACCTCCTTACCCACCTCGACAAGAAATGCCAGATACAAGTCTGCCAGCGCCTCTTCAAGAAGATAAACGTTCCATTTTGATTCTTCAGAATGCGTACCAGCTTTATCTATTGCTATCGATTGACGATCCCCCGAAAGCAAGAAAGTTCCGTGAACGTGAACTGGTACGTCGGCAGAGATTGGTAATGGAAGAGTGTTGAACATTCTTCCCTCCAGTGGTTTAGGGAATGAAAGTAGGGATTCATGCTTGTCAGTCTTTGATGAAATTAATGCTGCGAGTCCACACTCGACGTTTTTCATTACTCTCTTCGAGCTGTGCGGGAGGCGGTCCGCCGACGGACGCAAATCTTCAATTGCGACCCACCAAGCATCTTTCCCAGTAAAGGGCGTTCCGAGAGTCGTCTTCTTCGTAAATGAGCATACAACTTTCTCCGAAAAGGACTTAGCGTCTTCGTCCAAAGATGCGTGTCTGGTGATGGACCACTGGGGATTTGACTCTCCCTGAACAGTGAAATCGATTGACCTGATCCGACGTAGGAACAGCATCGAAATCCTAGCCTCATCGAAATAGTCAATCATCATTTTGTGGGCATCTTCACCACGAATATGTCTTTCGCTTGGCTTCAAAATTGACTTGGTTTTCTCCGTGCGGAGAGGGAAGCGGAAGATTGTCCCAGGGTATTCATCGAGGCTTGAATTGAAGCCCCATAGACCTTCAAATGGAGCAAGCTGATCTCGGCAAGCTTCTCTAAGTTCTGCAGATAAAGGCATCTTAATCCCAGGCATACGTTTACCATTAGTCCGGTTCCTCATTAAAACTTTTCGTTGGGGGTCGAGGATAATCAGCCACCCACCCGTCAAAATGAAGGGGACATCCGTCCAATGGTACATAGTTTGAGAGCCTCGCCCGAACTGTCCAATTTTCTCTCGGTCCTGGCCTTTGCTGCCCTCACCAACATTCTTGAAGCCATTGAGATCCTCTTCTGTAAAAACGCCGTCATTAAAACATAGAAGTGCGGCTCCCTGGTAGTCTTTCAGCTCAGGAGTGATGAGGTGCTTGGAAGGATGGGTTCGGTTGTCTAGCAGCCAGTTCATCCGAGACGCTCCGGTGGTGTCGTCAGCATTTGCAAGATATTCTTTGAAGGTTGCCTCTACTGAATAGCGATCCAAGGTATCTGCAATGCGCGTGGTGACGTTCTCCCTCTGGTCAAATTCGAAACCATCGTTGATCTCTTCGATTTCCAACTTGCCTTTAATCATTTGGTCCCTCAAGCTCTCGATCTTAAGTTTCCGGATCGTGCTTGGTAGAATATCTGGATGAGTGATATTCATTTGTTGTTTGAATTTCAGATCTCCAAGATCATTATGACTGATATCATGGATGGCACATAGTTTTCCAGCATCATTGATGACTTTGAGGCCCGTAAGGGACTTTCTTGGGAAGCCGCTAGCGAGATTGAGGATCTCGATTGCAACAGCTACATCGGACTCGTCGAGCTCGGGCTTTTCCTCCAATAGCGATTGAACGTTCAGCAAATCGGCTAGTTGTAGTTGATCTCCAACTCCGAGCATGTTGAGGAGGTCCTTGTGGTCTTCCCAGAATTTGTGGTCTACGTTTGCAAGATACGGCAAAAGGCGCTGGCAACTCGGATCCAATAGCTTTGGGGGACGGATAGTTCTCGTAGGCTCGTAAAATGAACCATTACTAATGAGAACACAAGGAATACTCGTCAATTCGTTAACCATTTTCTCAGCGAGATTGTTCTGTGATATGTAGGCGAGAACGGCATCAACAATAAGTCGATCATTTTCCTCAACACCAAATTGGAGTTGAGAAATGAGGACACGGCACGGTATTAACTCATGCCAGCCGAGTCGAGATGCCCAATCATTTGAGATAGGAACTCGAACAATGGGAAGCCGGGAACTGACCAACAGATGGTCAATCTCGCCTCGACATTCATATGCAGCGTTCAATGACAGTGTGCCGGCGCTGTCAACCGTTGGAAGCCACTTCAGACTTTGAAGTTTCGAACTCTGGTCGGTTTGCGATGACGATGTCCAACGACACGGGGATCGTAGCAGCTTTTCAGCCCGCTTGCGTACCTCCAGTAATGGGTGCTTTTTGCTTGCATAGCAATTAATTCGATGCTCGACCAAAGAGTCATCAACAGCAGTCTTCAGGCCGCATTCTCTTAGAGCAAACTTGAATTTCTTGAAGAGATCTTTCTTTGGGAAGACATCTTCGTTGTCGAAGCAGAGAGCTCTTAGCTCCGGTACGGAAGGATCGATAAGATCGGCGGCCGGCGCAAATCTCATCGTTTCCTCTCCATTGAGCTGCGAGACCGGTATGATGGGGAGAGTTCGAAGTTCTCCTTGTAAATTCGGAGATAACGAAGAAAACTTGCTGAGAACAAGTTCTGTGACTTGCTCTTTGCAGGACAGCGTCCAGGTGCGATCATGTCCATTCTTCCAAGCAGGCAAGACATGATTTTCTAGAACTCGAACGATTCCAATACAATCGGCAAGTTTGAAGTCTTCCAGTAATTGCTTTGAAGAACTCATCCAGGTTGCGCTCAAAAATTGGACATTAGCAATCTTGGGAATAACGCTAAGCCCATCGTGAACTCCGATTGACTTGCAGCGGCCTAGCTTGGCCCAGGTCAAGACAGGTTTTCTACGGTGTGTCAGTTTTAAGATTTCATTCCGATGGGTCACACGAACCTTGATATTCCTTCGCCTCCCCAGGAGATTTCCTGGAAGATCGTAAGATCGCCGAGAAGTGGTGCAGCGAATTTACGATCCTCCGCGGTCACGGGCCGGGATACCAGGGACTCAAGAAGTCTTGAGACATTAAATTTATCCTCATCAGTCGCTCTGTCAATCAAGGTGGAGTTTCCATGTAACCATTGAAGGATAGAAACAAGGCTGTTACCGGGCTTGAGAGCTAGGCCTGACATTACGGCTGTGTCCTGAGTGATGATTGACTCGAACTTCCAAGAAAGACCCTTTGGACCTATAAGAAGTAATGGTAGAGGCTTTTGACGAGATTGAGAGTCGAATTTCCGCATCATGTCGCCCACTTCCCCTCTAGGAGGAACGTAGATTTGGGAAGTTGAGCTGCAAGGACGAAGCTTTCTATGCTTTCCATTGCTAAGTGGAAGTAACCAAAGACCAGAGAGATATTCATCAAGTATGTTGCAACGACGTGCTGATATCCAGTCCCAGATTTTCGAGATGTATTTTGTAGGCTCCACGCCCAAGACGATCATATCTTCTGTATCCGGTACACCCTTAAAAGCAGTGCTCATCAAATAGTCTCTCAAGGACTGACTCGAACGATACCGGATTGAAGAATGGATGGTCGACTTGTCACAGCCATCTCTCAATACATTTTGTACTGCTATGGGGAGTTTCCCAAGGTCCAGGTTATGGGCATCATCGAGACCAAAGAGATCTTCGTCAAACTTGTCCATATGAAGAAACGCGATGTAATCCCCGATCGACCTGTAAACACCATCCTTGAAGGGAAAGAGTTCAAGTCCATCGTATCCAGTAAATCCTGGCTCTGAAAGGAGATACTCTAGGATTGTATGCTTCGTTTCAGTGCTCCAGGATCGAACACTGTGCGGATTTATTTTGATGAATTGGCAAATACTACGAGGTGAAAGTGTCCGATCCCGAAATAACTGCTGAGCTCCTTTCCTAAATCGTTGTGGTACGTACACGACGGGTGCTCCTGCCTCGCGAAGAGCCTCTTTCAAAGCGGTCGACTCGGTTCCCGTATCGAGAAGACTATCCTCAGCAGCCAAGTAGCCAATGGAAGTCGGCCATAGAGCAAGGCGGTCTTTCTGGATCAACTCCAAGAGATTTTGAGGTGCCTTTCTCAGAGGATTCCGGGTATCATCACTGCTCTGAGGCCAGATGGGAAAAGCAGAGACAGTAGGATAGAGCCGAGCAAAATAACCGAGAAGCTTCGACCACGCAGCAGGGATTAGACCTGCAAGTAAGTGCTCGTTCCATTTCGCTGGCTCTTGCTCTTGTGAACTCCTATCAGCGAAGTTGTGCAACTGCGCGCGGTCTGGCGAGACACTGAAAAGCCCGTGGAGGTGCAGAGGTTGACCGGAAGGGAGAGGAAGCGGGAGGACAGTGAAAAGTGATCCTTTCATGCTCTCGGTCGAATTAAGCTAGATAATTGTGAGTAATGAAATAATATCTATACCTGGCGCTCAACTTACTGGAATACGAGCGGCAAGAGCAACCCATGGTATCAATTTTTGGCTTTTTGACCAATCTCGAAGACTCTCGTCCATGGAATCATCTTGAATCCTGTGGTGAATAATGAAAGTAGCCTTTGTCGATACTCCCGCGGTTCTGTACTCAATCCCCGCGTGGAAGCTATGGTTGAACGAGTATCGCGGGTCGTTAAGAGCAAGCTTGATGGCGTTGTTGACCTTCGACTTGTGCCTAAGAGGAAAGAAGGAATTAGCAAAAGTAATCCAATGAGTCGTAGTTTACTCACGCTCGAAGAGCTTCCCTATCTGCCATCTCAATCACAATAGACACGTCTGTGGAAGTAATCTCAAGTCTCTCCACACTTCGCATGAAAAGAAGGCCGCTGCCACCAAATTCTGACGCGAAGCTTCGGAGCACTTCAGTTACTTCCGAAACCGTTGTTACGCGCTTGGAAATATAGCTCTTTTCGGCCTGATCTTTGGTTCGGAGAGGAATCCGAATCGCAGTACCATCTAGTTGTTGATCAAGGTGTTCAATGACGGCTCCAAATGCTGCCATTTGGCCCTTTATCGCAGGATCCTCCGCCTCCGTGACTAAATTATACACCGGGCCACCCTCTGACCATTCTTCATGAGGATCAAGAATGAGCAACCGGTCGCGTGACACGATCGAGGGAGAATCTGTCCAATTGTATACCTGATACATCAGTAAAATCCAGAAACTTGAGGGAAATACCTACAGAATTGAAGCCTCGTCCAAACTTGCCAGTAGTTGCGCCATCATCGATCTTCAGCGAATCTCCAAGGCGGGAGAGACTTTCGAAATCCTTATCTGTGAATACCGCGTTGTTGAATGCTAAGAGCGCCGGGCCCTGATATTGCCCGAGCTTGGGGTCGAGTAGCTGATCTGTTGGGTGAACTCGTTCGTCGAGAACAAAGCGCTGTAGGTAGAGTTAGTTGAAATCCTATCTGATGCAAAGGAAAGTCACGTACCACTTCTGTTGCGCCTGCATCATCCGCATTCTGGAGTAACTCGCGAAGTACAGTACCGCCAGCAGGATAGTCGCGGCAGATGTTCTTCAGGGCAGTTGTTAATCGCTGATGCTGCCTATTGTTTCCAATAGGTTGAGGCACCATCTTGGAGGTGTTGTTAGGATAACTTGTCAAGAATTCATGGAGGAAGAAGCCGGGTAGAATTAATTTGATGGAGAAAGAAGTTGCCTAGAGTTGTAGAAGAAGAACAGAGTACGAGGCTGTAGAATATTTAGTACAAACGAACGAGGCTTAGGCGAAGATAAAACACCAACAGAGGCGAAGATAAAACACCAACAGAGGTGAATTGCAAGGAATACTGCAGGCAGCCGGGCACCCCTATTGGCTTCGCTTAATATTCCTAGGCGCTAGGCCTCAAAAAAGCCTTGCAAGGCTGCGTCAGATAACGCAAGTTAACGGCACAATTTGGACAGGCTAGACTTAAATGAAAAAGTGAATTCCATATGCACTCACCTTTTCACGGACCTCGAAACTTCCATTCTGAGGTGATATTGAATTTCAGTGTCACGTGCTATGTATTTATCCTTCTTTTTCCTGCGAAGGTTTTTGAGCACGGCAAGCTACTCTTCTCTTCACCGCTCGAAGATGATCCGAGATCCTGTCGCAATATTAAATTTCCTTGTCAAATTCAGCACAGCAGATCAAGGCTTTATAATTGTTTCACCCAGGCCCATACTATCAGATTCCCGCTGACTCGTCTTCCATCATCCGTCCATCACCTCCTCGTATACCAACTTTCCAACCATAAATCCATCCTACGAGACATTGAGTCCACACGCAAACCAAGAATTTGCAACCAAAGACTCACACCAGTGTCACAATAGCTAGCTAGCAGATAGCGCGGCACATAGCGCTTACTAAGTATCACATCTATAGATAATACTTAATATAAATAGTAGTAATATAGTCTTATTCTAGAAATTGTATATCTTTATATAATAGTAATATATTTTAAAATTGTGTCTAATAGTTTTTAATTATTAGAACAAGATTTTATACACTTTTACTAGTAAAAAGCACTTTTTTTTTTCTTGTTTTCTTAATATTAATAC
>Ga0182030_10008874_pt1 | contig 20700 bp, 20 predicted proteins | sample 812S3MmetaG_FD_121299 | JGI IMG/M metagenome (GOLD analysis project Ga0182030, IMG submission 121299) | Permafrost microbial communities from Stordalen Mire, Sweden - 812S3M metaG (Illumina Assembly) | ecosystem: Environmental > Terrestrial > Soil > Wetlands > Permafrost | place: Sweden... | reverse complement strand
CGCCACCGGATCCACCCGCCGCAGCCAGGCCACGGCCAGGCCCCCGGTCAAAGTGCTAAGAAAGCTCCACCAAGCCCCATGCTCAAAGGGGACATGGAAGCGAAGGGTCAAACCGGCGTCGGCCGTCGAAGCGGTCCTAGTGGGGGCGATCTGCGTCATGGGGCTACTGTATGCCCGGCCCCCGTGAATGAAATATGACCTATGTCACGTTGCTGGCTCAGGGAGCATTTTTTTGACCCAGAGCATAAATTTAACCCCTCCGTCCTTAATCGCCGGTTGAAGTCTTGAAAGGTTGAACCACTTGACTGATAATCTTTAGAATTTTCATCGCCCCCGACGCTGGATAAGATCCCCGGGCGCCCTCAAGGAGTAATCGATGAGCCTGCTTAAAACCACGCTGGGCCTGAGCCTGGGCTTGGCCCTGGCCTTGCCCCTGATCGCTGATGATGCCAAGCCGGCGGCCACCGCCAGCACCAAGACCGCCGCGACGTCGGCGGCTCCCAAGGCCGGCAAGGCGGATCCGGCCGTGGAAGCGGCCATGAAGAAGAGCGATTGCTTCACTTGCCATAGCGCGGCCAAGAAGATCGTGGGCCCCGCCTACAAGGATGTGGCCAAGAAGTACAAGGGCGACGCTGGCGCCGTGGACAAGCTGACCGCTAAGGTGAAGAAGGGCGGTTCGGGCGTCTGGGGCGCGGTGCCCATGTCGGCCCATCCGAACCTGAAAGATGACCAGATCAAGGCCATGGTGCAGTGGGTCCTGGCCCAGAAATAGTCCCGCTGATCGGAACAAACTAAAAAGGCCGGGCTTTAAGCCCGGCCTTTTTGTATTTATTACCCAAGCGTTCTAACTATGACTGCCGTCATGTTTGACTTGCGTTAAGCACGCTATAAAAGAAGCCATGAGCACGGCTTCTTCCCTTCCTATGGCTTCCTCTGCATCTTTGGCCGCGTGTCGGCACTGCGGTAATCCCGTGCCTTCCAGCCGTTCGGATGGCTTCTGCTGTGCTGGATGCCATGCCGTGAACCGCCTGCTGAACGAAGCCGGTTTGGAGCGCTACTACCAGCTCAAGCCACAGCGGACCTTGCCCCTGCTCAATTATTTCGACCGCCGCCCCAGCCTGGAATGGCTCGAGCAACAACCGGGCCTGCCCGACGGCCACCTGGAGCTCGCCGTGGAAGGCATCCAATGCGGCGCCTGCGTGTGGGCCATTGAAAAGGTGGCGGCCAGGCATGGTGGCGCCCGCGTGGGCGTCAACTCGGCGCTGGGCCGCCTGTCCCTGCGCTTCGAGCCGGGCGTATTCCAGCCCCAGGCCTACATCAGCACCCTGGCCGAACTGGGCTACCGGGTGCGGCCCATGGATGCCGATTTCGAGGACCGCAGTCAGGGAGTGCTTCTGCGCCTGGGCATCTGCGCCGCGGCCTCCATGAACGCCATGCTTCTGTCGCTGCCCTTCTACCTGGGCCTGCAGCACGAGGACGGCAGCGGCTTCTATACCATGCTGCGGGGCTTGAGCTTCGGCCTGACGCTGTTCTCGGTCCTCTTTGGCGGCAGCTATTTCCTGGCGCGGGCCTGGCGCAACCTGCGCCAGGGCGTGGCCCATTTCGACATCCCCATCGCATTGGGCATGTCCACGGCCTTCCTTGGCAGCACCTGGGCCTGGATGCACGACCAGGGCAACACCGTCTACTTCGACAGCGTGAACCTATTCCTGACTTTCATGCTGGCAGGGCGTTTCCTGCAGGAACGGGCCCTGATGGCCAACCGACGCTCCCTGCTGAGGGGCGACGCCTTCGAGCACGCCCAGGTGACGCTGCTGGCGGATGATGGTCCCCGCGACATCCCCTTCCCCAAGGTCCTGGCGGGCGACCGCCTGCTGCTGCAACCCGGCAGCCTTTGCCCCGCCGAAGCCGTGATGGAGCCCGGGCAAAGCGCCGAATTCGACCGAGCCGCCATCACCGGGGAGCTGCGCCCAGCCTCCTTGAAGGGCGGCGACAGCGTGGCCGCTGGCGCACGCCTGGTCAGCGGCACGGCCGCGCGGGTCCGCTGCGCCATGCCCTTCAGCGCCGGCTTGCTGGCCCGCCTGGCCAGCGCCTCGTCCGGCGGCGAGGAGGAGCTGCCCGTGGTCTGGCGCTGGGCGGTGCGCTGGTATGTGGGCTTGGTCCTGCTGGCCGCCGCCGGCGGCGGCGCCTACTGGCTGTCGCACGACCCGTCCAAGGCGCCCCAGGTCTTCATCGCCACGCTGGTGGTCACCTGCCCGTGCGGGCTGGGCATCGCCGTCCCGCTGGCGCGGACCTTGGCCGACCGCCGCCTGGCCGCCTCCGGCCTGACGGTGCGCCAACCCGGCCTGCTGGAGCGGCTCCAGGGCGTGAAGCGGGTCTGCCTGGACAAGACCGGCACCCTGACCTTCAGCCACCTGGAGCTGGCCGACCCCGCCCGCCTGAAGGCCCTGGCCCCCGAGGCGCAACGGGCCCTGATGGGCGCGGCCGGATCCAGTCGCCATCCCATCAGCCGAAGCCTGTTCCGCGAGCTATCCGCGCGGGGGGTGGCCTTCCCCGAGGACGGGCGCGCCGTGGAGGTCCCCGGCGAGGGCGTGCGCTGGAGCGACGCCCACGGGGAATGGTTCCTGGGGCGCAGCATGGACGCCGGGCCGCTGGGCGTGCCTGGGCGCGCCGTGCTCAGCCACGAGGGCCGGACCGTGGCCGCCTTCGACCTGCGCGAGCGCCTGCTCGAGGATGCCGCGGCGTCGCTGCAAGCCCTGCAAGCCCAGGGGGTCGCCGTGCAGCTCCTCAGCGGCGACGAGCCCGCGCGGGTCCGGGCCCTGGCCCAGCAGCTGGGCCTGGAGCCTGGCGCGGCCCGCGGCGGATGCAGCCCGGATGCCAAGGCGGCGGCCGTGGCCGAACAGCCCACCCTGATGCTGGGAGACGGACTCAATGACGGGCTGGCCTTGGGGGCCGCCCGCGTCAGCGGCACGCCCAGCTGGGAGCGCACCGTCGTGGCCGATCAAGCCGACTTCGCCTTCGCCAGCGCCAGCCTGGCCTGGCTGCCGGCCCTGTTCCAGACCAGCCGCGACCTGCGCGGGGCGTTGTGGGGCAACCTGATCTTCGCGGGCGCCTACAACCTGGTGCTGCTGACCTTCGCCTTGCGCGGGGCCTTCTCGCCCGTGCTTTGCGCGCTCACCATGCCAGCCAGCTCGCTGGTGGTGATCGCGCTCACGGCCCGGCGCATGAGGCTGGCATGAGCATCCTCTTCATCCTCATCTTCATCGGGGCGGTGCTGGTCGCGCTGGCGCTGGCCCTGTTCGTGTTCAGCGTGCGTAACGAGGATTTTGACCACGCGCTGCAACTCTCCCTCAAACCCTTGGAGGAAGACCAGTGATCGAGCAACGGCAAATCACCTATGACGACGCCATCGTGCGGCGCTTCTTGTGGGCGTCGGTCGTCTTCGGCATCGTGGGCATGCTGGTGGGCGTCATCATCGCCAGCCAACTGTCCTTCTGGCAGCTGAACACGGGCATCCAGTACTTCCAGTTCGGGCGCTTGCGGCCCCTGCACACCAACGCGGCCATCTTCGCGTTCGTTGGGAACATGATGTTCGCCGGGATCTACTACAGCTCGCAACGCCTGCTTAAGACCCGCATGGCCAGCGACGTGCTGTCCAAGATCCATTTTTGGGGCTGGCAGGCCATCATCCTGGCCGCGGCCATCACGCTCCCCCTGGGCCTGACCGAGGGCAAGGAGTACGCGGAGCTGGAATGGCCCATCAAGATCGCCATCGCCATCATCTGGGTGGTCTTCGCGGTCAACTTCTTCTGGACCCTGGCCAAGCGCAACGAGAAGAACCTTTACGTCTCGCTGTGGTTCTACATCGCCTCCATCCTCACGGTGGCGGTGCTGCATATCGTCAACGGGCTGTCCATCCCGGTGGGGCCGTTCAAGTCCTACAGCATCTACGGCGGCGTTCAGGACGCGCTGGTGCAGTGGTGGTATGGGCACAACGCGGTGGCCTTCTTCCTGACCACGCCCATCCTGGGCATCATGTACTACTTCATGCCCAAGGCCATCGGCAAGCCGGTGTACAGCTACCGGCTCAGCATCATCCACTTCTGGGCCCTTGTTTTCATGTACATCTGGGCCGGCCCGCATCACCTGCTGAACACGGCCCTGCCCGACTGGGCCCAGGACCTGGGCATGGTCTTCTCCATCGCCCTGTGGGCCCCCAGCTGGGGCGGCATGATCAACGGCCTGATGACCCTGCGGGGGGCTTGGGACAAGCTTCGCACGGACCCGGTGGTGAAGTTCTTCGCCGCGGCCGTCACGTTCTACGGCATGGCCACCTTCGAAGGGCCGCTCATGTCCATCCGCGCGGTCAACGCCCTGGCGCATGACACCGACTGGGTGATCGGCCACGTGCACGGCGGCACGCTGGGCTGGAACGGCTTCATGGCGGCGGGCATGTTCTATTGGCTGGTGCCCCGGCTCTACGCCACCAAGCTGCACAGCAAGCGGGCGGCCAACTTCCATTTTTGGATCGGCCTGGTCGGCATCATCATGTACATGGCGGCCATGTATGTCGGCGGCATCCAGCAGGGCCTGATGTGGCGCGCCCTGACCGACGAGGGGACCCTGCTCTACCCCAACTTCCTGGAAACGGTGCTGGCCGAGCGCAACATGTACTACCTGCGCGCGCTGGGCGGCCTGCTCTACCTGGGCGGCTTCGGGCTGATGGCCTGGAACCTGGTCAAGACCGCGCTGGCGGGCAAGGCCGTGGACGGCACCGCCTCAGTCAGCGTGGACACCGCGCCCAAGCCCACCGTGGGCTGGGCCAAGCTGGCTTTCGGGCCGGTGCTGGTGCTCAGCGTGGTCGGGCTGCTGTTGATCCTGGCCCTGGGGGTCAAGAACCCCTCCATCACCGTCGGCACGCTGGCGGCCTGGGCCGTGTTCGCCTATGTCGCCTTGCGCCTGGTCAAGGGCGGCATCGGCGGCGACGGCAAGCACAGCTGGCACGAGCTGCTGGAGGGCAAGGCCGTCCTGTTCACCGTGCTGGTCCTGATCAGCGTCCTCATCGGCGGCATGGTGGAGATCCTGCCCACCCTGCTGAACAAGGAGGCCATGCCGGCCGGCAAGGAGCCCACGCCCTACACGGCCCTGCAGCTGGCCGGCCGGGACGTGTACCGCCGCGAAGGCTGCTACCTGTGCCACACCCAGATGGTGCGCGAGCTCAGCTGGGAGGCCCAGCGCTACGGCAAGCCCAGCGAAGCGTGGGAGAGCAAGTACGACCACCCGTTCCAATGGGGCTCCAAGCGCATCGGCCCGGACCTGGCCCGCGTGGGCGGCAAGTACCCGGACCTGTGGCACTACCGCCACATGCAGGACCCCCGCAGCACCAGCGAGGGCTCCATCATGCCAGGCTACGCCTTCCTGGCCGACCAGAAGGTGGACCGCGCCGAGCTGCCGAAGATCATGAAGGCCATGCGCAGCGTGGGCGTGCCCTACACCGACGCGGCCATCGCCTCAGCCCAGGCCGATGCCAAGGCCCAAGCCGAGCAGATCGCGGCCGGGCTGAAGGATGCCGGCGCCGAGAAAGCCGACCCCGACAGCGAGCTGACCGCCCTGATCGCATACCTGCAAAAGCTGGGCACCGACAACAAGTAGCGAGGAGGCGCCATGATCGAGCATCTCAGCAAGCTGTTCCCAGAGAACCCCATGAACCTCTGGTTCCTCCTGCTCTTCGTGGCCATCTTCGCCGGGATCGTAGCGTACCTGCTGCGCCCGGCGAAGCAGGCCGAGCTTGAAGCGACCAGCCACTTGCCCCTTAACGACTGACCAGGGAGGACCCCATGTCCGAGGAACGGCGCGATGTCGTGCGTGACCACGATTACGACGGCATCCAGGAATTCGACAACCAATTGCCGAACTGGTGGATCGGCACCTTCGTCGTGACGGTGCTGTTCGGCCTCTATTATTGGACGGCCCACTACACGTTCAACAGCCTGCCCGGCCAGCACGAACGCTTCGTGGCCGAGACCAAGGAGATCACGGACGCCCAGGCCGCCCATGGCGTGGGGGGCGCGGTCACCGACGAGCAGGAGCTGGCCGTGTTCCATGACGCCAAGGAAGTGGCCGCGGGCAAGCAGCTCTTCGCTGAAAAATGCGTGGCCTGCCATGGCGCCAACGCCCAGGGCATCATCGGCCCCAACCTGACCGATGACTACTGGCTGCATGGCGGCAGGCCCAGCCAGATCGTGGCCACCATCACCAACGGCGTGCCCGAGAAGGGCATGGTCACCTGGAAGGGCCAGATCAGCGACCAGCAGATCAAGGAAGCGGCCGCCTATATCCTGTCGATCCACGGCAGCAAGCCCGCCGGGGCCAAGGCCGCCCAAGGCACGCTGGAGAAATGGGACGTTAAGTGATGACGGATCAAGGGCAGCCGGTGGTCACCCAGCATCAGCGCCGCTCGTCCATCGCCTCGGATGGGCGGCGCGAGAAGCTGCGCCTGGGGGACGTCTCCGGGGCCTTCACGGCCTGGCGCCAGCGCTTCTTCTACGCGTTGATCGGCCTTTTCGCCGTGCTCCCGCTGCTGCGGGTGCACGGCGCGCCCTTGATCTTCCTGGATATCCTTCATCGCCGCTTCTACCTGTTCGGCAACACCTTCAACGCCCAGGACACGTACCTGGTGTTCTTCCTGCTGGCCAGCGGCATCATCAGCCTGTTCATCGTCACGGCCATGGTCGGCCGGGTCTGGTGCGGCTGGGCCTGCCCGCAGACGGTCTATCTGGAAGGCGTGTTCCGCCGCATCGAACGCCTGGTGGAAGGCCCCAAGGGCCGCCAGATCCAACTGGCTCAGGCCGCCTGGGGCCCGCGCAAGGCGGCGTTGACGCTGCTCAAGCACGGCCTTTACCTGGCTGCGGCCGGCCTGGTCGCGAACATCTTCATCAGCTACTTCGTCAGCGTCGAGCAGCTCTACCGCTGGATGCTGGGCTCGCCGCAGGAGCACTGGACCGCCTTCGGTTGGATGGCCGCCATCACCGGCGCCCTTTACCTGGACTTCGCCTGGTTCCGCGAGCAGACCTGCGTGGTCCTATGCCCCTATGGGCGCCTGCAGAGCGCCCTGACGGATGACGACACCCTGGTCATCGGGTACGACCAGGCCCGCGGCGAGCCGCGCGGCCACAAGGGCTCGCCGGGGGCCAAGGATTGCATCGATTGCGGCCGCTGCGTGGATGTCTGCCCCACCGGCATCGACATCCGCGAGGGCCTTCAATTGGAATGCATCGCCTGCGCCAACTGCGTGGACGCCTGCGACGCCATCATGGCCCAGCTGGGCCGCCCCAAGGGCCTGATCCGCTACGACAGCCTGAAGGGCCTGCAGGGGGCGCCGCAGCGCTTCCTGCGCCCGCGCATCTACGCCTACGCCGCCATCCTGGGCATGATCGGCCTGCTGGCCGCGGTCTTCGTCGGCCACCGCCGTCCCTTTGAGGCCACCCTGATCCGTCAGCAGGGGCTGCCGTACAGCCTGGACCAGGGCTCGATCCGCAACGCGTACCTGCTGCATCTCGTCAATAAGACCCATGACGCCAGCACCTTCAAGATAGAGCTGGAGCTGCCCGAGGGGGCGCAGGGCCTGGTCCCCCTGCCGCAGGTGCCGTTGGCCAGCCTGGGCAGCCTCAGCATCCCCCTGGATGTCGCCCTGCCCATGGCGCAGTGGCATGGCAGCTTCGAGGTCTCCGCCCGCACCACCGACCTGGGCACCGGCAAGGTGGTCGAGACGCGCAGCCGCTTCCTGGGACCCGACTGATGGCTTGCCATCCCATGACCGTCCATGCGCTGACGGGGGCCGGGGCTTTCGCCATGCTGGGCCTGGCTGGGGGCCTGCATTGCGCTGGCATGTGCGCCCCGCTGGCCTGCCTGCTGGGCCGGCCCGAAGAGCGGCCTTGGCCCGCCCTCAGCCTCTACCACGGCGCCCGGCTGGCCGCCTACGCGGCGGTCGGCGCCGTGTTCGCCTGGGTGGGCAGCCCCCTGCGGCCCCTGCTCAGCTGGCCCTTGCTGGCGGCCGTGGCCGTGGTCCCCTTGCTGGCCTACGCCCTTTTCGGCGGCGACGGCGGCCCGGCCTTCCTGGCCCGCTGGCACGCCGTGGGCGCCCGGCGCTTGACCGCCTGGCCGCCTTGGCTGAGAGCCCTGGGACTGGGCGCGCTGACCCCGGCTCTGCCATGCGGGCTGCTCTATGCCGCCGCGGGAGGCGCGGTGTCGGCGCCGGATCCGGCCGTGGGCGCGCTCTGGCTGCTGGCCTTCGGGGGGGGCACGCTGCCCTTGCTGCTGCTGGGTCAGGCTGGCTTCAGCTGGGCTGCCGCCACAGGCTCTCCGTTGCGGCTGGAACGCCTGCGCCGCGGTGCGGCCCTGCTCACCGCCTGCACCTTGCTCTATCTTTCCTTCCTTGGCTGAACGAGGCACCACCATGAATCAAACCGCTCAAGGCACCCTTCAGGGCAAGGTCGGCACCCGGGTCGGCTTCCCTTTCCCAGCCGACGCCCAGGCCTGGTGGAATTTCTGCGTCAGCAGCGGCGTGGGCTGGCTCCTGGTGCTGGGCTTGCGCGTGGACCCTCTGGCCCTGGCCCTGGTGGTGGCCGGCGCGGCCCTGTTCTTCAGCAGCGAGTGGCTCAGCCACTTGGCGGGCCGCTCGCGCGAGGGGGATGTGCGGCCGGCGCGCTTGAGCTCGCCGTTGGGCCTGGGCCTGCTGGGATTGACGGCCTTGAGCCTGGGGGCCTTCCTGTTCCGGGTCGAAGGCCTGGACCGTGAGGCTTGGGCGACGGTGATCACCGCCGTGGGCTGCCTGGTGGCCTTCATGTTCGTGCTCCGCATGGAACTGCGGCCCATGGACAGCCGCCTGCTCTTCCTGACCCATTTCATCGTGACCTTGCCATGCCTGATGGTCGGATTCGTGAATTGGGGCGTGGGCGCGCCGCAAGCCCTGGGCGCGTGGTACCTGCCCGCGGCCTACTTCCCGGCGCAGGCGCTCTTCGCTCAATATTGGATGGAGGGGCCGGACGCCCCCGCTTCCCGCCTGAGCAGCCTGGCGGCGCCGCTGCTCATCGGCATCCTGTTGTTGGCCACCCGCGGGCAATGGCCGGCGGTGGCCTTCCTGGCCGTGTTCCTGCTGCGCACCGTGTGGGGCCTGCAGGTCCGCCGGCGCAGCGCCGGCCTGCCGGGCTTCGCCGCCATCCGCCGCTTCTCCTGGGAGCTGCAGCTGTGGACCTTGGGCGGCGTGCTGGCTTGGGCTCTGAGCCTGCGCTAAGGCCTGGCGCCTTTTAAAAAAGAAGAGCCGCCCCTTGGGGCGGCTCTTCTTTTGTTAAGGGCTGGCGGGCGTCAGCCTTGGGCCATCTCTTCAAGGGCATGCCGATCCTTCACCAGGACCTCGCCACGCCCGCCTTCGATCCAGCCCTTCTTGTTCCAGCTCGACAGGGTGCGGATGCATGATTCCACCGTGGTGTTGACCATCTGGGCCAGCTCCTGACGGGTGAAAGGGATGGTCCCCCCGTCGAACTGACGGTCCAAGCGCAGCATGGTGGAGGCCAGGCGGGTCTCCACGCTCTCCACGTTCAGCGCGCAATCGCAATGCGCGTCGCAGAACTGCGGGGCCATCTCGGTCAGCAAGCGCTTGGCGAAAACCGGCAGTTGGTCGAAGAGCTTCTTGAAGGCCGTGGCTGGGACGGCCACCAGCTCGCATTCGGTGGCGGCCCGGGCCCCGCAGGGGAAGGGCTTGTTGATGATGGCGGCGGCGGTGCAAAAGCTCTGGCCGGGCCCATAGAAGGCCACCAGGCTTTCGGCGCCGGCAGAGGAGGTCTTGGTCAGGTGGACCCGCCCTTCCTTCACCAGCCAAATGCTGTCGGGATCATCGCCGGCCGAGAAGATCTCCTCACCCTTGGCCACACGCACAGTCCTGCCGACCTTGACCAGGGTCTTAAGGTCGTCGGAGCTGAGTTCAAAGGCTCGATCGTGTGGCTGTATCGCCATGCTATGTCTCGACAAGTGACGGCTGACTACCGTCAAAGTATAAGGAGCCTAGCCTAGAATTCCAAGCACACACCTTCTATTTCATAATACGACATATGACCTATGACAGTTTGGTCCCTAAGCCAGCCCCTTGGGAACTCGCCTCCGCATGATCATGCCGGGGGATCCGTCCCGCCAAATAGCTCAAACGCCCCGCCCGAACCGCAAAATTGATGGCCAGAGCCATGTTTTCTGGATCCTGGGCCATGGCCACGGCGCTGTTACAAAGCACCCCGTCCAAGCCCAATTCCATGGCCTGGGCCGCGTCCGATGCGCAACCGATGCCTGCGTCGCAGATGACCGGGACCTTGGCCTTGGACTTGATCAAGCGGAGGTTCAGCGGGTTGAGGATGCCCTGCCCTGAACCGATCATCGAGCCCAGGGGCATGATCGCCGCCGCCCCCTCGTCCTCCAGGCGCCGCGCCACCACCGGGTCGTCGGTGGTGTAGACCAGCACCGTGAACCCCGCCCGGACCAGCTCCCGGCATGCGGTCACGGTCTCGGCCACATCCGGCCACAAGGTGGCCTGGTCGCTGAGCACTTCCAGCTTGATCCAGTCGGTCCCCAACAGGTCCCGGCTCAAGTTGGCCAGGCGCACGGCCTCGCGGGCGGTGTAGGCGCCAGCCGTGTTAGGCAGCAGGGTCAGCTTCCCCGGGTCGATGAAATCCATGATGTTCGGAGCCTGGCCCGACCCTGCCGAAGGCCCCTTCTTCAGCTCATGGCGTCCCACCGCCAGCGTCACGATCTGGGTCCCGCTTTGGCCATGGCAGCGCCGCATATGCTCGAAGCTGGGGTAACGCCCGGTCCCCAGCAGCAGGCGGGACTGAAAGGCCTTGCCGGCTATGACCAGGTCGTCCCCGGGCGCGCCGCCCGCGATCATGCGGACCACCTCCACCTGGTCGCCGTCCTTCAGCGCCCAGGCTCCGCGGGCATCCTTGCGCACCAGGGTGCCGTTGACGTCCACCGCCGCCATGCTGGGATGGATGCCCTTCATCTCCAATAAGCCGGCGGCAGTGAGGCCGTCGGAGAGCTCTTCAGGCTTGCCGTTCAAGATGATCTTCATGTCCAGGGGCTCACTTCATTCGTTGGCACTTCGGGCAGTAGACCGTCGTGCGTTGGGAGACTTGCATGGATCGGAGCTCGGACCCGCAGCGGACGCAGGGCTCGCCAGCGCGGCCATAGGCCAGCAGCCGGTCCTGGTTCAGGCCATGCTGGCCATCGGCCTGCCGATAGTCCATCAGGGTGGTCCCGCCATTGCCCAGCGCCTGCTCCAGCACCGCCGGGATGGCCCGGAACAAAGCCTTCAGCTGGGGCTCCTTCAAGCGCTGCAGCTTCTGCCGCGGGTGCAGGCCCGCCCGGAAGCAGGCCTCGTCGCTGTAGATGTTGCCCAGCCCCACCACCGCCGCCTGGTTCAGCAGCAAGGCCTTCAGGCCGCCCCGCCGCTTGGCGATGGCGGCGAGGAAGGCCTCCCAGCTGAACGTCGGGCCCAAGGGCTCGATGCCCAGCCGCGCGATCGACGGCAGGGCCGGCACCGCCTCCGTGGGCAGCACGCGCATGTAGCCGAACTGCCGGGTATCGCGGTACTGGACCCGGTCGCCGCCGTCCAAATGCAGCAGCACATGGGTGTGCTTGTCCACGGCATGCTGCCGGGGCGTGCGCTGCAAGCCCGTCAACGGTGACACCGCGAACCCGGCGCTGTCAGGCAGCCGGTGGTCCCAGTAGCTGATCTGCCCGCTCATCCCCAGGTGCCCCAGCAGGGTCAGCCCCTGATCCAGGCGCAAGAGCAGGAATTTGGCCCGGCGGTCGATCCCGACCACGCGCCGGCCGGCCATGGCCCGCTCGAAGGCGGCGGCGCTCTGGCCGCGCACCTGCTTCTTCAGGCGGACCTCGGCGCGCAGGATGCGGCGGCCCTTCAGGCGCGGCTCCAGCCCCCGGCGGATGGTCTCGACTTCTGGCAGCTCTGGCAAGGGGCGGGCTCTTGGTGGTGGAATGGAAAACGCCCGGCGGTCAGCCGGGCGCCCTCCCTAGGTCCGCTCTGTGAGGCTCGTCAGTCTTTCTTGGCCAACGCCTGCTCCACCATGGCCTCCATCTCCTCCTTGGGATGGTAGCCGACGAAGCCGGTGATGACCTTGCCGTGGCGGTCGATCAGGACCCCCGTGGGGATGCTGCGGATGCCGCCATAGGCCCGCGCCACCGCGCCATCGGAATCATTCACCACGGGGTAATTCATCTTCCACTGGGTCACGAAGGGCGGCAGCACCTGCGATTGCTGGTCCAGGCTGACGCCCACCACGGTGAAATTCTTGCCTCCGTGCTCCTTCTGCAGGTCGATCAGGTGGGGGATGCTCATGCGGCAAGGGGGGCACCAGGTGGCCCAAAAGTCCACCAGCACGACCTTGCCCCTCTGCTTGCTCAACTGGAAGACCTTGCTGCTGTTGACGCGCGGCAGCGTGAAATCTGGCGCGACATCCTGCTGGCCCGAGGCCTGGCCGTCGGCCGGGGCGGCCTGGGCGTCCTGCTTGCACGCCAGCAGGGCGAAAGCGCCGGCGATGACCGCCAGGGAGAGCATGCGCTTGAGCTTCATGGGCACCTCAAAAGGCGGCGACAGCGCCGCTAGTTAGTAGGACCGCTCAGGCGGCCGGGCCGCCGAACGAGCGCGGCGCGCCCTTGGCCAACAGGTCCTTGACCAGTTGCTTGGTGGTCTCGCGGCCCAGCTCGGCGATGGCCTCGGTCAGCGGGATCTCCTTGGGGCAGACCTTGGCGCAGTTCTGGGCCTTGCCGCAATCGGCCACGCCGCCCACGCCCATCACCGCGGCCAAGCGCTCGTCGTTGTTCATCGACGCCGTGGGGTGCTGGCTGAACAGGTTCGCCTGGCCCAGCGGAGCGGGCCCGATGAACGGGCTATTGGCATTGAACTGGGGGCAGGCTTCCATGCAGCAGCCGCAGGTCATGCAGCGAGCGAAATCGTACATGCGCTCGGCGTCGGCGGGGCTGATCTTGGGCCCGGGCCCCAGGTCGTAGGTGCCGTCGATGGGCACCCAGGCTTTCACCTTGGTCAACGCGTTGAACATGGGCTGGCGGTCCACCACCAGGTCGCGCACCGTCTTGAACTTGCTCAGCGGGGCGATGCTGATGGGCTGGGCCAGCTTGTCCACCAGGGCCGAGCAGGCCTGGCGCGGCATGCCGTTGATCACCATGGAGCAGGCCCCGCAGACCTCCTCCAGGCAGTTGCTCTCCCACACCACCGGGTTGATCCGCTTGCCGGCCTTGTTGACCGGGTGCATCTGAATCTCCATGAGGCAGGCGATCACGTTCATGTTCTCCTGCCAGGGCAGGCTGAACTCGTCCCAATACGGGGCGCTGTCCTCGCCGTCCTGCCGGAAGATCCTTAGTTCAATGCTCTTGGCCATGGTCACTGTCAGAGGGAGGGTGGTCAGGGTCATGGGTCGCGGTTGACCCGTCCTCAGTCGTACTTGCGCGCCACCGGCTTGTAGAGGCTGGTGTTGACCTCTTCGTAGGCCAGTTTCACCCCTTGGGGCGTCCAGTGGGCGATGGTGGTCTTCATGAACTTGTCATCGTCGCGGTTGGGGAAGGCCGGCTTGTAATGCGCGCCGCGGCTCTCATCGCGCTCCAGCGCGCCCACCGTGATGGCCTCCGCCTGCGCCAGCATGTTCCACAGCTGGTTGATGAAGAGCTTGGGATGGTTGTACCAGCCGCTCTCGTCCACGCAGGCGATGTCGCTCCAGCGGGCTTTCAGCTCCTGGATCTTGACCAGGGCGGCCCGCAGCTTGTCGTTGTCGCGCACGATGCTGACGTTCTCGACCATCAGCGCTCCCAGCTCGCGGTGCAAAGCGTAAGGGTTCTCCTTGCCCTGCATGCGGCCGATGCCGTCCAGGCGGTCCTCCCAGCGCTTGCGCTCGGCTTCGAACACGCCGGCGCTGGCCTCGGCCAGCTTGGAAGCCTTGGTGTAGGCGCCCACGGCCGGGGCCACCAGCTGGCCGCTGAAGATGCAGCTCAGCAGGCTGTTGGCGCCCAGGCGGTTCGCGCCGTGGTACTGGTAGTCGCACTCGCCAATGGCGTAAAGGCCGGGGATGGTGGTCTGCTGGTTGCGCGGGCTGTTGCGGTTCAGGAAGCCGTCCGCCTTGGCCTCGTAATCCACCCACAGGCCGCCCATGCTGTAGTGCATGGCCGGGAAGATCTTCATGGGGACCTCGCGCGGGTCCTCACCGGTGAATTTCTCGTAGATCTCCAGGATGCCGCCCAGCTTGCGGTTCAGCGTGGCCTTGTCGATGTGGGTCAGGTCCAGGTAGACCATCAGGTTGCCGCCCACGCCCATCCCCAGGTCCACGGCCGCATGGTAGATCTCGCGGCTGGCCACGTCGCGCGGCACCAGGTTCTTGAAGCGGGGGTACTTCTCCTCCAAGAAGTACCAGCGCTCGGCCTCGGGGATCTCCTTGGGGTCGCGGTTGTCGCCCTTCCTCTTCGGCACCCAGACCCGCCCGCCCTCGCCGCGCGCGCTCTCGCTCATCAGGCGCAGCTTGTCGTTGCCGGGGATGGCGGTGGGGTGGATCTGGATCATCTCGGGGTTGCCATAGGCCGCGCCCTGCTGGAACACGCTGCTGACGATGGCGCCGGTGTTGACCATGGAATGCGTGCTCTGCCGGTAGATCTGGCCGGGGCCGCCCGACGCCAGGATCACCGCGTCGGCGGCGAAGGTCTGCACCCGCATGGAGGATAGGTGCACGGCGCACAGGCCGCGGCAATTGCCGGCCTCATCCTTCACCACGCTCAACGCCTCCCAGCCCTCGTACTTCTTCACCTTGCCCTCGGCCTCCCAGCGCCGGGTCTGCTCGTCCAAGGCGTAGAGCAGCTGCTGGCCGGTGGTGGCGCCGGCGAAGGCGGTGCGGTGGTGCAGGGTCCCGCCGAAGCGGCGGAAATCCAGGTTCCCCTCGGCGGTGCGGCTGAAAGCCACGCCCATGCGGTCGAGCATGTAGATGATGCCCGGCGCGGCATAGCACATCTCCTTCACCGGGGGCTGCTGGGCCAGGAAGTCGCCGCCCTTGATGGTGTCGAAGGTGTGGATCTCCGGGCTGTCGTCCTCGCCCTTGATGTTCACGGCCGCGTTGATGCCGCCCTGGGCGCACACGCTGTGGCTGCGCTTCACCGGCACGATGCTGAAGAGCATCACGTCATGGCCGCCCTCGGCCAGCTTGATCGAAGCCATCAGGCCCGCCAGGCCGCCGCCAACGATGATGTACTTGGACATGGTCTACCGTCAGTGAAAGGAGGATGTCAGGCGGCTACTGGGCCGTGGCCGTGAGCGGAGCCGCCGCGATGGGGGCAGCCGGCTGAGCCTGCCCTGAGCTCGCCGAAGGGGGCGCCTTGTAGTTGAGCACGTCCAGGCCCTTGCCGAAGAAGCCGGCCATGGCGTTCATGCCCATCAGGAACACGACCAGCCCCAAGCCCATGCAAGCCTTCCAGGCCAGGTCCATGCTCTTGGAGCCGCTGACGATGCCCCAAGCCACCGCGAAGCCCCACAGCCCGTTGGACAGGTGGAAGGCCGCGCTGAGGATGCCCAGGGTGTAGAAGGCCGCCACCCAGCGATTGGAAAAGGCCGCGGCCAGGCGCTGGAACATCTGGTCCGTGGGGATGCCGGCAAAACGGGTGGTCCACAGGTGGAACCCGATGAAGAACAGCAGCAGCAGGCCGGTGACGCGCTGCAAGGCATAGCTGATGTTGGCGCGATCGGGGAACTGGCCCACGTTGAGCTTGGCGGTGCGGGCCAGGTAGACGCCCAACAGCGCATGGAACGCGATCGGCGCCAGGAGGCCCATTTCCAGCAGCAGCAGGTAAGGTTGGCTGCGGATGCCCGCCACGGTCTCATTGAAGACCGCCGCTCCGGCCACCGAGTGCGAATTCTCAAAAAGATGGAAGATCACGAAGCCGGCCAAGGGGATGACGCCGGACAAGGAGTGCAGGCGCTTCAACAGGAAGTAGCGACGGTCGTCCATTTTCTACCTTCCTCTGGCAACCAGTTTCCTGGCCCAGGTTGATGCAAGTCAGCGGCCGAAGCCTTAGGGGTGCCTTTAGACGAACCCCTCTATCATAGGAAGCCCACCCGGGGTCGGTCAAGACGACATCCCGGAAAAACGTTGCCACGGAAGAGGGTTCGGCCCTGACTTGGATCATGGAGCAGTTCGGCCCGCGTCCTTAGAATATCGTTTCACTTTGGGAGTCCGGTGCTAAATCCCACAATTTGTGACCTCTGCCCGGCCCGTCAAGGCCTCCTGCTGGGAAACATGGCCGAGCCCCAACGCCTGGACCTTGAAGCCCAGGTGGCGCCACGCCGCCTGGCGGCCCGCGAAGCTTTGTTCTATCCAGGCCAGTGGCCCAGCTTCGTCTACATCCTGCGCGAAGGGAGCCTGAAACTGGTGCGCGAGGAAGGTGCCCATGACGGCACCGTGGTGGAGATGGTCTTCCCCGGCGACTGGGTGGGCCTGACGGCCTTGCTGGCCGGCGAGCGCTTCACCCTGCGGGCCGAAGCCCTGGAAGCGAGCGCGGTCTGCGCCATCCCCAGCACCGACCTGTTGCGTCACTTCGCCGCCGACCCGGCCTTCAACCGCAAGGTGGTCAGTCAGATCTCGCGCAAGCTGGATGAGGCCCGCTCCCTGCTGCTGTTGCGCAGCCAGCACGACGCCGCCTCCCGCCTGGCCGGCCTTCTGCTGAACCTGGACCGCCGCCGCTTGGGCCCCGCGCCGGCGGGCGTGGCCGTCACCAAGGCCGACCTAGGCCAGATGATCGCCACCGCCCAGGAGACCGTGTTCCGCCTGCTCACCAAGTTCGAGCGGGGAGGCCTGCTCAAGCGGGAGGATCGGCGCATCCTGCTGCTGGACCGGCCCGGTTTGGCGGCGGTGGCGGCCCGCCCGAGCAATACGGGGCCTGCCGGCCTGCATTGAACGCTGCCCTCTTGCCACAGAAAAAAACGCCGGCTGCCATGGCAGCCGGCGTTTCCCATTTCAAGGGCCTGTCCCAGAGCCCTGAGTTGCATGAGGACCCAGGGATGGGACGGGCCAAGGCGCTGATCCGAGCCTCAAGGAGGTTGGCCTCTGGAAGCCGTGCCCCACCCGGTCAGCGCCTCTTACGGCTTTCGCCGCAAGGCCTTGCTACTTGGCCAGGTCGAACTGATAGGCGATGGTCACAAGGTCCTTCACCTTCACCGTGCCCAGCATCATCACGGGCGGCTTCACGCCGTAGTCGCTCATCAACAGGTCATAGCTGCCCTTCACCGTCACCACGCCGTCCTTGGCCGTGAGCACGCCCTTCAGCTCGACGTCCTTGGCCACATTGTGGATGCTCAGGCTGCCCTTGGCCGCCACATTGTCACCGTCAACGGTGTAGCTCGTAAGGCTGAACGTGATCTGAGGGGCCTTGTCGCTCTCCATGGCGTTGTGCATGTTCTTGTCCATGGACTTGCTCTCGGTGGACTGCAGGCCATCCACGCCGATGGCCAGCTCCAGGCCGCTCAAGGCGCCAGCCTTCACGTTGGCCAGCAGGTCGCCGGGCTTCACCACGGCGGTGACCGTCAGCACCGTGGCATTGGCTTCCCACTTGTGCATGGTGCTGTCGCCCAAGATCTTGACGGTGGGGCTCAGGCTCTTCAGGGCCACGCCAGCGGCCTTCTTGGCCACGGGCTTGTCGGCCACGGCCGCGTCGGCGGCCAGCGCCAGGGCGGGGAGGGCGGCCAGGACCAGGGCCATCCGCAGGGTCTTCATCGACATGGTATGCCTCTCATTTGAAGGGTTTCCGGACTGCTTCCGTCGGGGCCCCCATCCAGGGGCCCGGAAGGAAGGGGGAGCCGGGATCGGCTCCCCCTTGGCCTACGGTGCTTAAGCTTAGAAAGCGAACTGCAGCTGCATGCGGCCCACCGGCACATAAACCGCGTGCATGATGGGGTCGTAAGTGGTCTTCTGGGCCGCGTTAGCCTGCGTGCCCAGGGTGCTCTCGATGGGGACTTCCTGCAGCAGGTAGACGCCGTCGGTGTCCACGGCCTCGGCCACGTTGAAGTTGTGCTCCAACTCGGCGGTCAGCTTCAGGTACTTATTGAACTTCCAAGCCAGCGAGGGGAACACGATCGAGTACGTCGGATCGGCATTGAACGCGCTGGTAAAGGTGCCGACATTGGTGGGGCCGGTGCTGGTCCCATTGCCATACACGGTATAGCCCATCTGCGGATCGGGCAGCAGCACGTCGCCACGCACGGCGATGGACCACTTGTCATCCTCCAGGCCGGCGTAAAGCTCCGCGCCCTGGGCGGTGATCTGGCCAAAGTTGCGGGCCACACCATTGATGATGGGCTCTTCGCCCGCGCCGCTCATATAGGTGTTGGTGTACTGGGCCACGCTGTACTGGCCGCCCGCCACGAACCACTGCTTGCCGACCGCCAAACGGTACTCGGCGTCCAGGCTGGCGTTCCAATAGTTGGCGTAGACCCTGCCGAGGCTGGAGGTGCCACTGGTGAAGCCCATGAAGGGGTTGTAGTCCTTCGACAGCATCATGTTGCCGTTGACGAAGGGCCCCTTGGGAGCCTCAGCCTGGGCGGAACCGTTGCCCAGCAGGGTGCTGTGGCCGGCGTTGCTATCGGCCACGTAGTAGCCGTTGGCGTGGATGGCCCATTGGGTCTTGCCGTCCTGCGGGTCAAAGCCCTCTTCCAGGAAGCGCGTCGGATCATCCTTGATGTTGCCGATGCCGAAGCGGGTGTACACGGGCGGGGTCATCTCCAGCGTCTCGGGCAGGTAGCGCTGAGGCAGGTTGGGGACGCCGGCAGCCGTTCCCAGCAGGAAATCCACCGGGCCGAACTGGGTCTTCAGCATCAGGGTGTTGTCGTAGCCCATGTTGAAGAACATGTTGAAGAGCTCGCTGTGGCTGGTGAACAGCATGTTCTCTTCGTAGCTGGCGCTGGCGTTGCTGTTGGGCAGCTTGCTCAAACCGGCCACCACGCGCACGTTGTCGTTGACCGGGATGTCGGCGGAGAGCTCCAACAGGTCGTAGAGGTTGTTCGAGCCGGCGAAGCCTTCACCGCCCATGGCGTTCTCAAACTTAAAGCCCACGCCATCCAGGTTGCCGGTCAACTTCAGGCGATTCTCTGGCTGGAACAGGAAGATGCGGAAGTAGTCGCGCGAAGGGCCGTTGGGGTTTCCGGCGACACCAAACGTGCCATTGATCGAGCCATTGACCACGTCCTCGGCTTCGCCCTGCAACTGGAAGCGCGCGCCCAGGTCCAAGGTGTTGCCATCCTTGTTGTAGATCTCCACGGCCTTGGCAGCCACTGGCGCTAGCACCAGCGCGAGCGCCAAACCCGCGGCTTTCATGGTTTTCTTTTCCACGACTTCCTCCTTGTATAAGGCTGGCTTCCTGCGCCGCCTAGAGTGCTGACACGTCACCGTGTTGGGCTAACATTACCTTCATCACACTGCCTAGCCTAATGATGCTTGTCATATTCGTTTCTTTTTTACATCAAGGTCTTTCTGACGAATGCTTACCGTGGTCACATGTTTAGCGTCGTCATTTTATTGATACCTGTCAAAGTCCACCCCCCTGGGGGCGTGTCGCCACAGCCACGGGGCTCTGCATGGCCCGGCGATCCACCTCGGCGCGCAATTCACGCATCAAATCGCGCGAATTATCCCTGAACAATTTCCGTTCCAAGAACATGGGCGCCATGTCTCCCCGGCTGACGGTCAGGGTGTAGTCCACGCGGCAGCCCTTGGCCAAGGGCTCGATCTGCCAAGCGCCCTGATAGTGGCGAAATGGCTTGTCCTCGGCCTGAACGAAATCGATGCGCCAGGGAGGCTGTTCCTTGACCCTCAGCAGTAAACGCACACCCTTGTGGAAGAACAGGAACTGCCCATCCATCACTTGTTCCAGCAGCAAGCCATCCTCGTCATGGCCCACGATCTTGCTGGAGCGGAGGCTGGAAAGCACGCCCTGCAAGCCCTCATAGTCGCTGAGGACCTTCCAAACCTGCGTGGCGTCCGCATCAGATTCAAAGACACCGTGGATGTAGTATTGATCCTGCTCCGGCAGCTCGGTCACCGTGACCTGCTCAGGGGCCGCTAAGGCTTCAGCCACGGCCATGGAAGGCGGCAGCAGCAGCGGGAACAACATGAGGAAAAAGCAACGTCGTAAAGGCATGTTCGCGGGCGAGTGGGATGACGCGGCAACTATAGCCTTCGTCTGCTTGGGTCAATATGACCGCGAGCATAAACCAAACCCCGGAGAAGAGCTTCACACTTTTGTAAAAATGTTGCCTTATAATAAGTTAAAATAGCCTTATTCTAAGGGTGCTTTTTAGACTCGGTTTATTCCAAAACATACTATGACTTGGCTCTTATAATTATTTTTAGTGTCGAAAGCCAAAATAAGATCCATGCAAAGTATAAAAACGAAGAGCCCCACCCTTGCGGGCGGGGCTCTTCGGCGTGGTCAGGCTCTGTCGGGCTTAACGCAAGCCCGCCAACTCCTGCAGCTGATGCCAGTAACGCAGACGGGCCTCGCCCGCTTTTAACATGAGATCCGAAGGCTTGCCGTCCTTGTCAAAATGCTTGGAGAAGCGCCCTTCCGTGCGGGCCCAGTGGGTGAAGTTGAACTGTT
>Ga0182030_10008873_pt1 | contig 20702 bp, 14 predicted proteins | sample 812S3MmetaG_FD_121299 | JGI IMG/M metagenome (GOLD analysis project Ga0182030, IMG submission 121299) | Permafrost microbial communities from Stordalen Mire, Sweden - 812S3M metaG (Illumina Assembly) | ecosystem: Environmental > Terrestrial > Soil > Wetlands > Permafrost | place: Sweden... | reverse complement strand
CTCGGCTGTGTTGCTCCAGGTACTGGTCCCGCTCCGCGTCATCGGCGAAGAGCAGGATGGTCCAGGCGTGAGCGGCGCCATTGCGACGCAGCGTCTCGTAGCGGTGGTTCCCGTCCTCCAGGTAGTACTTGCCGTCGCGGTGGGATACGAGCAAGGGCGGAGGGTGCCAGCCCTCCTCGAAGCTGTGCTCCATCGCTTCCACGTCGGATTCCCAGACCTCCTTGGGGACCGGAACGTCCACCCGCTCCCCGTACGGGCCGGCCATCGGCGTGAGCCGGTCGATCTCGAAGGCAAGGGGCCCGAGAAAGCTCGCCCCGCTGAGGGCGAGGGCGGCGGCCAGCTCGCCGTTGTCGCTGCCTGGACTGGCCAGGAAGTCGACCACCCATTGGGCCAGCGTGCCCTCGTCGGCGGCACGCTGGGCGGACGCGAGCGAGAACTCCCCCGGACCGGTCACGTGGTCGGCCTGTAGGGCAACGAGGATGTGATGACGTCGGCGAGTGCGGCCAGAGAGGGGACTCGCCCGTAGTCGGCATCGAGGTGAAGGCCCAGTGGATCCATGAGGAATGGACGGATCCCTGCTCGCCGGGCGCCGACGACGTCGATCGCCGGCATGTCGCCCACGTACCACACCTGTTCGGCGCGTAGCCCGAGGAGGTCGACAGCAGCTTCGAAGATGCGAGGATCGGGCTTCATGACGCCGACGTTGCCGGAGTCCACGACACACTCGATCTCCACTCCGATGCCTGGACCCACCTGACAGAGCTCGAGCTGCGCCAGGCGCTGGGCCATCATTCCGTCGGCGTTGGAGACGATCCCGAGTCGGACCCCGGTGTCGGCCAGGGCCTCGAGACCCTCCCGGCTGCCGGGTATGGGTTCGACCCAGAGCGCCGCGTCGGCGAACTCGCTGTCGATATGGACGTGGGCCTCGTCGCGCCATTCCGGTGGCACACCGCACTCGGCAACGTACGTCCGCAGGTAGTCGAGCCATGCTTCGGACCAGTTCGCCTCGACGTCCAAATGGGTCCCGAATCGCACTGCGGCTCGATAGTGGGCATCAGCCAACACCTCTCGGCTGACCGTGCACTCGGCTCTGACGAAGGCCCCCAGGATCCGTTCGGGATCGGGGAGGACGAATACGCCACCCGCGTCGAGGAGTACCGCAACGGGCGGGTCTCCCAAGGAGGACATACCGAGAACGTACACAGGCTCCGTGCACGGTGGAACCCGGCCGTGCAGATCAGGCGGCGATGTCCAAGCTGGCGGCCCGGGCGAGCGAGGCGCGTCGGACCTTGTGGGCCACCGACGGCGCGATCTCCAGGATCGAGCGGAACTCGCCGACCGAGCAGACCAACACCTCGAGGTCCGTGGCGGCCGTGGCGGTCGCGGTCCTGGCCGACCCGGTGAGCAGCGCCATCTCCCCCAGGAAGTCTCCGGCCCCCACGTTGGCCACGTTCTCGACCCCGTCGTCCAACTGTCGCGTGACCTGGGCGGAGCCGGTCCGGATGACGATGAACTCGCGGGCGACGCTGCCCTCTCGGATCAGCACGGAATCCTTCGGGATGCTCAGATCGGTGGTCAGCCCGTCGATCTTCTGCAGCTGCGCCCTCGTGCAGTCGGCGAACAGATCCAATTTGCTGAGGCGTTCCGCCGCGTCCAGGTCACCGAAGCGCTGGGCGATGGTCGATGCAATCATCGGGCTCCTTCGCTAGCAGGTGACCTTCACTTGCTAGCTCAAGTATATCATCATCCATCGTATGGGCAAATGAATCATACGATAACAATCTGATAATCAGATGAACGGTATCGACTGACCGACTCGGCGGAGGGCGCGGAGTGCCGGTTGGTCCCCACCGGTCCCTGACCGGTGGGGGTCGCAGATCCACCGGGCGGCGCGCCGGTCCTCGCCGGGCGCCCTGAACGATCCGGCCACCGGGAACATCCTCCGAACGCCCTCGGCGCTCGAATGGGGCCCGTCGCCGCGACGAGGAGGTACCGCCGTGCACCGCAGTGCGTGCTCGGCACGCCTCGGTGGGTCCGCCCGGCCGCTCCCTCGAACGATTTCGGTCCCGCCTCCAAGCCCTCGAAGGCAGCGGCCGGGCTCCGCCAATGGAAGCACGGTCGATTCCAAAGCCCTGCCAATCCCTTCCGGCACGGGCAACGGCACCGAAAGGATGCGGTCGGTCGTGATCCGGTCCATGGAATTCGGCCGCCAACCGGAACCGGGTGATTCGGTGTATTGCTTGACATCCGGGAAGCTTTTCCGCCGGCTGGCGCCGGTACGATACGCGTCGTGGCCCATAATCCGGCGAGACTCGCGTTGCGGTGAACTTCAAGGTTCTCGGGCCGCTCGACGTCGAAGGAGCCGATGGCCCGGTGAGTCTCCGGGGGAAGCGGAGACGGCTCCTGCTCCTTCGGTTCCTGGTGTCGCCGAACCTTGTGGTCCCGACCGCACAACTGGCGGCGGACGTGTGGGGCGATCGCGACACCGAGGCGGCGGTTTCGACCATCGCCAGCCACATCTCGATCCTCCGGGGCCTGCTCGGCCCCGAGCGGATCCGCCGACGAGCGGACGGCTACACCTTCGCGGTGGGGACGACGGAGCTCGATGCGAGCTGCTTCGGCACTGAGGTGGAGGAGGGTCGGGCCGCATGGGAATCGGGCGACCGCAACAGGGCGAAAGAGGTCTTCGCCCGATCCCTGTCGCGCTGGCGCGGCACGGCACTCGCCGACGCCGAGGACGCCGTTTGGGCCGTTGGGGCCCGCACGATGTGGGAGGAACTGCGGAGAAACGCCGAGGAGTACGCATCCGAGGTCCGGCTCGAACTGGGAGAGCATCAGATGCTCGTGGCGTCGCTGGAGCAGGCCGTCCGGGACGAACCTCTGCGGGAACGACGCTGGGCACAGCTGATGCTCGCCCTCTACCGGTCCGGGATGCAGGCTGATGCTCTCCGCACGTACCAGCGACTCCGGGGTCTCCTCGCCGACGAGCTCGGTCTGGAACCGTCGATCGAGCTGGCGCTCCTGGAGCAGTCCATCCTCCGACAGGACCCTGCGCTCGACTGGCGGGCCGTGAGCCTCATCCGGAGCGTCGTCGGTGGTGGCGCCCCGCCCCGACTCGACGGAGACGCCTGGCGCCCGGGGGAGCGTCCGCGACTGCGGGACCGGTTCATCGGCCGCGCACAGGAACTGGACCGGTTGGTGCAGATCCTCCCGACCCGCCGGATCGTGACGTTGACAGGGTTCGGTGGCATCGGCAAGAGCCGTATGGCACTCGAGGCATCGGCCAGGACGGAAGGCGACTTCACGGAAGGTGTCCGCTGGGTCGATCTGTCCGCTCTGGACGGCTCTGGCGATGTCGTCGCGGCACTCGCCGGTGTCTTCGGCATCCGGGCGGCGTCGACGGCCCAGGCGGTCGTCGAGACTACGCAGTGGCTGGCTGATCGGCGGGAACTGCTGATCATGGACAACTGCGAGCACGTTCTGACCGAAGTACGCGAGCTGGTCGACGTACTCACCACGTCATGTCCCGGCGTCACCATCTTGGCGACCAGTCGGACGCCCCTGGACATCCCCGGCGAAGTGGTCTGGGCACTGCACCCGCTGGAGCGTGCGGACGCGATGGCCCTCTTCGAGGAGCGCCTCTTCGAGATCGACGCCAATCTCCGACTGGACGACGATGACCGCGTCCGGATCGCGGGGATCTGTGACCGTGTCGAGGGCCATCCGCTCGCCATCGAGATTGCCGCCGCTCAGATCCGTTCCCGGTCGATCGAGGACGTCCTGCTGATGCTCCCCCAGAGTTGGCGTATCGGAGATCCTGAAGTGACGCCGGCGAGGCACCGGTCTCTCGGGGAGAACATCGACTGGTCGGTCCGCCTCCTCGACGAGCACTCGCGAGAGCTCTTCGAGGATCTGTGTGTCTTCCCGTCGGGCTTCGACGCCACCGCGGCGCAGGCGGTATATGGCGGCGAAGCCACTGGTCGGCGCTTCGATTTCGAGCTCTCGCTGCTGGTCGGGCAGTCGATGCTCCAGATCGACCGATCGAGGGCCTCGACGAGATATCGAATGGTCGAATCGCTCCGGGAGTTCGGCAGGAGCAGCGCCCGATCGGAGCTCCGGCGCGGAACGCTCAGGCGCCGCCACGCCGACCACTTCCGATGCCGCGGGGCCGACCTCGGCAGACAGATGGTGGGGCCGGGCTGGCGAGGCGGCGGCACCCCGCTGGTCGATGAGTGGGACAACCTCAGGTCGGCGCTCGACTGGGCGCTCGACTCCGAGGACCCCTCGCTCGCCGTCGAACTCGTCGCGCCGATGGGGCAGTGGGCTCTCCGTGCCCTGCAGTCGGAGCACAGACTGTGGATCGGGCGGTGCCTCGAGGTCACCGAGGAGGGTGATCCCCGGTACGCGGCATTGGCCACCCTGGCCGCCAAGTGGGCCGGGTTCGACGGCGACCACGAGGAGGCCCTGAGGTTGGCCCGCCAGGCGATCCGATGCGGCGGCCCGGTCCAGCCGTCGATCGCAGCGAGCTGGGTGACGGTGGCGTTCTCCAGTGGAATGCTCGGCCTGCTGTCCGAGGTGCCCAGGGCCATGCAATCAGCCGAAGATGCCCTCCTCGACTGCGGGAACGGGTTCACGTTCGTCGAAGGCCATGCGGTGCTCCATCCCCTCATCGTGATCGCCTACCCTGAGCGCCGCAACGAGCACAGGGATGTCGTGCACAGAGCTGCGGCCGAGCTCGACAACGGGATCGCCCATGCCATCGTCTGCCGGATGGATGTGGTCGAGAACGTTCGGAGTGGCAATATCGAAAAGGCAGCCTGGCTTCTTCCTGAGGCGATCCACCAGGCCAAGGAGGCGCACGCCCGGAGTATCGAGATGGATCTCCGGGCGATGGCGCTGGCCTTGCTCCAACCGGACGACCCTACGGCGCTCGTCCAGTACATGGACGTGCTCGAGGACCTGAAGAGCTACGACTATGGCGACACGATCTGGGGCGTGATGGAGCTGCTCGGATCGTTCCTGGTCCGGCAGGGAAAGGTGCAGGAAGCTGCCAGAATCCTCGGCCATCTCGAAGCCACCGGCCGCAGCTACCCGAATCCGTTCGTACGTGAGATGCGGGTCCGGTATCTCGATCCGGTGACATCGGTGCCCGACGTCACCGAGGCACTGTCGGAAGGGGCCGGGATGAGCAGGAGTGAGCTGATGAATTCCGCCATTGGCTTTCTGCAGGGAGCGTGAGTGACTGCACCGATCGCGGAGTGAATCGGGAATTTCGCTCCGTGACGCTCCGCCGCATCTGAGCTGGCGATGCACCGACACGGTACGACGAGGAAGCTGGCGATGGCGAAATGGGTGACGATCGGAACCTTCGAGCGTCTCCCCGCCGTGCCGCGGGAGGGTGATCCGGGCGTGTGGACAACCGGTACAGCTACACGTTGGGCACCTTCTGGCGGTGGCATGTAGCGCCACTCGTCTCCCGGTGGAGACTGCCACTGACGGCGGGTTCCGTGTGGTCGCTGCGGCGCTCCGCCGTCCCGTGTGCCTGGACAGCGGTGCCGTTTGGTCAAGCCGATCCGTCTGGCTCAGCCTGCGGCACCTCGAAGAACTGAACCAGACCGTGACATTCCTATGCGAGGCCCACGCCCTCAATGTCCGCCAGCGGCTCGATGTCGGGGAGCCGGAGCATCCGGAACGCGTTGAGCAGACCCAGAAGCGATGCGAGCACGGGGATCGACAGCGCGATCTGGAGCGAGATGTTCCGGGCGTGGGTGTTGATGGCCAGAACCTCGTCCTGGACGTCCTTGGGCTCACTGGCGATCTGTTGCTGCAGGGCGGTGTTGCTCATGACCTCGGCGTCGTGTTCCATGTGCGCGGCGATCTGCTGCTGCTGGGCCGGGGGGATCACGACACTGGCTTGTGTCTGGTTGGTGAAACTCAGTGCCAAGACCCACAGCATGATGCCACCAGCTACCGCGAGTCCGAACGACAGTCCGAAGGAGCCGGCCGCCGAATTGACGCCCGCCGCCTCACTGACCCGGTCTTCGCTGATGGGGGCGAGAGTGAAGTTGTTGAGCTGGGAGACCAGCATGCCTAAGCCGCACCCGGCCACGATCAACGGGATCACCAGATACCACCCCGAATCGACCCTCGGCACCAGAGGGATGATCGCCCCCATGCCGATGGCGCTCAGGGCGAAGCCAGCCAGGACGATCATGGCGGGGCGCCACCTGCCCGCCCTCCGCCCGGCCAGCATGGCCATGCCGAACATGGACAGCGACAGTGGCGCGAGGGAGAGTCCGGCCTGCATGGCGTTGTACTCGAGGGTCATCTGCAGGTACAACGGCAGGACGATCATGGCGCCGCCCAGCGTGATCTGCTGGAGCATCTGCTGGGAGATTCCGATGCGGAAGTTGAGGTGCTTGAACAGGTCTGGGTCCAGCAGCGTGGGCTTTCCCTGGCGTTTGCGGTACACGAGCCAGTAAGCGAAGACGGCGAGCATCACCGCACCGACCCCGATGATGAGGCCCACGTACTCCCCACCCTCCTGCCACACCAGGATGCCGAGGACCACGCCCCCCATGCCGACGATGGAGAGGACGGCACCGACGCCGTCGATTTTGCGAGACCCGGTGTAGGGGACGTCCCTGACCAGCCGGATCTGGGTCAGGATCACCAGGATGACGAGAGCCTCGAGCCCGAATCCCACACGCCACGACAGGTAGGTTGTGAGGAAGCCCCCGAGCAGTGGGCCGACAGCTGCGGCGATCGCCGCAGCGGCGCCCACCAGCGCATACGCCCGCTTCTGGGCGCTCCCCGTGAAGTTCCCGTGGATGAGCGACTGCATCGCGGGGAGCAGCAAGGACGCGCCGAGCCCGCCGACGATCGCCCAGAAGATGATGATGGTCAGCAGATTCTGGGCCAGCGTCATGGCGACCGCACCGACGGCGTAGCCCAGGAGTCCGATCACGTAGGCACGCTTTCGCCCCATGAGGTCGCCCAGCTTCGAATTAGTCAGGATGAAGGCGGCCGAGACGAGTGCCTCGAGGGCGATCGCCGACTGGACCCCGCTGGCCGTGGTGTGCAGGTCCTTGATGACGGCTGAGATCGAGACGTTCATCAATGACGTGTCGACCACCAGTACGAACATGGCCATCGCCAACAGGATGGCCAGGCGCGGGTTCCCCTCGTCCGGCGCCTCCTCTCCGGGTTCGGAAGCGGTGCTCATTCCGGCGCCGTCCCTTCGTCGGCGCGCCCGGAATCATCCCCGGACGCGGCGGTGATCGCAGTAAGTGCCTGATCCAGGCTCGGGTAGAAGTGGGCCTGGTCCAGCGTCGTGTCGAGCCCGTAGCGGCGGACCAGGCCCTGGAGGCGGTCGCGCAGCTCGACGAAAGCCAGCCGGGTGCCGGCGGCGTTCAGCTCCTTGTCCAGGGTCTCGAGCACCGCCGACGCCGTGACGTCGATGTCGGTGACCGCCTCGCACTGGAGCACGATCCACGCGGGGGCCCGCCCACGCGCCAGCTTCCGCACCTGGTCGCGGAATTGCCCACAGTTGGCGAAGAAGAGCGGTGCCTCCCAGCGGTAGACGACGATCCCCGGCAGTTCGGCCGCCTCCGGGTATCTGGTGGTGCTGTGCCATCCGCCCAGTTCCGGCACTTCTCCGAGGACAGCGCCGTGCGGCCACCAACTGCGCTTGAAGAAGAGGAGAACGATCAGGACGATCGCGATGACGATCCCCTGGAGCACGCCGAAGAGCATGACGCCGGCAGTGGCCACCAGGCTCACGATGAACGAGGACGTTCGGACCTGGAAGAAGCGCCGGAGCGCAGTGAGGTCGGTGAGTGAGAGGGCGGCGGTGATGACGACCGCGGCCAGGGCCGTCTGGGGCAGGTCGGCCAGTAGCCCGTTGAGGAACAGGAGCAGCAGGACGACCAGCCCCGCCCCGACCACGCCCGTGAGCTGGGTCTTGGCGCCAGACTGGTCGGCCACGGCGGTGCGGGAGCCGCTGACGGACACGGCAAATCCCTGGAAGAAGCCGGCCGCGATGTTCGAGGTGCCGATGCCGACCATCTCCTGGTCCGCATTCACCTCATCCCCACGTCGGGCGGCGAAGCTCGTCGCCGTGGCGATGGTGTCGGTCAACGACACCATCGTGATGCCCACCGCGCCGATGAGCAGGGGGCCGACGTCGGACAGCTTCGTCCACGGCAATGCCGGCGCCGGGACACCCTGGGGAAGCGAGCCGACCGTCCTCACCCCGTGCGCGGCCAGATCGAGGACGGCGCTGACGACGGTCACTCCGACCACCGCAACCAGGACGGCGGGTAACCGACGGGTGAGCCGCGGGAGAACCAGGAGAACGGCAAGCGTGCAGAGACCGGTCACCAGTGTCGTCCGGTTGGTCTCGTCGAGTCCGTGGAAGAACGCGCGTACCTCCGCGATGAAGTTGTCGGCGTTGGTGGAGAACCCGAAGAGCTTGGGTAGCTGACCGACGATGATGGTGACAGCGAGCCCGTTCAGATAGCCCACGCGGACCTCACTGGAGAGCAGGTCGGCGACGAAGCCGAGCTTGGCCATCCCCAGTCCGATCTCGATCAATCCGACCAGTATCGCCAGCATGCCGGCGAGGGCGATGGCGGTCGACGGGTCGTTGGTGACGATTAGTGGCGTGATGGCGGCGAGGATGAGTGGCGAGACCGACGAGTCCGGGCCGAGCACGAGTACCTTCGATGGGCCGAACACGGCGTAGGCCACGAGGCAGGCGATTGTCGTGTAGAGCCCCGTCACTGCGGGGAGTCCGGCGAGCTCTGCGTAGGCCATGCCCTGGGGGACCAGGATCGCCGCAAGGACCACCCCGGCGACCAGGTCGGATCGCAGCCACCCGCGCTCGTAGGTGCGGAGTGTGCCGAACCCCGGGGTCCAGCGTTCCAGGATGGCCCTCATGCCCGGCATCTCCCGGCGTCCGCCGGCCCGGGTTCAGCGGAAGTGCCGATCGGACGGCAGAAGGTATCAGGGTCCGCCGGCATCAACTCGAGAAGTCACCCGGGTGATGACCGTGGCCAAGCTTGTGCATGACTCCTCCTCGCTGCTTGACGAGAACTCAGTGCCGCACCTTGGCGGATCGACGACGCGCCGTGCCCCACGGGACGGCGCCAGAGGCGTGGCTCCCTCGTCAGACGCTACGCCGGACGCTCCCCAGTCGCGTGGGAACCGCCTTCGGACCTAATCTCGATCGGCTACCGGATGACACGGCCCCGGCATCGCCGCCGTGCACCTCTGATCTCCGCCTTCTGTGGGGGCCGCAGACGATGGGCCTCCGGAAGCCACGATGTACGTTGGCTCCAGGTCACGCCGGGCCGATACCTCGGCGATTGACCACGGTGTGTGCGGTGAAACCGGCCTCCCGAGTGGGCGTCGGCACCGAGCCCGGACGGAGACGAGCTGATGAACAAGCACAAGCACGACAGCGGGCACGTGACAGGTGGTCCTGACCGGACGGACCGGGCAATGTCCACCCCCGTTGGAGACGCCGCGCGCAGCGAGGGCGGATTTTCTGACCACGTCATCGGCGTCCCGAAGTTGAAGCGCAAGGAGTACGAGTGCGAGCTTCGGCGCCTGCATGGCGAGTTGGTGGCCGTCCAGGAGTGGGTGAAGGACACCGGGGCCAAGGTTTGCATCGTGTTCGAGGGCCGCGACACGGCTGGAAAAGGCGGCACCATCAAGGCGATCACCGAGCGGGTCAGCCCCCGAGTGTTCCGGGTGGTCGCGCTGTCGGCACCGACCGATCGCGAGAAGTCCCAGATGTACATCCAGCGATACATGGCGCACTTCCCCGCAGCCGGCGAGGTGATCGTCTTCGACCGCAGCTGGTACAACCGGGCCGGCGTCGAACGGGTCATGGGCTTCTGCACACCCGAGGAGACCCGCCGCTTTCTGGATCTGGTGCCGGGAGTCGAGAAGGCCATGGTCGACTCGGGCATCCTGCTCCTGAAGTACTGGCTCGAGGTGAGCGCCGACGAACAGACCCGCCGACTCCAGCGCCGGATCGACGACCCACGCAAGGTCTGGAAGCTGTCGGACATGGACCTGATGGCCTATCGGCGCTGGTCCGAGTACTCGGTGGCACGCGACGAGATGTTCGCCGCCACCGATACCGCCTGGGCACCGTGGTGGGTCGCCCACTCCGACGACAAGAGGCGGGCGAGGCTGAACGTCATCTCCCACCTGCTGGAGCGCATCCCCTACTCACATGTGGAGCACCGCTCGGTGGAGCTGCCCCGCCGGAACGCGGTGGACGACCCCACGGTCTCGAGCCCACTTCTCCGGTACGTCCCGAACCGTTTTTGATGGCGGTCCCCGACCGACGAGTGCTCATGGTCGTGCCCGCCCGAACGGTCCAGGTGCCCGTGAGCGCCAGCGGCTCTCGGCCACCGGCGATGTGGACCGGGTCCCGTGCGGAGATGTCCCGGGCCCGGCGCTGCTGGACCATGGTCAGGTTTCCTTCGGGAACCACTGGTCGAAGTCCGCGGGGGTGGATCCGAAACTCCACGGCGGGACCATGATGGGGCGCGTCCGCCAGGGAACGACCGGGACAGGGAGAACGACGATGGTCCAGCCGCAGGGTGTAGTCCGACGGGCTCGCTCGATCCCTCACTTGAGTGTCGAGGAGCGGGCGGAGCTCGGCAAGAGCGCTCGGGCCCTCGCGCCCCGATCTTCCCACGCAGAATTCAATCCGGTGCCTGACCGCCCTGATCCGGTGACCCTTCTCGAACGGCAGGCCGCGACCCGCCTGCCGGAGTTGGTGCCCATCCGCTATGGGCGGATGCTCATGTCGCCATTCGCCTTCTTCCGGGGTGCGGCACTGATCATGGCCTCCGATCTTGCGGCCACACCTCGTTCGGGTCTCACTGCCCAGGTCTGCGGAGATGCCCACCTGGCCAACTTCGGACTGTTCGCATCGCCCGAGCGGCAGCTGATGTTCGACGTCAACGACTTCGACGAGACCTTGCCGGGTCCGTGGGAATGGGATCTGAAACGACTGGCCGCCAGCGTCGTGATCGCCGCCCGGGATCGGGAGTTCACGGAGAAGGAGGCGCGCACTGCCGCACTCGAAGTGGGGACCAGCTATCGCCGCGAAATGACCCGTCTGGCGGGACTGTCGACACTTGCGGTCTGGTACTCCCACATCGACGTCGCGGACCTGCTTGCCGAACTCGAGGCGTCTGCGAGCAAGACGGGGTCGAAGGCCGACAAGCGAATGGCTGAGCGCACCGCCCAGACCATCTCCAGAGCGAGAACACGGGACAGCCTCCAAGCACTGAACAAGCTCACCACCATGGTCGATGGCCAGCTCCGGATCGTCAGCGACCCGCCGCTCCTCGTTCCGGCTGAGGAGCTGTTCTCCCAGGAGATCAGTGACGCGCTCCGCGATTCGTTCCACCAGCTCGAACGCGGCTACCGCCACAGCCTCCAACCCGACAGACGCCACTTGCTGGAGGAGTTCCAGTTCGTACAGATCGCTCGAAAAGTGGTCGGAGTGGGCAGCGTGGGAATGCGCGCCTGGATCCTGCTGATGGTGGGCCGGGACAACAGTGACCCGCTCTTCCTGCAGGCCAAGGAGGCCGAAGCATCCGTCCTCGAACAATTCGTGGGCAAGAGCGGTTTCGCCAATCACGGGGCCCGGGTGGTGGCCGGCCAGCACTTGATGCAGGCGGCGAGCGACATCTTCCTCGGCTATCAGCAGTTCGAGGGACCCGACGGGGTGACCCGGGATTTCTTTCTTCGCCAACTCCGGGACTGGAAGGGGAGCTTCGACGTCGAAGGGTCGATCCCGCAGGGACTGACCAGGTACGTCGCGGTGTGCGCCCAAGCGTTGGCCCGGGCCCACGCCCGCTCTGGCGATCGCATCGCGATCGCCAGCTATCTCGGAAGCGGGCCGGCCTTGGACCGGGCCCTGGCCGAATTCGCCGTGGCCTATGCCGACCAGAACGACCGAGATTATGAGGCACTTCGAGTTGCAGAGGCCAGCGGCCGGATCACCGTCGCGTCAGGTCTCTAGACCTCCGGGCGCCCGTCCTTTGACCGGACAAGCTCCACCATTCGCACGTCATCCCAGGTCGGCCCCGATGGGGTCGAGTATCGCTATTCGGCGACCTGGTCGACCTGCCGCTCAGTGATGCGGGGCGGATCGATGCGCCGTCGACGCGAACCCGTCAGTTCTGTCGGTACCCCCTGAGTGGGCGAGGGGGGACTTGAACCCCCACATCCTTTCGGACACAGGAACCTGAATCCTGCGCGTCTGCCAATTCCGCCACTCGCCCGAGCGACCGGTAGAGGCTACCCGAAGATCGGACCCCCACCCGTCGCGGACCGACCACCAGCGGCTCCGCCCCACGACGCGCCCCCGCCGCCGTCGCCTGTCCGGGACGGACCCCGCAACTACAGGTGCCCTGTCTCCGGACCGTACCCCCTACCAGGGGGTAGACACCGGTAGGCTGACGCCGACATGGGACTGCAGAAGTTCGAAGGGCGCCTCGAGCGCATGGTCGACGGCACTCTCTCCAAGGCCTTCCGGGGCGATCTCCACCCTGTGGAGATCGGCCGACGGGTGACCCGGGAGATGGACCTGAAACGACGCCTCGGCGTCCACGGCCTCATCGCGCCTAATGCCTTCGTGGTCCACCTGTCGGCATCCGACTTCGACCGCTTCGAGAGCTTCCTCGACGCCCTGGTCCGTGAGCTCGAGGAGGCCGCCCGCGAGCACGCACGCACCGAGGACTACGTCTTCGTGGGCCCCGTCACCGTATCGGTGGTCGAGGACCCCCGCCAGCGCCGGGGCCGCTTCGCGGTGGTGTCCGACGTCCACGAGGGCCCGGCCGGACTGACCGCCGCCTCGGTGGTGCTGGCCGACGGCATGAGGGTCGTACTCGGGCCGGAGCCGATCACCATCGGACGCCTGCCCGAGAGCACCGTCGTCGTGAACGACCCGAACGCCAGCCGTCGCCACGCCGAGATCCGGCGTTCCGGCAACGACGTGGTGGTGGTCGACCTGAACTCCACCAACGGGACCAGGGTCAACGGCGCCACCATCCGCGAGCGTGTCCTCTCCGATGGCGACCAGATCGTCATCGGCACCACCGTGCTCCGCTTCGAGACATCGTGAGCCCCGGCGCCCGACCTTGATCACCATCCTCGCCGTAGCCGCGGCCCCGGTACCCGTCGACAACACCCCGGTCCTCCGTGCCCTGGAGTTCGGGGTCATCCTGCTGCTCTGGCTCTTCTTCATGTGGGTCGTCCGGGCCGTCTGGGTCGAGGTCCGTCCCCTCAAGCGCAAGCGCCGCCGCGGCCGCGACGTCGATCCGGTGGTGGACGGCAAGCGCCGGCGCAGCCTCCGCCTCCACGTCATCCGTCCCGACGACCAGGCCGGCCGCGTCTACGACGTCGGCGAGGAGGTGACCGTGGGCCGGGCACCCGGCTGCGGGGTCCCCATCGACTACGACTCCTACGCCTCGAACCTCCACGCCCGCCTGTTCCGGCTCGACGGCGACCTCTGGGTGGAGGACCTCGGGTCGACCAACGGCACCTGGGTCAACACCGTCCGCATCGACGAGCGGAACAAGCTGCAGAAGGGGGATCTCCTCCAGGTCGGCGGCACCGTGTTCGAGGTGGGGCGCTGACATGACGCTGCTCCGTTCGGGATCGGCAACCGACACCGGACTGGTCCGATCGGTCAACCAGGACCTCGCGGTCGAGACGGGGACACTGTTCGCCGTGGCCGACGGCATGGGGGGCCACGCCGGCGGGGAGGTGGCGGCCCGCCTGGCCGTCGACACCCTGACCCGCGCCTTCGGCACCAAGCCCACCGGGGCGGGGCTGTCCGAGGCCGTCACCGAGGCCAACCGGGTGGTGTTCGAGCACAGCCTCGACAACCCCGAGCTGCGTGGCATGGGCACCACCCTCACCGCCGCCGCCCTGGTCAACGAGGACGACCGCGACGTCATCGCCCTCGTCAACGTGGGCGACTCGCGCTCCTACCGCTACCACGACGGACAGCTGTCGCAGATCACCGTCGACCACAGCCTGGCCGAGGAGATGGTGCGCAGCGGCGAGCTCAGCGAGTCCGAGGCCGCCGTGCATCCGCACCGGCACATCCTGACCCGCGCCCTGGGCGTGGCCGACGACGTGTCCGTCGACCTGTGGCGGATCCAGCCGGCCCGGGGGGACCGGTTCGTCCTCTGCAGCGACGGACTGACCAACGAACTCGATGAGCCCCAGATCGCCGAGGTCCTGGACACCGTGCCCGACCCGCAGATCGCCGCCGACCTGCTCGTCCGGGCCGCCCGCACCCACGGGGGCAGCGACAACATCACGGTCGTGGTGGTGGACGTCGTGGTGGGCGAGGCCGACGAGGCCGACGTGCCGGCCGTCGCCGCCGTGGCCGCCGACTTCCAGAGCGCGCTGCCCGACGAGGAGGCGCCCGCACCCCTGGGCGCTTCAGACCGGCCGGAGGCGGAGGACGTCGAGATCCTGCCCGGCCCCGAGCCGCTGAAGCCGAAATTCCGTGACCGGTGGCGGGCCCGCCGCAAGGCCCGCCGGGCGGCGCGCGGCCGCCGGCTGATCACGTTCCGCGTGGTGCTGTTCGTGGTGCTCCTGGCCGCCGTCCTGTACGCGGCCTTCTTTGCCGTGCGCTGGTACGACACCAACGCCTACTACGTGCAGGTCTCGAACAACGAGCTGATGATCTACCACGGTCGGATCGGCGGAGGTCTGCTCTACAAGCCGGTCGTCGTGGAGCGGACGCGGGTGACCACGGCGGACGTCCCGCCGTACACGATCTCCCAGCTCCAGTCGGGTGTGCAGGAGGACTCGCTCAAGGCCGCCCAGGCGTACGTGGCGAACCTGGTGGCGACGCAGAGGCAGACGGTCTGCACGCAGAACCCGGCCACCCCCGGCTGTGCCGGGATCGCCGGTGCGACGTCCACGACCACGACCACGACGACGGGGGCACCCTGATGGAACGGCGCATCCGCTGGCTCGGAATCGTCATGGTCCTGTGCTTCCTGGGCCTGTTCGTCCAGCTCAACAACATCCAGATCGTCAAGGCGCACGCACTGTCGACCTCGTCCAAGAACCCCCGGGTCATGGAAGTGGAACGCAACGACCCGCGTGGCGACATCCTGTCGGCCGACGGCATCGTCCTGGCCAGCTCGATCCCGTCGAACGGGTACTACAAGTTCCAGCGGACCTACAACCCCTACACGGCGGTGCTCTTCAGCCAGATCGTCGGGTTCGACTCGATCATCTACGGCAAGACGGGCATCGAGGCCGAGTACAACAGCTACCTCGAGTCCCACACCCGGCCGGCCAAGACGCTGGGCGACCTGCTGACGAGCCGGACGACCACCGGCAACGTGACCCTCACGATCACGTCGACGCTGCAGAGCCAGGTGGCCCAGGCGGTCAACGCCACCAACGTCGACGGCGGCGCGCCGGTGGCGGCGGCCGTGGTGCTCAACGTCAAGTCGGGAGCCGTCGAGGCCATGTACAGCAACCCCCCGTACGACCCGACCCTCCTGGCCTCGCCGAACATCGCCACGGAGAAGTACACCTACACGTCACTGATCAACGATCCTGCCCAGCCGCTGCTCTCCCGGACGTTCCAGGGTGGCTTCCTGCCCGGATCGACCTTCAAGACCGTCACCTCCGCCGCCGTCTACGACCACCAGCCGGCGCTGGCCAAGGTCGACTACCCGGCGGTCGGCTGCATCTCCCTCAAACCGCAGTCCCCGTTGCCCCTCTGCAACTACGGGCACAGCGGCCCGAACGGACCCGAGGTGTGCGGTGGCGTGCTGACCGAGACCCTGCCGGCCTCGTGCGACACCGCCTTCGCCCAGCTGGGCATGGCCCTCGGGGGCGTGGCGCTCACCCAGGAGGCGCAGTCCTTCGGCTTCAACCAGGTTCCGCCGATCGATCTGCCCGGTGCCGACGCCTCCACGTTCCCTTCGGATCCCGGCAACGATCCGGGGTTCAACACCAACAAGCCGTCCCAGGCCTACTCCGCGTTCGGGCAGCAGAACGTGGTGGCCACGGCCCTGCAGATGGCCCTGGTGGCCGACGGCATCGCCAACCGGGGGGTGATCATGACACCCCACGTGATGCGCGACATCCACGACACGGCCGGCAACCTGCTGGCCCAGTACCAGCCGAAGCCGTGGCTGACCGCCACCAACCCCCTCACCGCGGCCGCCGTGACGTCGCTGATGCAGGCGGTCGTCACCAACGGAACGGCGACGCAGGTCGGGTTCCCGGCGGCGTGGGACGTGGCGGCCAAGACCGGCACGGCCGAGACCGGTCAGTTCAACCAGTTGACCAACGACTGGATGATCGCGTTCGCTCCGGCCAACAATCCCAAGGTGGCGGTGGCCGTCGTGGTGCCCGCCCAACCGGGTAGCGACACCGGCGCCTCCACCTCGGGGCCGCCGATGAAGACGATCCTCGGCGACGCCCTGGCGGAGACCCCGTGAGGACGCCGACAGGCCGGGGCGGAACAGTGCAGTACCAGCAGTTCAGAACACCGGAACCGAGCGATAGCAGGCATAGGCTTTGACCCACATGGATCCCAACGAGACGCCGCGTGTCTTCTCCGAGCGCTATGAACTGAACCACCTGATCGCGCGGGGCGGCATGGCCGAGGTGTACCGCGCCCATGACCGACTGCTCGACCGGCCGGTGGCGCTGAAGGTCCTCTTCCCGGAGCTGTCGGTCGACCGCTCCTTCGTCGAGCGCTTCCGTCGGGAGGCCCAGGCGGCGGCCAACCTCTCCCACCCGAACATCGTCCCCGTCTTCGACTGGGGCGAGGACACCGGGACCTACTTCATCGTGATGGAGTTCATCGACGGCCGGCCGCTCTCGTCCATCCTCAAGTCCGCGGGCCCGCTGTCGGCCGAACGCACCGCCGACATCGGCGCCCACGTGGCCGCCGCCCTCGGCTACGCCCACAAGCACGGGGTGGTCCACCGCGACGTCAAGCCCGGCAACGTGCTGATCACCGACGACGGCCAGGTCAAGGTGACCGACTTCGGCATCGCCCGGGCGGTCAACACCGAGGAGAGCCTCACCCAGACCGGCGCGGTCATGGGCACGGCCACCTACTTCTCCCCCGAGCAGGCGGAGGGCCTCGGCGTCGACTCGCGCAGTGACATCTACTCGCTCGGTGTGGTCCTGTTCGAGATGGTGGTCGGACGTCCGCCGTTCCTCGGCGACTCCCCGGTGGCGGTGGCGTCGAAGCACGTCCGTGACCACCCGCCCGCACCCCGCGAGCTCAATCCGCAGATCCCCCCGACCTTCGAGGCCATCATCCTCAAGGCGATGGCCAAGGACCCGGCCTACCGCTACGCCACCGCCGAGGAGCTGCGGGCCGACCTGCTGCGCTTCAACGAGGGACGCAGCGTGCAGGCCATGGACGAGGCCACCGGCCTCATCGGTGTGGCCGGCGCCGCCACCGTGGTGGCCGCGTCCGCCGGCATGGACGCCACCCGGTCGGTCGCCCCGGTGGGCGACACCGGCAACGCCGCGGTGGCCGGCGCCGAGGGCGACGCCCCGGACGAGTCGGGCACCAACCGGACCCGCAACTACGCCATCATCCTCGGCATCCTGGTGGTGATCCTGCTCGTCGCCGGCTACCTGTTCGCCCGCAACCTCGGCTACCTCGGTGGTGACGCGTCGTTCAACCTCCCGTCGGTCGTCGGCCAGCCGGCCGCGGTGGCGACGGCCACCCTCCGGTCGGACGGACTCAACGTCACCCAGGTCCAACAGGTCTCGAGCGACGCGCCGGGCACCGTCATCTCCACGAACCCGGTCCCGGACAGCCTGGTCAAGAAGGGGGACACGGTGACCCTGAAGGTCGCCATCGTGGCGCCGCCGGTCCAGGTCACCGTGCCGCCGGGCCTGACCAATACGACCCAGGCCAGTGCCACGGCCATCCTGCAGAGCGCCGGACTGACCGTCACCATCGTCAACAAGACCAGTTCGGCCCAGAAGGGCACGGTGCTGAGCACCAACCCGACCTCGGGCACCAAGGTGGATCAGGGCTCGGCGGTGACCCTCACGGTCTCGTCCGGACCGGCCAACGCCATCGTCCCGTCCCTGGTGGGCCTGTCCCAGGCGGTGGCCGGACAGACACTGGCCAACGCCGGACTCGTCGTGGGCAACGTCACGTCGGTCTCGTCCACCCAGTACCAGCCGGGCCAGGTCGTGTCGTCCAACCCCGGCACCGGAGCGAGCGTCCCGCCGGGCAGTGCGGTCGACATCGCCGTGTCCACGGGCCCACCGGCCACCACGACGACCACGTCGACGTCGACGTCGACCACGACCACGACCTCCACCACCTCGACCACGGCGCCCAAGGGCGGCCAGGGCTGACCCCGTCCGGCCGGCGTCGCGTCAGCCCTCAGGCGGAGACGCCGGCAGCGGCCAGGAAGTTGGCGAGGAGCGACGGCCCCTCCGGGGTGAGCAGCGACTCGGGGTGGAACTGGACGCCCTCGACGGCCAGCGTCCGGTGGCGCAGACCCATGATCACCCCGTCGGAGGTCCGCGCCGTGACCTCGAGTTCATCGGGCACGCTGGAGGGCTCGACTACCAGGGAGTGGTAGCGGGTGGCGGTGAAGGGGTCCGGGAGTCCGGTGAACACCCCGGCGCCGTCGTGGTGGATGGCCGAGGTCTTGCCGTGCATGAGCGTGGGAGCCCGCACGATCTCCCCCCCGAACGCCTGCCCGATGGCCTGGTGGCCGAGGCAGACCCCGAGGATCGGCAGCTCGCCGGCCAACTCCTCGATGACCGCCAGCGAGATCCCGGCGTCCTCGGGACGGCCCGGACCGGGGGAGATGAGTACGGCGTCCGGGGCGGCGGCCCGGATGCCGTCGACGTCGATGGCGTCGTTGCGGTGGACGACGGGCTCGGCCCCGAGCTCGCCCAGCTCCTGGACGAGGTTGTAGACGAACGAGTCGTAATTGTCGATGACCAGCACGCGCGTCGCCATGGGGGCCGATCGTACCGGGCGGTCGGGGGCGGGGACGCCGGGCGCCCCGGCCCGCCGGCACTGGCTATCCTTCGGCTATGGCTACGACGAGCGAGCGGGGTCCCGGCCGGGCACAGAAGAAGAGCGGACGGGTGACCCCGTCCACCAAGGGCGGAGGGTCGGCCTCGGGTTCCATCCAGTCCAACCGCTACACCCCGCCGATCGACCGGAGCACCAAGGTCAGCCCGAGGTGGTTCGGCTTCCTGATCGTCGCCATGTTCGCCCTCGGCGTGCTCGTGGTGATCCTCAACTACGCCGGACTCCTGCCCGGCGGGGTCAACAACCTGTGGCTGGTGGCGGCCATCGGCTGCATTTTCGTCGGCCTGATCCTCGCCACCCGGTACCACTAGCCGGAAGCAGGGCGGGGCGTGACGTCCCGGGGCGCGCCGGAGGCCGGCCCCGCAGGGCCGGCCTCCGTGACGCAGGGCACCCACCGGGGTCGACGGACCCCGTCGGACGTGCTCGGGACGGTCAGCCCAGGCGCTCGATGATGGTGGCGTTGGCCATGCCGCCGCCCTCGCACATGGTGAGGAGGCCGTAGCGGCCATCGGTGCGCTCGAGCTCGTTGAGCAGCGTGGCCATGAGCTTGGCCCCCGACGCCCCCAGTGGGTGGCCGAGGGCGATCGCCCCGCCGTTTACGTTCACCTTGGACATGTCGGCGTCGAACTCCTTGGCCCAGGCCAGCGGCACGGAGGCGAACGCCTCGTTGATCTCGACGACGTCGATGTCGTCCAGGGTCAGCCCGCCGCGCTCGAGCGCCATCTTGGTGGCCGGGATCGGCCCGGTCAGCATGGTGATGGGGTCGCTGCCGGCCACCGCGAACGAGTGGAACCGGGCCCGGGGGGTGAGCCCGAGGGACGACGCCCTCGCCTCGCTCATGATCAGGACGCCGGAGGCGCCGTCGGTGATCTGCGACGAGTTGCCGGCGGTGACCCTGCCGTTCTCCGGCCGGAAGGCCGGCTTCAGCTTGGCGAGCGTCTCGACCGAGGAGTCGGGCCGGATGCCCTCGTCGGTGGTCATGCGCTCGTCGGTGTCCTGGCGCTCGTCGTCCTTGACGGCGACCGGGATGATCTCGCGCTCGAAGCGACCTTCGGCCGTGGCCCGGGCGGCGCGGTGGTGCGACTCGGCCGAGAAGGCGTCGAGGTCCTCGCGGCTGAGGCCCCACTGCTCGGCGATCAGCTCGGCGCCCTCGCCCTGGCCGACCAGGCCGCCGCGCTCGGTGTAGCGGGCCATGGTCCGGGGGCCGAAGGGGAAGCCCAGCTCGCGGACGACCGAAGAGCCCATGGGCGTGCGGGACATGACCTCGACGCCGCCACCGATCACCACGTCGTAGGCGCCGGCGATGACGCCCTGGGCGCCGAAGTGGAGGGCCTGCTGGCTCGAGCCGCACTGGCGGTCGATGGTGGTGGCCGGCACCGACTCGGGGTAGCCGGCGGCCAGGACGGCGCTGCGGCCGACGTTGAGCGACTGCTCGCCCACCTGCATGACGCAGCCCATGATGACGTCATCGACCAGGGCGGGGTCGAGGTCGTTGCGCTCGACCAGGGCCTTCAGGGCCTCGGAGCCCAGGTCTGCGGCGTGCCAGTTGCGGAGCTTGCCGTTGCGCTTGCCCCCGGGGGTGCGCACAGCG
>Ga0182030_10008872_pt1 | contig 20706 bp, 14 predicted proteins | sample 812S3MmetaG_FD_121299 | JGI IMG/M metagenome (GOLD analysis project Ga0182030, IMG submission 121299) | Permafrost microbial communities from Stordalen Mire, Sweden - 812S3M metaG (Illumina Assembly) | ecosystem: Environmental > Terrestrial > Soil > Wetlands > Permafrost | place: Sweden... | reverse complement strand
GCCTGCAATGCGAAACTCCCGCCCCCGGATTGGGGCGTCTGCCAAAATTGGAACTATGCTTTTCAGTCGCTGCGTAACGCTTACGGAGACGCCGGGATTTAAATAGTGTCGAGGTCACGGAGGCGAACGTTGCTGGCGAGAGGCTCAACCCGTCATCTGTTTCCAAGGACGAAAGTGAAATCATTATAGCATTTTGGGCTAAATTTTAGCTTTTTTTTCAAATATTTCAGAGTTATAGTAAATTCAATTACTTATCTTGATGATTCTGCGGCTTTTGCGCCTCCCTCTCGGGCGCTGCGCGGATGCGCGCGGCCGGATGCGACCGGACCGTCGTCTTCCATCGCATGCGGTCTGGAGCATTTTCGAGCGAACCGGTAGCCACTTCGCTGGAAAACGCGCTAGAGCGGCGTGCGAAAAAGCAGCTGCCGGTTATTCGCTGGCGCGGACCTTCGGTTCGCAAAAAACGCCGCGTTATCAGGGAATCCAGAGTATCGGGCGATTCCAAAGGGACGCCCGATGCTCTAGCCGAAGGCGCTTTGTTCGCGGCCCAGGGGCGGGGCGACGACGCCTATGCGGACGCCCGCTCCAGGCTCGGTGTCCAGGGTGAAATGCGCGCCGATCAGTTCCGCCTGTTCGCGCATGCCCACCAGGCCGAAATGGCCTTCGACCCGCTGCTGCGGGTTGAAGCCCCTTCCATCGTCGGCAATGACCAGCGTATGCGTGCCGTCTTCGTCCGCGGACAGGAAAATGCCGATCCGCGTGGCGCTGGCGTGCAATTCGGCGTTGCGCAAGGCTTCCTCGGCGATCCGATAGAAAATTTCGGCGATTTCCAGCTGTGGATCGCCTGCGCTGGGCTCGACTTTCACCTCGACTGGCGCGCCTGTGCGTTCGCTGACGCGGCGGCCGAGATTTTCCAGCGCCGCGGCGAGTCCCTGCGGTTCGACGTTCTTGCTGCGCAGGTCGGAAAGCGCCGCGCGGGCGAGGGTGACGCCTTCCCGCGCCGCGGTCTCGGCGCGGTCGAGTTCGTCGATCAGCCGGGGGGCGGCCTCGGCGCCCGCAACCTTGCGGATCAACCGCAATTGCGGGACCAGCGCCACCAGCGAATGAACCAGCGTATCGTGGAGATCATGGGCGATGCGCAGCCTCTCGCGCATCACGGCGTTGCGCCTTGCCTCCTCCGCGCCGCGCGCCGCTTCAGCGCGCAGGCGGCGCAGGTCGGTGATGTCGCGTCCGAGCGCCTGGTACTCGCCGCCGCCGGGCTTGTCGGCGATCCAGTGGACTCGCCACCAGATCCAGCTGATTTCGCCGTCCGGCAGGACCAAGGCCTGCTCGAAGGAACTGTCCGCCTGCGGCGCGAGCCGATGGCGCCAGCTATCCTCCGGCGAAGCGGCGCGCAGCGCAAAATCGATACGGCGCCCGAAAATCTGGGCTTCCTTCTCGCCGAGCAGGCGGCAGGCGTGGGAATTGACAAAGGTCACGCGCAGGTCTGATCCAAGTCGAAACACCAGGTCGCTGGCGGTCTCGACAATGTCGCGATAGAGCGCGGCCTGCTCTCGGATCAGCGCACCGGCCGCCAGCGCCTGGTCTTCCAGCACACGGGTGACGCGCCGTTCATGCGCCAGCTGCCGCTCGACGCCGTGCGCCCCGCAATCGGCGCTGGCGAAAATCAGATATTCGTCCTTGTCCGGATCATGCAGCGCCGACACGGAAAACGGTGTCGCGTCGAACGGGGCGAGGCGCAAGCCGGGCAGGTCGACGCGGGCGATTTTACTGGCGCGCAGCTCTTCGAACTGGGCTTCCATGCCGAAGAGAACCGTCGACGCCGTCGCCATTTCGCCCATTGCCGGCAGCCAGTCCATCAGGGGGCCGCGGCGCGACAGGACCCGCAGGCCGGCGTCGAGCCTGGCGTAGCCGAAAATGGCCTGGTCCAGAGCCAGGGCGAATTCCGAATCCATCATGGCGCCGCTGGCGGCTTTGCGGCAGCAGGGCCTGTTCTGTCGTCGCGCCTGCTCCTGTCCAAAATGCTTTCCCCCGCGCCATTCGATCGTCAAGAACCTGTCGGTGAATTAAGACGGAATGGTTTTGATTCTGCAAGGGCTTGTATTCCGCAAGAGCTTGGTTGGCGTTAACGTCCTGATGTCACGGCTGAGGCGACAAGAGGTCAGAAATTGTGCTGGACGCGGATGCGGCCGGACCATTCGCTGGCGGCCGGCCATGCGGGCGCGGCGCTGGGTTGCGACGGCGCGGCCGAGGGCAGGCCGGCGGCCTTGCCTTGAGTAAAGGCGACTTCGCCTCCCAGCATCAGGTTTTTCAGGGGTGTCCAGGTCACATTGCCGCCGACCGAGGTCTCGCGGTAATTGGTCGCGCCATTCACGCCCGCAGCTCCTGTCCTTGCCGCGTCGGAATAATTCATGCCGAAAAAGCTCGCGAACAGCGACGAGGACACGGTCGGGGTCCAGAAATGCTTGAACGCGGCCACAAGCGCATAGCCGGACGACTTGTCGCAGCGCCCGTAAGGCTGGGAGATCGTGACACAATCATAGTCGTAGCTCGACAGGCCCGGCGCGGCGGCCAGGCGCGGATTGGCGATGCCGGGATGGGCGGGATCGTTGACCCCACCGAACAGCGGCTGGTTGTCGCCGGTGAGGTAGGCCGAGGCGCCGCGCGCATAGGTGGCTTGGAGGATCATGGCGTCGGCGTCGGAAATATTGGGCAGGTTGACCTTGAGGCCGCCCTGGGCGGCGAAGCCCCATTGCGTCGTGGCGCCGGCGTCGGGCTGATTGGGGGCGATCGAAGGCGGCGCTGCGTAGCGGGTGCGCAATTCATGCGCCGCGCCGCTGATCTGGCCGAGGCCGAAGGGCGTGTCGACACGCAAGGCCGCGACCGCGTCCGGCGCGCCGGCGCCGGCATAGTCGGCGGAAGCGAGCGGGTCGATCGCCTGTCCGACGAGATTGCGCCGCTCGCGATTGTTTTCAATGGCCAGCGCCGCCAGCACCCCAGATGTCGGCTGGAAGCGATAGGCAAGCATTTCGGTGCGGGCGTTGGAGCCGCGCAGCGGCATGAGATTCCAGGCGTCGGCGTAAAAGTCGAACACCGACTGCGCGCGTCCGGCGGTCCAGCCGGCATATTGCAGCCAGGCCTGGTCAAGCCGGGTGAAATTGCGCCAGGCGTTGGGGTCGTAACCGGAAAGGCTGGCCCGCTGGTTATAGACGCCGGCGGGATTTGGCGACATGAAGCCCGCGCCGAAAGCCGTCGTCGCCGAAACGAAGCCCGAGATGGTCCCCGCTTCGGTCGGCAGGCGGGCGTCGATGGTCACGCCGGCCCCGAAACCGCCGCCGATCGCCGAGGGCGTCGGCGCGTTCCGGGCGAAGCCGGCCGGCGTTCCGGGATTTGGCGTGAAACCAGCGAGCGGCGCATGCCGCAGGTCGAACTGGCTGAAACCCATGCCGCCCAACCGCAGGCAAAGGCTGGTCCCCGGCACGGTAAAATAGCCGGCGCCCTGGGAATCGCAGCTTTGGGCGAAGGAGATAGGGGTTGCGGGCGCAGGGATCCTATCCGCGGCCCAGGCTGCGGGCGCGGTCGACAATTTCAGCAATAGCAGCATGACGCCGGCTGTCCGGCCCAGGCTGAACCTCATCGAGAACCCTTCAAAACCTGTCCCGATCGGGAATGATGGCCCCTGTAGATGAACAGACGCATAATGCGGCGCTAACGCTCCAGGCGATGCGCGAAGCTTGCGTCAGCTGTCGCGCAACCGCCTAATCCCAATCAATATAGCATTTTGTGGCGCGATTTGCGGCGGTGGTTCAGGCCATATCCGGTTCTTCGTCCTTATGTTGCGCTTCGGCCACAGCCACGGCGGTCATGTTGACGATTCCGCGCGCCGTGATCGAGGGCGTGAGGAGATGCGCCGGCAGCGCCGCGCCGAGCAGAATCGGGCCGACCGGCAGGGCGTCGGCCATCATCTTGGTCATTTGGTAGGCGATATTGGCCGAGGCCAGGTCGGGCATGACCAGCACATTGGCCTCGCCCTTGAGCCGCGAATTGGGCAGGACGCGATTGCGGACCTCCTGCGACAGAGCGGTGTCTGCCTGCATCTCGCCGTCCACTTCGAGCTCCGGAGCCGCGTTGCGGATGATTTCCAGCGCCTGCCGCATCTTGATCGCGGAGGGCGCATCGTCGGAGCCGAAATCCGAATGGGACACCAGTGCGATCTTGGGCGTCAGGCCGAAGCGCCGCATGTGCACCGCGCAGAGCAGGGCGGATTCCGCGATTTCCCCCGCGCTGGGGTCGAGTCGGACATGGGTGTCCGCGATGCAGAAAGCGCCCTTGGTGGTGATCATCAGGCTCATTGCCGAATAGTCGGTGGCGCCGGGCGCGAGCCCGATGATGTCCTTCACGTAGCGCAAGCGCGACGAGAATTTGCCGCCGAGGCCGCACAGCAGCGCGTCGGCCTCGCCGCGCTTCACGGCCAGCGCGCCGATCACGGTGTTGTTGGTGCGCACCAGGGTTCGCGCCGTGTCCGGATTGATGCCGTGCCGGCCTGCGACCGCCAGCAGCGTGGCGACATAATCGCCGTAGCGCGGATCGTTTTCAGGGTCGATCAGCAGAAACTCCTTGTCGATGCCGATCGACAGGCCGAAGGTCTTCAGCCTTTTCTCGACCACTGCGCGGCGGCCAATCAACGTCGGCCGGGCAATGCCCTCTTCAACCACCGACTGCACGGCGCGGAGAACCCGCTCGTCTTCGCCGTCGGCGTAGACGACGCGCTTGGGGCTGGCCTTGGCCGCCGCCATCAGCGGCTTCATGATGAAGCCGGAGCGGAACACCGTACGCTCCAGCCTTTCATGATAGGCGTCGAAATCGGCAATCGGCTTTTTCGCGACGCCGCTCTCCATCGCGGCGCGCGCCACGGCAGGCGCGATGCGCAGGATCAGGCGCGGATCGAAGGGCGAAGGTATCAGCGAATTCTTGCCATAGAGCGGCGCGAAGCCTCCCGAGGCCCGCGCCACGACGTCCGAGGGCGTCTCGCGCGCCAGCGCCGCGATGGCGTTGACGGCGGCAAGCTTCATCTCCTCGTTGATCGTCGTCGCCGCCACATCCAGCGCGCCGCGAAAAATATAGGGAAAGCACAGGACGTTATTGACCTGGTTGGGATAATCCGAGCGCCCGGTGCAGAGCATGGCGTCGGGCCGCGCGGCCAGCGCCTCTTCGGGGGTGATTTCGGGATCCGGATTGGCCAGCGCCAGGATGAGCGGCGTCGCCGCCATGGTCTTGACCATTTCGCGCTTGAGGACGCCCCCGGCCGAGAGGCCGAGAAAGACGTCCGCGCCCTCGATCACTTCCGCCAGCGTGCGGGCCGCGGTTTCCCTCGCGAAAGTCTCCTTGAGAGGGTCCATCAGCCGGTTGCGGCCCTTGAAGACCACGCCTTCGAGATCGGTGACGAAGATGTTCTCGCGCCTTGCGCCGAGCGCCACCAGCAGGCTGAGGCAGGCAAGCGCCGCCGCGCCGGCGCCCGAGGAGACGATTTTCGCGTCCTCGATCTTCTTGCCCGCCAGTTCCAACCCGTTGCGCACGGCGGCGCCGACGATGATCGCCGTGCCATGCTGGTCGTCGTGGAAAACCGGAATCGACATTCTCTGGCGCAACAGGCGTTCGACCTCGAAACACTCGGGCGCCTTGATGTCTTCGAGATTGATGCCACCGAAGGTTGGCTCCAGCGCGGCAATGGCGTCCACCAGCTTTTCGACGTTGTTCTCGGCGATTTCGAGGTCGAAGACGTCAATGCCGGCGAATTTCTTGAACAGGACGGCCTTGCCCTCCATCACCGGCTTGGCGGCGAGCGGGCCGATGTCGCCGAGGCCCAGCACGGCCGTGCCGTTGGTGATGACCGCCACAAGATTTTGCCGCGCGGTGTAATCGGCGGCGCGCGCCGGATTTTCGGCTATGGCGAGGCAGGGCGCGGCGACGCCGGGCGAATAGGCGAGGGCGAGGTCGCGCTGGTTGCCCAGCGGCTTGGTCGCCCTGATCTCCAGCTTTCCCGGACGCGGATGCGAATGATAGATCAGCGCGCCCGATTGCATGTCTTGAGAAAGGCGATCGGTCATGGCTGGTCCTTTGCGGAATAAGTTAGGAGCGGCGTCGCGTGACGCGTCACGGCCTGGCGCTGGTTGGCTTGTCGGAGACCGACTTTTCGCTGTTCGGGCCTGTGTCGATGTCGAGGCGATTAATGAAACCCATGGGATCCGCGACATGGACGAGATCTTCGACCTTCAGCGGCGCATATTTGCCTTTGACCCGCAAAGTCAGGGTCTTGGGGTCCAGAATGAATCGGTCCGCGGCCTTCGCCGCAGCGGCGATCGCCGGCGCTCCGGAAAACAGCATCGGGGCCTGCGAGACAATTCCGCGCCATTCCGCCTTGATGGCATCGGGCGAGCGGCCCTGGCTAAGCGAGGTGAAGGCGACGACCTTCTCGAAAATGCCGGAATTGATGACGGTGAACTGCACCCAATCGACGGTGGCGCCATGCATCGCCGCTTCTCGCGCCGGCTTGTCTCCGGTAAAAGCGCTTTTTTCGAGAGCGGAAAACTGGCCGCTGACCGATATCTTGCCGATCTTCTGCAAATCGAGCGAATAGTCCGCAAGGCGATAGGTCTTGGCCGGGGCCTCGTAGGCGCCGGAAAAATGTGCGTCGCCGGTGATTTCGGCATAGCCGAACGCCGAAAGCGTCGCGCCGCCCTTCGACTGCGGCGGCATTTTCATCGATAGGCCGGAAAATTGCGCGTCCACGCTGATTGGCGCGCCGTCGGCGTCGAGCGTCTGGTCGACATGCGAGGCGCCGGCATGCAGCAGAATGCGGTTGCCGCCCGCAACGCCGGCCGCCGTGCCCTTGTCCACCGTGGAGACATCGCCGCCATCCCAGCTCAAATGGGCGAAGCGCAAGGCTGCGAGGCCGATGTCGCCGCCGCGCAGCGCCGCGGCAAGACCGGGCAGGGCGACGGATTCAAGCCGCAACGGTCCCGAATGAAGCGTCGCGTCGCCGCTGTCGTCGGGCAGGACGCCCTCGATCGAGGCAAGCGAGATTTTTTCCGCTCCGCCCTTGGCGATATTTTCCACCGTAATGTCGCGCAGAACGAACTGGTCGCCGTTTTCGGCGAGAATGTCGGCTTCCGGGATTTTCAGCGTTTTGGCCGTCATCCGCTCGAGCAGCGCGCCAGCTTCCTCGCGGGGCAGGGAGCCGCTGAAAAGACTGGTCGCCTCGTCGTAGCTCAGGTTGCAATCGGTCAGCGCCACGGTCTTGAAGGTGATCTTGCCCTTGGCGCTGGTGGCGAGCACGGCCGAATCGAGCGTGATGTCCGCCGCGAGCGCCGGAGCCGCCTTGAAGAGGGCCATGGACAGCGAGACGCCAACGAGGGCGCTGAAGATCAGGCGCATGAAAATACTCCGGAAGTGGCAAAGCTGCGCGGATTCGCAGGATTTGCCAACCCTTGGCTTGCTGGTGGCGCAAGGTGGTGGAAATTGGACCGGAACTTGCGTCAAAATTCTGGCGAAGGACTGGATTTGTCGGATAATCCGACTATTTTCGCCGATAAAGCGCCTATATACGCCAATCCAACAAACGCCAATAGCAGGAAGCACGCAATGGTGGAAATCGTCTCGCGCGAAGAACTGAAAAAAGGCCTGTCTGACGGGTCGATCACCCTGCTCGACGTTCGCGAGCCCAATGAATTCGCGGCGGGCCATATTCCCGGCGCGCAGCTGTTTCCCCTGTCGCGTTTCGATCCCGCGCAATTGCCCAAAGACCCGGACAAGCGGATCGTCTTTTCCTGCCGTTCCGGCGGGCGGACTCTTCAGGCCATCGAGATGGCCCGGCTCGGCGGCCGCAAGGACGCCTGCGCCCATTATGCGGGATCGATGAACGATTGGCTGGCCAACGGCGAGCCGGTGGAGAAATAGCGGGCGGGTTGATTCAGGCGCTGACCGCCGCCTTGAGCTGCTCCCTCGCCTCGATCGGCTCAAGCGTCATGGTCGGCTCCGGTTTCGGCAGAGCGACGATCTCGACGCCGCTCGCCACGCGCTCGCCCTCCAGCAGGCTCCAGTGCAGAAGCTCCAGGCGGCCGTCGTGATGCTCGGCGATCGCCGTGCAGGATTCGACGAAATCGCCGGTGTTTACATAGGTGACTCCGTCGATGTCGCGGATCACCGCATGGTGGATATGGCCGCAGATGACGCCATCGACGCCGCGTTTGCGCGCCTCGCCGGCCAGCATGACCTCGAAGTCGCCGATGAAATTGACGGCGTTCTTCACCTTGAGCTTGGCCCATTTCGAGAAGGACCAATAGGGCAGGCCGAGTTTTCGCCTGACGATGTTGAACCAGGTGTTGGTCCAGATGGCGAAATCATAGGCCCAGTCGCCAAGATGGGCGAGCCAGCGGGCATGGCGCACGACAATGTCGAATTGGTCGCCATGCACGACCAGGAATTTCTTGCCTTTGGCGGTCTTGTGGATGGCGTGGTCGATGACCTCGACGCCGCCGAACTCCATGCCGACGAATTCACGGGCGAATTCGTCATGATTGCCGGGGACGAAGACGACGCGGGCGCCCTTGCGGACTTTTCGCAAAAGTTTCTGCACCACGTCGTTATGGGCCTGCGGCCAGTACCAGCCTGATTTCAGCCGCCAGCCGTCCACGATGTCGCCGACAAGGAAAAGCTCGTCGGATTCGTTGTATTTCAGGAAGTCGAGCAGAAGCTCGGCCTGGCTGCCGCGTGTTCCCAAATGAATATCGGAGAGGAACAGCGTTCGATAATGCCGGGTCTTGTGGGTTTCAACGTTCGAATCCTGGACTGATTGCATGGTCGGCACGCCTCCGGCACTGCGAGCTTGCGCTTGCCGGCAGGCCTCGCGCAAGAACATCCTTGAAATTGTGCTGACATCAAATTGTTGCGAGACGATGACGGCTGGGCCATGACAGGCGCCATGCTGACCGGAGTCCTGCTCAAGATCCTCGCCACGCTTGGCTTTACCGCCATGGGAATAGCTGTGCGCGCCGCCGCTCCCACCTGCCCCGTTGGCGAGATCGTGTTCTTCCGTTCGGCCTTCGCGCTCGTTATTCTCCTCGCCTGGCTGCGAATCAGCGGCGGCTTTCCGCATCAACTCGCAACAAAACGGCCGCTCGGCCATTTCGGTCGCGGCATGTCCGGCTCCGTCGGCATGTTCTGCAATTTCCTGAGCCTGTCTTTGCTACCGCTGGCCGACGCGACCGCCTATTTTTACGCCTCGCCGATTTTCGTCACGCTCATCGCGGCGTTTGCCTTGCGGGAAAAAGTTCACCTGACGCGCTGGATCGCCGTGAGCATTGGCTTCAGCGGCGTCCTCGCCATGCTCTCCGGCCATTTCGGCCTTGCCGGAGCGAAGACAGGCTTGGCCGAAACGATGGAAGGCCTGTCCGCGCAGGGAGTGGGTGCGTTGGTGGCGCTGGGGGGCGCTCTTTTTGCTGCGCTGTCGATCATCCAGACCCGGCGCCTGACGATTTCCGAACATACCGGCGCGATCGTCTTCTATTTCACCTGCCTCACCACATTTTTCGGAGCGCTGGTGCTTCTTCTCGCCGCTATCTGGCCGGCCGGGGCGCCGGGAGCGGCGTTTTTCGCCGGTCAGGCCTATGTCGCGCCGGGCTCGCGCGAATGGCTCGCCCTCGTCGTGGTCGGAGTCGCCGGCGGCAGCGCTCAAATCCTCAACACAATGAGCTATCGCTACGCCGACGCCTCGCTGCTCGCTTCCTTCGACTATCTCGCCATGCTCTGGGCGCTGCTGGCGAGCGTGGCTTTTTTCGATGAATGGCCAACGTCGCAGGTGCTCTTCGGCGCGACCGCCATTGCCGTTTCCGGGTTGCTCGCCGTGCTTGGCGAGAGATGGGCGCGGCGCCGGAAGATGGCGCTCGCCTGAAAATCCGTTCGATATTCCAAACGAAAACGGTTATTATTTCAAACGGTGAGGCGCATTTTTCAGAGCTGCAATCATGGGTGTCGAGGGACGGGACAAGCTGAAGGCGCTTGACGCCGGCGCGGTCGCGCTGTCAGGGCAATTGGGCAAGACGGTTCAGCGGCTCCGCAAGGCCTATAATCTCTCGCTGTCCGAGCTTTCCGAACAATCCGGCGTCGCCAAGTCGATCATCAGTCAGATCGAGCGCAACGAAACCAATCCGACGCTCGCCACCATCTGGCGTCTGGCGCAGGCGCTCGACGTTTCGATCGAGCGGGTGCTGCGCGAAAACGACGATTCGCCCTTCATCGAAAAGATTTCACGGGTCGTCACGCCGATCCTGGTCTCGGACGACGGCAAGTGCCGGCTGGCGATCATCGGCTGGATCAAGACGGTCGAATGGCTGCAATGGTACGATTTCGCCGCCGATCCCGGCGGCGTGCTCGAATCCGACGCCCATCAGCGCGGCGCGGTGGAATGCCTGACAGTGATGGAAGGTGAATTGAAGGTGGAGATCGGCGGCGAGGTCGAGCTTTTGCAGGCGGGCGAGACGCTGCGCTACCGCGTCGACCGTCCGCACCTCATCCGCAACAGCGGCGACAGGCCGGCGCGGGCGGTGATGATTTGTATTTTGAAGGCTGCGGCGATGGAGTGAGGGGCTTCCTTCTCCCGCAAGGGGAGAAGGCAGCTAACCCCAAAGCACTCTCTCCGGCGGAAACACCGTCGAGCCCTCATACCGCAGTCCCTCCGGCCGGTCCTGCGCCAGCAGCAGGGGCCCGTCGAGATCGACGAAGCGGGCGCGGCCTGTCAGCAGCAGCGCCGGGGCCATGGCCAGCGACGAGGCCACCATGCAGCCGACGAACAGGCCGAAGCCCAGCTTTTCCGCCTCGTCCGCCAGGGCCAGCGCCTCGGTCAGCCCGCCGGTCTTGTCGAGCTTCACGTTGATCAGATCGTATTTTTCGCGCAAAGCGGCCAGACCATGCCGGTCATGTACGCTTTCGTCGGCGCAAACGGGAACCGGCCACTTCCGGCCGGAAAGCGCAGAATCGTCCTGGGCGGGCAGGGGCTGTTCGACCAAAGCCACGCCCGCCGCCGCGCAGGCGGAAAAATTCGCGTCCAGATTTTCCGGCCGCCAGGCCTCGTTGGCGTCGACGATCAGCTCGGAGTCCGGCGCGGCCTTGCGCACCGCCTGAAGCCGCGCCGCGTCGCCCTCGCCCGCCAGTTTGATCTTGAGCACCGGGCGATGCGCGGCGTCGGCGGCCGCCCGCGCCATTTCCTCTGGCGTTCCGACCGACAAGGTGTAGGCGGTGACGCAAGGCGCAAGCCGAAACAGCCCGGCAAGCTGATAGGCGGGGACGCCGGTCGCCTTCGCGTCGAGGTCCCAGAGCGCGCAATCCAGCGCATTGCGCGCCGCACCCGCCGGCAACAGGTTTTGCAGCGCCATTCGGTCCGCTCCGGCCTCGATCGCCTCCCGCACCGAGTCGATCGCCGCGACGACGTTTTCGACAGACTCGCCATAGCGCGAATAGGGCGTGCATTCGCCGCGCCCGACGCAGCCCGCCCGCTCGAGCCGGGCCACGACGACGACCGCCTCGGTCTTGGCGCCGCGCGCAATGACAAAAGGGTTTTTCAACGCGAATCGTTCGATGGCGACGTTTAACTTGCGACGTGTCAACGATTCCATGACGATCCCGAAAGAAATTGGCTTTTGCCTATTTGGCGCAGCAAGGCTATTCAATCATTTCATTCAGCAAAAGCGGAATCGCGCGAAATGTCCAAACCCGTCTCCACGGAGCCGGCGTTTTCAGTGGAAAGGGACGGGGCGAGCCTTCGCATCGCCTTGCAGGGCGCGTGGACCATCACAGCCTCCCGCGCGCTTGAAAAGTCGGCCAAGTCTTTGGGCGAGGCGGCGCGGGGCGCGACGAGCGTCGCGCTCGACTTTTCCGCCGTCGACCGTTTGGACACCGCGGGCGTCTGGCTCATCGACAAGGCGCGGGCGCGCATGGCCGCGGCGGGGGTGGCGACGGAATATCGAAATCTTGGTCCGGAACAGACGATTCTCTTCCGCGAGGCGGGCTACCACGCCCCGGAGAGCGGCGGCGCGCCTCCGGCCGGCCCTGTGCTTCGCCTGCTCGCCATGTTCGGCCATTGGGTCGCGGATCTCGGCAATGACATCCTGGGCATGGTGGCCTTTCTCGGCGAGTTGACGCTGGCGATCCTGCGCGTGACCTTTAATCCGTCGCTGACTCGGCCGACATCGATGGTTTTCCATCTGCAGAATTTCGCCCTGCGCGCCGTGCCGATCATCCTGACCATCAATTTCCTGGTCGGCTGCATCGTCGAGCAGCAGGGTATTTTCCAGCTTCGCCGCTTCGGCGCGTCGACCTACGCCGTCGATCTTATCTGCGTGCTGGTGCTGCGCGAACTCGGCGTGCTCCTGACCTCCATCATGATCGCGGGTCGCTCGGGCTCGGCGATCACCGCCGAGCTCGGCTCGATGAAGATGCGCGAGGAAATCGACGCCCTGCGCGTCATGGGCATGGCGCCGATGGAAGTGCTGATCCTTCCGCGCATGCTGGCGCTCATCATCGCCCTTCCGCTGCTGACCTTTCTTGGCGACATGGCGGCTCTGGCGGGCGGCATGGTCACCGCCCTGATCTATGACGGCATCAGTTTCGAATCCTTCGGCACAAGGCTGCAGGAGGCGATCGGCATGAACACTTTCCTGGTCGGCCTGATCAAGGCGCCCTTCATGGCGCTGGTCATCGGCATGATCGCCACGATCGAAGGATTCAAGGTCGAAGGCTCGGCCGAATCGCTCGGGCGGCGCGTCACGGCCTCGGTGGTGAATTCGATCTTTATGGTGATCTTCGTGGACGGCCTCTTCGCGATATTCTTCGCCGGCATCCACTATTGAGGGAAAAAGTTTGAGCGCATCCTGGGTCCATGACGAACAAGAGCCGGTGATCAGCGTCCGCGATCTCTGGGTCGGCTTCGGCTCGAAAATGGTTCTGAAGGGCCTCGATCTCGACGTCCCCCGTGGAAAGGTCATGGGCTTTGTCGGCGGCTCCGGCCAGGGCAAGTCGGTGCTGACGCGGACGATTCTCGGTCTCGTGCGCAAGAAGTCGGGCCATATCGACGTCTTCGGCGAGGATCTCGACCGCATGTCGCAGAACGAGCATCGCGTGGTCGAGCGGCGCTGGGGCGTGATGTTCCAGGGCGGCGCGCTGTTTTCAAGCCTGAACGTGCGGCAGAACATCCAGGCGCCGATGCGCGAATATCTCCAGCTGTCGCAGGCGACGATGGATGATCTCGTCATGCAGAAACTCAGGCTGGTCGGCCTGCCGGCCGACGCTTCCGAGAAGTTTCCATCAGAATTGTCCGGCGGCATGGTCAAGCGCGCGGCGCTGGCCCGCGCCCTGGCGCTTGATCCGGAATTGCTGTTCCTCGACGAACCCACGTCGGGCCTCGACCCGATCGGCGCCGCCGATTTCGACGAATTGATCGCTACATTGCGGAAAACGCTGGGGTTGACCGTCTTCATGGTCACGCACGATCTCGACTCTCTCTACTCGATATGCGACACAATCGCGGCGCTGGCGGATGGCAAGGTGATCGCCGTCGGGCCGCTATCGACCATGCTCGCCTCCGATCACCCGTGGCTGCGCGCTTATTTCCACGGCAAGCGCGCCAGGTCCATTGTGGCGCCCGAATTATCGAACCCGTCCGGCGCCGCGCCGGACGCGGCCATGAATTAGGAGCCGAAACATGGAGACGCGCGCCAATTATGCGCTGATCGGCCTGTTCAGCCTGGCCGTGATTTTCGGGGCTTTTGGCTTCGCCTACTGGTTTTCGGGCGCCAGCCACCAGCAGATTCGCAAACAGTTCATCGTTCACTTCGTCGGTTCTGTTTCCGGCCTCAACAATGGCGCTTCGGTGCTGTTCAACGGTTTGAAAGTCGGCGAAGTCACCGAGCTCGGCCTGATGCGCGAGGACCCGAACCGCGTCTACGCCAATATTTCGGTGGACGCCCGCACGCCCGTCAAGACGGACACGCAGGCGCGGCTGGAGACGGGCACGCTGACCGGCGTCGCCTGGGTCGCGCTGCTTGGCGGAAGCCCGAAAGCGGAGCCTTTGGCCGACAAGGGCGTGATCGACGCCGTGCCCTCGCAGTTCCAGGATCTTATCCTGACGGCGCAAAAGTTGAGCGGCAAGGCCGAGGTTTTCCTCGATCGCGTCAACAAGCTGCTCGACGACAATTCGGCGACGCTGACCACGTCCATGACCAATATCCAGACGCTGACCGGGACGCTCGCCGAGAGCTCCGCCAGTTTCAAGGACGCCATGGCGAGCATCGAGCCGGCAAAGGTCCGCTCGATTCTCGACAATGCCGACCAGTCGATGGCCAAGGTCAACGCCTTGTTGGGCAAGGGCGAGGGCAAGGCGATGATATCGGACATTTCCGAGGCCGCGCGCTCGATCAAGAAACTGTCGGACAATCTGTCGAAATTCGCCACAAGCGGCCTGAAGCAATATGAAGGACTGGCCGTCGACGGGCGTAAAACCCTGCAGGATGTCGACGCGACGGTGCGGCAGTTGAAGAGCGATCCGTCGAGCATTATTTTCGGCGCCAAGCCGGCATTGCCGGTTTACAATGGGAAATAAAAGGTTGGGCAAATAAAAGGTTGGGCAAGTGAGCCGTGGCGATGGCGCGCTGTTTTTGCTATAGCTAGAGGCGTGAAGCGGCGATTTTGGACGGTGGCGACGAAAAAGAATGCGGATGATTTCGCGCTGCAAGGCGTCCATCGTGCTCCTGGCTGCGCTCGTGCTGGCCGGCTGCGCCTCGACGCAGGATCGGCTGAGCTTCGATCTCCACGCCCCCCAAATAAGCGCCAAGACCTTCGGCGACAAGACCTCCAGCGCCAAGACCTCCCGCATCGGTCTTGCCCTTGATGCGCCGACAGCGTCGCCGCCGCTGGATGGCGAGTTGCTGGTGGTGCGCGAGTCCGGCGACCGCCTGTCGACCCTCGCCGGCGCGCAATGGTCTGACAGCCTGACGAGGCTGGTCGGCGACCGCACCCTGCAGACCTTCCAGAACGCCGGCCTTGGCGGACGAATCCGCGCTTCGGGCGATCCTGCGCCCTATCGGCTGGCGCTGGATATCAGACGCTTTGATATTGACGCCACGACGCGGCAGGCTCGGGTCGAGATTGCGGCGAACCTATCGACGAGCGGCGGCGCGATCTCGTCGCGGATTTTCGCGGCCTCCGAGCCGGTCGGCGAGATCGCCGGCGTCGAGCCGCCGCTGGCGCTCGACCGGGCGCTCGGTCGCGTGCTGCCGCAAATCGTCGCCTGGGCCGCAACTGGCCGGTGAAGCGGCCGCACGCTGATCAGACTGCGACTTTTGCCGGGCGCGTCAGTACCGCGACCTTCTTGATATGGGCGACGGCGGCGGCGGCGCCGGTCGTCTTGGTCAGGAGGTCCAGCGTCACGTCGTCATCGTCGCAGACCGGTGTCAGCGCCTGATCCATATAGGCCTTGGCGGCGGGGTCGCGTTCGATGGCGCGGGCCACCAGCATCAGCTTGACGTTCAGGCTGAGCGCCGCCGTGATCTTGGTCACGCATTCCCAGGCGAAACGCGGCCAGAAAACCAGGGCGCTTTCGCGCCTCAACCCGGCGCGGCGTTCGTCGCGATGTTTGAGGCGGAACACGCCATACTGAATCGGATGCACGCCTTCGAGGCTCACCGAGGTCGCGAAAGTCACGAGAACGCGGATCAGGCTGCGCAAGGACACGCCCGTCGCCGCCGCGCGGCGCAGCAGCGTTTTCATATGCTCGGGCGTGTAATAGAGCGACCATGCTTCCTGATAAATATCCGCCCATTCCTTCCGGGTCATCCTCGGGTGGTCGGCGCAGACATGCTCCAGGTCGTATTTGTTGAGATCGGGGTCCATCGGGACGCCCCTGCGCCAGAGGCTCTGGTGATCCTCCGAGCCGGGCAGCGGCGTCAGGTTGAAGAATTCGAGTCCGTCGAGCGGCAGTTCCCGCTTGATGATTTCGATGTCGCGCCGGATCGTCTCCGGGGTGTCCGACGGAAAGCCGAGGATATAGCCGGCCAGCGTGATGATGCCCTGCGCCTTCCAGGCGAGCAGCATCTTGCGATATTCGGTGATCTTGTTCTGGCGCTTGTTGGCGGTGGCCAGGTTTTCCGGATTGATGTTCTCCAACCCGATGAACACGCGGGTCACACCGGCGAGCTTTGATTTTTCGACGAAATTCGGGATCTTGTGGCAAAGCGTGTCCACCTGGATCATCAGGCCGATCGGAATGCCCTGTGCGCGAAGTTCGATCAGGCGATCGAAGATCGACTCCCATTCCTTGTTGCGCGCGAAATTGTCGTCGGTGATGAAAAACTTGGCGACGCCCTGCGCCCAGTTCAGCCGCACCAGCTTTTCCACGTCGTCCGCCGTGCGGTAACGCGACTTGCGGCCTTGCACATTGATGATCGTGCAGAACGAGCATTGGTAGGGGCAGCCGCGTCCTGCGTCGAAACTGGTGCTATTGCCCCAGGCGCGCTGCAGGTTGGAGATTGGCAGGAAGGGAACGGGAGCGCCCTCCATCCCCGGTAAATCCTTCATGAAATTATATAGGGGCGCAAGCGTCCCGGCCGCCGCGTCGCGGAAGATCAGGTCGAGACGACCGTCTTCGGCCTCGCCGGCGAACATGCTGACGCCCATGTCGCGGCAGGCGTCGAGACCGACCGCGTCCTTGTCGAGCATGGACAGGCATCCTGACACATGGAAGCCGCCGATGACCACGGGAATTCCGGCGGCGCGCAGGGGACGGGCGATGTCGAGGGCGCGCGGATACTGGTTCGACTGGACGCCGACCAGACCGACCATGCCGAAATTGCCATTGGCGCGAAAACGCTCGATCAGCGCTGCCGTGTCGATCCGCGTATTCGTTTCGTCCATCGCGTCGATCTCGATGGCGACATCTGAACCAAGAACCTGGCGTTCGGCGCTATCTGCGGCGATCCCGTAGAGGGCGGCCAGCGAATTGGAAGGGACGATCGTGCGCCACCAGCGGATGACATAGCCGTCATCGTCATAATGTGACGGCTTGATCAGGACGCAGAGGAATGTTCGTTCCAATTTTTTGAGCTGCAAAACGAAAAACTCCTGCTGCCGAAACGTTGACTAACACGTTCCGACAGAACTGTCCGAAACTTGTCAGGCTTTTGCAGCGACCAAAAAAAACGCCCGGGGCGATCCGGGCGTTTTTCGTTGTGATTGCCGGAAAACCTATCCCAGCCGTCCAGCCGCGTGGGCGAGCAGGGTGTAGGCCTTGCCCGTATCCGAATGGAGATAGCCGCGGCTTATCTGGCCGTCGTGGTCCTCGTTGCCGATATCGGCCATGAGGCGTTCGAATTCGGCGAGATAGCGATCGACCGCGCCGCGGAAATCCGCTTCGCCGGCATAGCGCCGGCGAACCTCCTCGAAGGTCTTCACGCCCTGTGATGTGTAGAGCCTGCGGGTGAAAGCCGCGTGATCGCCGCGTCTGAAGCGGTCCCAGGCGTCGACCAGGGCGTTTTCGTCGACCATCCGGACAATGTCCGCCGAGAGATTGTCGAGCGAGTCCGCGCCGGCGCGGCGCACGGGAGCCTCCTCCACCGACGCGCGGGCGAGCAGGTCGCTCATCCAGCCGGGGCCGCGTCCGCCGCCGGGCGCCGCGGGCGCGGCGTAGGAGACGGTCGGGTTGACATAGGGCGCGGGCGGCGTCTGGACGCGCGACGGCGCGGCGACGGGACGCGCGTCGAAGCGCGGCGCCTCCGGGCGACGGGCCGGAGGGGTTTCCTGCCGGCGCGCGGCGGGGGCCGGTTCGACGCGCGGGGCGGCGGCCGGTTCGGAGACGTCATACATGCGGCCGGAGCGGGCGACGATGTCGGTAAGTTCGTTGAGCGCCTTGATCTGCTCGGCGACGACGCGGCGCATCGCGGCGGTCTGTTCGGTGGTCTCGCGCGGAAGCTCCATGGCGCCGCGCCGCAACTCCTGCCGCGTGGTTTCGAGTTCGCGCGCGATTTCGCCGGTCATGGCGCGCAACTCGCCTGAAACCGCCTTGTAGCGCTCGGTGGCCTGCTCGAAGAGATGGTTCATCTCGCCGAGATTGTGCTCATAGGCTGTGGTCAGCGCCGTCGTCGAGCGTTCGCGCTCGCGCGTCGCGCTCTGGCGCAGGTCTTCATACTGGCTGGTCATGGCGCCCGCCGTGGCGGCGGTCGCCTCGGCCAGGAAGGCTCCGACTTCCCGCGCCCGGCCCTCGGCCTGGGCGAGAGTCTGGCCGATCACCGCATCATATTTCTCGAGTTCCTGCTCGAAGGCGGTCTGACGCTGTTCCGCCGCTTCGTGGAGTTGCCGCACGCCCTGCAGGCGGGCTTCGATCGCCTGGTCGATATCGGCCTGCGCCTGGGCGATCTGCTCGAAACTGGCGGAAAGCTTTTCGGCCTGGGCGTTGAGGTCGCGCGACGCCACTTCGACGCCTCCGGCGATTTCATGGCCGGTCGCGCTGAAGCGCTGTGTCTCCTGGCGCAATCCTTCGATCGCCGAAGCGAAGGCTTCGACTTTCGGGGCCAGCGCGGCGTCGAGCCGTTTGATATTCTCCTCGGCGTTGTTCATCAGGCCGAGCAGCGAGCGATGGGCCTGCGCCATGCCCTCGAGCAAGCCGCCGATATCCTGCTTGAGCTTGGAATTGACCTCGACCAGATGGGTGGCGGAAGTGCTGGCGCTGTCTTCGAGAGCCCGGGCGAGGGATTCGTTCGCGCCGGCGATTTCGGCGTGACGCTGGCCGAAATGTTCGAGCACCTCATTCGAACGGCCGGAAAGCGCGTCGAACGCCGCGTTGGCGCTGTCTTCGAGCGTCCGGACGAACATGTCGTTCGCGCCGGCGATTTCGGCATGACGCTGGCTGAAGTATTCGAGCACCTCGTTCGAGCGGCCGGAAAGCGCCCCGACCGCCGAATTGGCGCTGTCCTGGAGCTTTTGGGCGAACATGTCGTTCGAGCCTGCGATTTCGGCGTGGCGCTGGTTGAAATGTTCGAGCACCTCGTTCGAGCGGCTGGAAAGCGCGCCGACCGCCTTTTCGCTGAAGGCGACGATGCTCGACACGACCTCGCCGCCGCGCGCATTGAGCAGGTCGATGAGCTTGAGGCCGCGATGGTCGAACCATTGATCGAGTTCGACAATGCGGGCGGAAAGCTCCTCGACGAGGGCGCGGCCGCGCGTCCCGACGCTTTGCTCGATCTCTTCGATGCGGCGGTCCATTTCTGCGCCAACCTGGTCGAGGCGGCCAATGACTTTTTCTTCGAATTCCGCGATGTGACCGCCGAGGGTGCCGGTGATCAGCTCGGCGCGGCCGCCGAGGGTCGCGTTGATTTCCTCGGCCTTGGCGTCGAGCACGCGGGTGACCTCGCGACCGCCCTCGCCGAGCACCTTGGCGATGTCGATGGCGCGTCCCGCCAGCGCGTCGTTGAGCTGGCGCGAGCGGGCGGACAGGCCGGATTCCGCCTGGGCGACCAGACCTTCGAAGCTTCGCACGATGGTCTGGGTCTGGTCGAGGGATTGCGAATGGAAGCGTTCGATATGGCCGCCGAGAAGGTTGGCGGTGGCGTCGGCGCGTTCGCCAAGCCGGGAATTGAGTTCCGAACCATGCACGTCGATGGTGGTTTCGATCGACGCCAGCCGTTCGGCGATTGCATCGGAAAACGCCACGGCGCGCTGGCCGAGCCGCGAGTCGAGTTCCGCCCCATGCACGTCGATGGTTGTCTCGATGGAGATAAGTTTCTCGGAAAGAGCTTCGTTGAGCGCGTCGGCGCGCGCGCCGATACGTTCGGCGACGCCGCCGCCGAGATCTTCGATGATGCGTTCGAAAGCGCGGAGATTTTCGGTGAGGGTCGCGCCGAGCGCCTCGGTCTGGGCGCGGATATGTTCGGCCGAGCTTTCGCCGCCGCCGCGCATGAGCTGTTCGAGCGACGCAAGCTGGGCGACGAAGTCCGCGTTGAACCTTTCGCCATGCTGCGCCAGGCGTTCACGCGCCTGGACGACGCCGCCCTCCATCTGCCCTTCGAAAGCGTGCAGGCTGGCCGAGATTTGCCGCGCCAGCGCGTCGGCGTGCCGGCCGATGCTGCTGGCGGCATCGTCGCCGCCCCGGTTGAGCGTCTGCTCGAAAGCGTTGATCCGTTCGGACAGCGTCTCGTTGATGCGGTCGCCATGCATGCCGATGGCGGCCACGGCCTCGGACGCGACCTGAGCGAAGCGCTTCTGCGTCTCGCCGACGCGATGGGCGATGGAGTCCGACGCCTGGCCCGTGGTCTGAACGAAATTGCGGTCGATCGCCGACGTCTGCGCCAGCAGGCCGTTCAGCACGGCCTCGGCGGCCGCCTCGAACTGCGCTTGCGTCGCGGCGACGTTGCGGGACAGGGCTTCGCTCACGGCGGCGCTGATGGCTTCCATCGCGACGCCAAGGCTCCGCGTCCTTCCCTCGGCGTCGCCGATCGTTTCGTCGGTGATGCGGGCGAAATGACCATGGAAAGCCGCGGCATGGCCGTCGAGGGCGGCGATCTGCTCCTGCGACAGGCTGGTGAAGGAGCTCAGCGTCGTATCGGCGCTCTGGCTCAGCGCTTCGGCGACCACGCGGCTGGTCTGTTCAAGCGATTCGCGCAGTTTTTC
>Ga0182030_10008870_pt1 | contig 20710 bp, 23 predicted proteins | sample 812S3MmetaG_FD_121299 | JGI IMG/M metagenome (GOLD analysis project Ga0182030, IMG submission 121299) | Permafrost microbial communities from Stordalen Mire, Sweden - 812S3M metaG (Illumina Assembly) | ecosystem: Environmental > Terrestrial > Soil > Wetlands > Permafrost | place: Sweden... | reverse complement strand
CCACCCCCGGCTTCCCCAGGTTCGCAATGAGGCTCTGAGAACTCGTCCGAGGAGAGTTGAGTAGAGTTTATATTCGCACATCACACAATCATACATCCCAAGTGATGCTATCCCAACCGTCTATTCGTTGAAGGAACAAAAGGACCTATTGTACAAGACGAGCCTCTTTTCTACGACGTCTATGCTCGAGATGTATCTTGAAAGGCGCAGAACACCAGCCCAAACTATGCACGCACCCCAAACAATCTCTAGAACTCTAGATCCCTTGAAAACTCCGCGGAGCGTCCAGGAGCCACAAGCCCTCTACCACCGCTCTATTCGATTATGTCCTCTATTTTGCAATCTCGACACCCCTATAGGTAAATCAGTATGGGGTTGCCACCTACGTTTCAAGAGCTCGCTCCCGTCATGGTGCAAACTCATGGGGAGAAGAGTACGTACCCGGTGGCTCCAAAAGCCTTCTTAAGGTCGCCATAGATGGCAAATTGCCCTGCCGTGAGAGTCCCCACCATGTTCCGTTCCCGGCGCACGACCCATCACAACCACCCCCTCGGCCTTTTTGGGAGACCATTTCACATGAGCGATTCCCGAAGCCATCGCTCATCATTGAGATCTTTCGTTCTTTCTTTCTTTCTTGGGGGTTCCCCCCCAAACCCCCGGCCTCGCTGCGCTCGCGGGATCAGACACCGTCCTTTTGGAATGACCCATCATCGATGACCTACTTTCTTATCGACAGTGAGAGCTAATCATTCAATGAGTTCTTTTTTTTAAAAAAATACAATGTTCTCTTGGCCGAAAGCCAGACGGGGGTTTGGGGGGAACCCCCAAGAAAGAAAGTAAGAAAGAACGAAAGATATAAATGATGTATTCGCTCCTTTGAAGACAAGAGTCCAGCGCAGTCAGAGCTAATAATTCCATGAGTTCTTTCTTGGGGATGCCCCCGAAACCCGCATCATATCACGAGAACTCTAAAAACGATGAGGCGTAACTTCTTGGCTAGGATCGAGGTAGGTCAGTCGGCGTCTGTTATGTACAGAACAAAATGCTCCTTCCGTCCATGCCCCCGAAACGGATGCCCCGATTCTTGTGGAGTCCTTCATCTTTATCCGGACTACCACATATTATCGGGCTCACCCTCTTCATTCCCCTCAAACAATAATAAGGAGTCCATGAAGATTCGCTGCATCTCCGCATCTCCATTCTCCTCCACATCTGCATTCTCCTCCTCATCTCCATTCTCCTCCACATCTCCATTCTCCTCTGCATCTCCATTCTCCTCTGCATCTCCATTCTCCTCTGCATCTCCATTCTCCTCTGCATCTCCACTGTCCTCTGCATCTCCACTCTCCCCTGCATCTTCTTCGTCCGGTTCGACAACTTCTCCGGCGTCATCACTGATAAAAAGCTCCCGCATCTCCTCCTCAAGCTGCTCCTCTTCATAGACCTCCACTTCGTGAAATAAAGGAGGCGGCGAGAACGTGATCCGTGATGCTACGCTGATTAGCTTCATGAACAATAAAAAGCACACTTCTGACAACACACCCTTTTCACGAATTCGCTGTTCCTCATCCTGAACTTCATCATCCTCGCTGCTATCATCGTAGTCAAGCTCTTCCGGTTCTTCAATCTCGTAGGCATCGGTAGCTCCGATTTCCTCTCCAGCCTGGCATAAAGCTCGAACCTGCGGGACGAAATCGGGGCCAAAGGCGAAGGTAGGGTTCTTGAGAGCTGCTTGAACTAATAGGTAAATCTTCCGGTATCTGGTGCGGTCTTGGTCACTAAGTGCGATTTGTGGTTGTGTCGTAGGTCTAGGACGCCTCGACCAGGCTCTCGAGACCGTGAGCAGCTTGGAAACTTCTTCCTGAAGCTTCTTCTCCTGGGTCTTGATGCCTTTCTTCATCTTCTGCTTCGTCGCGATGTCGGTCTTGACGTTCTCGATATCGCGAATAGCACTCTTGATGTCGGCCAGCTCCTCCTCCTCGAGGCCATCCCATGAGGGAAAAGGGGTACAAACCGGAGCTTCCATTTCCGACGAGTTTGGAATATTTTGCGCCATGTTTCTGAAGTTCCTAAGAAGGGAATAATTGGGTGCCGAGATCAAGCGTAGAACAGATTAAGTTATTGGAAGATCAAGTGTGGGGGAAGTATGTGCAGAAATTTATACGTGCGCGGGGTTGTGGTCAATTGGTTTGGCTTCGAATTCACCTTCCATAAGCGAACCTACCTACCTAATTTGCAAATTTATTTACACCAACAATTTCCGATCTACATCCTCCAACTCCAAAACCTTGATACATTCGCGCGCGACAGATTCTTCACGTCGAGACCAAAAAATGGCAAAGGTGAGTAGCTTGTTGACCCCGAATCAGGAGTTCCGATTTGCTGATAATGCGCGATACCAGAAGATGAAGGAAGATGAGGGTGATGCTGAGTTCGCACCGCCCAGCGAAGAGTCTTCTGACGAGGAAGAGGCGCTCGAAATCGATCCCCAAGAGATCGCTCTCCTTTCCGGTGACTATGAAGTCTACGACATACATGGACACGTTACCGTAGTGCATGGACCAGAGCTGAGCAAGGCTGAGGAAGAAAAGAAAGAAACAGAAGTTGTGAAACTGGCTAAGGAAGACCCGAGATACAATCAGGCCACTGCAAATCGCCAGCTCCGATTTAATGTTATTATCAATAGAGCCGTGGGTCAACTTCAGACTTCAACCCTTATGATCTCTGTCATTGACTTCATTTCTAGAAAGAAGCTAGCAAGCACAAGGAGCAGGCTGTCCTGGACTTCACAGACGGCTGGCAAGGCATTACTAAGGTTCCTAAGAACATGTCAAAGATCGTGGAGTGCAAAGTAGGAAACTTCTTGGAAACTGGAAGGACCATGTTTGGTGCAACGAAGATCCGTCAGATGGATGCCAAAGAAAAGGAAGACATGAATAAAATCGCCGGTACCGATTCGTCGCCTTGCGAGTGTGAAATCTGCCTTGCCAGACGTCGCAACTCGTTCAAGATGGAGGAGACCGCGGCTCGTGATAAGCTCAGATCTGGCAAGAAGCTCGGTTGGGAGAAGTATGGCCCTGGCAGAACCTTGTGAGGATAGATGGAGGCCGTTTCGAACTTCGAGCAATGATTGAGAATATGGTGTGGTACTTAATCAGCCTGGGCTTTGACAAAGCATTATGCTATTCTCTTTGCAGCATAGTCTCCAGCATTGTCTATAGCATGGCGGCTACAACATGACTCTTTGCAATAGAAAATGAAATAAAAAGGTCTTGCATTGCATCCGTAAATAAGAGTGTTTCTATGGCCATTTACGACCACTAATAAGGTCCCATGTTTCATCCACCCCACCCCCTACCACCTCAATATCCTCCTAGGATGCTTTGCCAAGCTTCGCCTCCTCCAACAACTCAACCAAATCCTCAATCATATCCGCGAGCCCACGTTGCTTGTGTCTGAAAGCGCTGATCATGTAGCGGGCCGCCTCCATCCATGACTTTTTGGCCGCATCCGTGTCCAGCGCATTCGCATACTTCTCCCAAACATCCTGCAAGGTTCCTGCCATGGTCTGATCGCCGGTGCTGGCCTTCAGTTCCTTATCGAATGTTCGCGCAGCCTCTACCATTTGTTGCAACGCAGTCATGATGCCGGGAGCAGCAATGACTCATCACTAGCGGTCAGAATCGGTGCTGCCGATTGGTGGGTGCCCATGATGCGTTGAACCGTGCCGAGAGCATCCTTGGCTACACCATCAACTGCATCCTCTCCTGCTTCCTTTCCTGCTTCTCTGAGTTTTCGAATCTGGAAGCATGCTTCGGCAAGGAAGGGGCGCAACAGTCGGTACTCCAGGAAGAGATTTTGCTGCACCAGCACTGCCTTGAGGGTCGCCAAATCGGGTGCGGTGATTTCCGTGAGATCGGGCCAGAGCGCATGGAGCTCTTTGACCATGACGGCTGCATCACCTTCATCTCCCTCCTCGAACTCCTCGTCGTTGCAAACAAACTTCCGCATGGCAATGTTTTCGGCGATTGGGACGAAGGCCAGATCATCATCCGCCTGCTCGAGGATGGTTTTGAGCTCCTTGAGGTGCCACGTCTGACCCGACTTGGCAAAACATTCCACCAGGCTCGATATTGCGTTCTGCAAAGAGACTCTTGGTTCCAGCACGACCTTGCTGGTGTTTCTCGCTCTCTTGTACGCCAGCTGCTTTTGGGACGGAGCTGCATCGGACGGTCGGAAGGCTTGCTTCATGACCAGTGAGTTCCATGCTGGTCCTCGCTGCTTGAAGTCTGTGGTCCCGTCCCTGAACATGGGCAGATAGAAGCAATACTTCTGACCGATGTGATATGGGGCGCATAATCCAAGCTTGGGCCGGAGCAGAACCCAGAGATCAACCTTGGAGAGCTCCGTGTCTTGGATTTGCACCACAACCATGAGCGGGAGTTGCTCGGACTGGACAACGCCCTCGGGGTTCAGATGAGTGCCAACAGGCTGCTGCTTCTGCTGAGAATGGTGCTTTTTGAGATGCTCTGATTTGTAGTCGGACATGGCAAACCCAACCAACAGGTATCGATGAATTCCTGCCTCTTCATTGGGGCTGGACTCTCGTTCGGTCAAGGAAAGCGAACTTCTCCATGGGTTCTCTCCCTTCCGCTCCATAGCAGAAACAGCCTTCTCCCAAGGACCGGCGGGCTCGTATGCGTTGATGATGATGGGGGCATGAGCATTAGCAACTATCTCATTAGGCATTTCCATAGCCCAACCACCGATGTTGAATAGGTAGTCATCCTTCTGCTTGGCTGGCTCCGGTCGTTCCTTTGCTGCCGCTCTCGCACTTCTCGACATGATGACAGTGAGTTGATGAAGAGGATGAATGCGTCTGATGAGGTCAGCTATGAATCGGAACCACCGATTTCAACACTCACCTGCTTTATTCTCAAGTTCGTGATGATATGCTTGGGGTGAGAAAACCAGAAATATAATTGACTTGTAAGGTAATGCGAGATATTGGTGTGGTAAAGGGCAAGATACAAATGTAAAGAGTTTGTATTGTATGAGTTACTGTCGAGGAAGAAGATATTTGTTGCTAAGATACTCAAGATTCGCGAGGCGAGGTAGATATTTTCTTATACTGAACTTCAGCCTTATCTTCACCTTCGATTCACTAGCTTGTATCAAGTTCTTCTTCAAAGTTCCTCTTCACCTTCATTCTTTCTCCTACAACCTGCAACTATCCTTCAACCAACGACAATGGCTTCCGCAAACCACCACCGACAAAAGAGGCGCAAAGTCGACGTCGCAGAGCAGAGTGAGCTCCAAGAGGTCGTTGATAAGCTCGCTGCGCTCCGTTTTACGCTTTCTTCTGCGCCTAGTGCTCTAGCAGATGATTTGATCTCGACCCTGCGTCCTGGATTTGGATTGCTAGGAAATCTTCACGAGGAAGAGCAATACTACGCCGCGTGTATGAAGAACGCCGAGGTAGGTACTCTTGTCATGAATGAGCTAAGAGACATAGACTGATCAATATTATCGTTCAGAAAGACCTGGTCAGCTCTCAAGGAATCGGTGGCGCCGATTCTGACGACGCCTCAGAGGAAGAGGAGCTGCGCCTTGAGCGTTACAAGCACCGGGAGAAGAAGAACACGGGCGAATTTGATGACGATTCTGATATCGAGCTTGGTGACTTCGAGAATCTGGAGTTTGGCAGGGACTTCATCGAAATAGATGGAGAGCACATCCATGCATCTAAGGTCTTTGGGGGGAAGTGGACCCATCGCATCGTGAGTTTGCTATCTAAACTCTGACCGCGTCATAGGATACATTGGGTTGACACATATCTAGCGCGAACTGCATGCTGTTAAAGCAATATCACACCCCGAGAACATGACTGTAGTCCTTCACGATTACCAGTTAAAAGGCGTAGCACAGATGCAATACCTGTGTTGCTCTTCCTTTCGAGGCGGAATTCTTGCAGATGGAATGGGCCTCGGAAAGACTCTCACCTCAATTGTGTTGATGTGGGAAGTAAGGGATGAACCTGGATTCTCTATGGTTGTCGCTCGAAAGTCGCTATGTCTGCAATGGGTTGCTGCCATTGAAGGTGCATTTGAAGAGGTGAGTCCTTGCAAACCCTTGGAAATCGGTACCACCAATTGACGTTGATTAGGGTCACGCCATGAAAGCATATCTTCTCACGGGGTCATCTTCGATCACTGCCCATGAGTTACTAGCACTTGGTGTCGATGTCGTTGTGTGCTCTTACGATCAGATAGAAGCTTCAGAACGTGCTCAGAGGACCTTGCTTGAGGAAATTGATCGGTACAATAACGATCAGACCGGCCTACTCGGGATGCCAAAGCGCCCAAATGCTCCATTACACTCCTCGTTCTGGAGAGAGATGAATCTCCCTATCAAGCGTCTGATCCTGGATGAGGCTCAAGTAATCAACAAAGAAACCGGCGTGCGACACCAAGCGGTCCTGAATCTCTTTTTCAAAGCAGTGGTGTTGCTGACTGGCACTCCCGCCCACAACAAGTGGCATGACTTCTTCGGACTCATCCACTTCCTCCGTGGACATCCTTTCCCTACCCACTCCCTCTTCATGAAAGCCTTCGCAACCCAAGACTATGAGGGGAAAATCGGCAACCCCGATTTGTCTCGGATGCGACTTCTCCAACGCTTTCTCCAAGCATTTACCATTGCACGGCCCACCAACATTTTGAAGCTTCCAGGCGTCATCCGTTACAGGTCGTCCTTCAAGCTTAAAAAAGAGATTGAAGACGAGGTGTATGCGCTGTATTTGCAATATACACAGTTACTAAGCATCAGAAAAAGCAAAAGCAACCCCGGTACCGATATGGTATTGAATGGCGACGACGCGATTGCACTCAAGTTTGCAGTCCAAGCACAGCTCATGGCAATGCATCCAATGCTAGCTGAGGGCATAGAGGAACTTAAGAAACCGGATGATGACTTCGTCGACAACGCGGGAGATCAAGATGACTTTGTGCGTACGTATGTTGCTGCTGACAAGGAAACCGAAGGTGGAGAAGCAAGAGATGCATGGTTGAAAAGGGTACACGACAGAGAGGGATTACTAGCAGAGTCCAATCGGTTATGCCGATTTCTACGAATCTACAAGCAGCTTCGTACGTCGAATCCGAATCAAAAGATCTTGGTCTTCTCTCAATATCTCAAGTTTCTAGATATAATCGACGAGGCTATGATGAGGGTCTTCAATGTCAAATGTCTTCGTTTCGACGGAACGGTCAGCCACCACCAACGAGCCAAGGTGCAGCAGGACTTCAAGGACTCAGACCCCAAGGTGCCATTGCTCATGACCGTAGGATCTGGTGCCTATGGTCTCAATGTCGCTCATGCATCTATCGTAATTCAGTGCGAAATATGGTGGAACCTAAGCGTGGAATGGCAAGCCATTTGTCGTGCACATCGCCAGGGGCAAACCAGCGAGGTTCTTGCGATCCAACTATTTGCATCAAACAGTGCAATTGATCACGAGTACCTACGAGTCCAGCGTATCAAACACGATATTGTTTCAGAACTTATGGAACCCATTATCCGAAGGCATGACGAGGAACCAGATATCAGGGGGTTATTTTTTCCAGTAATGATTTCCCGGCATGCTCCGCCTTCACGGACTCATCAGCTACCACCCGAAACAGCGGTTCATCGAAGGAGCTTACAATGAATCTCACGTCTACCGTCCTCACGCATTTGACAACATATGGACGAATGCAACGAAGGATCCCTTGACCGATCTGTCACTCGCAACGCTGTTGCTCCCTTTTTTCAAGACGTTGCACCCGCTAGAACGATACGGAAATGCAGCTCCTCAACCTTCGACATTTGTTTGCACACTATGTGATGTCGACCAAGAGACAAAATCATCACTTGACAGCCACGTGTCCGGTTGCAGAAAATCAGCTGCGATGACCGCAGTACGGAAGGAACACAGTGGCTGGATGAAGGATGCAATGACCTCGCCCTGCGACTGGGCTGTTAACCTGCAGGGGAAACGTTGTGGGAAGATGTTTACTGATGAAGCGAAGTTCGTCAGACATGTTCTCCAACATACGTTCGGCAATGTCAAAGAGCTGTGCAAGTTTGGACAATGTTTTACGATGCCGGACAGGAAAGAGTTCGAGGATCGGGATGAATGGAACCAGCACTTGGGAGCTGAGCATGGCCTTACGTCGTTGAAAGCAGCGTCCTTCCTCATGTTCTGCGCATTCTGCGATGGTTTTGTCTCCATTGGAATCGAAGGTCCGTCAGCACGAGTCGCGCACTATGCGTCGCACCTAATCGGCGCCATCGATTCTGTGCAACGGTATGGATACAACAGTCTGGTGAGTTCAGCCGGCGGTCAGACTGTCCTCAGCGTTCGACATCCATGGTTCTGCATCTTCTGCTTGCATGACAAGCAGCTCAACGCTGGCGACAGGATCGCGGTCTGCAACGAAGGCACAGGAAAGGCATACGCTCCCGAAAAGAAAGAGCATCTGCACCAGCATTTCCTGAGTCTTGAAGATGATGCTCTTTACCGTTGTCCAAGTGTATTCTGTCGCTCAAAGATCCAATACGCCCCCCAAGAACTGGAGGATCAGTTGGTTCAGGAGCATGGAATATATATGGCTAAGGGACTTGCGCGTACCCAGCCCAAGCCCAAGCGCCAGAGACTGCGTGGCAAGGCCAAGGCGGCAGCAGATGCAGCGAAGTTGGAGCAAGAGGAGAAGCAGGAGGAGCAGGATGAAGAAAGAGATCTGGAGACGAACTCTGGAGATCTCAACATGTCGTCAGTCAGCAAGAGAGACGCACTTCACACTCTAGATGCCAACACTGTCTTGTGAGAGAATCGGTGCTGCCGATTTAGAGGAGGGATGACTTGAAATGGGCCGCGGAGAGATGTAGCTAGCCGTGGGCTGTTTGTATCACTAGTGAGATGCGGTTTGTGAAAGAATCGGCGCTCCCGTTTCAGATGAGAAATGGGTGGCCTGAGATTTGCTGCGAGATAGAGCTACGGACTATGGGCTGGGTGTATTCTTAACAAGAAGTGCTGGTTGGCGTGAGCTATAGCTAACGAGTACTATTTGAGGCTGAGTTTTAAGATATGGCTATGCTTAAATGGAGTATCATTCAACAGCTGTTTTTTCTTGGAGTGATAATTTTGGAGAGCTGTGATAGAGGCACTTATGAGCCACGATCTAGTCTATTGCTTCTATTGTACAATCTTTCTAATCCACTGCTCCTAGGCCATGCTACTACCAACGATCTAATGAGACCGCCACTATGTTACGCAAGATCTACAGTACTTGTAGCACCCAGAACTTTCTTTATATCTCCATAGATAGAAAATTGCCCTGCCGTGATCAGCCCCACCATTGCCAATCTAGCGCCGATGCCAGCGAAAGAACCCCTTAATCCGAGTTCCTTAGCGATCTTGATCAAACGGCTCGCGGTTCCCTCTCCAGGAAGACCCTTAGTCTTGTTAATCTTGCTCAGCATAGTATCCGCGGGTTGTGAAACGGCGGCAGCAGCGAAACCGGCAATGAGACCCGATCCCAAGTTAATGGTAGTCTGCAGACCATCAGAGGCCGTGGATTTGTCGACGCGCTTGTAGATAGCCTCAGCGACCTTCTCGTAGACGACGAACTTCGTCATGGTGTAGGGAACCCTTTCTGCGTTAGACACGTTGGACCCGGAGTTACGGTGGACTTACTGCTTGAACAAGATAGGTCCGAAACCAGCGTAGAAAGCACCAACACCCTCATTCTTCAACATCTTGCTGAATCCCCCAATGAGTCCATTGGCGTATGTTGGCTCAGAGACGAGACGAATACGGGTAGCCTCAAGAGGGCAGAGCGCAATATCAGCGAAGAATTCTGCGAGACCAGCAGAGGCCAGGTAGACAGCGGTTCGGTTGTTGGAGGCCGTCTCATATCCGAGGACGTTGATCGATTGTTGCTTGAAGAGTTCATATCCTCCGAACTTGAATGCGCCTTGGAGGAAATACCCAGCAGCAGTGGGACCAAGACCGGTCAAGAGAGCACCAAAACCTTCCTTCGCGACCGTTTGTCGGAAACCTCCAATGAGACCTCTGTTATATGTTTTCGGGTCGAGTTGTATTCTGGTCTTGACGCTGCGGAAGGGTTAGCTGTCGCGAACGAGCCAGATCTCGGGAATCGCCAGGGAGGAAGGACACTTACACATCAACGGGTGTGAGGGCCCCGTGGGTAACTGCACAGCAGATGGCACCAGACAAGGCGAATCGGGAGTAGAGTTGGAGACCGCTGAGCTTTTCGGGGGTGTTTGCGACGACCTTTTGGACGACGGCATCGACTTTCGTCGAGCCGGTAGAGGTAGCAGGCGATGCCATCTTATTATGTATGTGTGATGAGTGAGAGAGAGAAAGAGAAAGAGAAAGGGTATTAGGTTGATAGAGTGGAGATGGGGAAGGAGATAAAAATTCCCTCTATGAAGATGAAAATGAAAATGAAAATGAAAATGAAAATAGGTCAATTGGATGGATTTGAATTGATGTTTGGTGAAGTTGACAGGAAGCTCCCAAAATTGTTTTTCCAATCTCGAATTTTAGCCGCTAAGTCTTTCTCGGAAACTTTCGGGCTTTGGTGCAAGCAACAGCAAGGGCGGCTCTCGGGAGAACGGCTCAACGGATAGAAATTGCACGTGGGGAGGGATAAAATAAGATACCAGGTAATTACCCATAATGAAAAGAAAGAACGAAGTGAATGTATATTGTTCTGAGACGTGAAGGAGGGTTTGTGCCCTCGATAATTCTTTCTTTGGTGAATTTGGGACCAAATACCGTCTTTGGAGTATATACGTATAAATGATTTCATTGGCCAATTGGGGCCAAGACCAGCCACCGGCGAAGGTGGGTACGTGGGTACGTGGGTACTCGAGGTAAGAACGGGAACTTGATGGACCTACTATTAATTATAGCTGGGAGGTTGGGAATCCCCTCATCGATATTTTCCTAAGCAATATTCATCTAGCAGAAATGCAGACGATCCTTTAATGAAAATATTTCTAGTACTGTCGGAGTTCTGGTACCTCCATTCTGTATTGCGCAACACGTATTTCGATGCATGATTACTAGTAGCTTCATTCTCAGCCCTTCAGCTGACGAGCGTGCTCAAAACAAAATACATTTTCCCTTCCTCTTCTATCTTCTCTTATTGATATGATATTTTAGCGATCATGGACTATCAGTGCTTCTTCCACGATGCATTTGTGGATGGCCAACATTCTCGAAGACATCCTTCGCAAGGAAGATCGCGAAACGGGTACAAGCATACCTTCTATTCCAAGGAAGAGGAGGTGGAGGACGACAGAAGCCGCCCTGTTCGATTATTACTGTTCAAGCATATTGGAGTGAGTCTTTCAGATCCCACAATTCTCTAGGGAGTTAGTTATTCAAACGCCCAGGAGGACTCATCCATTCTCGTCGAGGACAATGTCCTTCCCGTCCACGAACTTGAAGAGGAATTGGGAATCACTGATGTTGAAGCTCATGCAAACTTGAGATTGATGTAAGCTTCCGATAAGGTATAGATGAGCTTTGTTGATTCTGTAAGATTGTCCCCACCTCGTGAATACAAGAAGGATGAGTTTGGACGAGCTCTGCGATATGATCGAGGGGCGCCAATTCCTTTCGGTGCTCAGTCTTTTCGTCGTATTGTTGATACGCTTCATTTTCACAAGGCTTGTCTAGCGTCAGGAGAGCTGGCTCAAGTCTCGAGGGTCATTGGACCCAATAATATCACATGTACTTCTTCCAAGCTTCACGACACAATCACAACTAACCAACGAAGCTTTCTATATAGAAACCCTTTCCTACCGCATTGCATGGTACAAGCTTTCCATCTCCTACAATCCCGCTGCCTTGATAACTTCGGCATTCCTACACAACCTATCATCCTCTGATACTCAGATCGTTACCTCGAAACTCTCGCACCACTCGGTCCAACCCCTCACCATTCATCCAATGCTCCTCCCCTTACTTTTCATGGACCTCCAATTCAGCTACTGTACCCATTACCTCGAGCGGCTTTTTCAAAGCGCCATTTCCACGGAGCACACTATGGGCTTGAACAATAACCGCAACTTCCAACATTTCAGGAATAATCAAGCTGATGATGATGCCGCTGCCCTGAATGCATTTGGTGACGGGCAGTCATTGATAGGACTAGAAGAGCGTTTCGAGTTCACCATGATGGCGGGGAAGAAATTACTCTCGTATTTCGATCATCTGACATCAATCACTCCAGAAGGTCCCCATAAGCCGGCATTCATGGAAGCAGGCGAAATCATCAAGCACCGTCTCGAATTCCTGGTAGATAGCCTAGAGTTCCAACTCCCGCGCCTCAAGCGCGCAAAAGCACACACAAACCTGAACCGTACAGGCGTAAGTTTCTCTCCCTCTGCGTTTCTGGCCCCCATATTCACCCCACCTATCCATACCCCACTAACACCCACAGCTCGAATCCCGCACCGCCTCAACCGCCAACACGCTCTCCTTCCAAATAGCCCAAGAATCCAAAGCCGACTCGACAGCCATGAAAGCCATCGCCGTGCTCACCATGTTCTTCCTCCCCGCCACCTTCGTCGCCGCCTTCTTCGCGATGCCCCTTTTTGACTGGTCGGCTGAGAGGGGGAGTGAGGTTGTTGGGGGGAGGTTTTGGGTGTATTGGGTTGTTACTGTACCCGGGACGGTGTTGGTGTTGGGTGTTTGGAGGGCGTGGTGGTCGTGGGATGATTGGAAGGGGAAGAATGAGGGGGAACGGGGGTGGAGGGGTATGAGAAAATGGGTTGGGAGTTGGTGGAGGAGGGGTGGGCAGGTTGAGAAGCGGGATGCTGCCAAGGTGGAGAGTGGGCCGAAAGGAAAAGGGGATTTCCGTAGATGAAAGATCGGAGTGTCTCGGTTTCTGAGTGAATGTCAAAGTAGCCGGTCAGTTCTATTCACCCTAATCAGGTGTCCCATGGTACTGAGATAATACCATCACTATCCCAACTCTCACAACAGGGAGTATATAACCTACCTCCCTTTTCCCTTTTTTTCTTCAACAACTCATCCTTCTTTCGCTGAATTCGCTCAATTCGATGAGTACGGCTCTTCATCCAATTCAATTTCAAGGGAGTCCTAACATCTAGCGTATCACCTCATTGCTCCTCCAATTTTCTAACCCCTGACCCCTCAATTTCCTCTTGCTACATTACCCATCGTCATCAAACATGCTGTTCTCACAGCTGCCTCCACTGCCATACAAATCCTCAAAACATGCTTAGAAAGAACCCCGATGCTCCCCATCAGTCCAACAAAGGCCAAACCCTAATCTATATTCCCCATAAGAAGAGCAGAAAACGTCAGCTGAATAGGACTTACACCAAGCGTTGCTTCCTCGCTCTGTTCGAGATCAGGGTTATTGTGTTGCCAAGATAAAGTACGAATTCGTGGTCTTTTATACCCCTCTTTCGCAACCTCATCGAGATCAAGAATTTCAGTACCCCGAAAGCCACCCAATTATAAACAGTCAATTAATTCACTCTCACTTCTAAAGGTAATCAATGCGCAAAACCCATACGTAAAAGAGTATAATTAACCTCCATCTCCATCTCCTCCTCTTCCTTTCTTTTTTTCTTTAATCAGCCGAAAATTGGATGTCGAGTTCATTGCACCGGACTCCCCGAAGGCCAACGCGAGTGAGAAATAATTCCTGGGAGTAGCTATATATCGTGGTCTTGCTTCTGCTTCTAGCCCTCTTTCGACCAAATTCGTGCTCTGCTGTCATGTGAATAATTGCTATCACCCCGCTTTTCCATCACTGTTGTCATGATCTGCGCAGCTCTCTCCTCATCCCATTATATAGCACGCAAGTAATGCGTGAAAAGGCGCGTCCGCCACGTTGTATGCTATATTTATTTCGTAAAAGGAACAAGTTAGTGAGGAATTTCAGCTCACGCCAGTCCACGCTCTTCGTTCTCTCTTCTATCCGTCTTAAAGACTGGTTGGTTTAAAAGGCTCTCATGGATGGTTCTTTTATACTTTTCTGAGTATTACGGGGTTAGGGGTGGGGTGGGGTATTTGGGGAAGATGTACTGTACTTGCGGAAGTGAATCTTAGAGGATAGGTATCAAAGCGGGCCGAAACTGGCGCTTGATTCACTCATCTAAGTACCTTGTCAGCTATCATCTGTGAGGAAAACACCAACCCATGATTTTAATTGCGATATAAACACCTCCTCAAGCCCCTCCTCCCCTTCTCTCTCTAACCAATCAAGCGAAAGAAGTGCTTAAGCTTAGACGTCGGAGTGTGGGTGTGTCCTTCCCTTTAAACTAAACTAAACTAAACTAAACACCTGCGGCATATTCCTTGCTGCAACACTTTTCTACTTGTCCCTTCCTCGCTCTCTTTCTGATGTTGGATCCGCGGGACCCTCGTTTCATCACTGTCTTATTCGTCGTTGTCAGCTCGCGCATCGCTGTCAAATAGCCACTTCACTAAAATTACAAGAAAGCCCGTAAATACTGAGTGAGCGTCCCGGTGGCTACTAACTCTTTTTAAACAGCAGAGGAAAAAATAAGTAGAGTTGGCGAAGAACTTCTAGAACGTCACTCTCTAACTTACACTGTTCAGCCCATTGGGTGAAGTTAGCTTGTTTACAAGATCAAGTACTGGCTAATTAATGGTCTTTTTATATTTTCAAGACATGCAAGTAGGATGCTAGATGATGGATTCAGCGATTCATTGCTTGGGTATTGGAGGGATAGTAGATAATTACAAGATATAGGAGATAGATGTTTCGTTCAATGCTATTTTGGTGAAATTTCGGCATGAGCTACAATCTTTCTTCTTTAGTATCTTATAGGTATTTAAGCACCTCTCAATATCTTTTCTTCCCCTCATAGGCTTACACCTCCCCCTTGGACTACATTATGGTAGCGAGATGCTTCTGAAGGGGTATGTATATTTCCCCCTTCTTAAATCTTAATCACCTTCCAAACTCCCATATGTTCCACCTCATTGTCATTCATATCTCACCGTCGTCATACCATCTTTCATCATCATCATCATCATCATCCTCCTCTGATCGCTAGAACATAACTCAGTATCCCCAACCATGCATGGGATAGACTCCCGACCTTTCAACAACAAATGGACAAGAATCGAATTGGGTTCAAAGTTGAAGCGAAATCAACATCCCCAATCGAGTAATAGTGGTGATTTTCTTCAGAAATATAAAAATCATTGCCATACGTTTCAGCAGCCGCAGTTCCCTAATCGCTGTCAAAATGTCAAATGAGACTATCCAAATATCTCACCACATGAACATAATCCAATGCCAGATCCTATAAAATATATCTTCATAAGACTCGAAAACCCCAGTGGTAGAAAGATCGAGTCATCTAGTCTTGAAAGATTACTATCAGTCATCCCGTAAGTCCGAAACCTTGGCGTTGGTATATGTTCTTGAGATGTCTTTGCCTTAAAGAGGAGGAATTTATACGTTCTTGGAGACGCTCACAAGACTAAGTAGTGAGGTTCCATAGAAGATCTAGAAGTGGGAAGAGGTGAATCTAGATAGATGGAAATACTGGTAATTTCATTCAAGTGGTAGGTTATAGCTGTTATTGAAAATTGGAGATGGTCTAAAGAGATATAAATACTGATATTCTTGCCCTTTCACTTATTCACCCACCTCAAACTTGATAGGCCAAAAGTCATAATATGTACAGTAATTTTATTGGTATCTCATTTCAGGCTTGAAAAAGCTTCCTAAAGGTTACTTGATTTTATACAGTGATGTCTCATTTGAATGGATTGGTGCAAGACTGTACTGCACACATCCTATCTTTTACCTATTTTAGTAGATGCTATTGTCAAATTACCTCCCCTTATCATTTTTTTTGTCATATCGTCACACAACATGAACGCCAAAATATCTATGCTCTTCGCCTGCAGGTCTGAAAACCGCTAGATTCTTGAGTATACGATACTAAGGAAAGCTAGAATTAAAATTAGCAGCACTGCACCGCTCATGAATTTATACCTGCAACCCTCTTCTCCAGAGTTTCCTGTATCTTGAGATATAATTCTTAAGCTGTAACTTGCTTTTATAGTTTTTAGTTTCTTCTTAGGAAGTCAGAGGGCTAGAGAGTATATGAATAAGGAGTATGGAAGGGACGTGAATATCATTAGATTTGTAATATGCAGTTCTGGTGTGGATCGTGTAAACAAAAGCTAAATTAGTGGGAGGACCCCCAGACCTCAATTTAGATTGCTTCTTCAACCGAAATGAAAGGCTGGTTAGAAAGTTTGAAGGGTCGGGACGAGATCCCATCTCAATAGATAGATGTTTTCACTCTAGCAAGGTCTTGCTGTACGTTTTAAAAACAAAAGGGTTGATTTTCCTGAATTGCTTATTTTTTTACTCTGAAGTATTTACTTGCCGTTGCCAACTATTTCAGTGCCGTTATCCTTCTTGTTGTGATGAAATACAGCTCTTGCCGTTCTTATTGCTTTGCTGTAATAGAATAGGAATAATCTCCCCTTCTATATCTTCCTGACCTGTCCACATTACAAATATAAATGTGGATTAAATTGAAGACCCAGTCTATGATGACCATGATTCCCTCTCTGATGTTACCCCGCTAATGGAAGTAACTTACATGTTATTCAAGATCCTTTTATAGTCTCGGACTACGTCTGGGAAGTAGAGGATAGGGCTGGATAAGAGAGGGAGCTGATGAACGTGCAAGCAAATGCTACTTTTGAACTTCAGGGAAACGAATCTAGCTGAAAATATATATCTGCTCCCAAAACTGCACGCTAAACTGTTTCTTCCATAAAGATATTTCAACCTAGGACCTTCCTTGATATTCGAGTACTAGGGTGTTAACATGGACTTCAAACAAGAAGACAGAGGATGAGTAGAGGTGAATAAACTTGATTGTCTGGCTGCTAAGTTATGTGAGTGAATTTGGCTCTACCTCCTAGATCCAGTCAATGTGAAGATGGTTGAGAGAGGAGTAGATATAAATACTTCAATCCTGATCTGTGTCTTCTTTCTTTAACCCACAAAACATCCTAACACAGCCTTCTAGGAGCTGTTCAATGTATGAGGTCTTAGATGAGGATAAGATATGTGTATATAGAATGCTGCAGCTTTTTTTTTCTAGGCTTTTGGAATGAAACCTCCCAGGGACTGGTTTTATTATTTCTTTTTAGACACCTGGCTACCACTGTGAAATTACTCAGTATTGTCATATCCAAATACAAATACCATTTCCACCAGAAAGCCTGAAAAGGCTCCCACAAGTTATCAAAATATTCTCATATTTACAATGAAAGTATGGAAAATGTAAATCTGATGGAGTAAATGAAGATTCACTTCATTAAACCAACAATCTCTTCACCACATAGACAATCAACTACTTATCTTCCAGCTACTCCTTTTATAATTTCTTTGAGAATGTTCATAGACTCCAAATAATGGCAGTGAGTGAATGGAAGATAAGTCGTTCCATTTCTTGATTGTGTGATGCAGACAACAAATTTTGCAGCACATTGAAGGGTACAAATGCTTTCAATAGCACCCTTGAAACCATTTATTTAACTCAAAGCACAGTCCTTGCAGAGGGCTTCAGGCTGTACAGAATTTGGAAGTGACCAACGGTCTTGGAGGATATGGATTCGGGGTTCCGTGCTGTGCTGTGACAAACCGATTTGCTTGTCAAGAAGAAAGCTTTCGGGGTTTTCAATTGTGTCTTCTCTTCTAAGAAATTTTCGGTTATCGAGTTTTTAATTCCTGCCACATGCGGTGTTAATATCAAATTGGGTTCAAGCCCACAACAAGAGCTTGCAAGCTCTGCATAATAATTCAACTGGACTTTGCAAACCGTTATTATTGAATAGTAGAGAGAAGCTTGACAACAGATCCTTTTGTTATTCTCTTGTAAACTTTAAAAGACTATTACCACTATCATTAATAGTAAAACATGCAGAATCAGGGCTTCTTGATTGTTGAAGAAAGGAAAAGGAAGCAAAAATAATGATTGATCACGTGTCCACCCCTCCTTTTACCCCGCTTCCCCTGTTTCTCAAACCATAAGTACATGGCAGTGGTGGTAAAGATAGGGCAGCACTACTAAAACTGGTCAAGCATGCCGAAAGTGATATAATGGTGCTGTTCTTCATGCTCAAATAGACTTTCTAGAGGCCAGAAGTTGCACATACTCCTCCGACACAACTTCACCAAATTTCGCTTGAATATCAAACAGGTTGGCATCATGCGGAGCCTCATGACGGTCTCCACATGCATCTTTGATAACAAAAGGCTGAAAGCATACTACCATCAGAACTGCCTTAGTATTTCAACTCCCCCAAAATTATTAAGAAGACTCACCTGAGCAGCATCAGTAGTCATTGCATGAACGCATCTAGACGTGCTGAAACTGCAAATCACTAAGTTATCCACTTTCATGCTAAGCAATGTAAAAGCCAGTGAGGCCCCCAAAAATGAGGAGCTGTAGTGCGTTTCCATTACTATATCGCTATGGGTCGCGTGGCAGCTCGAATTTTTGGGGTAATTTCCAACAGGATTATCGTGATCGAAGCAGCCAAGCGCCTTAGACATTCTCACCTTCTGCCTTCGGAATGTTGTAGGATTGTTGGGATGTGCTAACCAACTTCCACCATCTGCTCTATTGTTATGATATACAACCTGTATCGGCCTTATCAGTATTCTTTTACTAGCAATTGGGGCCTAAGAGGTCATTCTTACTTTGGTAAAGATGATTGGCACCTTTGCTTCCCGAGATTATGCGATGACTTTCTCGATTGATCTCTGGGCGGTGTAGAACTGATCTTTCGTATACAGTGGACTGCCTACTGTGAGATATGCCTACTTGGGTGTCAAAACAACCCGGTGGCAGCTAGATGTTGAATTATTCACCTCATAGACATCAATTACCAACAAGGCCGGGTTTGCTCCAAATTCCGTAGCCCCTCGCGTTGGAAACCCAGACGTTGCGTAATTGGAATTTAGGTCTGTCATATTCAGCGCGGGCGATGGTGGAGTTTCGGCATTCGGGAAGGCAAATTGATCTCTTCGCCTGTATTCATTTCGAAGTCTTATGAAGGGCGATTTGAGGTGATGACATCGCCCTGCAAGCCCCCGCTTTCAGGGGCTGGTAGGCTTGAACTTATGTTCACCGTCGGCTCACTTTCCGTTAGCATTGCTTAATTTGAACAGCCTTCATTTGGCAGTGAATAGTCCCTTGTAGCGTTCTTGCGCGATATAGATTGCAGATAATGAGGACGCAAAGAACGTTTTTGGCGCTCAATCACTAAATATATGATGATATGTGCCCCGCCATGGCGGAAGGAGATCTCATCCTCAGCAAAGTTTCCGATATCGAACATGGTACGCATCCTTTTTTTTGTTTCCCCCACTCGATTTGCATATTCTTCGAGGAATCTCATTTAAACCATGGTATGAGTTATTGTGACCTCGAGTGAGCAGTGGGTACTTTAGCCGCATCAACTTGATGATCTCCATATGGGTTCATGGAGTTCCGATCTGTAACAGATTTCTAGTTGCTCACTAACGTCCCTAGAAGTATTAGAATTAAGCTTTCAAAACGTCTCGAACTATGTTTCGAGTAAATCTCACGACTTCTCACTCTGTAAACATGCACCACGAAGAAAATTACGGCAGCTGGATATAATGAATACCCGTCCCAGGGTTTCTCCAACCATATTGAGAAGGGGCCATCAATCCCAGCACATAGCCATAATGCGGCCGGGCCATCGCAAATCTGTTGAGTCTGAAGGGCTCCCTGACGACGAGAACCGACAGGTCGCCCTCGCCGTCGCAATTCCGTAACGACTCTATCTACATGTTGAGTCTATCTACATGTTGAGTTTCCGAGCCAGCCAGCGCGACATGTTTGAAAGTGTCAAGCGCATCACGGGCACCACGGATGTTGATTGGACCATCAGCTATAAGTCTGTCAAACAGCGCTGGCTAGGTAGGCTTGCAGCAGGGGGGCTGGAATGCTATTCCAAAGTAGTTTCATAACTGCATATGCTTCTCGGGAGGATTGTGCTTCTTGGATATTGCGATAGAGACCGGCGAACTCTTTAGAAGGGATACGAATCTAGGGACGCCCATCTTAGGTCAGCAGTAGATCATGTAGATTGTATTGCTAACAGACACTATGCTTTCACTGAGACTGAAGATCGGATATCTCGGTAATGCCACGAAGCTCTTGATATGCAGGTGCGAACCCGTTCGGAGAAATGCGGTATGTGACTATACAGAGCAATAAACGGCAGTGTCGAAACCCATAGGTTAAAATTAAGTAGGTAAATCATAGACTAAGAAATTTTTTGATGGTCCCATACGCCACATTCTTTACATCTCCAACCCCGCATAAAAATCCCTAAATACAGATATGTCCCAATGGTTGATAAGGAAAGAAGTGCCGCCCATCCGGTGGTCTATGTTTGATTATTAACGCCGTGGTATATACCTTCAAACAGTCCACCCACCCTCTTTCTATCCACAAGATAAGCCCTCTGCTCCTCCGGCTACTTGCCCCATTGATATGTACAATTTCCCCTTTCACCTCGAGTGTAAAATATGAAATCGCACTATTCCTCGGGTAT
>Ga0182030_10008869_pt1 | contig 20711 bp, 15 predicted proteins | sample 812S3MmetaG_FD_121299 | JGI IMG/M metagenome (GOLD analysis project Ga0182030, IMG submission 121299) | Permafrost microbial communities from Stordalen Mire, Sweden - 812S3M metaG (Illumina Assembly) | ecosystem: Environmental > Terrestrial > Soil > Wetlands > Permafrost | place: Sweden... | reverse complement strand
GGCCGGCGTGGCGCTGGCCTACGCGCTGCTGCACGCGAGCGTACGGCTGATGCCTGTGGGTGTTCCGCGCATTGAGGACGCTCAAATCAACGGCCGCGTGTTGCTGTTTGATCTGGCTCTTTCACTGGTGACCGGAGTTTTGTTTGGAGCGCTCCCGGCGTGTCGGCTGGCGCGCTCGGCGCCGGCACAGGCGCTGCGCGAGGGCTCGCGCAATGTGGCCGGCGGGCGCGGACAGAATCGCGTACACAACGGGCTGGTGATTGCGCAGACGGCGATTGGCCTGGTGCTACTGGTTGGCTCCGGACTCATGATCCGCAGCTTTCTTCACATCCTCAGCGTCGATCCCGGCTTTGATCCCAAGCATGTCATCACGGCAAGGATCATGATTTCGCGCGAGCAATTTAACCACGACCAGCGCTATGAGTTTTTTGAGCGAGTGATTGAGCGAGTCTCGGCTCTGCCGGGCGTGCAATCGGCCTCGGCGGCGTGGCCGCTGCCCATGAGCGCAGGCCATGCCAGCATCTCCTTCAACATCGCGGGGCGGCCCGTAGCCAAAGGGGACGAGCCGAGTGAGTCGTTGGGCGTGGCCATGCCGGGGTACTTCGAAACCATGCGCATTCCGCTGGTTGCGGGCCGCTTGTTTGGTGAGCAGGATGGCGTAAAGGGCGCGCCCACTATCATCATCAACCAGGCTTTTGCACGGAAGTATTTCCCGGGGCAGAATCCGCTTGGCCAGCACCTCCAGCCAGGCGTGGGTGATGACGTATTCAACCACCCGATGCGCGAGATCGTCGGCGTCGTCGGTGACATCAGGCAGCAAGGCTTGACCACCAGTATCGAGCCCCAGTTTTACCTGCCTTATGCGCAGGCCGTGATCACCGCCCCTTATCTCATCATCCGCACCGCGGGCGACCCGCTGGTATTCGGTGAAACTCTGCGCGCCGCGATGCACGACCTGGACAAGAACGCGCCTCTCTACCAGGTTTCAACGCTCGAGGATTACGTTTCGAAGTCGGCTGCGCAGCCGCGCTTTCAGACGTTTCTGTTTGCATGCTTTGCGGGGATCGCGCTGCTTCTTGCGGCCATCGGGCTGTATGGGCTGCTCTCGTACATGGTGGCGCAGCGCACGCTCGAGATCGGGCTGCGCATGGCGCTGGGCGCGCAGAGAAGCGATGTGCTGGGCCTGATTTTGCGCCGCGGCCTGGCGCTGGCTCTGATCGGAGTCGCGGCTGGCTTGGTGATTGCAGCGCTGCTGACGCGGCTGCTGGCGGGCATGCTCTATGGAATACGACCGACTGACCCGCTGACTTTTGCGGCGACGGCGGGTGTGTTTCTCGTGGTCAGCATTGCGGCGAGCAGTGTGCCGGCGTATCGCGCGGCGCGGATGGATCCGATGAAGACGCTGCGGGAGCAGTAGGGTTTTCTGTTACTCGGCGGCGCGGAGGTCGAAGGTCTCCTCGTAGCGGGAGGCGGTGGCCATGAGCTCTTCGACGGTTTCTACGGGGCCGATGCCGCCGCGGGCGCCGGCGTGCATGCAGTTGACGGCGGCGGCGGCGCAGGAGAAGTCGAGCTGGCGGGCGAGGGGCCAGTCCTGGAGCAATCCATAGATGAAGCCGGCGTGGAAGATGTCGCCGGCGCCGGTCGAGTCGACAACAGGCACGCGGTAGGCGGGGCGATGGAGGAGCCGGCGGCCGTCCCAGGCGAGGACGCCTTCTTCGCCGAGCGTGGCGGCGGTGAGCTTGCAGCCGAAGCGGAACTGCATGCGGCGCAGGGCGGACTCGAGGTCGGGGTCGGCCATGAGGCGGCAGGGGAAGTCGCGGCTGACGATGAGGTAGTCGATGAGCTCGATGAGCTGCTCGACGCCGTCATAAATTTCATCCAGGTCGGCGACCACGGGGACGCCAGCCTGACGGGCCCAGGAGGCGGCAAGGGTTGCTGCGGCGGTGTCGCGGCCATCGATGTGCAGGGCGCGGGCGGAGGTGATCCACTCGCGCCGCAATTCTTCAGGCTGAAGGACCATGCGCTCGTCGCGCTGACAGAGGACGGTGCGCTCGCCCTCGTCGACCATGATGAGATTTTGCAGGCTGTGCGCGCCGGGAACGGTGATGATTCGGGCGTCGACGCCGGCGCGGGTGAAGGCCTCGCGATGGAGGCGGGCTGCGTCGTCTTCGCCGAGCTTGCCGACGTAGCGCGTGCTGAGGCCCCAGGTCTGGCAGGCGACAACGGTGGTGGCGGCCTGGCCGCCGGGAAGAACGGTGCGGGTGGTGTACTCGACCTTGAAGCCGCGCTCGGGGTAGGTGGGCAGAGTGATGAGGGTGTCGGTGGCGTTGAGGCCAACGCCTACCAGGTCGACCTGTTGCGGCTCGGTCATTTGGATATTGTAATGGGCGCGGTGGGGGATGGTCGTGGTGGGCGGGCGAGGGTGAAAAGCAACCGCAGGTCCTTCGACGGAGTTTCGACTGCCCTTCGCTGCGCTACGATCGCTCCGTCGAAAATCATCTTCTGGACTTCGGTCGCCCCTCCGGGGCTTGTTGGACCAATTGACGCCCTTTCCCAGGGCTGCGCTTCGCTTGCCCTGGGCTATTATCGACCGCTCCCTCCGGGAGCGAGGGGTGGGGGAGCCGTGACAGGATTTTCATCCGCTTTGATGGGCAAAGGCTCATCGAACACTCAGGATGATAAGGGATTCTTGAGATGACAGAGTTTTTTGGGGATGGAAAGAACGAGAGAGCAAGTTACGAGAAGCGGGTTGCCTTCCAGAGGGCGTAGCCGGCGAGGAGCGCAGTTGCAACTAGCACCGCACCGAGGGCCCAGAGCCAGGTGAACTGCATGGCGAGCGTGGGGACGCGGGCGTTGAGGCCCAGGTAAAGAAAGACGCCCACGGCGGCGGCGACGATGACGTAATCCCACCAGGAGCGTGCGTCGCCGCGGCCCTTGTCGAACTCACTACCGCCATAGGTGGCGAGGATGCGGTTGTAGTCGAGGCCGTAACGATTGCATTCGCGCATGAGGGCCTGGTTGGTGGAGGCGTTCTCGCGCTCTCCTGCGACGGCGGTTGAGACAGCGAGCGCGCCGAGGATCATGACGACGGACCCGGCGACGACGAGCAGGCGGTGGGCGGCGTCGGCGTGGGCCAGCTCGCCGAAGACCAGCGCGCCCCAGGCAAGGCCCCAGAGCTGGTTGGTGTTGGAGAGTGGGATGGCGCGGCCGATGCCGAGATACTTGGTGGCGAACTGCTGGAAGAGGTCGCCGATGACCCAGACGAAGCCGCCGAGGAAAAGCCAGAAGATGAGGTGCTTGATCTCCGGCGAGTGGAAGACCTGGGCATGGGTTCCGCCGTCGAGGGCGAGCACGAGGGCAAAGCAGGTGCCGAGCTCGCCGAGTGTGAACACGGTGACAAAGGAGAGCGGGTTCATGCCGCTGATGTAGGCCTTGCGGTAGGGAATGTACATGGTTCCCCAGAGGAGGCTGGCGCCGGCGGCGGCGAGGATGCCGCTGACCGCGCGGGTCGAGTGGGGGCCGCTGCCATGGATGGTGCTGAAGCCGAGCAGCACGGCAGCGATGACGATGGCCACGGCGCCGAGCACGACCTTGGCGATGTTGCCGCGGCTGGCGCCTTTGAGCTCGCCGAAGAGCAGGCGGCCCCACAGCAGGCCGACCAGCGAGTTGGCGTTCCAGAGCGGAAAGGCGATGGTCAGGCCCACGTCGCGAATGGCGAAGACGGTGAGGGTGTTGGCCACGGCCCACAACATGCCGGCGAGGATGGCGTTGAGGATGAGGTGCCGGTTCATGGCCAGGTCGGCGAAGACGTAGCGGGTGCCCTTGAGCAGCGTAGGGAGGGTCCATCGGGCGGTGAAGACGCCGGCGACCATGCAGAGCGAGATGGCGAAGGGCGAGAGGCCGGAGTTGACCAGCTTGGTGGGCGCCTCCGCCGCGCCCAGCCACACGCCGGCTGCCAGGCCGCAGGCGACGCCGACGCCGTGGACGGAGCGGAAGCTGGCGCTGGCATTCTTTGCATCTGCATTGCCTGCGTTTGTATGCGGGGCTGTGTTCAAGCCGGTGACCTCAGTTGGTGTGGGCGATACGCAGCGTGGGGCGGCCGCCGCGCTCAGTGCAGCGTGATGAGCAGCGCCAGGCCGATGAGGAAGACGACGAGGGGAATGAGGAAGTGGCTGTCGGTGAGGATGGCGCGGGCTTTTTGGGAGGTTTTCATGGGCTGGTTGCCGCTTATTGCCGGGGATGCGCAACGGCGAAGACCATCATAGGGGAACTGGGTTGTTGTTCGTAAGGCTGGCGTGGAGATTTTTGCCGATGCGGTGGGGTTGAGGGTTAGTGCAGCAAGTTAGCACCCGCTTCGCGGGACGGGCAAGTTAGCAAGTTAGCTGGGGGTATTGATCTGTGCAGGATTCACCTCTTCGATGGGGAGCGAGACCGGTGGGCAAGTAGAATACGGTAGGCTCTTGAAGAGCACTCTTCGATTGGAAAACCACTCTTGACTTCGATCTCACTTTCTTCTTCACGGCCATTTCAGTATCCGCATCCGGGCGGCGCGCTCAGCTGCGGCAGGGTTTCGCTTGAATCGCTGGCGAAGCGATTCGGCACGCCTCTTTATGTTTACTCGGCTGACCAGATTGCAGAGCGGCTGGGGCTGTTTCAGCAGGCGCTTCAGGGGCGCGATCACCTGGTGTGTTACGCGGTGAAGGCCAACTCGGCGCTGGCGATTTTGAAGCTGCTGGCGGCGCGCGGGGCGGGGTTCGACGTGGTCTCCGGCGGCGAGCTGGAGCGGGTGATTGCGGCTGCGCCCGACGCGGTTGCGCGGGTGGTCTTCTCCGGGGTGGGCAAGACGGCGGCGGAGATTGACCTGGCGCTCAGGGCGGGCATTCTGGAGTTCAACGTGGAGAGCGAGGCGGAGCTCGAGCTGCTGGCACGCCGGGCCGCGAAGCTGAAGGTGAAGGCGCGGTTTGCACTGCGCGTGAACCCCGACGTGTTTGCCGATACGCATCCGTATATTTCGACTGGGCTGCGCGAGCACAAGTTCGGCATCGACATACGGCAGGCGAAGCGGATCTATGCGAGCGCCAAGGGCAACCGCTGGCTGGAGGCGCATGGGGTGAGCGTGCATATCGGCTCGCAGATCCGCTCGGCTGCGCCGTTTGGCGCGGCGATGGAGCGGGTTGCCAAGCTGGTGGCCGAGCTCAGGCGCGAAGGGATTCAACTGCGCTCGGTGGACGCCGGTGGAGGGTTGGGCATCGATTACCACGGCGGCGCGTTTGACGCGGCGGCCAAGGTCGGCGAATACACGGCGGCGCTGGAGCAGGCGCTGAAAGGCTTTGAAGGGAAGCTGCTGCTGGAGCCGGGGCGGTTCATTGTGGCGCAGGCCGGAGCGCTGGTGGCGCGGGTGTTGCAGGTGAAGCGCAACGGGAAGAAGACCTTTGTGATTACCGATGCGGCCATGAACGACCTGATAAGGCCGGCGCTTTACCAGGCGCACCACGAGATTGTGCCGGTGCGGCGGCGCGCGGGCCGGCCGCGCACGGTGGACGTGGTCGGTCCGGTGTGCGAGACGGGCGACTTTTTTGCGCGCGACCGGAAGCTTGCGCCGGTTGAGCCGGGTGATTTGGTTGCGCTGCTGGACGCGGGCGCCTACGGCATGGCGCAGAGCTCGAACTACAACACGCGGCCGAGAGCGGCGGAGGTGCTGGTCGAGGGCGCGAAGGCACGGCTCATCCGGCGCAGGGAAACGATGGCCGATTTGCTGGGGCCGGAGATGGTCTGATGTGGGAGCTGTTCAGCACGGGCTCCCCTTACATCGCGCATGGCCACTCGCTAATTCCGCCTTCACATTTCAGTTGCCGGATCGAGTCTGGGTGCTCCTCGATCGAATAATGCCAACAACGAAACAAGTGGGGCTCGCGACCGCGAAAACAAGGAAAGAGACCACCAGCCCTGCGGTCAAGTCGTCCGCGCACATGAGGTGACCGTGTGCTCCAGCTGCTACGAAGCCTGCCGCCGAAATAATTGCACAAATACCCGAGGCTCTGGGCCATGTCATGGTCAGGATTATACTCGGGCTTCCTAGGCTAGATCCTGTCATGCGAGCAGCCGGTTTGCGGGAGATCCAGTTCCGCAGGGGTTAAAACCCATTGCTCACGCGTGCGTCTTCGGCACGACTGAAGTCGTGCCCTGTTACAAGGCAGGCGCTTGCGGTGCGGTTTTGCAGCGATCCCTGGACCGGCAAATCTGAAACTCCCGCGACTTGCGGACCGTCCTGATAACGTAGGGCGCGGGGGAAATTTGTGATGCAAGTGGGAATGAAAGTTGCTTGCGCGCTGGCAGTTGTCGGGCTGGCGTGGGGAGTGTCGATGCCGGCTTATGCCGATTCTTTGACGGTGAAGACGGACCAGGGCAAGGCGCAGGGCAAGACCATCAACGACGGCAAGGTGAAGGCGTTTCTTGGCTTGCCTTATGCTGCTCCACCCGTTGGAGACCTGCGCTGGAAGGCGCCCGGGCCGCCGGCAAAGTGGAAGGGTACGCGCGATGCGACGAAGTTTGGCGCACGCTGCGCGCAGGGACGCGATTTTGACGACATGGTCTTCCAGGATGCGGGGCCGAGCGAGGATTGCCTGTTTCTGAATGTCTATGCGCCGGCCGATGCAACCAGCAAGAGCAAACTGCCAGTCATGTTCTGGATTCACGGCGGCGGGTACTCGGGCGGCGCCAGCAGCGAGCCGCGGCACAATGGGGATTTTCTTCCGCTGAAGGGCGTGGTGCTGGTGACCATCAACTACCGGCTGGGGGTGTTTGGTTTTCTGGCGACTTCTGATCTGGCGAAAGAGACTGGCGGGACAGCGGGGAACTATGGGCTGCTGGACATTGTGGCGGCGCTCCGGTGGGTCAAGGGAAATATTGGCAAGTTTGGCGGCGATGCGGGCAATGTGACCATCTTCGGCGAGAGCGCGGGGTCGTTTGCGGTGAGCACGCTGATGGCGTCGCCCATGGCGCAGGGGCTGTTTGCGAAGGCGATTGGCGAGAGCGGCGGAGCGTTCAGCGATGTGCTCCCGGTGGACTCGCTGGCGGACCGCGAGACGAAGGACGACGATTGGGTTGCCGGGCTCGGTGTCAAGTCGCTGGCTGAACTGCGGGCTTTGTCGACGGACAAAGTGCTGCAGGCGGTGAAGGATAAGAAGGGCGGCCTTTCAACGGTGGTGGATGGCAGGCTGCTCACCGAGCCCGTGCCGGCGACCTACGCTGCCGGCAAGCAGGCGCATGTGCCGCTGCTGGCGGGGTGGAATCGCGATGAGGGCGCTGGGCTGGGAAACGGCATGACGGCGGAGAAATGGAAGGCGATGGCCGCCTCGCTGTTCAACGATCGGGCAGACGAGTTTCTCAAGCTCTATCCCGGCGACACGGACGAGCAGGCGGTGGACTCAGCCATTGCGTATGGCAGCGATGCATTTATTGCGTTCAGCACATGGAAGTGGCTGGAGGCGGCGCGGAAGACAGGCGACTCGCCGGTCTATCGCTACCACTTTGAGCTGCGGGCGACGCCGAGCACGTACCACCCCGGCACTTTTGCCTTCCACTCCGACGACATTGAGTATGTGTTCGGCACGCTGGACACGCGACCGGGTTGGAATGTGCGGCCGGAAGACCGCAAGCTGAGCGACGAGATGATGAGCTATTGGACCAATTTCGCCAAGACCGGCGATCCCAACGGAACGGGGCTGCCGGAGTGGCCTAAATACGGCAAGCAAGACGAGCTGATCCATCTGGACGCGACGATCACCGCCGGGCCGGATGCGCTGCGGCCGCGGTACGAGTTTCTGCTCCAGGGGATGCCGGCGTTCCGGTTCTGAGTTATACCCGGGGCTGCGTATTCCTTCGGGGGCTAAACAGGCTGCGGAAAAAGGCCTTGGATGAGAGGAGTTCGGCTATTGGCTTTTGCAGCGGCTAAAGCCCGACGTTGATTTGATGGGCCTTATCGGCACGACTAAAGTCATGCCCTGTTACAAAGCCATCAGGGATTGCCGTTTCAATCAGTTTTTCCGCAACCTCTAAAGCCCATGCTTTATTTTGTGCGGATTGCGGCACGACTGAAGTCGTGCCCTGACACTTCTTGCTGCCCCCGGTGAGATTTTTCGCAGCCTATGAAGTCGAGCCGATTACAAAGCTGGGCTCCATTTGAGGCTTGCAAAGCATTCTTCTCACAACGGACCAAACAGAACGGCCGCTCGATGGCGGCCATTCTGTTTGGGAGATCGAGAACGATTGCCGAGAAGGTCAGCGGTTGATGCCGGAGGCCTGGGCAAAACCGGAGGCGACCGTGGGGGGGATGGTCGAGACCGGCGGCGGATCGACAAAGCTCGAGTTTTTGGCGTTGATGGCGTTGGAGTAGTCGGGCCCGAGGCCGAGCTTCTTGAGGGCGCGCGAGTCGGGCATCAGCTTGGTTTGCCAGCCCTGGTCGGCTTGATACTTCTGCATGGCGGCCGCAGTAGTGGAGTCCCACTCGCCGTTGGCGTCCGTAGCGAGGTAGTGCGCGCGGATGAGGGCCTGCTGAATCTCGGTGACGCGCTCCGGCTCGATGGCTTGCTGGCCGTGCTGCTTATGCGCCTTGGCGACGGTCTTGCGTCCGGAATGGGAGCGGCTGGCCGATGCCTGGGTGCTTGATGCGTGCGTGCTTGATGCGTGCGTGTTCGACGCGCGGCTGCTGGAGTGGAGCGTGGAGGCGCGCGACGCGCTGGCCGACGCCTTGTGAGTGCGCGTGGCAAAAGCCGGCGACGCCAGCAGGAAGGCGGAGAGCGCCACGACCAGATTAGCTCGAGATAAAGACACGCCGCAGCCCCTGAAGGTGGATTGAGTCGAAGAAGTATCTACCAGTTTATCGTCCAGTCTCCGCTTGCGACAAGAAGAATATTGCCGCAGGGTCAGAATTGCGATCCCGTTGTGAAACCAGCGCCGGTTGCGGAAAGAGCCAACCGGCGCTGGATGAGACTACTCCAATGTGCCGCCCAGGTAGTTGATTCCATTATCCGGGTGGCGCGGATCAATGACTTCGAAGACCACGTCGTCGCCGGTCTTGAGCTTGCTGACGACGGCATCGAACTGGTCTTTGGTGCCGGTGGGCTGCTTGTTGATGCGGGTGATGACCAGTCCCGGTGCCAGGCCTTGCAGATCGCCAAATGAGCCGGAGCGGACCGACTGAATGACCACGCCGGGGATGTGGAGCTTGGTAGCGGTCGAGTCGGACTCCTGGCGAACGACCAGCCCGAGCTTGATTTCGCCGGCATCGCCCTTGTCGTCGGGGCCGGCGTCGGCCTGTTGGTTCTCCGCCTCGGAGAAGACGCGGTCCAGATCGCCGATGGTGACCGAGGCCTCCAGGGGCTTGCCGTCGCGTTGGTAGCCCAATCTGACCGACGAGCCGGGCCGGCGGGTGGTGATCTCGTTCACCAGGTCGTCGCCGTCTTTGATGGAGCGGCCGTCGATGGTGGTGATGATGTCGCCTGCCTTGAGGCCGGCCTTGTCTGCCGGGCCGCCATGCACAATCTGCTGCACCAGCACGCCGTTCTTGAAGCCGTAGATGCGGTTGACGGCGCCGGAGAGGCCCTGGTTGAAGCGGATTCCAATCGACCCGCGGGTGACCTTGTGGCTGGCGCTGATCAGGTCGTTGTAGACCTCGACGACGGTGTTGGACGGCATGGCGAAGCCGATGCCCTGGTAGCCGGCCGACTGGGTGTAGATAGCGGTGTTGACGCCGATCACTTCGCCGTTCATGTTCAACAGCGGACCGCCGGAGTTGCCCGGGTTGATGGCCGCGTCAGTCTGAATGAAGTGCTGGAACTGGCCGCTCGCGCCCGGCTCGATGGTGCGGTGCTTGGCGGAGATGATGCCGGCGGTAACGGTCTGCGAGAGGGCGAAGGGACTGCCGATGGCCTCAACCCAGTCGCCTACGGCCGCGGTGTCGGAGTTGCCCAGCTTGACGGTGGGCAGGGGCGAGCTGGTGTCGATCTTGATGACGGCCAGGTCAGTGGCCTTGTCGAAACCGATGACGCGCGCGGGGCGGCCCAGGTCCTGGGAGTCGGGGTCGGTCGACAGCTTGACGTAAATCTTGTCGGCCTTCTCGATGACGTGGTTGTTGGTGATGATGTAGCCCTTGGGGTCGACGATGAAGCCGGAGCCGAGCGACTCGCGCACCTGGTTGTCGTCGCCGCCCTCCTGGTCGGGAACCTGGCCGCCGAAGAACTTGTTGAAGAAGTCCTGGAAGTTGCCCTGGCCCTGGCCTTGGCCTTGTCCCTGACCCTGCTGTCCTTGCTGGTCGTCGCCCTGATCGTCGTCGCCCGGAGCCTGCTGGTGGGGATTGGGGATGGCGCGGCTGCGCGGGCCGGGCCGGCCCTGGTTCATGGACTGTTTGGGCAGGGTCTGGGTGTTGATGTTAACCACCGCCGGGCCCACCTCTTTGGCAATCTTGACAAACTCGTTGGGAGCGACGGCGGAGTTGACGACCTTCAAGGGGGTGGCGTCGGCGCTGTCGGTCTGTTTCTCCTGACCGCGGACCCCGTGAGCAGCAAAGGAACCAGCCACAATGGCAACGGAGAGCGTGGCGAGCAGGACGAACATGGAAGCAAGACGGCGCGTGCGCAGCCGGTCAAAAAGCGAATTCATGGGATCGATGACCTCGTTGAGAGTAACCGGCCCGCGGGCCGGCAGGTTGAATGCACCAACTACCAGTATAGTCAGATGCGGCCGGCCCCGTGGAGTGCGGGCTGTTCTCGCCGCCGTTCTCGCCGCCCGTTCTCTTTGAGCCGCCCCTCTGCTATAGACGTTCGCGCCGGGAAAGAGTCGCACCGTACTCGCGCCGGGGGCGTGGTAACATCCGGCATGGAATTTTCCCCAAAGAAAAGTCATATTTTGGCTCTCGCGGCGCTGGCTGCGGGGCTGTTTGTACCTTTTTGCGTAGCGCAGAGCGCGGCCCCGGCGCCCAGCGTCCCGGCTCCGAGCTTTATGGACCGGCTCAACGCCATGATTGGCGACGGCAAGAGCGCGTGGACGCCGGAGCAGACGGCGGTGATGGAGCGGCTGCGCGATGCGGCCATCAAGGACCCCTATGCGCTGAACGAACTGCGCCACCTGACCGACAACATTGGCCCGCGGCTGAGCGGGTCAGCGCAGGCCGGGCAGGCTGTTGAATATGTCGCCGCGGAGATGCGCGCGCTGGGCGCGGAGGTGACGCTCGAAAAGGCTAAGGTGCCGCACTGGGTGCGCGGCGCGGAGACGGCGGAGGTGGTTGTGTGGCCGGGGCAGACGCCAGGAACGACGCAAAAAGTGGTGCTGACCGCTCTCGGCAGCAGCGTGGCCACGCCTGCCGACGGCATCACGGCCGATGTGGTGGTGGTCGATAACTGGCAGCAACTGCACGCGCTGCCGGCGGGCGCGGTGAAGGGCAAGATTCTGCTCTTCAATCACCACTTCGACAAGGAACTGGCCGCCGAGGGCAAGGGGCTCGAGGCCTATGGGGACGGCGTGGTCTATCGCGGCGCGGGGCCAGTTGCGGCAGCGGTTGTTGGCGCCGTCGCGGTGCTGGTGCGCTCAGTGGGCGGGGCCGATTTCCGGCTGCCGCATACCGGCATGACCATGTACACGGATGGGGTGGAGAAGATTCCCGCGGCGGCGGTAACGGCGGAGGATGCCGACCTGCTCAAGGACCTGGCCAGCCAGGGAACGGTGAAGCTGCACCTGACGCTGACTCCGCAGACGCTGCCCGATGCGGACAGCTACAACGTGATTGCCGACTGGAAGGGAAGCGAGCACCCGGAGCAGGTGGTGGTGGTGTCGGGACACCTGGATTCATGGGACCTTGGCACGGGCGCGATCGACGACGGAGCGGGGGTGGTGGTGTCGATGCAGGTGATTCACCTGCTGCACGAGCTGAACATCCATCCGAAACGGACGGTGCGCTGCATTGCCTGGATGAGCGAGGAAGAGGGTTCCGAGGGCGCGGCGCAGTACATGATCGACCACAGAAATGACGCGGCGAATCACATTGGCGCGATCGAGAGCGATCTGGGCGCGGACCATCCGACGGGGATTTACTACGCGGGCAAGCCGGCGCTGGGTGAGTGGCTGCGGCCGGTGGCGAAGGTGCTCGCGGCCATTGGCGCCGAGACGCTGGTCGCGTCCGGAGATACGGGCGAGGATATTGACGGGCTCACGCAAAAGGGCGTGCCCAGCTTTGCGCCGGTGCAGGACAGCCGCACCTACTTCAACTATCACCACACGGCTGCCGACACGTTCGACAAGGTGGACCCGAAACACCTGAACGAGAATGCGGCGGTGATGGCCGTGCTGGCCTATGCGCTGGCGGATTCGGCGGAGCCGGCGCCGCGTTAGAAACAGGGAACAAGGATTAGGGAACAGGGAATAGGGAGTAGGGAATAGAGAGCCGAGTTTGTGCTGCGACGGACGGAGGGCGCGGTCTGGGATGGCGATCAACGTTGCGTTCATCCGCGAAGTGGGGCCGTGGCGCTGGGCCAAGCGGACGGTGGTGCGGCAGTTCTACAAGCGCGTGCTGCACTACGACCACTGGATGCAGCTGCCGACGGGCGAGTGGCTGCTGCTGCCCATCGCGGACCACTTTGCCAGCGAGGCTTTCATCACCGGCGGCGATGTGGACTGGGGCAGCGAGGCACTGATGTTCCGGCTGTTAGAGGGCAAGGGCGCGCTGCTCGACGTGGGCGCGCACATTGGGTACTACAGCCTGTACATGCTGCCGCGGGTGACCGAAGTCTATGCGTTTGAGCCAGACCCGCGTGTGCGCGAGTTGCTGGAGATGAACCTGAGCGGACGGCCAAACGTGATGGTGATTCCGTGGGCCGCGGGGGAGAAACCGGGGCGGGCGCGGTTTACCATGGCGCGCGACTCGGAGATCTCGCACATGGCGAAAGAAGGCGACGATCCCGGCGATCAGATCACGGTGGATGTGGTGACGCTGGATACGTTTGTGCGCAAGCGCGGGCTGCGGGTGGAAGCGATCAAGATCGCCGTTGAAGGGCACGACACCGACGTGATTGCCGGCGGGCTGTTCATGATTGCCGCGCAGGAGCCGCTGGTGCTGACCGAAGCGCAGCCGGAGGCGAGGCTGTTCGGGATGATGCGCAAAGTGGGGTATCGGGTCTTTGCGTTTGTGCGGAATCGGCTCACGCGGAGCAAACGGCTGGTGGAGCTGTTTGCGGACCGGCCGGTGCGTGGCGAGACGAAGATGCTGTTTCTGGTCCCGGGAAGGCTTTGGGGGGAGTTTGAGAGGCTTGCGGCGGAGCAGAACGGGAGCGCGGACGAGAAAGAATAGGCCCGAGGGTGCGGGCGGGAACGTCTCAGGCAAGGCGTCTTGTGGAGCATCCCGGCCCAACCAAGCGTGCCAGCGCCGTCCCTACAGGACTCAGGCGGGTGGTTCTGCCGCTGACCCAGCTCAGCGCCTATGGCGCTGGGCCGCAGCTCGCCAAGTCCTAATCCCTGACTACTGACCCCTGACCCCGGACCCCTGACCCCTGGTCTCTGATTCCCTATTCCCTATTCCCTGTCTTTCTCACGCTTCGTGGGCGGTGGGGACGTGGGGCTGGGGAAGGAGCTCAGTCAAGGCGATGCCGGCGAGGATGAGTAATGCGCCGGATGCGGGGCGCAGGCCGAGGCGCTCGCCGAGGATGAGGAAGGATGTGATCCAGGCGAAGACCGGCTCAAGCGTGAGCAGCAGCGCGGTGTGGGTGGGCGGCAGGATGGACTGCGCCCAGCTCTGGATGGAGAAGGCGGCGGCAGTGGCGAGGACGGCGGCGATGGCCAGCGCGAGAGCCAGGCGCAGCGTCCAGTGGATGTGGGGATGCTCGATGAGGGGCAGGCTGAGGGCCATGAGGACGGCGCAGAAGCCGACCTGGAGCACGGCGAGCGGGCGGAAGCCGATGCGCGGCGAGATGTGGCTGAGGGCGATGCAGTGGAAAGCGAATCCGATGGCGCAGCCGAAGGTGAGCGCGTCGCCGAGGTTGATGGAGGAGAGATCGGGCAGTAGACCGGCGCCGGTGGCACGCGCGGTGAGCAGCAGGATTCCGAGGAAAGCGAGCGCTGCGCCGAGAAAGGCGTTCCAGCGCGGAGCGCGGGCGGCGGGCGGGCGCAGGGCGGGGATGGCTGAGAAGAGCGGCACCAGCACCACCACCAGGCCGGTGATGAAGGCGGATTTCGAGGGCGTGGTGCGGGCCAGGCCGGTGGTCTGGAACTGGTAGCCGAGAGCGAGACAGAGCCCGACGAGTGCGCCTGCGGCGAGCTGTCCGGGTCTTATCGCGCGCCAGAAGGCGCGATCGGAGCGGTGATAGGCCGCGGCCAGAACCGCGAAGGCGAGCGTCATGCGCACCAGGTTGAAGCCAGCCGGCGTGGCGTCGGAGAGCGCGCTCTTGATGAGCACGAAGGTCGAGCCCCAGACGGCCACAACAAAGAGCATGAGCAGGTAGGCGCGCAGCTTCATCTGTTTGGATTATGGCAGGGCGCCGTGTGGGCAATGAAGGCGGCGCGGTGCGGCTACTTTGAGTGCATACCGGCGGCGTAGGATTGCTGGCCGCCGACCCAGGTTTCTTTCACCTGAGTATGCAGGATTGCGGGGCCGGGGACGGTGTAGAGATCGCGGTCGAGGAGGATGAAGTCGGCCGCGTAGCCGGGGACGAGCTGGCCCTTGCGTTTCTCCGCGAATTCGGCGTAGGCCGAGCCTTGCGTGTAGGCGTAGAGAGCCTGGCCGCGGGTGAGCTTGTTCTCAGGAAAATAAGTCTTGGTTCCGGCCTCGTTCATGCGGGTGACGGCGGCGTAGAGTCCGCGGAAGGGGGTGATGGGCTCGACCGGGTAGTCGGTGCCGAAGGCCAGCGGCACGCCTGCCAAGAGGAAGGCCTTCCATGCGTAGGAGTAGGCGGCGCGCGCGGGGCCGAGGCGGCCTTCTGCCCAGTTCATGTCGGTGAGCAGGTGATTGGGCTGCATGGAGGCAATGACGCCCAGCTGCTTGAAGCGGGGAATGTCGGCCGGATCGACGACCTGGGCGTGCTCGATGCGGTTGCGGGCGGTGATGGAGACGCCGAGCTGCGCGTAGGCGTCGAGGGCCATGGCCGCGGCCTTGTCGCCGATGGCGTGGAAGCCAAGCTGGAAGCCGGCCTGGGCGCGCTCGACGGCCATCTGGTTGAGCTGGGCCTGCGTGTACTGGGGCAGGCCGGTGTTGCCGGGATCGTCGGTGAAGGGGGCTTTCATGGCCGCGGTGCGCGAGCCGAGCGAGCCATCCATGAAGCCCTTTAAGAATCCGGTGTGCAGCAGCGGGTCGTTCAGGTCGTGATGGGCGCGCATGCGGATGAGTTGGTCGAGCGGGGCGCGGAACGGGAGCCACTCGGTGATGCGCAGGTTGAGTTTGTCTTTCTGCTCAAGTTCCTCAAAGACGAGAAAGTCGTCCCAGTCGCTGAAGTCCTGGACGCTGGTTACGCCGTGGGCGAGTGCGTCGGCGATGGCCAGCTCGTCGCCGCGGAGGCGCTCTTCGTGGCTGGGCGGGGGAACGACTTTGTCGACCAGTTCCTGTGCCGACTCGCGGAGGATGCCGGTGGGCTGGCCCTGGGCGTCGAGGTCGATGGCTCCGCCCTGCGGTGGGGTGGTTTTGCCGGTAATGCCGGCGCGGACGAGGGCTGCCGAGTTGGCGATGGCGATGTGGCCGTCGATGCGGGCGAGGAAGGTGGGGTGGTCGCCGGTGACCTTGTCCAGGTCCTGGCGGGTGGGCAGGACTTTTTCGGCCCAGAGGGTGTGATCCCAGTTGCCGCCGGTGAGCCAGTGGCCGGCGGGCGCGGCCTGGGCGAAGGCCTGGACTTTGGCCAGCATGGCGGCGAGCGAGGGTGTGCCGGTGAGGTCGACGTTGAGCTTGGTCTGGCCGGCGCTGCCGAGGTGGGTGTGGGCGTCGTTGAAGCCGGGGAAGACAAAAGTGCCGGTTGCGGCGGTGTTCAGGTCGATGAGGCGCGTGTGCGGGCCGGCAAGGCGTTTGATCTGGCTGTCAGAGCCGATGGCAAGGACCTTGCCGCCGGCGATGGCCATGGCCGGGACGGTCTGGGGATGGTCTTCGGGGAGGCCGGCTCCGGTGTAGATGACGCCGTGGAAGAGGATGAGGTCGGGCGCCGTGTGGGCTTGGGCCCGGGCGAGCGAAGCCATGGCGAGGACGGTGAGAAAGAGTGCGGAAGAGACGCGCATGGGCGGAGTTTAGCAGAGCAGCTACAGTTCGGCGGCCCATTCCGTCATGGCTGCGGTGAGCAGCAGTACGCGTCTCAGGCCCGACTCGCGGTCTTTGGCGGAGTACCACTCGGCTTTGGTGTGGGCGCCGCCGCCTTCACCGCCGGCGCCCATGGAGAGAGCCGGAATACCCAGCGCGAGGGCGACGTTGGCGTCGGTTGAGCCGAGGCGGAGATCGGTGCGCAGGTTGAGGTGACGGTCAACGGCGCGCAGGGTTTCAAGCAGTGGCGAGTCGGCCGGCAGGTGAGCGGCGGGGCGGTCGCCGATCTTGTGGATGGCGAAGGCCAGGGAGCCGCGGCCCAGCTTGCCGCTGTTGGAGGCCGACTTGTTGGCGCGGGCGACGGCGTCTTCCACGGCGCGATGCACGGCGACCTCAAGCCGGGTGAGCTGCTCGGGGTTGGTGGAGCGGCAATCGATGGTGGCCTGTGCGCTCTCGGGGATGGAGTTGACGCTGGTGCCGCCCTGGACGGTGCCGAGGTTGAGGGTGGTGCGGGGCTCGTCGGTGAGGGGCGTTTCGGCTAGCACGGCCAGGGCCGCGGCCAGGGCGGCGATGGGGTTGGGGGTTCCGGCGTCGGTAAAGCTGTGGCCGCCGGGACCGGTGATGACGACCTGATAGCGGCGGCTGCCCAGCGCCTGGGTCACGGCGGAGTCGGCGCCGGCGCCGTCCAGAACAATGTGCGCGGCGATGCGGCCGGCCAGGGTGGGGTGGTCATAGAGATGGCGGACGCCGCGCAGGTCGCCTTCACCCTCTTCACCTACATTGCCCAGGAAGAGCAGCGAGGCGGGCAGCTGGATGCCGGAGTGAACCAGCGCATGAGCCACGGCCAGCATACCGACAACGCCGGCGGCGTTGTCACAGGCTCCGGGAGCTTCCAGGCGGTCATCGCCGAGCACGGGATTCAGCGGGGTGACGGCGGGGAAGACGGTATCGAGGTGCGCGGAGAGGACAACGATGGGGCCGGTCGAATCTGGCGCCAGGTTGGCGGCGGGCAGGTAGCCGAGGACGTTGCCGATCTCATCGGGATGCACATGGACCAGTCCGGCCTCGCTGAATCGTTCCGCCATCCAGGCAGAGCGGGCCTGTTCGCCGAAGGGCGGCGCCGGGATGGCGACCAGCGCGGCCTGCCAGTCCATGATGCGTTTGGGGTTGCCGTGCAGCCAGGCGAATGCGGCGTGGATCGGGCGCTGGCCTGCGAGGGCGGTCACGCGGGAGAAGGCCGAACTGCGGGGGAACAGTGCCATACCGTGATTCAAGGGTAGCAGGGGAAAGAGCAGGGACAAGGGAACAGGGAATAGGGAGTAGGGAATACGGAACAGATTGTGCTGCTCATTGAGCACACGCAATTGATTGCTGCTCGATCTTCACCCAATAAGCCGCCGCCGCAACAGCGACTGCAGATTTCGGCGCGCATCCATGATGAGATGGATGACGACTTCGTCCCGCCTGACTTCGTAGATCACCCGATAGAGCTTGAAGACAATTTGCCGATACTCTGCTTCAAGTTCCAGTGGAAGCTCCCTGGGCCGGGAGCCTCGATGGGGCATGGCCGCAACGCTCTCCGCTGCCTCCCAGAGCTGGTCGAGAACATGGCCTGCCTTCTCGATCGACTCGGGTTCCGCGATCCAGTCGTAAATTTCCTGCAGATCTCGGCAGGCGGCGCCGGTGATGCGGACGGGATAGATCATTTCCCGTTCGACGATGCGTGAGTGGCATGATCGGGGAGGCGGCTGGGCCCGCTTTGCCCCGGGCGGCTCTTCCGAATGGCATCAATTGCGTCTTGGATCGGATAAGTCTTCCCTGCTTCGATCTCTTTGTCTCCGATGGCAAGGATCTTCAAAAGGGCCATGGTTTCCTGGGATTCTTCGTATGTATGGACATCGATCAGGACCGCGCGGGCTTCGCCGTTCTGGGTGATGATGATGGGTTCGCGCTCCTCGGTGATGCGATCGAGCAGTTCTGCGGCGTGGGCTTTCACGTAGCTGATGGGCTTTATCTGGGTGGAAAAGCGCATGAGGTTCTCCTGTGGTCTTTTAATAGTTCGAATATAGCTTGTTTTCGGACCGAATTCAATCCATTATTCGGTTTTCACGGTGAGCTCTGCTTCGTTGTAATCGACCGAATGGAGGAACAGCCCCTGCGCGGGAGCGGTGGGGCCGGCGGCGTCGCGGCAGCGGGCGGCGAGGATGGCGGGGATGGCGTCGATGTCCATGGATCCGCGGCCGACTTCGAGCATGGTGCCCACGAGATTGCGCACCATGTGGTGAAGAAACCCATTGCCACGAATACGATAGACGAGCAGAGGGCCGTGCTCGGTGACCTGCTCGGTCCAGGTGGAGGCGTAGATGGTACGGGTGGCGCCTCTCTTCCCCGGGGGTGGTTCATGATGCGGTGCTGTGGGCGGATCTCCGTCCTGGCTGGAGTTTCCGGTGGTCGCAAGCTTGCGCGCGGCGAGGTCGGGATCGGTGGCGGCGAAGCTGAGGAAATTGTGTTCGCCCAGGAAGAGCCGGGCAGACCTTTTGAGCAGCTCCACGTCCATGGGCCAGGGGCAGGCGTAGACGTAGCGGACCAGAAAGGGCGGGCAGATGGCCTCGCGGAAGACTTGGTACTCGTAGGTTTTGCCTGTGGTTGCGTGGCGCGCATGAAAGGTGCTTCGCACGGTTTTCGACTCGAGCACCCGGATGGCTGGCGGGAGGGTGCGATTGAGGGCGCGTTGGAGGTTTTGCGGGGGGATGTTGGCCAGGAGCTGGAAACTGGCCACCTGGCCGATGGCGTGGACCCCGGCGTCGGTGCGGCCCGAGCCTTGGGGCAGGGGGGATTCGCCGGTCACACGGCCGAGGGCGGCCTGAAGCTCGCCCTGGATGGTCGGTTCGCGGGGCTGGATCTGCCATCCGCTGTAGCCGGTGCCGTCATAGGCGAGGGTCAGCTTCCAGGTTTGCGGGGTGCGGGGGGGACGGGCGTCGGCGGTCATGGCTTTGGGTATCCAATATCAGGGTACCCGAACCCGTCTCTACACGGAGGGCCGCGGTGCGGGGGTGGGATATACTCAGCTTTCTGCGTTCGGCGGCCACGGGGCGGGGAGAAATCGGCGAAAATCGCCGCCCGTGACGGGTTTGGCTGGAACGAACGGGGAAGCCGGCGCGTAGTTAGCAGCAAGCCTGCTGGGTGGGCCTCCGGCGAAAAGCGGGCTGGAACATGAGAAAACGTCCGGGAAGCACGACAAATATGCGTCCGGAAGGGCTCTCCGAGCGTCTTAAGAATGGCAACCCACATGCCTCAACAATTGGCGGAGAAGAAGAATGCATTTGTACGGTAAACGTGTGTTTGAGGACGGTGATAGGCCCGCGGGGAATGGCCGCGGGCAGGCAGGCAACGGGCTGCGCGCGATGGCGGCGGTGATGCTGACCCTGGCGGCGGCCGTGCCCCCGGGATTTGCCCAGCAGCAAATTTCGAATGCTGCAACACCGAACGGCCCCACCGTCAAGACTCCGGGGCAGTCCGCGTCTGACCTGCCTCCGGAGCCGGCGCCGGTGCAAACGGAGCCTCTGGATCTGCGCGCCACGCAGAGGGACTTTTCCAAGCCTGCGGGCGGTCTGCTGGAGAACCCATTAAGGAAGTACATGCCCACTACCGTGCCCAAGGCCAGCTTTGTGAATTCGCTGCGCCTCGGCGACCTGGTCAAGAACGGCAAGATTTACCTGAGCCTGTCCGATGCCCTGGCGTTGGCTCTCGAGAACAACTACGATATTGCCATCTCCCGCTATTACATGGATCTTGCGGATCTGGATATTCTGCGCGCCAAGGCCGGCGACACCCTGTTTGGCTCCGGCGCTACGGTCAACAGCTTCACCCAGGGCGGCTATCTTTCGACGGCAGCCACCGGTGGCGGCCCGGGCGCGACTACGGGAGGCGCGGCGGCAGGTACTGCGGGCCTGACCCTCAATGCTTCCGGCGCAGGCCCGACACCCGCCAATCTGGATCCCTACGTTACCAGCGCGATCCAGCTGCAGAGACAGCGGATTCCCCAGACCAGCATCTTTTCTCCCAGTTCGACCACCAACACCGACAGCTACAACTTTACCTATAACCAGGGATTCCTTACCGGCACCACGCTGCAGGTGGGATTCACCAATTCGCGTATCACCTCCGACAGCCCGTTCAGCGACTACAGTCCGCAGCTTTCCTCCAGCTTTACAGCAACGGTGACTCAGCCGCTGTTGCAGGGCGCGGGCGTCTTCGTGAACAAGCGCTACATCTATCAGGCAATCAACAACCGGCGCATCACCGACTCGACCTTCCGCCAGCAGATTCTCTATACCGTCAACCAGGTGGAGAACATCTACTGGGGCCTGGTGAACGCCTATGAGGATGTGCAGGCCAAGCAGCGCGCGCTCGAGCAAACCACGAAGGTCTCCGCCGACAACCGCAAGCAGCT
>Ga0182030_10008868_pt1 | contig 20712 bp, 19 predicted proteins | sample 812S3MmetaG_FD_121299 | JGI IMG/M metagenome (GOLD analysis project Ga0182030, IMG submission 121299) | Permafrost microbial communities from Stordalen Mire, Sweden - 812S3M metaG (Illumina Assembly) | ecosystem: Environmental > Terrestrial > Soil > Wetlands > Permafrost | place: Sweden... | reverse complement strand
TGGGGGATCATTCGTCGCGTCGAATTTGACCTTACAACGGGTGCAGTAGCACTTCAACGAATGCTGGCTCACTTGAAAGTGCCCACTGATGCAGAGGCGCCGGAACGGCGTTTCGACGACCGGGATCGGCGCCGCCGCGTGCCTACCGCTCCTCAATCACAACCTCCTGCACTCCTCTCGCGATTTCCGCAGCTCTAACTCCCAGATCGTCGGCGATGGCGTGTGCGGCCGCAGTGATGATTTTGTCGTAGTCGTAGTCATCCTCGTTCTCTGGCACCTCAATCGCAGTGTGGAGTGAGAACCTCGTTGATTCACCGCTGCGCTATTTCGGCATCAGGATTCTCAAATTGCTCGTGGAGCCGGTAACACCTTGATCACGTTCCACTCGTCGTCTCCAATCAGGACATGGACTCGTATACGAAACTCCGGTAGAGATTCAGCGGCACCTATGGCGAGTGTGAATCTCTTCTCCTCAGCGAGCCTTAGGCCGCCGAGGCTCACATCATCCATGTAGTCACTACCACCCCCACCGGGCCCGCCAGTGAGAGCCACCGGGTACACGATCTGATCGCTGGGCCTTGGACGGAAAACGACTACTTCGTCGAGGTCTTCCGTGCCGTCATTACGAACCGTGTAGATGACATTTGCAATCGGAGCTGGGGCGGAGGAGCCGAGTGAGATGTTGAGTTGTGGCTGGCGGGCGCGATGATCCATCGACTCGGCCACGGCTGCACTCCGATCGGCTGCGATGGCCGAGTTTTCCGCTGCTGACGCAGACCGATCGGCGGACTTCCCGAGCCGATATGCGAAGAGTACGGAGAGCGCAGATACGACCAGCGCGATAATGCCGAGGATCATGGCGTAAGGATAGTGAGGGCCCCGGGCGACCGCATAAGCTCGACACCGAGCTTTGCTCGGACTGCTACTCGCTCTCATCCTTAATCAGGGTCGCCGTCCAACTACGGTCGTACCGCCAGACAACCGGCGGCACAAATACCCAAAGCACGTCAATTGGTCGTGGCAGATGAAGGCCAGTGGTTGGAAGAAAGCCGAGACCCTGCTCCCGAGCTGAATCGGCCTCTGGATCACTTGCAAGCCATAGTGCGGCGTGGCGCTCATCCGCGTCCGCTACTCCGGCGAGGGAGGCGAGGAGGTTGCTTGACAAGGGACCGGCCAACCACACTTGAATTCGCGCGAGCAGAGCATCCGGAAATCCAGTTCTCACGTAGCTATAGGAGAAGGCAACATCGATGCCGGGGGAATGAAGTTGCGTAGGGTTCGAGCCAAGACAGACGCCGGTGACGCGAGCGTTCAGCGCGAGTCTTGCGAGCGCCACCGCTCTCACGTCATCCGGAGAGGTCGCCGTTCCTTTGTCGCGGCTTCGCGACTGGCGAATGCCGAATCGCTCGAGCACCGCCAGGTGCGGCTCGACATCATTGAAGAGCTTGGCCAGCGGATTCTTTGCGAGCTTGCCCTTCGACGAGTCCTGCCAGGTCGCTGGGTCATACCACTCACCAAGGCGCGGTTCCGAGTACGAAAGCATCCAATGAAGGTGAAGGACGCTCGATAAATATGGCTCTACGTGCCCGACTTGTGATCTCGTCGCCAGGAATTCGGGAGATACCAGTTCTTTCGCCTCAACCACGATGGTTGGAGTTATGCCCTCGACAGTTTCGAAGTCGTGTGAAGGGCCAGAGTCTGAGAGTTCGTCGAGGCGACACAAAGGTTGGCCCAACTGGGCCTCGAGATGCGCCTGAACCACGGGTATATACAGGTCTTCGCGGTGTCCCACCCTCACATGTTACGAAGAGGAACTAACGGTAGCGACCACTCAGCTCAAGGGCGATTAGTGTCGCATCGCGCTCGTATGCTCCGCTGATGGACTCAGTACCCGAAGCTAACGCGGCGCGAGAGAGGTCGAAGGACGACAAGTATGTCTTTCGGATCAACACGCTGCTTTACGAGTTCCAGCGACCTTAATGATCTCACTCTCGAAGAAGAAGGCATGGGTCGCAATCACGGATTTCTCGTGTCAAAGGTGGTTGCTCCAGGCGACGAAGTTCCTGTAGCTTTTCGGCTGGCGAAAGCGATCCAACCATTGAGGTTCTGGGCATCCATCACTTATCGTGATCTCTCGTATCAGCGTCGCTACAGAGGTCGATTTGTGTTCGATGAGAAGCGTTCTCAGCCATTGCTTCTTGATGTCACCATAGAGGACTTGAATATTGAGATTGCCGCAGAGTGGGTGGCAATCTCCAGCGACTCATTCGGACTACACGGTTGCTACGTGGGCTAGGCATTTGGTGGTCTTCACGATGCCATGGCAGTGACGATGTATCCGATGAGGGCAACGCCCAGCCCACAAAATGCGGCAACCACTGCACTTAATCAGACGTCGTCTTCGCTTCCAACGAGTTCTTCAAGAGACTCGGCAATTGCAATAAATTCCGCAAGCGCAACTTCGAGCTCCTCAATAATTTCTCGGGCGAGAACATCCGGAGCCGGAAGATCGGCCGCGTCTTGCAAAGAGTCGTCTTTCAGCCAGATCAGGTCCATATTCGCTTTATCACGAGCGAGAATCTCGTCATAAGTGAACGGCTTGAAGAGTTCAGTCTCGACACGGTCACTGCGCGGTCGACCGGGCAAATACGAAGTCACGAAATCGTCGAAGTCGCGACGTTGCATTGTGTTCTGCTTCTGGGTGTAGTGCCGATTAGTGCGAATGTCGTATACCCACAACCTCGAAGTCCAAGGTTCATCACTAGCTTTGCGCTTCTCGAAGAAAAGTATGTTCGCCTTAACTCCGCCCGCATAAAACACGCCGGTGGGAAGTCGCACAAGTGTGTGAACGTCGAACTCCTTCAGAAGTCGGCGACGCACTGTCTCCCCCGCACCGCCTTCAAACAGTACGTTGTCGGGGAGGATCACTGCAGCACGACCGTTGATGGCCATAATGGTCTTGATGTGCTGGAGGAAGTTAAGTTGCTTGTTGGAAGTGGTGACCCAGAAATCTTCTCGAACAATCTCACCCGATTCTCTCGTTAACTTTCCATCAGCACCGATCAATGTTGTGGACGACTTTGTGCCGAAGGGCGGGTTAGCCAGCACTACCGAATAACGCCCTCCCGGATCGGCAATCAACGAGTCACCAACGTGAATCAGGCTGTCACCTTCAGGCCTACCAATGCCGTGGAGAAGCATGTTCATGGCTGCAAGGCGAGCAGTGCCGTCTACGAGTTCGGTCCCCGAGATGAAGTCGTCCCGTAGATGAATCTTTTGATCGGGCGTCAGATTCTCCGCATCCCTACTGGCGTACTCGTAGGCACCCAGAAGGAAACCGCCAGTTCCACACGCCGGATCATTCACAGTGTCTTTCACTGTCGGCTGCACGCAATCCACCATCGCCGAGACGATGGAACGAGGAGTGAAGTATTGGCCAGCTCCGCTCTTTATGTCCTCAGCACCCTTGGCCAGCAGACCCTCGTAAGCGTCCCCTTTAATATCGACCCCGGTAGCAGACCAGTTCTCGGCGTCGATGAGTTCGACGATGAGCTTCTTCAATTTTGCTGGGTCCTGTATTTTGTTTTGCGCTTTGCGGAAAATGACCCCGAGCGTGCCAGGGTGGCTAGCAAGCGTTCCCAAGATGTGGCGATAGACCGATTCGAGTTCCATAGCGTCGCTGTCAAGCAATCGCTGCCACGAGCAATCGTCGGGAACGATTTTCTCCGGATTAATGGCACGAGTCGCACGCTCGTGAGCCATTTTTAGGAAAAGCAAATATGTCAACTGCTCGGTATAGTCCAACGTGCCGACTCCATCGTCACGAAGAAGATCGCAGTAGTTCCAAAGCTTCTGGACAAGCCGATTGGTGTCAGACATGAGTTGCTCTCCATTGGGCAGTGAGTTCGCCCACAAAGGCGACGTGAAGTAATGAACGACGTTCAGAAGCAATGCGATCCTCTAGACGTTTGGCAATTTCCAGGACATTGTCTAGCCGGGAGAACTGCTCCTCCAAAATGGCCACAATGCGTTGTTGCTCGCCAAAGTCCGGAATCGGAATAGTCGTAGATCTCAGAGCACCAAGATTGATCCGAGGACGTGTAACTCCCCGAATGTTGGCCAAGGCACTAGCCCTCACTTGAGGACTATTTAATGCGAAAGCCAGGTATTGGGGGGAGACGTTGGGAGCCGGTCTAATGCGAATGCAATCAGCTTTCACGATTGCTTCTCCCAAAAACCCAGGTGCTATACACGCACGAGGAATGTCTTCCCCCAATGAGGCGACGAGCACGTCACCAGCAATGACCTCATGCTTACGAAGTGTTTCAAAGTGTTCTGAAGTGATGTGGGCCTGAGCATCCACAAAAATACCAGAGCCGATGTTTGCGAGCCTCACGACGCGTGGACCAGCAGCAACATAGTGGGAGGACTTTAAGTTTGAGCCGAAGGGTCCGTCCGTGATGTCAACCCTTGAAACGACCAGCTCTTGAAGTTGCTTCAGCTCGAACTTCTTATCCTTCGTCGTCAACACACCGCCGAATGCTGCATACAGCAGCGACCGACGGAACGCCTGCGCCTTCTCTCGTACCGCTCTGACGTTGGCGAGTGTGCTATCGAGGCGGGAAAACTGCTCCTCCAGGATCTCTACAATGCGCTCTTGTTCGGCGAGGGGTGGGAGCACAATTGGTGTCGCAGAAAAGCCCTTCGCATTTATTTCCAAGAAGGTGGTTCCGCTCGCCCGTGACTTTATTTCTGGCGTGGCGAACTGAAGTTGGTAAAACAGAAACTCTGAGTTAAGTCCGCTGCTGGGTATCGCTGACTTGAAGCCCTGGTTTGTACATATATCACCACCCGCAATTGCTACGTAACCGATCGGCGCACGTGAGGTGAACAAGACGCTTCCCTTAGGCACCACGCGAGTAGAGCAGGACTGGTATCCCGCTTCTGTGATGAAGCGAGCTCCGCTAGCAACGACTTTGTTGCGGTTCTTGGAAAGATCGTCCGGTGTTAGCCAGGCAATGTCTCCGCCCCAGTACTCTGCGACATTCGTCTTTGGCGTGGCGCCGGAAACGATTTGGGCTTCGTCACGAAGAGCAACTTCACGCCACCCCTTAGGCAACTCCGTCATACGGCCAATGCCTCATTCATGCTTTCGATGATTGCTTGTGCCTGTGGCCCGAATTCTCTGCTGATGCCATCGACGCCACCTCGCTCGCTAAAAGGCGCCAGGTCTAGGTCATCAATATCGAACTGCGCACTTTGAACAATGGTGTCTTTGATGCGCTCCAGCCACCACAGCTGAGAGTCCGTAAACATCACTTTGGCCTGTTGTTGAGCATCGAGCCAGCTTTGGTATCGCTCTTCGACAAGGTCTCCATAGGGGACAAGGGTCTGTTCTTGTTCAAGCGTGAAACGGATTAATGAAATGAGATCGGTGGAAGCGTGTTTGTCAGATTTGCGCACTGGCTCGCCGTTAAGCGCTCGGTACGCGTTCCAGATCAGACCGACGGACCATGAGCGAGGCGGGTCAGCAATGCGGTCTGCGAGGTCACTGAGTTCCCGGAAGGTGACCTTGGCGCCCTGTGGCTGCGAGTACAGAACGTGAATGAGGGCAATCTCGTCCTTGTTGTCTTCGAGATATTGCTTCCACGATGCGACCACGTTCCGCGCCTTGTCTAAGTCGACGACTCCTTTCGCGGTCAATAGCGCGTCAACGCTCACTTCGTCAATAACACGGTCGTGAAGCGCACGAATTTCGACGAGGCGTTGTCGGAGGGCAGGATTACCTGCAAGCGGCGTAACGACCTCGTTGATGTAGGTACGAATTGCCTTCGCTTCGTCTGGCTTACCGTCAGTCAGCGGAGCATTGTCCACTACTCCGACGAGAACGTCGGGGTCTGCGACACTGAATAACTGTTTGTTTAGTTCCCGAAGGTCCATCCCAGCCAAGTCAGTCAGTTCCACCTGTTCTTTTGGGGTGAGCGTTCTCTCAAGGCGCGCGAGGCGTGACCCTAGCGTCGTGACTTCATCGGCGGTAATCGAGAAGTTGGCGGCTCGCTCGAGCAAGCGCACTAATGGAATGGTCGGATTACGATCTAGCGGTGAGGCATCGACGTGGTCGTGCTCGGTAACTCCCACGGCGTCCACAATGACGAACCGTTCTTTACTGAAGGCGTCAGGAGTCACCCCCTGGAAGTCGGTGTCGAGCATGGTGCGAGCACCTCTGCCCTTCATCTGCTCGAAGTAAGTGCGGGAGCGAACATCTCGCATGAACATCACGCACTCAATCGGCTTCACGTCCGTGCCCGTAGCAATCATGTCAACAGTCACGACGATTCTGAGCTCGGGCGAGTTGCGGAACTTCTGTAGCAACGCCTTCGGGTCTTTGGCGCTGTACGTAATTTTGGCGGCGAAGTCGTTTCCCCTCCTAAACACCTCCCGGACAGTGTTGACAATCTCTTCGGCGTGGTTATCGTCTTTGGCGAAAATGAGGGTTTTTGGGACGACGGACCGGGCTGGAAAGATCTCAGTGAAGAGGCGGTCCCTGAAGGTGTCCAAGACCAAGCGAATCTGGGACTTAGCTGTTACGGCCCTGTCGAGATCACCCTCGCTGTACTCAAAGTCATCATCGAGTTCTTCAAGCCGTTGCTGACGGGTGCGCCGGTCCATCATCGGCACGATTGTGCCCGCTTCAATCTTCGAGCCCTTGTCGGTTATCTCAGTCTGGATGCGATAGACGTCGAAGTCCACGTTCACACCATCCGCAACAGACTCGGCGTAGGTGTATTCGGACACGAGGTTTTGTTGAAAGTAACCGAAGGTTCGCTTGGTTGGCGTCGCCGTAAGACCTACAACATGGGCGTCGAAATAGTCGAGGACCCCACGCCACGTGCCGTAAATGGACCGATGACACTCATCCACGATGATGAGGTCAAAAGTCTCAGGCGGCATAGCGGATGAGTACTCCACTTCAATAGGCAATGGCGGTTGGTATCCGTCGATGTCAGGGTCATCCTCCTCCGCAACTTCGATGCCTCGAAGTGCGGCGAAGACCCGCTGGATGGTCGAGATGACAACCTTGCTGGACTGCGCTAAGCCAGCACCTGTCAGTTTGTTGACGTTGTAAAGTTCGGTGAACTTGCGGCCGTCGTCCGGTGTATCGAAGTCTCGAAATTCTCGAAGCGTCTGGTCGCCGAGATTGTTTCGGTCAACAAGGAACAAGATTCGATCGAAGCCACCATATTGCAAGAGTCGATAACTCTCCGTGACGGCCATCCGTGTCTTCCCGGCTCCTGTTGCCATTTGAACCAAAGAGCGCGAGTGCGTACCGGCGGCCAACGAACCTTCGAGCGCTCCGATGGCTACCTTCGATGCGGGACGAAGGTCGTAGCTTTCGTAGGAGGGCATGTTGATGACTTTGGAACGCCAGGTGGGAGCGTTCGTGTTTGATCGAAAGTCACGAATGAAACGAGCCAGTGTCTCTGGTTGCTGGAAGTTAAATATCTTCCGGGCTCGAGGATACGGGTCGAAACCGTTCGTGAACTGCGTCTCGGCGCCGGAGGCTTCGTAAATAAACGGCAACCGATCGTTCTGGATCACAGCCATATCTCGATAGGACTCAGGAAGTCCCTCGGCGTACATTGCTGCCTGCCACTGAACGCCCGCCAGCGGTGTACCCACCGGCTTCGCCTCGATGACACCAACGACTTCACGGTCCACGTAGAGGAGATAGTCGGCACGACCGTGTTCGACATTCATGATGACTTCTCGGACAGCCACCCCGCGATGGTTGACGAGGTCGATCTCGCTGCGGTCGCAAACGTACCAACCAGCACGGGCCAATTGGTCGTCTATCAGGGTCCTTGCTCGCTCCTCGGGTTTCTCGGTTGGCGTCATTACTACGTCAGCCTACGAAAGAGTGGCCATTGCCTCAATGTTCCAATGTCCGGCTCAGTCTTTGCTCGCACAGAAGAGTGAAATGAGGGCAACGAACGATGCCGTTCACCCGCACCTCAAAAAAGGGCGCACGCGTATTTCAGCGTTCCAGGCTGATGAATCCTCCCTTGAAACCACCACCCCTAGTCACATAACGAAACCTGCTCGTTTCGATAACTCAGGTCATCGGGGCAGCAGGGCACGCGAACTTCGACGGACGTCCGTGCGCTCTCCGGCTTGAATCCCTTGACATCGCGGCACTGTCACGGCACGGCACGGCACGGCACGGCACGGCACGGCACGGCACGGCACGGCACGGCACGGCACGGCCTCACGGTATAGCTGGATTTTCCTCTAGAAACCTGAGTCAGTCCTGGGAAATGCGAATCATGCGAAAGATCTCGCTATTTCCAACCTTTGCGATCCATTGCGTGCGCGAGCTGAGCGCGCACGGTCCATTGATGACAACCGGAGACTCCGGCTCTGTCAACAGTAGGAGAACAAACAATGACAAAAGGCACTGTATCGTCGAGCCAAGACAAGGTCACGGCTGTCCACAACCAACTCTTGGAACAGATGGAAAAACTCGTAACTTCTGAAGACTGGACAGCGTTTCTTGAACTCGCCGCCCGCTTTCACAGTTACTCGTCGAACAACTGCATGTTGATCTTCGCCCAACGTCCTGACGCAACCCGGGTGGCTTCATACACCACGTGGCAGTCGTTGGGTCGAAATGTCCGTAAGGGCGAAAAAGGCATCTCGATCCTGGCTCCGTGCCGGTATCGAGTCGACGAGAAGAACACTTCGAAGTCCGCAGACAAACCAGATTGGAAGGTCAGAGGTTTTAAAGTTGCGCACGTCTTTGACGTCAGTCAAACGGAGGGCGATGCCCTCCCAGACGGTGACATAGCTGTCCTCCTTGAAGGCAGTGCTCCAATGGGAATGTGGGAATCAATCCGCAAGCTCATCGAAGGAGATGGGTACTCAGTTAGTCGCGGCGATTGCGGCACGGCGAACGGGTACACCAACCGAACGACCAAACAGGTCGTCATCGCGCCACAACTAAGTGACGCCGCAGCAGCCAAAACACTCGTCCACGAACTTGCCCACGTTCGTCAGACGAGTGATCACTACAGCATCGCATCGCGGTCACTGTGTGAAATTGAAGCTGAAAGCGTCGCGTACGTGGTCTGCAATTCTTTCGGGATTAGCAGCGCACCGTACAGCATTGGTTACGTGGCCGGTTGGGCCGGAGGAGACCTCGATGTCGTCAAACGGACGGCAGCGTGGGTTGTAAAGCAGGCTCATCGAATCATCGAGGAGTCTGAAGCGATACTTCAAGATCTCACCTCCGCAGCATAAGCATCTGCGAATTCAAAACCGCCCGCCTACTTCTGTAGGCGGGCGGTCGTTTTGAAACCTACGAATCCATCAAGACTGCGTACGACGACGCTTTCTTTGCAATCGTTTGAAGTCCCCGGAAGAAAGGACGTCTGTGTTGACGATGTACGTGTCAACGAAGGAAAGCGCCATCTGAGCAAAGACCTCCCACACACCTTCGTCTGCGGCGATCGGAACTCGCTGTACGCTGCCAAACGCGAGGTATGCCTCATGGCTCGGCAAATCAATGTGGATGCCCAGGCCCATCGTTAACGCTTTCAAACTGGGAATCGCGACAATTCTCTTTGGGAGTAATGAGCCCGGGTACACGCTGCAGCTGAGACTTACGCATTCTGAAAGCCACTGCACCACTTGGTCGAAGCAATCCTCCGCTTCAATTGCACGAGCGAGATCTATAACGATGTCCAAAGGCATAGTTTCTGAATTCATTTTGATTCTCCATTCCTCATAACCGACAGGTCGGTTTCGTTGTGACGACCATGAGGAGACTCCTCACGAGCGATAAAGCGAATCGCGGTGCGTCCTGCACCGGGTTCGCTCTGGGTGACAATTCGACCGCCCTCGAGAAGACGGTTTATAACTTCGTCCCGTTTTGCGGAAGTCAAGTGGTTTGCCAGCAACCCCGAGAGCTCCGAGCGCGTAACGCCGACCGTTCCTCTGCCGGCAATGATCTGAAAAATCTTCGCGTCCGCCGTGAATGTCGAAGACGCAGGGAACACCATTTGAACCGTCGACTCGCAGTACCGCACGACGGCTAGGGCGGCATTTATGTGGACGGGCTCGACGCAAGCTCCACCGTCCATAACGGCAAAGATAAGGACCAGGCGGCAAAGATGTTGCATGAGTCGCGCCGTGAGACTGCTGTTTGATTCCAGCCCGCCATTGAAGTAAAGCTCAACCATTTGTTTCTTGGCAGACTCGGAGAGCGAGACGCGACCAGCATTTCGACCAGCGATGGCCGTTGCGGCTAACCCCCCGCCGACCGAAGTGAGAAGGTCGGGACGGGGCGCACCAGGCGGGCTGAACCAGATGACTCGTTGGCGGCGATGCGATGCCACCATTAGGAATCGATTCGCTAGCCCATTCACCTGGTCGTTCGCGCTGAGCATCAGTCGTAGCTCATCGGGAGTTATGTGTCCAATCATGCCCACGTGGTAGTCAGTGACATTTTGTTCTTCGTCCACGTTGAGTCGGCTTAAAGTACGCCCATCGAACATCATTCGAATGAAGGCGCTGAGGGTCGAGCCGTTACGACGTGCTACATCAAGAACGCGCGCAAACTCCTCTTCCACCAAAAGAGCAGGCTGTCCCTGCATAGAAGGGTCGGAGAGACGCGCGACGATGGCCTCGCCTGACCCCAGCCCACGAAGGTCACGGACCTTGCCGCTCTCACCTAAAAGGCGTGTCGCGGTGACACCGGCGGTGCCCTTACGCCCATCATGCGTAGGGCCGATAAGTAGCGCAAAAAGATTTGCACGGTGGATCTGGTCGGAGATGTACAGATGGGGACCTCGCCCCATGAGAACACCCACGTGGGCGAGCAATGAGACGAGTACCGCTGCGGGGTCGGCTTCAGAATACGGAGCGTAAGCCTTGACAGCTTTGCCGAGGGGGCCGTAGTAGGCCTCTTCGGACAGGGTTGGCCAGCCGGATGGTATGAGGACAGATTGGGTGTTGATCTCGATCCCGGCCGGGATAACCTGCATCGCCTCGCGGTTAGAAGTCGGGACCTCAACGGGATCTTCGCCGCCAAATATTTCCGCTTCGATTTCGCCAAATGCCGACATGATTCTGCTTTCTGGCGCCCCACTTGGGCGTTACAGTTAGCGTGTCCCGGCGAACTCATTTGTTCATTCAATGAGCGTATTTTACGCTTTTTCGGCTAGCGTCATTGGCGTGGGTACCCCGCTGTTCAAGCCAGCTGCGCTCATGAATAATCCCCGCGATTTTGGTCGCTCCCACAAGCCTCGGTGGAACCCTCTCGATCCTGATGTTCAGGCTGACCCCGCCCGTGCAAGAGAGTTTCGGCAACTTCGCTCACAACTCGGTTGGGCCCGCCAACAGCACGCGGTCGCGTTCGCAGTTCAAGAAGTCCTAAAAGAACAAGGATTGACCCTCGAAAGCTTTGCCCAAATACTCGACGCCAACGTGGCGTGGCTGGAGCGAAAACTGCACGGACAGGCACCAGCCTCACTAGCTGCCATGTTCGAGTGGACTCAGGTCCTCGAAATCGATCTAACAATAAATCTCAAAGGTCCCGGGCAATTTGGGCGTGACAACCTAAACGTCAACTTGTTGGTGCTACCTCCGGCGGAACTTGGAACTGTGAGAACTTCCCTTGATGAATGAGAATGGCCCGACCCACGCTGAGGGATCTGATTTCATCGGGGGCGACCGCAAACTGTTGTTGTAGCCGCACGCTCCCTTGATCCAAGTGTGTCCCGTCAATACCAATGCCTAAGCTCGCCTCCGGCCTCGCGCGCGTGCCCAGAAGTTCAAGCACTGGCTCGGGGAAGGGCATCCGCATAGCGACAACAGCGGTACCGGAACGAAGAAGTCGCGCTTGCATCGTCTGGTCTCCAAGTGACTCCGGTGTCTGACCCGACAGAATTACCCTCACGTTCGCCGACCTTGCTCGCTCCAATACTTCTGGCAACGTCCGAGCCATTACGGGGTCGTCGCCGACAAGTGCACCCATCTCTTCAATCACCAGCAGTATCGGCCGCTCGTCTGTTCGTCGCATGGGATCTCGCAGGTACCCAATGAGGTCCACCAATAATGCTCGCGCGAAGCCGCTGGCGATGACAGGCGTCGTACTAGTTGGCAGCGTGATCCACATCGCTCTCGCATCAGAAAATGTCCAGCCACGCTCTGATGCCGTTCGGGAGACTGCTCCGATATTTTCGAGCGCGGCAACTAACGAGAAGTAGCGCATCTTTACGCCTGCTATTAGCTCCGTCGTGAGCCGTGAAGCGACGTCCGATCGATCGGTTCCAGCCCACGCCGCTTTCAGCGAGGCACCATCTAGTCGGCCCACCAACTCACGGAGAATTCGTGGCGGGCCGCCAGGCTGATCAACAGCCAACTTGATCGCGAGGCGAGCTACCGATTCGTAGTACGGCTCTGTCCACGTAGATAACGCGTGAATCCGGTCGGCGATCGCTTCGCCACTGCCTTGTAACAAATCAATTGGACCATCTTGTGGCCATAATTTCACAGCGCTCGCGTCGTAACCGTGTCGTTGAGCGCCGACCGCGAAAGAATTAGCCGCTTCCGGATCTTCCTTTCCGTCGACAACAATCACTGACCAGCCCGCAGCCAAGTGTGCGTCACAGAGCCGCTTGATGAGCGTGGTCTTACCTGAGCCCGAAGATCCGAGCGCGATGAGATGGTGTGCTGACGATGGGATAACTGCCCACGGTCCACGCTGAGCGCCGGCGCCGACATCACCATCGAGCCATGAGCCCAGAACTGGTTGCCCTTCGACGATGAGAGGAACTTGGTTAAAATCCCGAACGGACAGAGCACGAGCTTCAATTTGTCGCTGACGCCGTTCTTCTTGAATTCGAGGCCCGTGCAGCGGATGTCGAGCCCGAAGGTGTTCGTATACTCGTCGCCCAGTAATTCCAACTGCGATCCCAAACGGCAAGCCAGTCGCAGTGGCGTCAAGCACTGTAGAGAGAGGCCAGACCTCTCGAACCCCAAACAAACTTATTAGCAACACCGCCACGCCGTTCGCGTAGTGTCCGGGGCCAACGATAATGAGAACCAGCAGAGGCGCTGAGAATCCAGCTAGCGCAAAGGTCCAATAACGGCGAGGCTCCAGATCGAATCGCCGCTGTATTGCCCACCCAACAAAAAGCGTTAGAAGCGAAAAAGGCGCAAGAAGAACCGCGACCAAAAAAAGTTGCGCGGTCACTTCTCCAGCCGTCAACGTTCGCGACTCGCTTTGCCGTGCTTCTACTCCGGGCATGGCAGCACCACTACGCGTGACCGAATTGAGTCGGGAAGTTCTTGACGCACTTGCGTGCACTGAAACAAGGTCTCGGGTGCACAGAGGTACAGCACGTGGTGGAACTGATCGTGATCCCCATCACGAGCGGCTGTGAGACTGGTCATCGCGTCTCGAACACGCGTTCGGCCATGACTCGATAGTTCAACCTCGACGGCCGTCATCTCACCTGTCTTTTCGACAAAGGCACCGTCAGGAAGACGGATCTGTTTAGCCAAGACTTCTCGCAACATCGCCTCAGTGAGCCATGTACGGCCGTTCCAGGGTCTGCACACCCGGAGACGCACTTCACTAACAGCAAGCGTGTGGCGGAGGGTACCAAGAGCAGGTGTCTTCCATCGTCGAGCTCCAACCAACAGGGCGCCCGACGAGGTGGGCCATACGACCGCGGGCTTCCGATGCCATATCGCAGTGCGCTCCACCAGGCCAAGAGAAACCCATCGAGCGACGATTTGGGCGCCGCGTCGGTCCGAAATCTCTCGCTCGCCTAGGAAACCGAGAAGCAGGGTGAGTTGCGGAAGCGTCGCGGCTTTCTGCTCTAAGAGCCACGTAAGTGCAGCAAAGTCGCGAGGCGTGAGCTGCGCGCTGACCTTCGACCTTCCCTTCCCTTCCTTTCTTTCTTCTCTTTCTTCTCTTTCTTCTCTTTCTTCTCTTTCTTCTCTTTCTATTACATTCATCACATTTACTCCTATTAAAAACACACACACAAACTTGACCCCATGACGTTGGCGGCGTGGGGTCAAGGTTGGGTGGTGCGCTTTCGCGGCGAGGTGATTTACCTCGCTGATAGGGACAGTCGGTGCCCGACGACCTTCCGCAAGTCACTCGATGTAGTAATCGAACCCGTGAAGAACCAAGAGAAGGGTGCGAGGAAACGGCTTAGTAGAAGCTCCCAGTGTCTCTATAGACACTCCAGTCTTCGACTGTCTCCCATCCAGCGGCATCGTAAAGAAACTTGCCCTCCTCGGTGGGCAACAAGAGGGCGAGGTGGATCCCCTCGCTCTTCGCGTTAGAGAGGACCGCGCTGAGGAGATTACTTGCGTAGCCGCGACGCCGACTTTGCGTCGCGGTTGCCATGGCCGAAAGACAGATTACGTCCTCAACAATTGACGACAGAACCACTGAGATGAGTTCCCCATCAATCTCATAGAGCCAGAACCGTAGACCAGCTTGCTCATGCTTAGTGGCCGAGACAACCAATTCGGCGAACTCCTGATCGATTCCGCCTGACTTCGTCAGCAGTGTCAAGATCGCGGCAAAATCTTCAGGTCCAGCCGTCCGAGCCTTCGCGTCAGGAGAAAACGACCCTAAAGACAGGTTCTTCGACATAAAGGGCAATGTGCCCGCGGGGATCCAACGACTTCCCGGGTGCTTGGAACGAGCGTCCCCCGCAAGGAAGAGCAACTTTGGAGCGGCAAAACTCTCAATGGTTTGAATGACTTCAGAAAACACTTTGGAATCACTGCGGCAGATCAGAGACAGGTTGGCGCTGAGGTTATTGATTCCGCTAAACACAAACCAATATCCATCACCAATTGCGGACTGCGCAGTGCGGTCTACCGAGGAGAACACCGGTATCAAGCTTTCGCCCAGACAACGTCTCATCATTGACTTCTCAGGCTCGTCCACAGGTGCCCCCTCTAACCGATTTCCATTTAAGTGTCGGGATCAAATGTCTCACCGCCCCGGAAAATTATTTGGCGTTGCTACCGCAAAAAAACACTCAGACTCCCCAAAAGCCTGCGATCAAGGTGGCTTCCAAGTCTCCCAGGTACGACTCCGACGAGCGATTCAACGTCGATTCTGACCCCGAGGCCGCCATCAAAGAGGTTTTGGACGGCTCTGGGACTGAGGGCGAAGGGGTCGAGATGGACGAGGACGAGCCGGAGGACGAGTCTTAGGCTTTGCCGATGGACGACATCAACAATCGACATATGGCTTGGATTGCATTTTGGGCCTTTATTGGTGTCGTCGCGATGACGCTAGGAACCGTCTTAGGAAATGTGGCTACCAAGCCGCACCTTGGTTGGCTATGGACGCTAGTGATCATCTGCGGAGTCGTTCTTATCGTTGCGATCTATGCCGCTGTCAGTCCCCTTATCCATAGGTGGCCGTTCCCCAAATCCATGACTGAATCCGATGACACCGAGATTCAAGAGCCTTACGATGAGAGTCAACTCAAAGCTCTATATGCCGCCTTATTGCAAGATGGCGATGTCTGCATTCGTCAGCTAGAAGAAGTTTTGGAGCAGGTGGCGCTTCCGGGCTGGTCGGAAAAGCAACTGAACGAATTAGTTAAGTTCGAAGATACCTACATTGAGCGTTGTCTTACCTGGATGGCAGAAACACGCTACGACATGGCGTTCGCGGTAAACGAGACGACCGCAATTCGATTTACGACGCATCCATTCACGCGTCCGAAGCCTTCATACGTCGAAAACGAATTAGGAGTATGGAGGCGCATGGCAGGATGTCTGGATTGGCTTATCTCGGAGTTGTCGAAGTGACCTTACGCACTCAATCTTGCGTAAGCATCGAGATGAGAAAAACAATTGCGAAAGCGATAAAAACAAGTGTGACGACGATGGACAAGCCCCATAGAACTCCAGTGATTAACAAGGGGAGAGCGAGAACAAGACCCACGCAGAAGGTCGCTTTCCTAACCATGACGAAGTTCCGGAGAAGCCACGGCGGACCACGACGTATGGTGCCGACTAACCACAACAGAACCGTGGCCGCGAGAAACAACATTGACGTGACGGGTATCCACACATCACCGGAAAGAAAGGTGAGTGTTGTCGCACTCATGTGTAATGGCGTCAAGAAAAGAAACGAGTCATGAGATGGCCCGGACGATCTCGACGTGCTCGAAGTAACTATCGCGCGATAGTGAGTCGCCACGAGATAGTTTGCCGCGGTGACGAAAAGCCAGGGAAATGAGAGTCTCTTGGATTTCCTCCGAATCGTTGATCCGCTTGGATTACCGTTGCTCGAGGTCCGCCCATCACGTGAATCGGACTGAGTGCCTCGTTGCCAATCGGCATCTTCGCTCGTTGACGAAGCTTGGACGAATGCGTTGGCACCTGCACGGTCATAGTCGCGACGACGATCAGGATCGATCAAGAGCTCATACGCTTCCTGCGTCAACCTAAAAAGCGCTGACGAACCGCCGTTGTCAGGATGGGCGAAGCGAGTCAACCTACGCCACGCGTTCTTGATCTCTGTATCAGAGGCGACCGTCGACACACCGAGAATCTCGTATGGCGTCGCCGTTGCGTACGGCCAATCGTGACTCGAACCAATTTTCACGTATCTCCTAGGAGCGCTGGCATTTTCCTAGGTTTATCAGCACCCTGTATTAGCGACCGCCGAATCAGCTCTGCTATCCGCTCGGCCGACGAAGGATTACGTTTCAGTGGAATGCCCATCCGAACTACACTGATGTCGTTTTCTTAGATTTGGCGTCGAAAGTCTATATATACAGGGCTAAGAGTTGACTGGTGTGACTTTCAAGGGTATTCTATACCCATGGACCAACCCATCACTCCGAGCGTTGTACTCCCCTTACTGGACGACGCACCTGACACAATCTACGAGGCGCTTCGCTTGGGGATTGGCTATGCGGACAACCTTCAACCCGAAGTTGAGAGTCAGCATTTTTGGTCGCATAGCGCCCGCTTTGGAGCATGGCGTGAGCTTCGACGGGCAACGGCCGAAAAGTGGTCACTGAACGATCGAGTGCCTAACTGTGGAATTCATCTAACGATCGGCGGTCTTCACACGCTTCGCGTAGTGAGGTCGCTCGGCAATACAGTTCCTCCTCCTGGACGAAATGCCTCCCGACGTGTTGCTTGGAAGGGCATTAATGAACAGTTGTCATTCGGTTTGCAAGACACAGGGGAATTCGTTATTCCACCCCTCTCGCTACTTGCGGACTGGAGGCTGGATGAAGATCGAGAGCCGGTAGTCCACGTGAGCCTTCCGATTGGCCCCTGGCTTTATGGCCAGAATCCTCGCTGTCACTGGCGTGTGCCACTACCGTCTACGAACAGCATGTCGCTCGACGAATTATCTTTCCAGGGATCGGATGGAGGAGACCCGATGGTTGCCATTGAAATTGATCCCGCAGAGTGGGCCGCCGGCACGGAATGATTTCGGATCGAGTTCGCAATGCTCGGCTGTATCACGGATGGTCACAGACCGAGTTGGCACAACATGTTGGCACAACGCAACCGAAGATCTCTCAGATGGAGAGTGGCGACTACACAAGTTCAGAATTACTTGATGCAATCGCCAGCGCGACTCAGTACTCGCGAACATGGTTTGAACAGGGCCCCCTTCCAGACCTTCCAACTGGAACGTTACGTTTTCGCAAGCAGGCGAGCTCGTCAGTTAAGAATGACGAGCGTGTTCGTGCCCATGTCCGACAAGCAGTCGAAGTCATCGAGAAATTCTCGGGCCTTCCTCAAGCCCCTAAGGTCCGGCTCGCTCCAATAGATCCAAATCAAGATTGCTCGGCCGACGCGATTGAGGGCATCGCGCAAGACGTGCGCGAACAACTTGGTGTAGGTCCTCTCGATCCAATTCCAAATCTGGTCCGTGCGGTCGAACGAGCCGGAGTCGCGGTTATCGGATCGATTATTGATATGGAGTTCGGACAACATAGTGGCGCGTCTTATTGGCCCGACTATCCGTTCGGGCGTCCAATCATTTGCATTAGCAGAGGAATGCCTGGGGACCGACAACGTTTCACAACTGCTCATGAGTTGGGACATCTTGTTTTGCATCAGTGGCGTAATCCAGAGGCAAAGATTGCTGAGCTGGAGGCCAATCGATTTGCTGGCGCACTACTAATTCCGCGTGATGCAATGATGGAAATCGATACTCCTGTCACATTGAGGACGCTCGCTCACGTCAAAGCACGATGGGGAATCTCGATTCGAGCGCTAGTTAGGCGCAGCCTCGACGTTCATTTGGTCGACACGGCGCATCGGATTTCCTTGGAAAAGCAGATCTCGTCGCGTAAGTGGAACAGACAAGAACCTGTCGAGGTGCCCTATGAACAGCCGCGGCTGGTAGGACGACTCATAGAACTTGGGAGTGGTACGAAAGGCTTTGCCAGCAGTACCAGGCTCGGCCTTCCACCTCTTGCGATTCGCGACTTGGTGGCGTAGCGCCGTCGCGCAGTAGAGCGATCGCGCGCCGCGACTGAACACCGCTTCGCATGTTTAAGGACTACCCAACCCGCCCTCGGTGCGCCGTCCATTGAGACATGCTCACAACTTCGCCAGATCTGGCCGCCTCACTTCTCGTGTCAGATTTCGCGAACTGCTCCACAAATTCATCAAGTCCATCGAGACTGACTTCTTCAAGACTGTCAATGACGCCCCGGTAAGTGTCAAGCATTTGAGTAAGTGAGGTCCATCCACCCCAGATTTGAATCTTCTTCTCATCCGCATTTGGCGCTGCGAACCAGTACGTCATACCTGCATGGCGAAGTGAGTGCGGCTTGATGCCAGCCAACCGTGGATTGTCACCAAATAATTGTTCAACGGCGTCGTCCCACCATCCACGTACAACCGACGCATTGGAGACCCCACCTCGCGGACCGACGAAGAGGCGAGCATCAGTTGTACCTAACTTCAAACCGTATTCAGCCTCAAGGTGTTCCAAAAGTTGATTCGGGATCGGAACAAGCCGGGGTGCCGGAGTTCTACGACGCGTTGCCTTCGTCCTCGTTCGCTCCTTCGTTGTCCCCGTATCTGAACATGCCGCAACGGCACGGTGCTCTTGCATTGCAACGTTCAGCCACCATCGGCCATTTCGTCGTTCGAAACTCTCCAATCGAACATCAAGTGCTTCTGATATCCGAAGCGCGCAGTACCCGGAAAGAAGTACATAGGTCTCCCACTCAGATCCGTGCGCTTCGCCCATAACTGCAGCAATTTCGCGTAGTTGTCGCGGATCTGGAATACGTCTCGGATCGGGCCGTTCCCCTTCCAAATCTCGCGCGTATGTTGGTTGTCCTGCCACCAGTGAATAGGGCACCTTGCGCGTATCAAAGAGCCAGTTGAAGAAGGGCACAAGCGAACTCGACCAATACGAGCGAGCGGTGTTGTATGTCCTTCCCTGCGTGTAAAACAGCCGAAGTCTGGTAATAGCCGCAACGTTCAGCGAAGCAAGCGACATTGAGTTCGCTTCAATCCACTGACGGCCGGACAATAAGTCTTCTGAGAGCGATGATTTTGCATTGGGATAGAAGGCGCAGTCGCGCATCCAACGTCCCGCCCATTCGACCACCGTCCTGGGATCGGGCCGCTTTCCTCGATCAATCCGCTGTAGTTCTATGGCAGCTAGCAGAGCGTCGCGGTCCTTGGGCTTTGTAAGCGTGAGAGCGACGAGACGCGCGACTTGCCCGTGAACCCGGTTCCGATGCGAAGATTGCCACTCGGTCGTCCAGCGAGACGACACGTACTCGCACAGAGCGGAGAACACGGTGTCACTGCATTCGGGTGCTTCCGTCGGATCACCGCTTTCGTCGAAACGCCATTTGCCCACCCGCCACTCGGCCATATCAAGCTGCTTCAAAAAGTGGTCGCGCTTAGCGATCGTCGTGAATGTTGATCTCTTACGTTCAACGACGCTCATCCCATCGTCAGCGAGGAGCCGCCAGCGAGCTTGGTAGTAGAAAACGCCGTCAGTCTTCGAGGCGACTTTTCCTCCTTTATTTCCTGGCCAGGCTCTAAGCAACTTCATAGCGAGACCTCTTCGAGCTCGTGAAGCCAGGACTTGGCTGAACGACAAGTGACAGCGATTCGTCGAGTAACTACTCGACGGGGGAAAGCTGGGTAGCCGAGCGACGAGCGCTTGTACCAAGTGCTCGCGGAGTCGCCGAACCAGTCGACGAGATCACCGAGTGAGAGTATTGCATCGCACCCGGAACAAGTTGTTGCGTTGTGTTCTTTCATGCACTGAGTGTTTACCGACATGCATTTTGATGCATTCGATCGCATCAAAGCGGGCTTGCCGCCTAGACTTTCTGCGATCTGAACCCAGAATTCAAGGCGCTGGTGTCGCGTTAGTGTCGCGGGATTTCCCTCGACATGGCAAGTCCAATCGTGGCATGCCTCTAAGTCGTTCCGACGACGCATCAAGCTGAGAACGCGAGTTCGATTCTCGTCGCCCGCTCCAAGGCTTTTGGATTAATTCTCAACTCTTGACAGGGAATTTTCCTGCCCGTTTGTAGCCATGAATAACGCCATTGTCCCCTACTAGGTGCCCGAAACGCTGGTTGTAGCCCATGGAGTGCCCGGCGGACGTTCCAACCACCCGAGTACGGACGAGACTTCGCAGCAATACATGTA
>Ga0182030_10008867_pt1 | contig 20714 bp, 18 predicted proteins | sample 812S3MmetaG_FD_121299 | JGI IMG/M metagenome (GOLD analysis project Ga0182030, IMG submission 121299) | Permafrost microbial communities from Stordalen Mire, Sweden - 812S3M metaG (Illumina Assembly) | ecosystem: Environmental > Terrestrial > Soil > Wetlands > Permafrost | place: Sweden... | reverse complement strand
CTCCACAATTCCTTCGCTGCGCGGATTCACCGGCGTGCGGTCATACGCGTACATGGTTCGGTACGCCTGGAAGACTTCGTCGGGGACCGGTTTCGCCTTTGAAAAATCCGTGCCCTGCCTCACCACCGGCGCGGTCGCGGCCGCCAGCACAGAACGCCCTAAGCAATTCGTGCTGAGGTAGAACCATAGCGGAACGAATAGCCCTATAGTCGCCTCACCTCACAATTCGTCCTTGCTCGGGGCCTGGAATATTAATGTGCCGTTTCGCTAAACGTCCTCGGGTCGATTGGCGTCGGCGAGGGAGTCCCTCTGCGAAGCCTCGGCTCCAGGTGGTTCACGGAACGGTTCCACAGAAATGCGCGCGTAACACACGTTCAGGACGATCAGGTATTCCGTACCGCCCGGCGCTTGGAGAACTACGCGGTCGCCCTTTGCCGACTTCATCAACGCGCGCCCCAGAGGCGACACCCAACTGATGTGGTTGCGGTTGAGATCGACCTCGTCGGTGCCCACGATGCTCACCACTCGCTCCGTTCCTGCGGCATTGGCATAGCGCACGGTCGCTCCGAAGAATGCCCGCGTCGCCGCCTGCCCCGCTCTCGGACTTTCCGGGTCCACCACTTCCGCGGCATCGATTCGCTTCGTGAGAAAGCGAATCCGCCCATCGATCTGGCGCAGCCGCCGCTTGCCGTACTGATAGTCGGCGTTTTCACTGCGATCGCCGTTGCTCGCAGCCCACGCCACAACCTTCGTCACGGCCGGGCGTTCCCTGGTGAGCAGAAACCGGTGCTCCTCTTTGAGGCGCTGCAGCCCACTCGGCGTTATGTAGTTCTTGCCTCGCATCGCGGGCTCGTCTTCTTGCGGTTTTCTCGTAAACCCTTTTCGCATATCGTAGCCCTTCAAGCGCGAATCCAGTGGGTGCCACAAGGCTCTCAGGAAATGATAGTGCCATGCGTGTTCATACGTTGTCGCCTCGATTCTTCTCTGAAAGAGCTTGCCGACCAGGTGCGAATTTGCCGTGAATGATCTCCGTATCCTCGCGTCTTCATATTCGCACGCAGCCCCTTACTGATCCTATCCATCATCTCGGACAAGTGCCGGCGGAGGCATGGCGAGCGCGGAATTGTTCGCGCAAAGTCACCTACCGTTTACTGAACCCACTGGCTGCGGGCGATCACGGCCTTTCGGTGGCAAGTGGACGTAAAACGCTCAACCCACCGATCTGGTTCGGCTACTCGCTACCACGCGCTTGACCCCGCTTCCGCAGGACCGCATCCACAGACGGTCAGCGGAGTACCAGCGCGACCCGGCGCGGTTGTAGAATGAGCCCAATTGGAGGTTCTACAACCATGATCCGTTTCTACGCCGTCGTCGGTGCTGTCATCTGTTTCCTCGGAGGCCTGACTTTCCTCGGCTCCTGTTCAGCGCCGCCGGCGAGCGCTCCTTCTTCTACGTCCAATTCTGTGACCGGCGCCGCCGCCGGGCTCCCCGCATGGGTCCCGGTCTACCCGGGCGTCCAGATCCAAAACTTCGCGGGCGGCAACAATGGTGGCTCTTTTTCCTTCAACAGCCCGGATTCACTTTCCAAAGTGGCTTCATGGTACGAGGACAAAGCGAAGGCCCTAGGCATGACGTTCCCGCCGAATCCGGTGGCCGATGGGACCGGCAATATCATGGCGCAGGACAGCAAGCGCAGTCTGAATATCTACCTGTTGGAGAACGACCAAAACGGCCGGCACACCACTGTCAGCGTCACTTACGTGCTCAGGTGACGCAGAAGACGACTGGCCTACCGAACCCGTTGAACAACCTCTAGACTAGCTGTCTGTCTAGCCGGCGCGTGCCGAGATCCTCGGGCCCAGTTCCTTCGATCCACGTTATTGCGGTATCACCGGTCTGGCCATTGCGCATGGTCCCGTCATCCCTACTCCGCCGACGCCCTGAGAGTGCATGATTCGGCGGTCATTAGCCCTTGTGGGTGGCGTCCGTTTCGAGGGTCGCCCCAGGCTTGGCTCGGAAACTGGGCCGGCGAAAATACTTCGCTCCCGTTCGAACCGCGCGGACCTCCCCTAGCTGAGCGCTACCGATATTCCGTCGTAATGCACCGTCAGGAGCGGGTGCGATGCGTGGACCGCGGTGGACTCGGATACAATAGCCTCAGCAATGGAGTTCCAACCATGAAGATAGGCGTTTTAGTTCTGATGGTGTGGTTTGCTTCCCAGATCATTGGGCCGCCTAGTGTTCACGGGGAAGGATTACGACCCCGCCACGCATGAGTTCAAACCGCACGGAAATGTGCGCGTTCAGCTACTGCTAACAGCCACAAACAACATCGATGGGTTGATACAACGTTGTTGTGGTTGCTGAGCACCCGTAACCCTATTTCTTTGGATTCTCAATCCGAAGCGACACCGGAATTGCTGACGATATTTGCCGCTAACGTCCGCTCGGAACGGGCTGCCCCACTGATTTGGCTGTATGAAAAGGGGCCACACCAGCGGAGGGATTACGTTTCAAATCGGCTATTGCACAGCGATGGTAGCCGTGTTGGATGACGTGTTCCCAATCTTAATCACGACCGGGAGGCGGCGCCCTTCGATGAACCTGCCGGCACGAGCGCGTTCACTTGGTACCCGCCGGCAGTGCCGGGCGGTCAATCGTGGGAACTGCTGAACGTACCCTCTCTGCAGTTTTCAAGAAGTCAGGTGTGAAAAACGCCCACGCGCATCGATACCGCCATACGCAACATCGACCGCCTCATGATGGCGCACTTCCAAACTGCCAGTGCGGTTCCAGTCACACGCCAGTCACACGAAAAAATGGGGGCTGCAAACTAATGAGCCCCCAAGAGATATTGTGGTGCGGAGAGGGGGACTTGAACCCCCACGAGATTGCTCCCGCTAGCACCTCAAGCTAGTGCGTCTGCCAATTCCGCCACCTCCGCGTTGCGAACTACTTCTTGGGCGCCGGGGGAGCCTGCTTCTGGCTGGCCGGCGGCGCTGCCGGGGCATTCGGCAACTTCAGATCCTTCAAATCGATCTTCACTTCGCCCGGATTGCCGGTGGGCACGCCCTTTACGTTGAGTGGCACAAGGTTGGTCGGAGCCGAGTTAGGCTGCGTTTGCACGGGAACCGAAATGGGCACTTGCGCCGGAGTGTTCTTTGCCGGGACCGATTCCAGAACCGATGTGCCCAGCCCCGCATTACGCGTGGCCATAATCGACAACGAAAGCGATGTCACCATGAACAGCACGGCCGATATCGTGGTGGCCTTCGAAAGCAGAGTGGCTGAACCGCGCGGCCCAAAAGCCGTTTGGGAACCCATGCCGCCGAATGCACCGGCCAGGTCGGCTGCCTTTCCGCTCTGCAGCAGCACGACGATAATCAGAAAAACGCACACTACGATGTGGACAAACATCACCAGGATATACATACGCGTTCTTTTAGTATAGAAAACCGGAGTTCCAATGGTCAAACCGGCGCTGCGGGCGGGATTTGCCGGCTGCGGTCAAACCGGGCGACCCGCCGCCTGTTGCGCGTAGCGAAGAAACAACTGCATGCCTTCGTAATCGCGCGGGCCCAACTGGTGGACGATGCGGCTGGTGAGGTATTCCCGCACGACTTGCGGCGGGAATCCGCGGCGCGGCGCCTCCGCCGCCACGATTTCCTCGATATGGTCGCGCCCATAAAGGTAGGACTCGAGAAAAGCCGCGGTGACGGCGGGGGTGACCGAACCGGGCCGGCCGGCCCAGACGGCGAAGACCATGGGCAAGCCGGTCATTTCCACCCACTCGGCGCCCAGATCGTAAACGTGATAAGGAAGACACTTGGGTTCGATGCGCAACGCCGGGTCGCCGATGATGAGGGCAGCGTCGGCCACCTGCAACATGGCGTCCAGGTCCGGGGGATGCGCGGTAAGGAGAGGCTCCGCGCCGAAGCGGCGTTCCAGAATGACGCGGGCCAGTTGGACGGAAGTGCGCGAACTGGTATCCACGGCCAGGCTGCGGATTTCGGGCGCGGGCCGGGAGGAAATCAACAGGATGCTCCGGACGGCGGCGTGGCAGGCAATGCCGACACCGGGAATCACCTCTAAGTGCTGCCGAGTCAATTCAAAAGAGGGAACGATGCCGATATCGGCGGCACCCGATTCCAATTGGTCGGCGCAGCCCGAGGGGACGCGGAAATCCAAGTCGAAGACTCCCCGTTGCGGACCGTGCAACATCCCCCACACCAGCGGGGTGGTGTTGAGGAAGCTAACGGCGCAAACCCGGGGCCTGACAGGAGTTAATTCGTGGGTCAATCTTCAGTGTAACAGACCCCCCATGGCGGCCAGACGAGTAGGTCAGGCAGTACCGCGATGACTTGCGTGCAGCCCCGCGTCTGGTATCCTCTTAATGAGCGCATTCCGCGTCGCGCCCTCCTGGTGGAATCTTCATGACCAAAAAGATTAACGTCCTAGCCTTGGCTTTTGCCGGCGCAGCAACCGCGTTCGGACAGATTACCCTGAACTCCGTTCCTTCCCGATCAATCGGCTCGCCGGCCCTGAACATATCGAACGTCAATCCCAACCTGGTGGAAGGCCGCGAGATGTGGAGTCCACTGGGCGTGGCGCTCGACACCTCGGTAACGCCGAATATCCTTTACGTCTGCGACACTTTCAATAACCGCGTCCTGGCTTGGAAGAATGCAGGCACATTCGTAAACGGCCAGAAAGCCGACCTCGCGATCGGGCAGCCGGACCTCCTCACCACTTTCGCTGGAGGGCCGAATAGCCCAGCCAGTCCGGGGCATAACACCACCGGCCTGTACTCGCCAACGGGCATCGCAGTGGATGCACAAGGGAACCTCTACGTGGCGGACCAGGGCAACAACCGGATCCTGCGCTATCCCAAGCCGTTCCAATCCTCCACTCAGTACCCACTTCCGGACTTATGGATTGGCCAGACCGGGTCCAGCCCGGCTCTCGGCACGGCACACTGTGGCTCCGGGCAAGCGAGCGCGCAAGGCATCTGTTTCAATAGCAGCAGCTATCGACCCTCCATTGCCTTGGACGGTCAGGGCAACCTCTGGGTGAGCGACCCGGGCAACGCCCGCGTGCTTCGATTTCCCGCTTCGCAACTGGCTATCGGCGGTGGCGGCCTGAGCGCAGATATCGCGATCGGACAGCCGAACCTGACGACAGTGCAGACGGCGCTGCCCAACGCGTCCGCCAGCCTGCTCAGCCAGACGCAATTCATACTTCCCTCCACGCTGGGATTCGACTCCAACGGCAATCTGTTCGTGGCCGACCTGGAGCGGGTGCTGGTCTTTCTGCCTCAGTTTGCCTCAGGCATGACGGCATTGCCCCATATTATTGGGGTTCCCGCCGCCAACTATACGCTGCCTACGGACCCGACGAATCTGCAGGCGTTCGTGGACCAGATCAGCGTCTACAATCCGCAAGGCCTCTTTTTTCCGGCTGACGGAACAATCGGGGTGGTGGATGCGGGCGCTACGATTGCAAACACCTCGGCGGGCAACCGCATCATGGTTTTCCCCTCCGTTGCCAGCTGGCCAACCAACGGCGCTCCGCCATCGGCGACGTTTATCCTGGGCCAACCAGCCGCTTGTACGCAGTTCCCCAGCCAACTGTGCAAAGCGCCAAACAACGGCGGCGCGTGGCCGGAGGCAAACACTTTCTCCAATCCTAGCGGGGCAGCCTGGAATGGCACGGACTTGTATATCGCGGACAGCGGAAACAACCGGGTACTGAATCTGCCGCTGCCGCTCACCGCGCAGAGCACGGCTACCCGCGTTCTGGGCCAGGATATCCATAACGGGAACTTCGACACCAGTTCGGCCAACCTGATCGAGGGTCGCGAGTTCCAGTTTCAGAACTTCGGCAGCACTTCGATCGGCGATGCGGGCATTGCGATCGACACGATCAGCAGCGTCCCGCACTTATACGTCTCAGACCCGGGAAACAACCGCGTGCTCGGTTTCAAAGATCTGCGGAACCTTGAGCCGGGGGCAACGGCCGATATCGTGTTGGGACAACCCGACATGAAGACCGCCATGTGCAACTATCATGCGCCCAGCGACACCAGCACGGGGCCAACCAGCAGCAATCTCTGCCGGCCCATCGGGCTGGCTGTGGATCTGGCGGGCAACCTCTACGTGGCCGATTCGCTCAACGCGCGTGTGATGAGGTTCCCCGCGCCGTTCGGTCCCAATGCCTCTAACGGTGAAACTGCGGACTTAGTGCTGGGCCAACAGAACTACACTTCCGCGATCACAGACCCTTCCGCGACCAACATGGCGGTTCCGTACGGGCTGGCCTTTACGCCGGCGTGCAATCCCCTGCAGCAGCCATGTACCTATAAGGGCCTGGCAGTCTCCGACCAATACGATAACCGGGTGTTGTACATCCCGATGACCAATGGCGCGTTCACGGCCAAGACCGATAACGGCAAGGCGGCCACGGTGGTTTTCGGCCAGACCAGTTTCAATGCCATCAAGGCGGGAAGCGATCCGGCGAGTATGAACAACCCGAACCATGTAGCTTCCGACACCGACGGGCACATATACGTGGCCGATGCGAGCAATAATCGCGTTCTGGTTTTCAGCAATCCCAGCTCTTCGACTACGGCATCCACGGGCGCGGCAGGGTCCCCGATTACGACCGGCCTGAATAGCCCCCAAGGCGTTTTCGTAAGCGCCATAACGGGCGAAATCTGGATCGCGAATACCAGGAGCGCGAATGCCGTACACTATGCCAGTTACAGTCTGTTGGGCAATGGCCCGCTGCCGGACAACATCGTGGATGTGTTCGGAGGCAATTACGGCCTAGCCCCTTTGGCGCTGGCGGAGGATCAGTATGGAGCGCTCTATGTGGCCGACCAGGCCGATCGGGTGATCTTCTTTTACCCGGGCCTAAATGTCTGCAACGGGGCGACCTTTCTGCAAGCAACCTCCTCCGTGGCGCCTAACCTGTGCGCGCCTTTTGACAGTTCGAACGGCGTCACACTGAATCCCCACCCGCTGGCGCCCGGAGTGGTGGCTTCGATTTTCCCTTGCGGCGTGCAACAGGGCAGCACGCGGAACTGTGCGGGCGATCAATTCCTCGACCAAACCGTTAAGGCGCTCAGCTATCCACTGTCGACGAAGCTAGGGGACGTCGAAGTCATGTTCAATGGAGTTGCCGCTCCGTTGTACTATGTGGGTGCGCCAGTCCCGAACACGGCCAACGCCTCCGGCCAGATCAATTTTGTAGTGCCGAACGGAGCTCCTACTTCCGGCACTGCGGACGTGGAAGTGATTCAGGCCTCCACGGGACGGGTTCTCGGCGCAACGCTGGCGCCCATGGCGTCGGCCTCACCAGGAATCTTCATCTGTCTGAATTCACCCGCGCAGCTGGACGATCCGAACGCTGTCAACCGCTATGCTTGTGTGCTCAACCAGGACGGCTCGGTGAACGGGCCCGGCAATCCGGCCGTTCGCGGCTCAGTGATTTCCATTTACGGCACCGGCCAGGGTTACGTTCCGAATGCTCCCCCGGACGGAACCCCTGCTACCAGCGCGATCAACTCCCCCGCACCGCTGACGGTTCTCCTCAACGCCAAAGACGTCAATTCGTACGGGGAAGCGGGCCAGCACGTCCAGTATTCCGGCCTGGACGGCATTCCGGGCGTCTGGCAGATCAACGTTCTCATCCCGCAGGGGGTGGTGCCGGGCACTGGTGGCGTGACTGCCCTCAACCTGATTGTGGGGGGCACCGTGACTAACATCGATTCCACTCAAGTGAACGGGCAACTAGCCGGGGAAGGCGAATGCGTCAACGGGACTTCACCGGGGACGGTGAATGCGAACGGTGGATGCCAATCTCCCTCCCAGTTCGTGCGCTGGAACACCGTGGTGGTGGTGAAGTAAGACGAGCGCTCCGAAAAGCAGCGGGCCGCGGACCTGCGCCGCTACACAGCCGGCGGACGCTCCCTGGCGGGGAGTTCGCCGGCCCGTTGGCGCTTCAGGGCATACATTTTCCGATCAGCTTCGTCGAGTGCGTCGCGCAAAACGCGCTCGCGCGCTTCGGCGATTCCCCAACTAAAACTGATAGGCAACACGCCGTGGCCGCGAACCCGGAAATCGCGCAGGCGGGTTTCGATATCGGCCATACGCCGCCGGGCCACATCGGGCAATTGATTGTGGAACAGGATCACAAACTCATCACCACCCCAACGGAAGGCCTCGTCCTTATGACGGATGGAGGCTTGCAGCAGGTTGCCGATGTTGCGCAGGATTTCATCGCCCACCAGGTGGCCATGGCGGTCATTGACGTCCTTGAAATTATCCATATCGCAGACGGCCACCACGCCTTCAAACGCGCCAGGTTGCTCCACGCGCCGGGCCAGAGCCGCCTGGTTGAGCAGGCCGGTGAGATGGTCCAGATCCATGCTCTGGCGGTTCTCACGCCGCAGGTGATCCACTTCGGCGGCCAGATCCCGAATGCGGTCGATCTGGTTTTCATTCCACATCGCCATGGCGGCGAAGGCCAGCACACAATGCAGCGTGAAATCCACGTAGGTCTCGTGCTGCAGATAGCTAGCCCACTCCGGAGCGTTGCCGGAGTGATACAGATAGAAGAACACTACGGCGGTTTCCAGAAAGGCGGCCGCGAGCACCAGCAGCGAGAAACGGAAGACACGCGCGCCCAGGCCGGCGTTCCTGCGCAGCGCCATGAAATTGTAGACGTAGACGCCGCTCAGCACCAGGGCGTGCGAAGCGTGGTAGCCTTCCAGGCGCGAGTTCCAACCGAACGCGTAAACCAGCGCGACGAAGATGGGAAGGATGGAGATGAGGCGCAGCACGGTGCGCCAGTCCTTGAAGCCGGAGGCAAAGCCGGCTCGAGCCGCGGCAATCAGGACGATGGCGAAGGCGAATTCGAAAATGGCATAAGGCGCCAGCCATCCGAAATAGCCGGTGCGCAACAACTGATATCCGAAGAAGGCGGCCAGCAGGCGGAGCAGCCAGGCGGCCGCCCAAAGGCCGAAATAAACCACGCGCGATTGCTTATAGAGGAAGTAGAATACCCCGCCGAACAACAACGCACCGATTTCCTGGACGTAAAACGCCGCGCTGTCCGGGACCAGGCTCGTTGGATTCATGAGCTCAATCTCCGTCGATCGCGTGGCGCCGGATGGCGCGCGCCTTGCCGGTGGTTTCGTCCACGTCGACGATTACGGCGTGCAGTTCCACGCCCGATTTGGCCGCTTCCATGCGGACCGGAAGCGAAGTCAGAAAACGCTGCAGAATGACGCTGGTATCGACACCGATCACGGAATCGTACGGGCCGGTCATGCCGCAATCCGTCTGGTAGGCGGTGCCGCCGGCCAGCACGCGGGTGTCGGCGGTAGGAATGTGGGTGTGGGTTCCCACCAGGGCGGACACGCGTCCGTCGAGGTAATGGCCCATGGCCATTTTTTCGCTAGTGACTTCGGCGTGGAAGTCCACGAACTTCACCTTCACGGCAGGATCAAGCGCGCCCAGAATCTCATCGGCTTTGCGAAACGGGCAATCGGTGGAAGGCATGAAGGTGCGGCCCTGCAGGTTGATGACGGCGCAATCCACGCCATTGCGCGCGCGCCGCACCACCACTCCGCTGCCGGGAACGCCGGCGTAATTGGCTGGCCGGAGCAACCTCGGCTGGCGCGCAAAATAGTCGTACAATTCGCGCTTGTCCCACACGTGGTTGCCGGATGTCAGCACGTCCAGTCCGAGTGCGAAAAGTTCCTCGGCGATGGCGGGAGTGATGCCGAAACCGCCGGCCGCATTCTCCGCGTTGGCTATCGCCAAGTCAATGTGATTGGTTTCGATGATGTCCTGCACGTGGTCAGCGACAATCCGCCGGCCAGGAGACGCAAAGATATCCCCGATGAATAAGATGTTCATCCCTAGGATTCAAAGTTAACACGTGGGAGGGCGGTGGGAATCGACCACGGCGGCCTCGGCAGGAGCAAAGCGGCAAGCCGCAAGTTTGATACTGTCAAGAAGATGTCCGCGAAACCCCGTAATTACGTGCACGTGCGGCGCGTGGATGAATGCGCCACGCTCGATGAGATTTTTTCGCATTGCCTGCCCTCTTTCGGCGGCGCTTTCCTGCGCCGCATTTACCAGATTCTGGACCGCGCCATCGGCATGGGCTGCCCGCTGACGGTGGCCGTCTCGGGACCGGTCACGGTTTCCGGCCAGCACCAGACGTGGCTCATCCCGCTGCTTGAAACCGGCTGGGTGGCCTACCTGAGCACGACCGATGCGGTCTGCTACCACGACGGGCACCGCAGCCTGGATGCCTACCGCAATGGACCGGTGCATGAAGTTCCCATCTTCACCGACGACGCCGCATTGCGCGACGAAGGTACCATCCGCGTCACCGACATGGCCTTCGACGAAGGCGTGCTGCTCGATCAGGATCGCTTCCTGACGGCGGTGTTGGCGCGACCCGAATTCCAGCGCCGGATGTCGGGCACGGAACTGCGCTTTCTGCTGGGCAAGTATTACGCGGCGCAGGAAAAGCACAATGGGGTTGCGGCTGGACTGCTTTCCACGTGCAACCGCGCCGCCATCCCAATTTTCGTGGGCGCGCCCGGCGACGGCAGCGTCTTTTTGAATTCCATGAAGCTCTGGGCCATGCGGCAGGCCGGGCTGATTCCCGATTACGCCTTCGATCTGGACCTGCATGCCGAAGTGTTTGAGGCGTGCGCGTACCATCGCTGGGGGCTGTTCGATAACCCTGTCCATGCGCTGGGCACGCTGATTCTGGGCGGCGGCGTTCCCAAGAATTACAATTTGCAGCCCGAGCCGGCGCTGGGGCAGGTGCTGGGCCTGCCGAACGTGCGCGGCTATCTTTTCGACGTGCAGATTGTCACCGCGCCGGTGACCGATGGCTCGCTATCCTCCTGCCCGCCGGCGGAAGCAGTGACGTGGGGCAAGGTGGATAAAGACACATACCTGCAGACCACCGAGAGCATGCAATCCGATTACTCCATCGTGATGCCGTTTCTGATCAAGGCGCTGCTCGACAACCGGGCGCGCTACGAACGGATGGTGAGCGAAGAAGGTGAGGAAGCTGTGTATGCGCGGGAGCCCAAAGCGCGCGGCTATTTGCGTCCGCGCGGCGGCTACCGCTTGTTCGATCAGCGCGAGGAGTTATGCCGGCGGTTGACGGAGGATGTCAGGCAGAATCGCGAATGGCTGCTGGAGAGCCTGCAGTATCCGCTGGCGGCGGGATGAGCCGAATGGCTGAGTTTGAGATTCACGAGGCCGAGCGGAACCTGTCGCATCTGCTGGCCCTGGTGGAGCGCGGCGAAAAGGTCACGATCCTGCGCGATGGCAAGCCGATCGCAGACCTGGTGCGGCACCGGCGGAAGCTGGGACGCCGCAAGCTCGGCACGCTGGCAGGTAGCATTTCCCTGCCGGAAGGTTGGGATGCGCCAATGAACGATGAGCAGGTCGACGGGTTTCTTGCAGGCAAGGACTAGCCGGGGCAGCCGTAGTTATCGCCGCACCGCATGGCGCCGGAAACACTCCGCGGCGTGATCATTGACGATGCCGGTTGCCTGCATCCAGGCATAAACAATCACCGGACCTACGAACTTGAAGCCGCGTTTCTTGAGAGCGCGTGAGAATTCTTCGGAGAGCGGCGTGTGCGTGGGCACCGGTCCTTTGTTCTGAATCGGCTTGCCACCCGCCATGGTCCAGACGAAGCCCGAGAAATCTTCGCCGGCTTCCGCCATGGCCAGATAGGCGCGCGCGCCGCCAATGGTCGCCTCTATCTTGGCGCGAGAGCGGACGATGCTTTCGTTCTTCAACAAGCGCTCAATATCCTTCGGGCCGAATCGCGCCACCGCCGCGGGATCGAAGCGTCGAAAGGCTTCGCGGAACGCGTCGCGCTTCTTCAGGATGATGCTCCAGGAGAGGCCGGCCTGAAAGCCGTCGAGCATGAGTTTCTCCCACAAGGCCCGGCTATCGCGTTCGGGAACACCCCACTCTTCGTCATGGTAAGCGCGCATCATGGGATCGCTGCCGGCCCAGGGGCAGCGAAGGAGGCGTTTGGCGGCTTTCGACCTCATCGCATTATTTTACGCGTAGGCGCGTGATTACGCCTAAAGATTCAAGCCAACACGCCTTCATCTGGTAGAATTCCGTGTGAATGTCACAACTCTTTAAGCGGAAGCCCATCGCCGCACTGATTTCGGAGACGGAAGGCTCCAGTGGGCTGCAACGAAGTCTGCGCGCCGGCGACCTGATCATGCTCGCCATCGGCGCGGTAATTGGCGCCGGCATCTTCGGAGCCATCGGAACCGCGGCGGCCGGTCAGATTGGTCCGCATGGGGAAGTGATCCGCGCGGGCGCCGGACCGGCGCTGGTCTTCTCATTCCTGCTGCTGGGCGGCGCTTGCGCCCTGGCGGGTCTGTGCTACGCGGAACTGGCTTCGATGATCCCACAGGCCGGCAGCGCCTACGCCTATTCCTACGCCACGCTGGGGGAACTGGTTGCCTGGATCATCGGGTGGGACCTGATTCTGGAATACGCGGTGGGCAACGTGGCAGTGGCGATTTCCTGGGGCGATTATTTCAATACGCTGATCCGCGGAGTGGGCGTCACTCTGCCGCAGTGGATGACTACCGGGTATCGCACAGCGCTGCTGAGTCCGGACGCCGCGGTTCACGGGCTGCTGCAATCCGCGCCGCATCTGTTTGGAATCCCCATCCTGATCAACGTACCGGCCTTCGGCATCGTGATGCTGATCACCTGGCTGCTGCTGCGCGGCGCGCGGGAAAGCGCCACCGCCAACAACATTATGGTGATCATCAAACTGCTGGCGCTGACACTGTTCACGCTGGTGGGCGTGACCCATTTAAAGGGCGCCAATTACCATCCCTTCGCGCCCAACGGCTTCACCGGCATCCACCAGGGCGCGGCGATTGTCTTTTTTGCGTACATCGGCTTCGACGCGATTTCCACCGCTGCCGAGGAAACCATCAACCCGCAGCGCAATCTGCCGATCGGCATTCTGGGCGGACTGGCGATTTGCACGCTGATCTACGTGATTGTGGGCTTCGTGCTCACCGGCATGGTGCCATACCAGGAATTGGGCAAAACGGCCGATCCTCTGGCGCACGCTTTGGAGTTGTCCGGCTTTCACGCGGTTGGTTGGATTGTGGCGCTGGGCGCGGCGGTATCGATGTCGGCGGTCCTGCTGGTATTCCAATACGGCCAGCCACGCATCTTCTTCGCCATGGCGCGCGACGGCCTATTGCCGAAGTGGGCCGCCAAAATCCACCCGCGCACCCACATTCCGTGGGCCACCACTCTGCTGACAGGCATCTTCGTCGCGCTGTGGTCGCTGGTGGGAGACGCCGGCGAAACCTATGACCTGACGAACATCGGCACACTGTTCGCCTTCATCCTGGTGAGCATCGGGGTGCTGGTGCTGCGCTACAAAGAGCCAGAGCGTCCGCGCCCTTTCCGGGTGCCGCTGGTGTGGCCGGTCTGCGTGCTTTCCGCGGCAGGATGCCTGTTCATCATGAAGGGTCTGCCCGACCAGGCCTGGGAGCGATTCGGCGGCTGGCTGGTGATCGGGTTATTTCTGTACTTCCTGTACGGCTTCAAGCACAGCGTGTTGCAGCAGGGGGAACGGGCGAAGAAGTAAGAGGCAGTGCGCGCTCTCGAGGCGGTACACTTAAATCGACGGGCGGGGTTAATATTTGCGGCGTGCTCAAGGAAACGGTGGTGAGATGTCTCATAAACCAGGAGACGAAGAGGATCTCGACGTCCTGATCCGAACTGGCATAAACAATCCAATTGGCATCGGCTTGGCCGAAAGTCTGCTGGGAGAAGCGGGTATCCCGTTCTTCGCCATGGACCGGAGTGTACCCGCGCGCCAGGAGAGCGGGAACTTCCTCAATTGGTGGGATGTTCGCGTGCCCCGGGATCGGGAAGCCGAGGCTCGCGAGATTCTACGAGGTGTGGAAGAAGCCAAATAGCTGCAGCTTCGGCTTGCCAGTCGACTACTCGAATCCACACACGCGTAGCCTGCGAGCGATTTCCTGGCAAAGGCCAAGCGATCGACCTAAAGAACCGGATGCAGTTTCAGGCACGGCAGCCTGCACTGAGGGTAATGGCCGCTGCGGGTATGTGGCTGTCGTCGATGCGCCGGCCTCCGGGCCGGCAGGCGAAACGCCTGCCCTGCCCTAGGTCTCTGACCGCTTGGTTTATTACTTTGTTCCAGTGCGGGTAAGCGCTCCCTTACGGTCGCGGCTCGGAACCGGATGGCAACAAATCTTGCGGTCAGGGCGCTAGTGGCGCCTTCCTACCGCTTGCGCTGGCCTTGAGCCTGGTGACGGATCTTTTTCTTTGTCGATCCGCGTGCCACTCCGGCAGCTCGTTTGGCCTTGGGCGCCGCCTTCTTGCGCGCCACGCGCTTCAGCTTCTTGCGTTCAATCTTGTCGGTAACTGTCTTCGTGTTCATCAGCTTCTTTTCAGTCCTGCGAATTTTTCTATTAACTTCTTGAGGCCGTAGCGGGGAAAGTTAACAGTGATCTTAGCATCTTCACCGTCCCCTTCGCGGCGCACCACCGTGCCGGTGCCGTACTTGGGATGCTCCACCATCATACCGGCTCGCATTCTCCGCGCGGGCGGTGGTCCGGCCAGTGGGGCTGTGGGGGGCGGACCTACGGGCGCACCCATCGGGCGCGGCGGCAGCGGCAACCGCGGCGCGATGGGCGCGGGCGGCCGCTGGGGCGCGGCAATCGGCTTGTTGGCAGCATTGAACGGCAGGCCGCGCTCGCCGAAAAACTGGGGAATATTCTCTACGGAATTGTAAGTTTTGCCCGTGAACGTGTTGCGCCGCACCACGGTGCGGACGCCATAGCGCTCGGCCTGCAAGGTGAGTTCGCCGGCCTCATCGCGCACTCCCAGTTCGGTAACCAGTTCTGCCGGTACTTCGCTCAGAAACCAGGAAGGCGTGGTGCGCTCCTGCTCGCCGCCGCCAAAACGCCGGCGGTACTTCGCCCACGTCAAAATCAGACGCTTGCGCGCGCGCGTCATTCCCACGTAGCACAGCCGCCGCTCCTCTTCGAGCGCGGTTTCCGAATCCATCGACCGGCTGTGCGGAAACAGCCCGAGTTCCATGCCGGAAAGAATTACGACCGGGAATTCCAGACCCTTGGCGTTATGCAGCGTCAGCAGGCTGACGGAAGATTGTTCGTCGAAGGAATCGGCTTCCGCTACGAGCGCCGCGTGATCCAGAAAATCGGAGATGGATTCGCCGCGCTCCGCCGCTTCCGTGGCCGCGGTAATCAACTCGTCCAGATTCTCCAGGCGCGCTTCCCCGTCCGGCGTCTTCTCCTGCTCCAGCATGCGCCGGTAGCCGGTGCGCTCCAGAATAAAGCGCAGCAGGTCCGGCAGCGGCGAGGAACTGGCCACCAGCGAAAGCTCCTGGATCAGATTGCGAAACGTCACCAGCGAAGATTGCGACCGCGTGGAGAGCTTCTCATCGTCGATGATGCGTTCAATGGCGTCCCAGAGACTCAGCCCGTGATCCCGGCCGTACTTTTCGATCTGGTCGACGGTAGTCTTGCCGATGCCGCGCGCCGGGGTGTTCACCACGCGTAACAGGCTGACCGAATCGTAATTGGACGCCGCCAGCTTCAGGTATGCCACGGTGTCTTTGATTTCAGCCCGCTGATAAAAACTGAAACCGCCGACGATGTTGTACTTGCGCCCGTAGCGCCGCAGCGCTTCTTCGATCTGCCGCGACTGAAAATTGGTCCGGTAGAGAACGGCCACATGGTCGGTGGGGCTCACGGCCAGGTGCTTTTCGATGGTGTCGGCGATGAACAGGGCTTCGTTTTCGGCGTCATAGCCGGCAAAGATGCCGAGCTTTTCACCCGCCGCCGAATCGGTCCACAGCTTCTTTCCCTTGCGGGCCTTGTTGTTCTCCACCACCGCGCCGGCCGCCGACAGAATATTTTTCGTGGAGCGATAGTTCTGCTCCAACCGGATGGTTTTGGCCTTGGGAAAATCGTGTTCGAAATCCAGGATATTCTTGATGTCGGCGCCGCGCCAGCTATAGATGGATTGATCCTCGTCGCCCACCACGCAGAGATTGCCGTGGCTTTCCGAGAGCAGGCGCATCAAGTCATACTGCGTGCGGTTGGTGTCCTGATATTCATCCACCATCACGTAGCTGAGCCGCCGATTCCAGGCTTCGCGCGTCGCCTGGTCATGCTGCAGCAGGCGCACGGCTTCGAGCAGCAGGTCGTCGAAATCCAGGGCGTTGGCGGTGCGCAGTGCCTTTTCGTACGCTTCGAAAACTACAGCCAGCGATTCGGCCTCTTTGTTCACCGCGGCTTTCAGCAAATCGGACGGGCCTTGTTTGGTATTCTTGGCGCGGCTGATTTTGGAAAGCGCCGCGCGATACTGCATGAATTCCTTTTCATCCAGGCCAAGACCGCGGTAGGTGGCCTTGATGACGCCGATCTGGTCCTCATCGTCATAGATGCTGAAGCGCCGCGAAAACCCAGGCCGGATCTTCGACAGCGGATCGCCATCGCTCCGCAGCATGCGCACACAGAAGGAGTGGAATGTGGAAACGTTGGGCGCCGAATCCAGAGTGACGTCGGCCAGTAGAGCGGAGATCCGCTCGCGCATTTCACTGGCGGCCTTATTGGTGAACGTGACGGCCAAAATGGCGGACGGGGGCACGTGCCGCGCGGTGACAATGTACGCGACGCGATGAGTGATAACCCTGGTCTTGCCGCTGCCCGCACCCGCGAGAATCAGAAGCGGCCCTTCCGTATGGGTAACCGCTTCCCGCTGCTGCGGGTTAAGCCCTTTGAGGAAATCCATGAGATGGGGAACTATCTGAAGTTTAGCATGCGTCAGCAGCGCGGCACCAAGTCTGAGCGCCCCGGGAATCACCTGTGCAGCGCGAAAACTCACCGCGGCGCGGCGAGCTGGCAGCTGAAAAAACGCGGCACTTGCGAATGTTATCTATTTCGGCGCGGACAGCCGAGTCAACAGGCCGCGGCCGCGAAGCCAGTCGGCCAGGCGCCCGGGCCATGATGAAAGCACCGGATCACTCTGCGCCAGGCCCACACCGTGGCCGCCGTGTTCGTAGACGTGCAACTCAGCCGGCACGCCGGCCTTGCGCAGGGCCAGGTAAAAGTTCACGCTGTTTTCCACCGGCACCGTCTTGTCGGCATCGGTGTGAAAAAGAAACGTTGGCGGCGTCTGCGCGGTAACGCGCAATTCATTCGACAAATCCTCGATCAGCCGGGGGTCGGGATTTTCGCCGAGCAGCGCGGTCATGGAACCGCGATGAACATAATTAGTGAACGAAATCACCGGATAGCAGAGCACCAGAAAATCCGGCCGGCTGCCGGCGCGGTCGATGGGGTCGGTGGCGGAGGGATTGCCTGCATCGAAGTGCGTTCCGGCGGTTGACGCCAGATGTCCACCGGCCGAAAAGCCCATGATGCCGATGCGGTCGGGCAGCAGGCCATACTGCCCGGCGCGCGAACGAACCAGGCGGATGGCGCGCTGTGCGTCCAGCAACTCATTGGGGTAGCGATAGGGCGGACCCAGACGGTATTGCAGTACGAAGGCCGAGACGCCCAGTGTATTCAGCCACTGCGCCACCTGATAGCCTTCCTTGTCCATGGCCAGGTGCTGATAGCCACCGCCGGGGCAGACGATGACGGCGGTTCCCGCAGAGCCTCCCGACACTAGGAACGGCGTCAGCGAAGGCTGGTCTTCGGGCGACGTGCCCAGCGCGTTGGGCGCGCCTTGGGGCCACAGGAGTTCCGCCGTCGGCGTCTGGGCGACCAACGCGCCCGCCGCCACAACCCAGCAAATCGCCAATGCCCTCATGAATTCAAGGCTACCACCCGAACATCTCCCTTGCCCCATACGGTCTGCCGGCCCACGCCAACCCAGCGGGCGGCGCGCAGCCACGGCACAAACTCGTCGAGCGGACCTTCGTATTCGGCGTGGCCGGTGAAGCCGCCCAGCGGATGCGTCTGCCCGGTGCGTCCGGACTTCCGCTGCACGTTCTCCCATTGCAACCGGCAATTCGTCAGGCTGATTTGGGCTGCGCGCTCGCCGGCCTCGCGGAAATCGATGGGTAGCGGCCCCGGTCCGTATAACGTCCGCAACGTGCTCAGGCGATCGCGCAGCCTTCCGAAAAGGACGCTGAATTCCGGGCGCCTCACCAACCCACCGGCACTCTTCAATTCGGTGGGCGTCAGAAACCGCACGCGAATGCGCCGCACGGCTTCGGCATGCGGAACCGGAGACGGCGGCAAAACCGGCCCGGAGGGCGGCTCACAATCCAGATGAAGCACCAGCGGAGGAACGCCCAGTTGATCCGCGGCGCCCTCCAGCGTGAGCTGCTCCACGCGCTCCAGGGACGCACGGCCGTGGCCGGGACCGATTCCCTGGGCTCCGAAAGCGGCGAAGGCCTCGCGGAAATACGCCAGCACCGGCGCGCGCAGGTCGAAGACATGGACGTCGAAGCAGAAGGCTTCACCCATGGCAAAAGCGCGGCCGTCCAAACGGCCGGCCCGCAGGACGAAGGGGCGGGGCCAATCGGCAAGGCCGCTGGGCGCCTTTCCCAGGCCGCTGCCGGGCTCAAACAGGCGGGCGTAGGCGGCCGGCGACGCGGTGTCGCGCAACACCATCCCCAGGGCGCCGCGGATCACGTTGCCGCTCTTTCCAGGCGGGAAGAAGACCGGGTCGACGGCGCGAAAATGGAAGCGAAATCGATAGAACTCGAATTGGCTCAGCAAAGCGGGCGGGTGTTGCACGTTTCTCCTGTTGTATAATGGTATGGCATTTGACTCTTGTTTTCCGCTTGGCGACAGTTCTGGGAGGGGGTTGCGTGAGTCCATCCGCGCCCCCTTTTCTTGTTTTCGGGCAGATTGAGTGGATGCTTGGACACAAAGTTTTCAGTAAAGAAGGAATAAAGGCAGATGAAAGAAAAAGGCACAGTGAAGTGGTTTAACGCAGCCAAAGGCTTCGGTTTTATCCAGAGGGAAAACGGAGAAGATGTGTTCGTACACTTCTCGGCGATTCAGTCGGAAGGATATCGTAGCCTGGATGAAGGCGCGAGAGTTGAGTTTGAGGTGACGAAAGGGCCCAAGGGGCTGCAGGCGACCAACGTCACGGTAGGCTAGTTGCGGTAAACGAACGGCCGGCGCTTCGGGCTCCGGCCGTTCGATCCAAAGTTGTGGAGGTTTATGAGTAAAGAAGACAGTATTGAAGTGACCGGTACGGTATTGGAAAAATTTCCCAGCGGATTGTTCAGCGTTCAACTCGAGCACGAACGGGTGGTTCTGGCGCATTTGGCCGGCAGGCTGCGCCGCAATCGCATCCGCGTCCTGGCGGGCGATAAAGTCACCATGGAACTTTCACCCTACGATCTGACCAAGGGCCGGATCACGTTCCGCCACAGGTAGCGCTCCTCCGGATCCCATCCTCATCTCGGCCCCACACAGCGTGCTCATCCATCCATCGCTATCTGGCGCAGGCGTGTTAAAACCAAGGATGTCGCGATACCGGTCACAGCTAAAATCAAGCTTTTTTGCGCTTGTGTGCAAAGGGTTTGCAAACGGCTGTATTTAAGAGTATAAGAGCCTAGCCATGAAAGAGCCGAATCCTCCCCAGGAGCGGCGCCGTAACCGAAAGCGGCCAACCCCTGCCGATATAATTGAATCGGAGGGTGGGATGGAAAGACCAAGAACTTCCCCTAACCGGGGCAGAAAGCAAGCTCCCGAGTCGATCGAAGACCTTGCGACGGTGCTATCGCGCCGCGTAGTCGGGCAACCGGCAGCAACGCGCCTGATTGTTCCTTACATACAGATGTTCCAGGCTGGACTGGCCCCCGAAGGCCGCCCAGTGGGCGTGTTCCTGCTGCTCGGCCCCACCGGCACGGGCAAGACCAAGACCGTGGAAGCGCTGGCCGAAATTCTGCACGGCAGCGAGAAGAACGTGCTGAAGGTGGATTGCGGGGAATTCCAGATGGAGCATGAGGTGGCCAAACTGATCGGCGCGCCACCCGGCTATCTGGGCCATCGCGAAACACAGCCCATGCTCACGCAGCAGAAACTGGCCGGCGTCACCAGCGAAAAGTGCGCGCTGTCTCTGGTGCTGTTCGACGAAATCGAAAAGGCCGCGCCTTCCATGACGCGCCTGCTGCTGGGCGTGCTGGATAAAGCGCAATTGCGGCTCGGCGACAACTCCACCGTCAATTTCGAAAAATGCATGGTCTTTCTGACCAGCAACCTGGGCTCGCGCGAAATGCTGCGTGAGATCAATCCGGAATTCGGCTTCCAATCGGCGGGGCACATGGAGCGGCCCGACCTGGTCGGCAAACTGCAAAGCATCGGACTGGCGGCCGTGCGCAAGCGCTTCTCCCCGGAATTCGTCAACCGCATCGATTGCATCATCACCTACCAGCCGCTCAGCCAGGAAGCCCTTGCGGCGATTCTGGAGCATCAGATCGCCGACCTGCAGAGCCACGTCAACACGCGCTTGGGGAATCGATCATTCACACTGGAGATTACGCCTGAGACGCGCCAGTTCCTGCTGGAGAAAGGCACCAGCGTGGAATATGGCGCGCGGGAGTTGAACCGGACGATCCACCGCTTCCTGACACAACCCCTGGCGACCATGGTG
>Ga0182030_10008866_pt1 | contig 20715 bp, 20 predicted proteins | sample 812S3MmetaG_FD_121299 | JGI IMG/M metagenome (GOLD analysis project Ga0182030, IMG submission 121299) | Permafrost microbial communities from Stordalen Mire, Sweden - 812S3M metaG (Illumina Assembly) | ecosystem: Environmental > Terrestrial > Soil > Wetlands > Permafrost | place: Sweden... | reverse complement strand
GTCCATCAGAACTCGACACCGCTGGACCTCTCCGACGAATCGGTGGCCGCCGGCGCGCAAGCCGTCTTCGAGTACGCGCACGCCACCGTGCGCGACGAGGACTACCGGCTGGTCGCGGGCCTGCAGGCCAACCTGCAGTCAGGCGCCCGCGATCACTTGGTGTTCGGCCGCAATGAGCCGGGACTGCAGCATCGCCACATCACCTGGGCCCAAGCGCTCGAATCAGGTGCGCTCAGCTGACTGTTCGGACAGCACGGCGATGAGATCGTCGAGAAGTGTTGCGAGCGTGTCGTTTTGCACGGGAAGCACCGCAGTCAGCAGTTCAACGGCCGCGCCGCGACGGCCGGCGGCAACCAGCGGAGAAACCTGGTCGACCGCCGACCGCAGATCCGGCGCAACCTGTTCCGCGTTCGCGACGGTGGTGGCCAGCACCTCGATCAGCTCCCAGTCACGGTACAGCGCCAGCGAGCGTTCATTGAACGCGAAGCCGCTGACCGGTTTGCCCCACAGCGTTCCTTCGTAGCGATAGGGGCCTTCCATGTACTCGATCGGCAGGCCGTGCGCCGGGGCCGGCACCAACGGCTCTCCGACCAGGTCCATCCCCAGTGTTGCGCAGGTGATCCGGTGGCGGTCGGCTAGATATCGGGCCGGGGCAAGTGGGCGCAGCAGCGGTCGCACGGTGTTCGGCCATTTGACGTAGCTGCTGACGGTGACCTCGATGTCCTCAGCGCATTCGGGCGCGATGGCCGGATCGGGATGGCTCGTCGTCACCCCAGTAAACGGTTGCAGCGCATTGCCGTTCGTGCGGTCGAACTGCCGCCAGATGCTCAGGTCCACACCATTGTCGAAGTTGATAGTGCGCCATTCGTGCGACCTGGCTCGCGGGTCTCCCCCGCTTCCGCCGCCGACGTATTTAGGGAACCACTGCCGGTCCACATGCCCGGCCTCACCGCTGACCTGCTCGACCACCTCACCCCACCGCAAGGTTCCTCGCATCGCCATGCCGGTCTGGAAGTAGGAGTAGGTGTCGCTTTGGCCGAAGCAAACGATCTTGCCGTTGTAGGTCGACGCCCCCACCGGTGTCGGTGCCCGCGTCGGAGTGACAACCAGGTCCAATCGCATGGAACGCCCCTGGTGATCCTGACCCACCAGACTGACTCGATAGGTATAGGGCAGCAACTGGTCGTCGCTGTCCCGGCACGCAGTCCAGGACGCGGTGCCCGCGCTGCTGTGGTAGCTGATGTCGAGATGGCCTGCGGCCATGGCCAACTTGCGCTGCGCGCCCGGCTCCATGTTGGCCGGCGGCATGTCGTAGTCGGTGTAGGTGCCGTAGTCACCGGTGTCGAGGTCGAACAGCGCCATCGTGTAGAAGTCGGCCACCACCGTCCCGCCGGGCTGGTTCTTATTGAAGATGGTCAAGAAGGCAAACGATCGATCGCTGTCGGCGGCCTGCAGTTGACCGGCGATGAACCAGGTGTCGGACTCCTGGTCGGGGTGTTCGCCCTCGGCGGCGGGAAAATCCAGCTGGGAATCACCCGGTACCAACTGAAACGGGTAATGACGCCAATCGTTTGTCACATCAAGCCTCGTCTCGCCGGCGCTGGTTTCGACAGAAGGCACCGCTAGGGCGCAAACCGCTTTTTTGGCTATGTTAGCGTCAATAGCGAAATTGCGGTCGCGGTCCCACCTTCTGAGGAAGTGTCCCGATGACAGAACATTCCGACCATCGTTCCTACAACGAGCTGTTCATCGGCGGGCAGTGGCGCAAACCCGCCGCCCCGCAGCAGCTCGCGGTGATCTCCCCACATACCGAAGAGCCGATCGGCCACGTCCAAGTCGCCGGTCCCGAGGATGTCGATGCCGCCGTCGCCGCCGCGCGGCAGGCTTTCGACCATGGCCCGTGGCCACGGATGACCCATGCCGAGCGGATGGCGAAGGTTGAAGAGCTCGCCGCGATCTATGCCGGCCACGTCGACGAGATGGCCGACCTGATCACCGACGAGATGGGGTCCCCGCGCAGCTTCAGCCGGATGGGCCAAGGAGCGGCCGCGGCGGCGTTGATCCACTTGACGCTGGCCGCCGCCCGCGACTTCCCCTGGGTGGAACGCCGCCAAGGTGTGCTCGGCGAAGTGCACCTGCACAGGGCGCCGGTCGGGGTGGTCGGAGCGACTGTGCCGTGGAACGTGCCCCAATTCCTGATCATGCCCAAGCTGATCCCTGCCCTGATCGCCGGCTGCACGGTCATTATCAAACCCGCGCCCGAAACACCCTTGGACGCTTTGTGGTTGGCCGAGATGATCGAGCAGATCGGCTTGCCCGAGGGCGTGGTGTCCGTGCTGCCCGGCGGCACCGATGTCGGCGAGGCGCTGGTACGTCATCCCGGCGTGGACAAGATCTCCTTCACCGGTTCCAGTGCCGTCGGACGCCGGATCGCCGCGCTCTGCGGAGAGCAACTCAAACGGGTGAGCCTGGAACTGGGCGGCAAGTCGGCAGCGATCGTCCTCGACGACGCCGACATCGCCAAGACGGTGGCCGGCCTGAAGTCGGCCAGCCTGATGAACAACGGGCAGGCCTGCGTCGCACAGACCCGCCTCCTGGTCAGCGAACGACGCCATGACGAGTTCGTCGACGCGCTGGCCGCAATGATGTCGGATCTCAACGTCGGGGATCCGGCCGACGAGGCGACCGACATCGGACCTCTTTTCGCCCAACGGCATCAGCGGCAAGTTCAGGAGTACATCCAGTCCGGACAGAGCGAGGGCGCGCGCATCGTGCTCGGCGGCCTGAATACCGCACAAGACAGTCCCGCCGAGCGCGGCTGGTATGTGCGGCCAACGCTGTTCGTCGACGCCACCAACGACATGCGCATCGCCCGCGAGGAGATTTTCGGCCCGGTGTTGACCGTGCTGCGTTACCGCGACGAATCCGACGCGGTCCGGATCGCCAACGAAAGCAACTATGGTCTGGCCGGTTCGGTGTGGACAGCGGACATCGCCCACGGCCTAGAGATCGCCGCCAGTGTGCGCGCCGGCACCTACGGCATCAACCTGTACACCCTCGACATCGGCAGCCCGTTCGGCGGTTTCAAGCAATCGGGCATCGGGCGCGAGTTCGGACCGGAGGGCCTCGATGAATATGTCGAGCTGCAGACGGTGATCGCCGGCGGGAAGATGCCACCGCTATAAAATCGCGGGTCGCCACGAGGGATTGCGGCCCAACCGCGCGAGAAGTCTTGCCTGCGCATCGATCTCGTCGTTCACCGCGATCGGGGCACTGAACATTCCCGATGCGGTTAACAACTGGGGGTCCGGCAAGCCGGCGTAAAACAGTTGACACCAACCAGGATCCAGCCGGTCGTCGGCCCCCACCGCGCGGGCGAGGTCCCAGGTATGCACTAAGACATCGCGCGTCACACTCGGCATCAGCTGATAGTCATCCAGCTGTGTCGCTCTGCCGGATTCAATAGCCTCTGTCAGCGAGTCATAAGTCAATCGCCACCGCACTTGCGGATCGTTTCGCGGCCGGTCGGGCTTTAGTTCGAGGGGCTGCAAGAGAAGTACGTCATGAAACCCGATGACGTGCTCGAGTACTCCTCGGGCGTCCCACTCATCGCACGGCGAACGACGATTCCATTTGCCATCCGCCGATGCAACCGCATCGCCGAACCGCCGGCATACCGCCAGATGCCGTTCGCCTACGTCATCTATCGCCGGCATACGGGTATTCCGGCATCTGCAGGGTGAGTTCGACCGGGCAGCACAGCACGCCATGCTGGTTGGTCACCTGGATCTGGATGTCGACAAGGCAACGCGGCGGATCCACCGACGTGTCCCGGCGTTTGGCCACCGCACGGCCGCGGCCGATCATGGTGTCACCGGCATAGATTGAGCCGGCCAGCCGCATGGAGCGGCGCACCACCCGACTGCTCGGGCCTGCCCAGTCGGTGGCGACGCGATCGGCGAAACCGGCCATATGCATGGTGTTGACGTAAATCGTTGGGTTGCCTTGATTTTGGGCATAGCTGGGATCGAAGTGGCCGGGGAAATAGTCCCAGGTTGCTCCGGCGTTCTCCACTACCCGTTGATAACTGATGTGGTCGACCACCTCGGGCAGTTCGACCGGAACGGTGATCTCGTTCCAATCCAGGTCCGCGCCGCTCACGCGGGCGCCCCGGGGGTGAACCGGAACAAGGTATTGCGGCACCTGGCGACAACGGTCTGATCCTGACGCCGATAGGTTTCCAGCGTCTCGATGAAATGGCCGACACCCAGTCGGGTCTGCTTTTCCGGTGACACCGACACCAGCTCCTCGACCGCGGTGAGCAGATCGCCCTCCACGATCGGATGCAGGAACTCGACATCGTTGGCCGCGTTGATGAATGTGGTGCCCGGCAACGGCACCCGCAGCACCATCGACGCCGCCGGCGGCCTGCCCCCCGGTTGCCACGGCGGAGGTATCAGCCATCCCATCAAGAGGGCCGGCGGGGCCAGCAAGCCTCCCCAAGTTTGCCGGGCGAATTCGGCATCCCAATACGAGCGATTGCCGTCGCACACGAGCGAGGCGAACAATTGGATGCGCGCGCCGCTGACCGGTGTCGCCGCGGTTCGCGGTTGGCCGGCCGTGCCAACCATCGCCAGCGCGTCCTCGTAGCTGCCGAAGGCCAGCTGGTAGCTGAGGTCGGAATCCACGTAGCGGTGCCGCTTACATGACGAGCGGGTGCCGGCTCGGCACCACGTCCCATGCGAGGTTGCGGGACGTGAAGTACCAGTCGCCGCGCTCGTAGATGAGCTCGTCGCGGTAGGTCCCGGTGGCCCGCAAGGTGGTGTCGCCGTACGCGGCGGCAAATAGCAGGGCGACACAACGCTGGCTGGCGTTGACTCCGTCGATGTGGATCTCGTGGTCGACGGTCACCAAGCGCGCCCCGTCGCCGCCGTCGAAGCCGGAGCGCAGGCTGGTGAACAGCTCGCCGTCCCGAACATAGGTGGCACCGGAGTGGCGGAACGTGGCGATCCACCGATCACGTTTGCCTGCGGAATAAGCCCGGTTGTGACGGGCATTCAGGTTCAGGATTGCGTCTCGGCCCGTCGCGGATTGCAGGAACTGTTCTTGCTGGTAGCTCATCGTCATCTTGGTTCGCCGACCTCTCTACGAAATGACGGGGAAAAACTCATGTAACACCAACTTAACTTACCTCAGCGGCTCACGATATAGCCGTAACTTTCCCGATCCCAGACGCCTGGATTCAATCCGCGAACGCGCAACAAATCTTTACGTACGCGTCCGATCACGTTCTTCGGAAGTTCATCCACCGTCTCGACGAACCGCGGCACGCAGAAGTACGGCATGCGGGCGGCGCAGAAGTCGAGCAGCTCGGCGCAGTCCAGCACCGCCGCCGGTCGCAACGTGACGATCAACAGGATGTCGTCCTCGCCCAGGTCGCTGGGCACTCCGACCGCGGCGGCTTCGGCCACCGCGGGATGGCGCATCACCACCGTCTCCACTTCGACCGAGGAGACATTTTCACCGCGCCGGCGCAGCGAATCCTTGCTCCGGTCCACATATGTCAGGTTCTGATCCAGGTCGAGTCGGCCGAGATCGCCGGTGCGGAACCACTCCGGATGCGGGTCCAGCTGCGAACCTTGACCGACATAGCCTTCGCTCATCACGTGCGGATATCGGGGCCGGCAGGTGATCTCTCCGACGGTGCCGGCGGGTAGCGGACTACCGTTCGCGTCGACGATGCGCACGTCGAAGTTAGGGTTCGGCCGACCCGATGTTCCGGGAACTCCGTCGTCGCCCACGCCTTTGACGGCGATCGGGAAGGCCTCCGTCATGCCGTACATCGTGACAATGCGGCAGCCGTAACGCTTTTCGATCTCGGGGTAGGAGTTAGCGTCGATGGGCGCGGCGGAGATGAACCGCAACGGCAGCTGCGCGTCCCGCGGATCGGCAGGAAGATTCTGCAGCATCGAGACCATCGCACCGGCGCCGGCGAAGCCGATAGCGCCGCGGGCGCGCACGTCATCCCAAACCTCGCCCGGGTGGAAGGCCTGCGCCACCACGGTCGTTCCGCCGACCAACATCGGGGCAAGTACGCTGGGCGCCGCGCTCAGGTGGAACAGCGGCATCGCCGTCCACAACACTTCGCCCGCGCGGAATTCCCATGCCGAGGCGACCGTCGCGGCGACCGAGAACAGGTAATGCCACGAGGTGGCAACCGCTTTCGATGGTCCGGTGGTGCCCGACGTGTAGAACAGCGTCCCCACCTCGTCGGGCCCCGCGCTGCTGTCGGGCACCGCGCCGCCAGAGGCGTCCTCGAGCGCGCTGCGCAGCGAATCATCTTGTACCACAACGCTAGTCACCGCGTCTAACCGGTGGACGATCTCGTCGATGCGGGGCCGGCGCTCGGGATCGGTGAGGATCACTTTTGGCCGGGACAGCCGCAGAGTGTGCAGCAGGAAGTCACCCTTGTTCGCCGCGTTGACCGCCGCGCTCACCGCTCCGATGCGGGCGGCACCCAGCCAGAAATAGACCCATTCCGGGCAGGTGCCGGTGAACAGGGCCACGCCATCGTCGGAGCCGACACCCAGTTCGGTCAGCATAATCGCCGCCGCGATCGACCGCTGCCGCATCTGGGCGAAGGTCACGTCGGTACCGGCAATCGACATCATCACCCGGTCGGGATATTGCTCGGCCCGGCGATCGAGCACCGCCGGCACGGTAAATCGGTCGACGCCGAAATCGGAGGGGCCCCAAGGCCGGCCCCGGCTCAGACGCATCACACTTCCAGTCAGGGGCGGGAAGCGCCCGGGTCGGGCTCGCCGTCGGCGGTATACCCGAAGTCGTTGCTGGAGGGTTGCTCTCCCGGATAGAAGCGGTGCGCCCAGCGGCGAAGGGCCGCATAGTCGTGCGCCTCTTCGGGTGCCAGGTTGGGCTTCTCCAGGTATTTCATGTTCTCCCAGGTGAAGAAGTCCTGCTTGATGACCTCCTGCTGCAGCGCCAGGAATTTGGCGGCGCGGCCGGTGGGTACATCGCCGGTGTCACCAGGCTCGCGGATGGACGCCTGGGTATAGAAGTAGTCGGTGTAGTCCTCGTCGACCGGGGTCTGGCCGGTCACCTCGATGGTGGCGACGAGGTCACTGGGGAACCGGACGAGGCCGAGCCCCAACGAGTAGTTGTCGTAGATGATCTTGGCGTCGACCGGACCGTTGGGGGTCAACCAGGTCTTGGCCCGGCCACCGCCGAAATGGGCACTGACCGTGGCATGCAGGTGGTAGCCCGCGACCTCGAACGAGGTGGTGTTGGCGGGGTTTGCCGCCTTATGCACGTACTGCACGTGATACGGGTCCGCCGCGTTCTCGATGATCATCTGCGGGTGCACCTTGACCCGGTTGAGCATCTGGGAGTGCGGGTGCAGCGGGTAGTACTCGTCGGTCTCCAGCTCGGGCAGCACCGGGGGCTGCCAGTACGGCGCGCGGCCGTGCCGCTCGTGCCAGACGAGGACGAAGCCGTACCACTCCATCGTCGGGTAAGTGCGGACCCGGACGTTGTTCTTGCAGCCGATCTTGCTGTAGGGAATCAGCGCATTGCTGCCGTCGCCCCGCCACTGCCAGCCGTGCCAGGGGCAGACGATGTGTTCGCCCTCGACGGTGCCGCCGACGCCCATATTGGCGCCCAGGTGTTGGCAGTACGCGTCGAGCACGTGCACCTTGCCGGAGGCGGTGCGAAACAGCACCAGCTCCTCACCGAAGTAGTGCACCCTCTTGACTTGACCGGCGGCCAGATCGGATCCGAAGGCGACGATGAACCAGCCGGTTGGGAATCGGTAGGTGGACAGCGCAATGCCGGACGGACCGAATTCACGCTCCGACGGGTCTTGCTCTGAAATCGTATGCGTCACGATTGCTCCGTATCCTGCGCGGCCAAACGCAACTGGGCCGCCTTTGACTCGCCGCGGATCGACGACAAGCTCTATTTTTACTATTTTAAGCATAGAACGTCAACGCGGTGCCAGCCGGTGTCCGCGTGGTAGGAGAGCAAGCGGGGTTGCGCATGACTGCTGCTGCAGTGGACCTATCCGATTTCGCCTTGTGGCGTAATGGTTTTCCCGACGAGTTGTTCGCCGAGTTGCGGTGCACCCGGCCGCTTTTCCGTCACGACCTGACGCCCGGCGTGGCCAAGACCGTGCAACGCGATTTCTGGGTGACGACCAAACACCGGCACGCGGTCCGCCTGCATCGCGACACCGAGTCGTTCACCGCGGCTGACGGCCCACTCATCCAGCCGGTCGCCATGTTTTCGTCGTACCCGACAATCATCACGTTGGACCCGCCGGCCCTGAACAAGCGCCGCAAGCTCATCTCCAACGCGTTCAATCCGCGAGCGATCGCCAAGCTGGAGGACGGCATTCGGGCGCGGGCCGCCAGGATGATCGACGGTCTGCTCGCCAGGGGCGGCGGAGATTGGATCGAGGACGTCGCCGATGCGCTCCCGATGTCGGTCATCGGCGACATCATCGGCATCCCGGAATCAGATCGGCCACGAATATTCGACGTTTTCGACCGCATCCTGAAGGCGCTAGCGCCTGAGTCAGGCCCTAGCGGGCGGGTAGAACTCGAGCTCTTTGCCTCGGTCTTCGGGTACGCGATGGAACTCACCGCGCAAAAGCGGAGCGACCCCGCCGACGACATCTGGAGCACCTTGGCCACCGCGGTGATCACCGGTGACGACGGTGAGGAGTTCAGCCTGCCCGCCAACGAGCTCGAATTCTTCTTCTTCGTGCTGGCGTTCGCCGGCAGTGACACCACCAAGAACGCGCTGGCTATCGGACTGCAGGCGTTCCTCGCCAATCCCGAGCAGATCGAGCGGTATCGCGAGCAGGAAGCGTTGCGGCCCAGTGCCGTCGAGGAGGTGCTGCGCTGGGCATCACCCGTGGCTTATTGGACGCGCACCGCCAAGGTGGACGTCGAAATGGACGGCCAGCACATCCCGCAAGGCGACCGTGTCGTGTCGATGCTGCGTTCGGCCAACCGCGATGAGGAAGTCTTCGACTCGCCGTTCACTTTCGACATCGGCCGTCAACCCAACCCGCACGTGGCTTTTGGCGGTGGTGGGCCGCACCACTGCCTGGGCGCCATGCTGGCACGCGCCGAACTGCGAGCGGCCTTCGACGAATTGCTGCTGCGATGCGATGGCATCGCGATCGGCCCTGCCACGGTGACCCACCCGAACCTGCTCACCAACATGTCGATCTATGAGGAGATGGCGATATCACTCACCGAGCGGTGACTGGTCAGTAGGGTGCCGGCCCGTTGCCGAATGCGGCGATCACCGCCAACGGATCCAGGTAGTCGCGCCAGAGCACAATCTTGCGATCGCGGATCGTGATCACCGAGATGAATCGGTTGACGTACGGCGCACCCGTGCTCACCACCGTGCCGTGCATGGTGTACTCGAGGACCACCACGGACTTCTCCGGGTCGTAATAGCGGTACACCGCGCTGCTGCCGCTCTGAACGATCGAATCCCCGTAATTGGCATACAGTTCGGCCAGCGCGTCTCGCCCGACGATTCTGCGCGGGTAATCCGGGACGGTGATGACGTACTCGACCACCACGTCCTCGGCGTGCATATCGAAGAAATCGGTGCCATCGACCAGGCCGGCTAAGCCCTCGGCGACGACCTGGAAGTAGGGCCGCATCGCGGCGTATTTCGCCATGTCTCGTGCCGACATTTCAGTCCTGCAGTCGCAGCGCAGCCTTCGGGCATTGGTCCACCGCGGCGCGCACATCGATCTCCCGGTCTGACGGAACCGGGCCGTCCGCGATCTGCACCACGTCCTCGTCGCCCAACTCGAACACGTCCGAGGCGAGCGATTCACAGAAGCCGTTGGCCTCACACAAGTTCTCGTCGACGGTCACGCGCATCAGTTGCCTCCTCATAGACCCTTGGGACGAGTCCCGATTACTCCGATGGTTGCAAGGTTGGCTAGTTCTTCATCGGTCAGCCCGCAGCGATCGCGCAGTACCTCACCATTGTGCTCGCCCAGGGTCGGCGGCGGGAACAGCAGCCAGCGGTCCTGACCGGCGAGCAAGGCAAACGGCGGGCACGGATACAGGGCCGACCCGATGCTGGAATGGTCGAGCTTCTCGAAGAATCCCCGATCGCGCAGTTGGCGGTTCTCGGTCACGAGCGACGGCGACACCACGGGCGCGGCGGGAACGCCCGCTGCGGCCAGCCCCTCCACCGAATTCGCCAGCGGCTGGCCGGCGAACCAATCCTGCAGCCGGCGGTCGATGTTGTCGGCGTGCTCTCGCCGGCCGATGACCGTGGCCAGGTCCTCGGTACACCAGGCGGGTCGGCCCATCAGCTCAACCAGTGCGGCCCACTGGTCGTCGTTGCGGATGGTGACCGCGATCCAGTCGTCGTCTCCGGCACAGCGGTAGAGGTTCTGGATCGAATCGCCGTGCCCGCGATTGCCTCGGCGGCTCAGCGTGATCCCAAAGACTTCGTATTCGATCGCCTGAATCGCGGTGGCATTCAACACCGTTTCGAGCATTGGCAACTCCACCAGCTGGCCCGATCCCGTGCGTTCGGCGAAGTTCAGCGCGGCCAGCACGGCGAAGGCGGCGTGCACGCCGGCCAGCGGATCGCAGGCTCCGCGCGGCGTCACCGGCGGAGCGTCTGGCAGCCCGGTCACCCAGGCCAGGCCGGCGATCTGCTCCATGGTGGGAGCGAACCCGACGCGCTCGCGCCATGGACCGTCCAGCCCGAACGCGGGCATCCGGGCGACGACGAGCTTGGGATTGACCTCTAGCAGCACGTCGGCGGTGAGCCCAAAATGGTCCATCACGCGCGGTGAGAAGTTCTCGATGACCACGTCGGCACCGGCCGCCAGCTCGATGAACAGACGGCGTCCCTCCTCGGAGCCCAAATCCAAGGTGACCGAACGCTTATTGGTGTTCATTGCCTGGAACACCCAGCCGTACTCCCACCAGTCGTCCACATCTTTGCGCATGGCGCCCGAGTAACGGATACCGTCCGGGCGCTGGATCGACTCCACCTTGATGACCTCGGCACCGAACGCGGCCAATAGGTGGGTTGCGGCCGGGCCGGCCCAGAAAGCTGTCAAATCGACGATCCGGACGCCGTCGAGCGGCCGCCCGGGGGCGGTCGGCTGGTGTTCGGATTTGCCTGCTTGCCAAGCTGATTCGTCGTTGTCCGCGCCGGGGGCAGCGGTATCGCGCACCGGGGCGGGCGCGCACGCCGACATCAGCCACGGTGGGCGGGGCTGGTGAAATCCGGCGGGGTTGCGGACGAACGCCTTGCGCTGGCGCACATACTCCGAATCACGGATCGTCGAGCCGTTGCCCAACGCCGCGATCGGTAGCCGGAAGAGTTGAGCGAGTTCGACGATCTCCTCGACGGTCCGTTCGGCCAGCCACGGGCCGATCTGTTCGCGGATCAGGTCGCGATATCCCCAGCGACCGATCTGAAAACGCAGCTGCTCAATCTCTTCGAGCTGCGGGCACTCGACCATGGCCAGGAAGTCCAGCCACTGCTGACCGGTGACCATGGTGATCCCGACGTAGCCGTCCTTGGCCGGCTCGATCGACGGCACCTCGGTGGTGCGGCTGACCGGCGGCACCCGCAGCAGCTGCGAATGCAGCCACTCGCTGCTTTGCATCAGCGTGATCGCCTCGAGCATGGATAAGTCGAGATGCTCACCGGGCCCGCCGTGCTCGACGCGGCGACGCACGGCCAGCACCCCGAACGCGGCGCACACACCGCCCATGTACTCCCCCAGGTCGCCGCCGATCGAAATCGGAGGCCCGGCAGGATCGCCGCGGAACCCGGGCGAGCCCGCCCACGCTTGCAGGGTGAACTCGCTGGCCGCACGGTCGGCATAGGGTCCGGTCCAGCCGAAGTCGGAGATGGTGACGATCACCGCCCGCGGCGAGTCAGCCAGCAGCCGCTGCGGATCAATGCCAAGTGCCGCGGCCTGCGCCCGGCCGGCTGTGACAACTACCACGTCGGCAGCGGCCAGTTCGGCGGCAAGTCGCTCCGAATCCCCAGCGATGGTCATGCTCTGCTTGCCCGCGTTGAGGTAGCTGTAAAACGGGCCATCCGTAACCGGTGAACCTGTCGCGGAATACCGCCGCAGCCAATCCCCTTGCGGTGGTTCGATTTTGCGGACCTGCGCGCCGGCGTCGATCAGGAGCTTCCCGCAGTAGCTGCCGGCTATCCGGTCACTGATCTCGACGACACGCAAATCGTGAAGCGGCGTCGGCCGACTGCCGGATCCCTCGCTCACTTGCACCCGCCCTTCCGACCGACCCGCGATCAGAGACGCTATTTATACCATTACTGCTAAGATAGCTAAGCCAGACGAGTACGTGAGCCGGTTGCCGTTGCGGACTCTCCCCTGCTGTTACCTGCGAGGATTGGATGACCGCCCTGGGAATTGGTCCCGATGCGCGGCGCCGGCTTTCGGCTCCGCGGATTGCTGAAATCGTAGCCGACGAGTTGCGCCGCCAAATCATCGACGGCGACCTCGCCGACGGCGATCTCCTGCCTCGCCAGGAAGTGCTCGTCGAGCAATTCAATGTGAGCCTGGTCTCGCTGCGGGAAGCATTGCGGATCCTGGAAACCGAGGGCCTGGTCTCGGTACGGCGCGGTAACCGCGGCGGCGCAGTGGTCCATGCACCCGCGAAGACCAGTGCCGCCTACATGCTGGGCCTACTCTTGCAGAGCGAGTCGGTCGAGGTCGGCGATCTTGGCATGGCGCTGCAGGAACTCGAGCCCGCGTGCGCCGCACTGGCAGCCCAGCGACCCGACCGCGCGGACACCCTGGTGCCAGAACTCAAGCAGGTCAACGATTCCATGGCCGAAAACCTCGATGATGGTCGGCTCTTCACCGAAATCGGCCGCGAGTTCCACGATCTCATCGTCCAGGGCTGCGGCAATCACACCATCATCGCGGTTGTCGGCAGCCTCGAGACGTTGTGGAGCAGCCACGAACGCCAGTGGGCCGACGAGAGCGCGGCGCGTGGCACCTACCCGTCGCTGACCCAGCGCCGCGCAGTGCTCAACACGCATATCAAGCTGACCGAGATGATCGCCGAGGGTGACGTTGACCGGGCCAGGCGCATCGCGGGCCGTCACCTCGCCGATACCCAGACCTACGTGTTGTCCGGTCAGCCCGGCCAACGCATCTATGCGCTTTCCCCGCAGGCATTGTCACGCCCGCGCGACATCCGGCGCTAGGAGCCTCTCACGTCCAGGCGAACCGCATTGGTCACCGGCGGCAGCGGCGGGATCGGCAAAGGCTGCGCCCGCAAGCTGTGCGAACTCGGGTATGACGTCGTGCTGGCCGCCCGACGCGAAGCACCGCTGCGCGCGGCTGCCGAGGAGATCGGCGCCCGTCACATCGTCGCCGATGCGTCGAATCCGGACGAGTTTTCCACTGCGGTAAGCACATTGGAAACAGTCGACCTCGTCGTTCACGCAGCGGGCACCCTGGGTGGAACATATGCGCGCAAGCAGACATTCGAACAATGGCAGTCCATCATCTCGGCCAACCTGGATTCGTGTTTCGTGGTGACCGCCGCCTTGCTGCCGCGGATGCGGGCGGGCTCGCGATTTGTGTTCATCTCGTCGTCGGCCGCGCACGAGCCGATGATGGCTCGGACCGCCTACTCAGCCTCGAAGGCCGGGATGAACGCATTCGCCCGCGCCCTAGCGCTCGAAGTCGACCGTGACGGCATCGCCGTGCACATCGTGACGCCGGGCCCGGTGGAAACCGAAATGCTGCAGGACGTTCCCTTCGAGATGTACGCGATTCGGATATCCGACGTCGCCGAGGCCGTTGCCTGGCTGGACACCGTTGACCCGTCAGTCGATCTGCCGGAGATCCGGCTGTCCGCAGTGCAGCGTGGTCCGTATGCCCGACCTCCGGTGGTTCCTACCGAAGTCCGTCGGCGCCGCCAGGGAACGCCTTGATCACCGATTCGCCGAACTCGTGCAAAGAATCCGGGGCGGCAAAATCGGCGAACCATACATAGAAGCGCTCGACCCGCTGGGCGGCCAGATCCGCGAAGTACCGAATCAGCTCGTCGGCGTCGCCGCAGACCAGTCCCGGCCCCAAGTTGCCGAAACGCCGGGTGCTCACCTCGCGCACGGTGTTCGGGTCGCTGCCCGACCGCGCGAAGCCGATCATTTGTTGCACCGACACCCGCGCACTTCCGGCCGCTGGGACCAGCTTGGGCAATCGATCGATGTGGTTCGCCTGCAGATTCCACCAATCCGCATGGTTACGAACCAGTTCCATCATGCGCGGTCCGCTGCCACCTAGAACCAGCGGTATCGGGTGGGCCCGCTTCGGCAGCTGAACCGCCCCGTCCGCGTCGGCGCCGTCACCCCAGTACTGCCTGATCAACGACAGGTGCCGACCGAGCTGCTGAACACGTGCCACCGGATCCTGCTGACCGACATCGAATCTGGTGAATTCCGCGGGCCAGGACCCCGAACCCAGGCCGAGATCGAATCTGCCCTCGGATGCGTCCGACAGGGTGACGGCTTGCTTCGCGAGCACGGCGGGATGCCGAAATGCGTCGCAGAGCACCAGATGGCCGATGCGCAGCCGCTCCGTCTTGGCCGCTACCCAGGTGGCAATGGCCATTGCCTCCCAAATGCTTTCGCCGGGCAGCCCGGGTGCTTCGAGGTGATCGATGAAGGCGATTCCGTCGAAGCCGCTGGCTTCGGCATGGCGCGCGCGCTCGGTGATGTCGTCCGCCGCTAACCGGACCTGCGGCAGGAACAGATACCACTCGACCATGCGCCCGCCTATGCGTGAGGTGACGTTGCTCTCAGCGCGATTGCGCCCGAGTCGCTAGTTTACTATCTTTGCTATGTTAGGGCTCTTATGGATGTCGGACTAACTTCGGAGCAGCTGTCGCTGCGGGACACCGTGCGCGACATTCTGCGCACCGAATGTCCACCCGACGCCGCCCGCCAGGCGATCACCGATCCGGAGCGTTGGCGCCCGCTGTGGAAGACGGTAGTCGACCTGGGCTGGACAGAGCTTGCCACGCCTGACGCCGACGGCGAATTCGGGCCCGTCGAGCTGACACTCGTTCTCGAGGAGTGTGGCGCCGCGATCGCACCGATTCCGTTGCTTGCCAGCATCGGTCTGGCCGCTGGGGTGTTGCGTGCCGCCGGGCCGTCCGTCGCACCCGTGCTCGCCGATATCGCCGGCGGGGTCGTCGCCACGCTTGCCGCGCACTCCCCCGGGTCCCGGCTGCCCGGAGCAACGATGACGCTGCGGCAGGGACGCCTGCGCGGACGCGCGGTCGCGGTTCCCAACCTGCCTCGCGCGGAGTTGATCGTCACCCTCGCCGAATCCGACGACGGGTTGGTGGCCGCGGTGGCCCGCTGCGGCGACGGGGTGACCATCGTGGCAGGCGAGTCCACCGATCCCGCGCAACCGGTGGCCGATGTCGAAATCGACACCGAGCCATTGGTAATCGCTCCGGTCGACATCGAATCGGCGTTGACGGCACCCCTGGTGGCGGCGGCCGCCGACCTCATCGGCGTGGCGAGCGCTGCCCTGCACCGCTCCGTCGAGCACGCAAAGACACGACGTCAGTTCGGCACGCCGATCGGCGCATTCCAGGGGATCAAACACGCGCTGGCCGACAACTACGTCAGCCTGGAACGCGCCCGCAGCCTCACCTACGCCGCTGCCGCCCGCCTCGACGACGGCGACACCGCGCCCGCCGACGTGTGGACCGCCGCCGCGTTGGCCAAGGCGGCAGCCTCCGACGCCGCGACCGCCTGCGCGCGCACCGCGGTCCAGGTGCACGGCGCCCTCGCTCAAACGTGGGAACACGACATGCACCTCTACGTCCGGCACGCCTGGCAGGGCGCGGCGACGCTGGGCGACAGTCGCGCGCTCTACCACGAGGTCGGCCGTCGCTTCGCTGGAGGCGCCGCATGACGAGCACCGCAATCCGTTCCGAGGTGGTCGGCGAGTTCGCCGGCTGGCTGGCCGAGTTCCTGCCGACCGACTACTACGAGCAATACCGTCGGTACCGCTGGGATCTCCCGCTGCGCCGCGACTACCAACGCGCGGCCTTCGAGGCCGGCTGGCTGCAACCCACCTGGCCCCGCGAGCACGGCGGCCGGTCGCTGGGCTTGCGCGACGCGATGGAAATCCGTATCGAGGGGGCACTGCGGTCCGCACCGAAGCTGCCCAACATTCAGGGTCCCGGCGTCGCCGCGCCGGGCATCCGCCAATTCGGCACACCCGCGCAGATCGACCGCCTGCTGGTGCCCCTGCTGCGCGGCGACGAATGGTGGGCACTTGGCATGTCCGAGCCGGAAGCGGGGTCGGATTTCGCCGGCCTGCGCACCCGGGCCGAGCGCGACGGAGATGTCTTCCGGGTCAACGGCCACAAGATCTGGACCACTCAGGCCCACGAATCGCGTTGGTGCACCCTGTATGTGCGCACCGATCCTGACGCGCCCAAACACCGCGGCATCTCGTGTCTGATCCTCGACCTGACGGCGCCCGGGGTGCGGATCGAACCCATCCGGATGTCGTCGATCTCCGACGAGACGTTCTGCGAAGTCTTCCTCGACGACGTCGAGGTGCCGGCGGACAACCTGCTGGGGCCGGTCAACGGCGGATGGAACGTCGCGTTGGCCTCGTTGCACCATGAGCGCCAGATGATCTGGATCATGAACTGGGTCGAAATAAAGCGTGGACTCGACTCGGTACGTACTGCGCACGGCGCCGGCGACAGCCAGGATCTGTACGCCGAGCTCGGGTCGCTGCTCGCCGATGCCGAGGGACTGCGGGCCACCGGATACCGCAGTCTGAGCAACGAACTGGCCGGCCGGGCCAGCCCAGAAGCCGACATTATGAAACTTCTGGGATCGGTCACCTTGCAACGAGTTTGGGATCTCGCAGCCGCTGCCGAAGGCCCGCGGTCGGCCAGCGACCCGGAATTGCTGTTCGAACGCCAGGACGCGCTGGCCGCGACCATCTACGGCGGCACATCGGAAGTGCAGCGCAACATCATCGCCGAGCGACTGCTCGGGCTGCCGAAGGGATGACGATGGACTACGACCTCGGTGACGACGCCGTCGAACTGCGACACCGCATACGGGACCTGATCGCCAAACACGTCCCCGCCGACTTCCTCGGCGCCTGCACCGACGATCCGGAGGACCTGGCCACCACCGAGACCTTCTGCAAGCTGCTGGCCGCCGAGGGGCTGCTGGCGCTGGCCTGGCCCAAAGAGCATGGTGGCGGCGGTGGTTCGGTCTGGCAACAGACGGTGCTACGCGAGGAAATGTGGGCCCAGCACGAACCGCGCGGCCCGCAGTACATGGGAGTCAACTGGGTCGGTCCGGCATTGATGCGGTACGGGACCGCCGAACAGAAGGCCAAGCACCTGGCGGCCATCGCCTCGGGCGACGTGATTTGGTGCCAAGGTTTTTCCGAGCCGGAGGCCGGATCGGATCTCGTCTCGCTGCGTACCCGCGCCGTCTCCGATGGCGACGGTTGGCGCATCACCGGCCAGAAGGTGTGGACGTCCTACGCCCAGATGGCATCGTGGTGCGTGCTCGCCACCTGCACCGACCCCGACGCGCCAAAACACAAGCGGCTCACGCTTTTTCTGATCCCCATGGACCGGGCCGGTTTCACGGTGCGGCAGATCCGGTCGATGCTGGGACCGCATCACCTCAACGAGATGTTCCTAGACGATGTGCAGGCCTTTCCCGGCGACGTCCTCGGCGAGCCCGGCGACGGTTGGCGGGTAATGCGCGAAGCACTGGCCTTCGAACGGGTCGGTATCGCGCGCTACGCCCGCTGCGAATCGCTGATGCATCGCATCCAGCACCAGCTCGGCGATGACTGGGACCAACTACCCGAATCACTTCGGGCCCGGTGGGTCCGCGCTCTTGTCGACCTGCGGGTGGCCAGGCTGCTGGCCTACCGCGCGGTGTCGCTGCAGGACGATCCGTCGGCCGGTGCGGCGGCCAGCGCCGCCCGCATCGCCACTACCACCTGCGACCAGCAGGTCGCCGAGCTGCTGTTCGACGTGCTGGGTCCGACCGCGCTGGACAGCGGTACGTCGGCGGCACTGCACGGGGCGGTCGAAGACCATTGGCGCTACGCACAAGCGGCCACCGTGGCATCGGGCACCATCGAGGTGCAGCGCATGCTGGTGGCACGAGACGCATTGGGAGAACGCCGGTGAAAACCACACTGCCACAAGATATTATCGATTTCGCGGCGGTCGCCACCAAGCGGTTTGCCCGGTTGGGCGGCCCGCAAGCCGCACTGCGGGCCGAGACCGACGACAGCGTCCGAGAGGCGGCCCACACCGCCCTGGGCGAGCTCGGTGCGCTCGAGCTCGATGTCCGCTCCGGGCCCGATGACCTGTTGGCCGCCGCGGTGCTCTGCCAAGCCGCCGGCGCGACCGTGCTGCCCTATCCCCTCGTCGAGGAGCTACTGGCGATAGATGGTGCTCGACTGGCCCTGGTCAATCCCGAGGCACCGCGCATCGACCACGGCGACCTGGACGGCGACTGGATCGCCGCCGACCTGGACGGCACCCGCTATCACCCGGACCTGGCGTCGCGAACGAACGCCATCCTGGGGCCCTTCCTGGTGCCGGCCTCCTTAAGCGCACCCGATGGGACGATTCCGGCCGCCGACGTTAATCTTCATCTCGTGCTGGGATCATGGCGGATTCTGGGAGCAATGCAGCAGTCGCTGCACATCGTGACCGAACACGTGCAGGCGCGCATCCAGTTCGGCAAGCCGCTGGCCGATTTCCAGGCTGTCCGGTTCGCCGTCGCGGATGCCGCTGTGGCGGTGCGCGGACTGCACGAGCTGGCGAAGTACACCATTTGCCGGCCGGAATCAGTGCCCGTGCAGGTGCATTCGGCCGATGCACTGGTGCTGCGGTTCAAGGCCGCCGACACCGCACGGCAGGTGCTGCGCACCTCCCACCAATTGCTCGGCGCCCTCGGATTTTGCGACGAGTCCGACGTCAGTGTGCTCGACCGGCACACCCAACCGCTGATCCGGTTGCCGCTGGGCGCCGAGGCGCTCGGGCTCCGGCTAATTTCCGATGTGCGCGACGGCTCCCTGGAGACACTGTTCAGCGAGCGGCCGGTGGAGCAATCGGCGTGAGCACCGAACCCCTGGAGTCGCAGGCGCCCAATCCGCTGGAAGACGGAATCCCGTTCGGCGTACGGCTGGCCGAGCTCGCCAAACAACGACGCGACACCACGGCGGTGACCGTCGTCTCGCTCGACGGCACCGCTGGGTCACTGACCTTCGGTGAGCTCGACACCCGCGCCAACCAGTGGGGACGGGCCCTGGCCGCCGCCGGGGCACAAACGGGTTCCCTTGTCGCACTGGCAATTCCGAATTCGCAGCACCTGGTGTTGGCCACCCTGGGCTGCTGGAAGATCGGCGCCGTCCCCATTCCCATGCACTGGGATCTGCCCGAATGGGAGCGCGAACGGGTGCGCGCGGTGATTGAACCCGCCGTGGTCGTCGACGAGACGAGCCGCTGGGAACTGGACGCGCGCGCGGCCGGTGAATCCGAGGAGGCATTGCCGACCGCCGTGTCCCCCACCGCGAACGGAATCTGCAGCAGCGGTTCGACCGGCGTGCCCAAAGTGATCCTCAACTTGGCACCGTCACTGTGGACGTCGCAGCACGGTGAACCGTTTCTGATGAACTGGACACCGGTGGCGCAGCCGCAGACGATCATGGTGCCCGCGCCGATGTATCACACCAACGGCTTCGCGACGTTTCTCTTCCTGTTGGCCGGCGACCACTTGGTGATACTCGAAAAGTTCGATGCGGCATTGGTTTTGGACGTGATCGAACGCTATCGGATCACCAACTTCACGGCCACGCCCACGATGCTGGCCCGCATCGCGGCGCGGCCCGACGTGCGACAGCGCGACTTGTCTAGCGTCGTCTTCGTCCTGCAGGGTGCCGCGGTGATGCCCCCTTCGCTGCTGCACACCTGGTTCGAGCTGCTGAGCCCCGAACAGATCGTGACCGCATACGGCATGACGGAGAATCTCGGGCTGACCGCGTTGCGCGGCGACGAGTGGCTGGCTCATCCGGGCAGCGTCGGTCGCGGCTTCCGAGACACCGAGATCCGGATTCTGGACGCCGATAAGAAGCCGGTGCCCGCCGGCGAGGACGGCGACATCTATCTGCGGGCGCCGATGAGCGCGGGATACCAGTATCTGGGCGGGGCACCGCCACTGCCGGCGACCGAAGACGGGTTTCGCTCCGCCGGCGACATCGGACACCTCGACGAGGACGGTTTCCTGTACCTCGTTGACCGCCGTGTCGACATGATCGTGAGCGGTGGCGCCAATGTCTTTCCGGCCGAGGTCGAATCCGCACTCGCGGGCCACCCGGACATCGCCGACGTCGTGGTAATCGGGCTCGCCGACGAGCGGTGGGGACGCCGGGTGCATGCCGTCATCCAGCTCGCCGACGGCGAAGGCGCACTCACCGAAGAGCAGGTCATCGAGTACGCCAAGGGCCGGTTGGCCCCGTACAAGGCGCCGAAGACCGTCGAGTTCATCGACAAGATTCCGCGAACCGCCGCGACCAAGGTCAATCGCTCGGCGATGATCGCCGCCCGGGGCGGATGAGACCGGGCC
>Ga0182030_10008864_pt1 | contig 20716 bp, 15 predicted proteins | sample 812S3MmetaG_FD_121299 | JGI IMG/M metagenome (GOLD analysis project Ga0182030, IMG submission 121299) | Permafrost microbial communities from Stordalen Mire, Sweden - 812S3M metaG (Illumina Assembly) | ecosystem: Environmental > Terrestrial > Soil > Wetlands > Permafrost | place: Sweden... | reverse complement strand
GCGCTCCGGCATCGTGAGTCACCCCGCACAGGACCCGGATTTCCTGTTCCACATAGTCCCAATCCCCGCTTCGCGCTCTGCTGATATTGATTACCATGTCGAGCTCGGTGGCGCCGTCGGCCAGCGCCTGCCGCGCTTCGGCAACTTTGATCGCCGTCACGTGCCCGCCATGCGGGAATCCGATCGTCGTGCTGACGTGAACCGTGCTCCCTGCCAGCAGTTCCGTGCACCGCCAGGCGTAATAGGGGAGGATGCAGACGCTCGCCACGTCGTAGGCGCGGGCCAGCAGGCATCCATCTTCCAACTCGGCCACAGTCAGCGAGGGATTCAGCAGCGAGTGGTCGATCATTTTGGCAATGTCAGAATATTGATAGTTTTCGTTCATCGCTTTCCTCCGTTCAATTCCTCGTCGTGTTGCGCCGCCAGGGCGATTCCGCCCAGCACCGCTACCTCGTCTCCCAATGCGGAGAAGCAAATTTCAATTCCGTCCGAGGGAAACATGTGGATGCGGCCGCGGACGGCGGCGCGGATAGGCGCCAGGAGTAAATCGCCTAAGCCCGTCAGCCCGCCAACCAGCACGACTCTCTCGATGCCGGTGATGGCGATGGCGTTGGCGATGCCCGTGCCGATCAGGCGCGCGACGTCTGTTATTGCGGCGCGAACGGCCTCATCGCCTTGCCGGGCCGCCTCGGCCATGAGTCGCGGGTTGACGCGTGCCGGATCGCCGGCGGCCAATTCGGCGAGACGCGGAGCTTTGCCCGCGCGCATCAGGTCCACTCCTCGCGCAGCCAGAGCCGGTCCGCTCGCCAAGGCTTCCAGGCAGCCTCTATTTCCGCAATTGCACGGGGGACCATCCATCTCCATCGTCTGGTGGCCGATTTCTCCCGCGCCGCCGAAACGCCCGAGACACAATTTGCCGTCGAGGACGACGCCTCCGCCAATTCCCGTTCCCAGCGTGAGCACCAGGAGATTCTCCACGCGGGATTGCCCAAAGACCTGTTCTCCCAAGGTGGCCATGCGGGCGTCGTTCAGCAGATAGACTTCGCGCGAGGTTTGCGCGCGCAGCGTGGCACTCACCGGAACACCGCGCCAGTTGCCGGGCAGGTTAGGCAAGAACAGCGAGTTGCCGGTTCGCGGATCGACCAGGCCCGGAAGGCCCAGCCCGATGGATCGCGCGCTTACTCCGGAGTTGGTCTCCACACGGTGCAGCATCTCGGCGATGTCTGCCAATACCCGCTCGGGACCTCTTTCCGCATGGGTATCGCAAGTTGCCTTGGCGTGGATTTTGCCGGTGAGCTCACCCAGAGCCAGGGCGATCTTGGTGCCTCCCAAGTCCACGCCGGCATAGTAGTAACTGGGGATCATTGCAGTGGCTTAGCCACAATAACACAGCTCATGCCGCTCCACCGGAGGCACCCAGTCACGGGTGCTGCCACCCGCACCACGGGACTGCGCAATATATGTCTCGGGCGCGGCTCAGTATCGGCGCGCTGCATTTCCGAGCCGTGACCGAAGGGAGCGGTCTGCTGGCTCATGGCAAATTGCACTACCTCAGGATTCGGGGCCTCGGCTGAGCGGCGCCAGACGTCCCGTTGGGAATGCGGACGCACCACCCCGCAAAGGGCGATATACTGTATTGCACATGACATTCCGTGCCAGGGGGACAAAGCGATACCCGTGCGTATTGCTCTTGGTGTGCCTCTTCCTGGCGGCGCAGTCGGCCGGTTTAGTCTCGGCCAACGAACAGCACCATTCGCAGGACCATTGCTGCCTCTTGTGTCACGTGGGGCCATTGCCGTTCGTCTCCACCAACGTGGCCTCAATGGTCACGCCGGCGTTCTCCGTGGTGTGGCTGGCCGTCGCGCCGGAACTCATCGCCACGCACGACGTCCTGCCTGCCCCCTGTTCTTCCAGGGCACCTCCGGCTTAGCCTCCCAACCATCCACGTGGCGGAACGGTACCGGTATGCGGCGCCATTCCTTGCATTTCTCTTGAGGCAAGTTTAGGAGGAGAGAGGTCTATGCCGACCCAATTGTCGTGCCTGCATCGCGGTCTTTGCGGCGGCCTGCTGGCATTCGCCATTCTGCAGAGTGCCTGCGGGAACCTGAAGAAAGTAGAGGGCCAGTCCCCTGCCCGCCCGGAGACGGTCCAGCCCGCGCTGTTTACCGTACCGCCGGACCAGATGGCGCACCTCAAAGTGGTAGCGGTGGAAAGCCGCAACTGGCAGATCGCCGTCCACACCACCGGCACGGTGGATTGGGACGCCGACCATACCACGCAGGCCATTACCCAGGTCAACGGCCCGATCACGCGCATTCTGGTGGACACCGGCACAAAAGTGAATGCGGGCGATCCGCTGCTCTACGTCTCCAGCCCGGATGTGGTGAACGCCATGTCGACTTACCGCAAAGCGCGCAATCGCGAAGTTTTCAACAAGCGAGTTGTGGATCGCGAAAGAGCCTTGCTGGACCACGGGGCAGTCGCAGTTAAGGACCTGGAAAGCGCCGAGGCGGACTACAACGACGCCCTTACCGACGTGCAGAACAGCCTGCAGCCGCTGCGCATCTTCGGCATCACCGCGCAGGAGATCGACCAGGCCGAGAAGCAGGGCAGCACCATCAGCACCGAACTGGCGGTGCGTGCGCCCATCGCCGGCGTGGTGGTGCAGAAATTGGTTTCTCCCGGCATGCTGATTCAGGCCGGCACTACGATCTGCTTCATGCTCAGCGACGTCACTACCGTCTGGGTGCAAGGGCACATTTTCGACCGCGACCTTCCTCTGGTGCGGGTGGGCGATGCGGTGATCGAGACCAACCCGGCATCGGCGCGCACCTTCCACGGCACCATGAGCTATGTGGGAGCGTTTGTGGACCCCACTACCCGCACCACGCCAGTGCGGATCGTCACGCATAATCCGGAGGGTCTCCTCAAGAAGGACATGTTCGTGGAGGCCGTCATCAATACCAGCACACGCTCCAATATTCTGGCGGTGCCGGTGGCCTCGGTGCTGCGCGACGACAAGAACGAACCGATCGTCTACGTAGAGTCCGAACCCGGTAAGTTCGCGCAACGCTCCATCGAGATCGGCATGCAGCAGGACGGCATGATCGCCGTCACCTCGGGGCTGCAAAAGGGCGAGCGAGTTCTGGCCGACGGCAGTCTCTTCATCCAGTTCGCCACCAGTATTCAATAAGAGCCCTCATGATCGCCAGACTCGTATCGTTCGCACTGAAGCAGCCTTTCGTGATTGTGGTGGCGGCCCTGGCACTAATGGTGTGGGGCGCCTGGTCGTTCCAGAAACTGCCAATCGACGCCTATCCTGACCTTTCCCCGCCGCACGTGGAACTGATCACGCAGTGGCCTGGCCACGCTTCCGAGGAAGTGGAGCGCCTGGTTACCATCCCGCTGGAAATCGAGCTGAACGGAATTCCCCGGCTGGAATCGCTGCGGTCCATCTCGCTCTATGGCCTGTCGTTTCTAGCCATGAATTTCGAGTATGGGGCTGACCCGTACTTCGTGAGAGAACAGACCTTCGAGCGCATGGCCAACGCCCAGATGCCTCCCGGATTGACGCCCAGCCTCTCGCCGTTGTATAGCCCCAGCGGTTTGATCTATCGCTACGTTCTGCAGAGCACCGACCGTTCCCCGCAGGATCTAAAGGTGCTTGAGGATTGGGTGCTGGAACGCCATTACCGCTCCATCCAAGGCGTGGCCGACGATTCCGGCTTCGGCGGCACCACCATGCAATACCAGGTGCTGCTCGATCCCACCAAGCTGTTCGCGTATGGCGTCTCCGTACCGCAGATTTTTACGCAGCTCGGTAACAATAACGCCAACGCGGGCGGCGGCTTCTATACGCAAGGCGGACAATTCATTTACATCCGTGGTCTGGGATTGGTCCGGAACATGGAGGACATCGACAACATCATCATCCAGGAGAAGAACGGTATCCCGGTGAAGGTGAGAGATATTGCGCAGGTGCAACTCGGCTATGCGCCGAGGCTCGGGCAGTTCGGCTATATGAAGCAGGATGAGGCTGTGGAAGGCGTCATCCTGATGCGCGTGGGCGAACAGGCACAGGTGATTCTGCACCGCGTGCAGGCCATGACCAAGGAGTTGAACGAGCACGTACTGCCGCCGGACGTGAAGATCGTACCTTACTACGACCGCTCGGGGCTGATCGATGAGACCACCAAGACCGTCGAGGCCAACCTGTTGCGCGGCATGCTGCTGGTGCTCCTCATCCTGGGGCTGTTCCTGTTCAGCGTGCGGACCGCCTTGATTGTGGCGGTAACTATTCCCTTCGCGCTGCTATTCGCTTTCATCTGCCTGGACTGGCGGCATATTCCGGCGAACCTGCTCTCCATTGGCGCCATCGATTTCGGAATCATCGTGGACGGCTCGGTGGTCATGGTGGAGAACATTTTTCGCGAGCTGGCTGCGCGGTCGCACCAGGAGTACGATCTGCTGGCCGTGATCCGCCTGGCGGCAAAAGACGTGGAGCGTCCTATTTTTTATGCCGTGGCGGTGATTATCGCGGGCTACCTGCCAATCTACGTGCTGTCCGGGCCGTCGGGCCAGCTTTTCCAGCCCATGGCCGACACCATGTCGTTCGCCCTCCTGGGCGCGCTGTTGTGCACGCTCACTTTGCTGCCGGTGCTGTGCGCGTATTTTCTGCGCAAGCACGTTCATGAACCCGAAGTGCGGTTCTACGTGCGGCTCCGCTCGGGATACGGGCGGGTGCTGGGCTGGTGCCTGCGCAATCGCCTGGTAACGGTTGGTCTGGTGCTCTCGGTGTTTGCCTGTTCGCTGCTGCTGATTCCTTTCATCGGCGGCGAATTCATGCCGCACCTGGACGAGGGCGCCCTGTGGGTGCGCGCCACTACGCCGTATACCATCTCCTTCGAGGAAGCGTCCAGGCTCTCGCCGCAAATCCGCGACATCCTGAGGAGTTTCCCCCAGGTCACGACGGTGGCCAATGAATTGGGCCGGCCGGACGATGGCACCGACCCGACGGGTTTCTTCAACAATGAATTCTTCGTGGATCTGAAGCCGTATAACGACCCCGCCTGGCACGGTGAAATCGCCCGCAAGCCGCAACTGGTGGAGGCGATCCAGAAAAAGCTGGCCGCATTTCCCGGAGTCATTTTCAACTTTACGCAGCCCGCCGAAGATGCCGTGGATGAAGCCGAAACCGGTCTCAAGAGCGCCCTGGCCGTGAAGATCTTCGGCTCCGATCTGAACCTGTTGGCCCAGAAGGCCACGCAGGTGAAGGATATTCTCACCAAGACGCCCGGAATCACCGAAATCACAGTGGTGAAAGAGACCGGCCAGCCCAGCCTGACCATCGTTCCCGACCGCGCCAAGCTGGCACGCTACGGGCTCAATGTGAGCGACATCAACACCCTCATCGGAACCGCCATGGGCGGGCAGGCCGCCACCCAGGTAATCCAAGGCGAGCGGCAGTTCGACCTGGTGGTGCGCATGCAGGAACCCTACCGCAGCGATGAGAACGCCATCCGCAACCTCTTGATCGCCACGCCCGACGGTCAGTATCTGCCGTTGAGCCAGTTCTGCGACATCAAAGTGGATAGCGGCGCATCGTTCATTTACCGCGAATCCAATTCGCGATATATCGGCGTGCAGTTCAGCGTGGAGGGCCGCGACCTGGCCGGCGCAGTGGGCGACGCCCGCAAGCGCGTGGACGACGCCGTCAAATTGCCCATCGGATATAAGTTCGACTGGGGCGGCGAGTACAAAGAGTACCTGGCGTCGCAACAGCAGATGAAAGTGATTCTGCCGCTGACGGTGGTGTTGATTCTGATGATTCTGTTTGCGCTTTATGGAAACCTGAAATTCCCGGTGATTATTTTCTTCAGCGTGCTGGTAACCGAACCGGTGGGCGGCCTGCTGGCGCTGCGGCTGACGCATACCAACTTCAGCGTTTCCTCGATGCTGGGATTCGTGGCGCTGATGGGCGTCGCGGTGCAGACCAGCGTGATTCTGTACTCGTTCATCAACAAGCTGCGGCTGGAGGGGAGAGATATCTTGAGCGCCACCCTGGAAGCTTCCGTCCTACGTCTGCGGCCCATCATGATGACAGCCCTGGTGGCCTGTTTCGGTCTGCTGCCGGCGGCCATGTCGACGGGAATCGGCAGCGATTCGCAAAAGCCGTTCGCCATCGTGATTGTGGGCGGGCTGGCCTCGCGGCTGCTGCTCTCCATCTTCCTGGCGCCGGTTTTATATGCCCTGGTGGCGCGCGATGGCGACACGTTGCAGGTATGAGATTCGATGGCGGTGGGGTATGCCTCGGGACCGCTCCCTCACGGTCGCGGCTCGGTAAGAGAGCGTTTCCGAGCTGCGCGCGTGAGCAAGCGGTTAGCTCCAAGGGGAAAGGAATTGCGATGCGGCAATCTATTGGGTGGATCATCCTGACTCTCGGACTGATCGGGGGCGCGCGGGCGCAGACTCCGGCGGCCCTGACATGGCAGCAGGTGCGCGCCAAATTCGAGGTCGCCAACCCGAGCCTGCGCGCGGGGCAGATCAACATCGACGAATCCAGGGCCGCCGAGATTACGGCATACCTGCGTCCAAACCCGGGCTTCTCATTCAATGCCGATCAGTTTCAGCCCTTCACCGTTCAACCGTACCGGCCGCTCACCTACGCCGAGCCTCTGATCGGCTTGAACTACCTGCATGAGCGCGAACACAAGCGCGAATTGCGCCGGGATAGCGCCGTGGAAGCCACCGCGATCACGGTATCGCAGCAAACCGATCTGATCCGCACGCTGGTCTTCAGCTTGCGCACGGCCTTCGTTGCCACGCTGCAGCAAAAGGCCGTTCTCGCGCTGGCCAAGGACAACCTCGAATACTTCGACCGCGAACTGAAAATCGGTCGCGACCGGCTTGCCGCCGGCGATATTGCCAAGGTGGACATGAAGCGGCTGGAACTGCTGCGCGTGCAGTACGAATCCGATTACCAGACGGCGCTGGTGAATCTGCGCACCGCCAAAATCCAATTGCTGCAACTGCTCAACGACCGTCGACCGGTGGACCAGTTCGACGTCACCGGACCGTTCGAGTTCTCCGATCGGATTCTGCCGCTGGATGAATTCCACCGCATGGCATTGGATGCCCGGCCGGATCTGAAGGCAGCGGTGGAGGCTGTGATCAAGGCTAAGACCGATCATCGACTGGCGGTGTCCAACGGTTCCGCCGACCCCACGTTCACGTTCGATGCCGGGCACAATCCGCCGCTCAACGGCTACATCGGCTTCGGCATCCAGATTCCTATCCGCATCTTCGACCGCAATCAGGGGGAAAAGCTGCGGACACAACTCGACATCGGGCACGCCGAGCGGATTAAGGATATGACTGAGGCGCAGGTATTCAGCGATGTGGATTCCGCCTATGTCACGACCGTGAGCAGCGTGGAATTGCTCAAACCCTATCGGGACACGTACCTGCAGCTAGCCAAAGACGTGCGCGATACCATGGAGTACTCCTACCAGCACGGACAGGCCGCCTTGGTGGATTACCTGGACGCGCAGAGAGACTACCGTGCGACCTACGTGGCATATTTGAATCTGGTGGGGGCCTACCTCACAGCCGCCGGGCAATTGAATCTGGCCGTGGGGAGCGAGGTCATCCAGTAACGGGTGGCCACCCATCGGAGCATGTGATCTAATAGAAAACCATGCCGGTCTATCTGCTCGCCTTTCTGATTGGGGTGGTAGCGGGACTTCGCTCGATGACTCCGCCGGCGGCGGTCAGTTGGGCTGCCCGGCTTGGCTGGTTACACCTGGAAGGTACACCGCTCGCCTTCCTGGGGTTCGCGTTTACGCCATACCTCCTGAGCCTGCTTGCAATTGGGGAGTTGATCGCCGATAAGCTGCCCAAGACGCCCAGCCGAAAAGCGCCCGGACCGTTCGCCTTCCGGATTGTAGTGGGCGCATTGTGTGGGGCTGCGGTCGGTGCGCCCGGGCAGGCCTTGATTGCTGGCTTGGCAGCCGGGGCGATTGGCGGGGTGGCGGGAACGCTGGGCGGCTACGAGTTTCGGAGCCGGCTGGTAAGGCGACGGGCGGGCGGGATTTTCCAATCGCCCTGCTGGAGGACGCAATCGCCATCGGCGGCGCGTTTTGGATCGTATCTCGATGACCAAGCAATTTGACGCCATCATCATCGGAACAGGACAGGCCGGGCCACCCCTCGCCAAGCGCCTGGCCGCGGCGGGTATGAAAGTGGCCATCGTCGAGCGCAAATTGTTCGGCGGCACCTGCGTCAACACCGGCTGCATACCCACCAAGACCATGGTGGCGAGCGCCTATGCCGCCCACATGGCGCGCCGGGCGGCGAATTTCGGCGTGACGATCGATGGCGGCGTGAGCGTCGACATGAAGCGCGTAAAGGAGCGGAAGGACGCGATATCGGAAAAATCGCGGGTCGGGGTGGAGACCTGGCTGAAGCAGATGGAAAACTGCACGGTTTACGAGGGCCACGCCCGCTTCGAATCTCCAACGGAAGTCAGCGTGGGCCAGGACAGATTGACAGCCGATCGGATCTTCATCAACGTGGGCGGACGCGCGGCCGTGCCTCCAATGCCCGGCCTCGATCGGGTGCCCTACCTCACTAACAGCACGATGATGGGCGTTGATTTTCTTCCCCGGCATTTAATCGTCGTAGGCGGCAGCTATATCGGGCTGGAGTTCGGGCAAATGTTCCGGCGATTCGGAAGCCAGGTTACCATCGTGGAGATGGGCCCGCGCCTGATTCAGCGGGAAGACGAAGATATATCGGCGGCCATTCTGGAAATCCTCGAACGCGAAGACATCAACGTCCGCCTGAATGCGAAGTGCATCGGCTTTTCCAGGCGGGGGGATGAGACCGTTGTGCATGTCGATTGCACGCCAGGCGCCGCCGAAGTTAACGGAACGCACGTGCTTCTTGCCGTAGGCCGCCGTCCGAATACCGACGACCTGGGGCTTGAAAAGGCCGGCGTTGCTTTGGACGAACGTGGGTACATCGTCGTCGACGATCAATTACGTTCTAGCGTTCCTGGCATCTGGGCCCTGGGCGATTGCAACGGCAGAGGCGCCTTTACTCACACTTCTTACAACGACTTCGAAATTGTGGCAGCCAATCTTCTGGACAACGACCCGCGCCGGCTCAGCGACCGCATCCCGGCCTACGCTCTGTATATCGACCCGCCGCTGGGACGTGCGGGCCTCACGGAAATCGAAGTCCGCAAAACCGGGCGGAAGGCGCTCATCGGAAAACGGCCCATGACCAAAGTCGGGCGCGCCGTGGAGAAGGGCGAGTCGCAGGGCTTCATGAAGATCGTGGTGGATGCGGAAACGCACGCTACCCTGGGTGCCGCTATCTTAGGCGTCGGGGGTGACGAAGCGATTCACTCGATCCTGGACGTCATGTACGCCAAGGCGCCGTATACCGTAATCCAGCGAGCCGTTCACATTCACCCTACGGTGTCGGAACTCATTCCGACGATGCTGGGCGAGCTCCAGCCTCTTGAGCCATGACGGCCGAGCGGACCGAGAGCGAATTCATCCTGCCGCACGCGGAGTTCGAACCCGCCTATATGGCCCTGTACCGCTCGGGCGAACTACATCGCCGGGCGGCCGATGCTCTCAATCGTCTGACCCATTGCCTGGTTTGCCCGCGCGATTGCGGCGTGGACCGGATGGCCGACAAGACCGCGGCATGTCATACCGGCCGGTACGCCCAGGTGAGCACCTACTTCCAGCATTTCGGCGAAGAGGATTGCCTGCGGGGATGGAACGGCAGCGGCACAATATTTTTTTCGATGTGCAATCTGCGCTGCGTCTTCTGCCAGAACTTTGACATCAGCCAGGTGGCACGGGGCCCGGAGGTGCGCCCCGAAGGACTCGCAGCCATGATGCTCGAATTGCAGGAGAGAGGTTGCCATAATATCAACGTCGTTACACCGGAGCATGTAGTTCCGCAAATTCTGGAAGCTCTCCCGATCGCAGTAGAACGTGGACTGCGCCTGCCGCTGGTCTATAACACGTCCTCGTACGACTCGCTGGACAGCCTGCAATTGTTGGACGGGATTGTCGACCTGTATATGCCGGACTTTAAGTTCTGGGACCCGGAACTCTCCCTGCGCTATGTGAAGGCGAAGGATTATCCCGACGCGGCCCGGCGGAACATCCGGGAAATGCACCGCCAGGTAGGCGTGCTCAAGGTCGACGAGTCCGGCCTGGCGAAGCGCGGTGTGCTGGTGCGTCATCTAGCGATGCCGGGGAATATCGCCGGAACCGAATCGATTATGCGATTTCTGGCGGAAGAGATTTCGCCGGACACCTACGTCAACGTGATGGACCAGTATTATCCGGCAGGGCGGGTCGCCGAACCACAGTTCGTGGAGATCGATCGCCGGATCACGGCCGCGGAATACCGGCAGGCGCTGGAGGCAGCGCGATCCGTGGGATTGTGGCGCGTGCATCGATAAACAGGGAAGATAATTGCATGGAGAAGCCGGAACCGGCGCGCTGGCTCCCGTTTACTGAGACCAGCTACCAGACCGTGCCGTTGGTGGAGTACAGTCCGGCATTGCGCGGCCGCGCTGCCGGTCTGTTCCAGCTGGTGACCGAACGCGTGGGTGCGGCCAGGGCGAAGGAACACAAGGGAAGTTTTAGCGTGCTGGCTGCGTCGAGTGAGGCCACGGCGGCTAAGATCATGATCTACGAAAGCTCCAAAGGCAAGATCAATGGCCGTGACCTGCGGCTTGCCGACGGCGTTTATGTGCTGATCCGGGTCCACGGATCGGCCCGCTGCACCATCGGTGTGGCGCCGATGCACCATGAGCGGTTTGCCTATTTTCGGCTGCTCGATGGCCAGGGTCTGGCGGAGATCGCCGACTTCATCGCGGCTTGCGCCGGCGCGCAATGACGCGACATAAGCTTAGATTGACGTCAAGGGCGATGCTGTGTGGATGACGCAACCGTTGTAGTAGGTTGGGTCTGCAAACTTCTCGGCGAATATCCGATTCCACCGGGCGTCATCCTGACACTGGCGACAATGACCGCAGCTGCAGCGCATCCGCGCTCTGCCCGATGGCCTGGCGGCATTCCGCGCGCCCCGGCTCTGCCGGACCACTGTGGGATCTGCAAAGGCTGCCTGCAATGCACGAATCGACTCAGGGCTCGATAATTCCATGGCGTTCCTCCTCTAGCACACCGCGCAAGGGTGAATCCATCGTGATCGTATAGCGGGGAATGAATTTAGCCAATACGGACTTAGGGTAGGTCGTAGTACCATATCCTTTGCAATGAACCGCTCGTACTACCCCCCGACCGTATCTCCAAAGCAATAGCGCGATTCTTCGCAGGCGTTTAGCAGTATTTACAGATGTTCCGAGGTAAATCTTACCTGCATGGCGTAATAGTGCCTCTCTCCGGCGCTGCGAGCAACGCCCTTAGCATTTGGCCCCAAAACAGCTGTAAGGGAAACTCCCGTAGCAGTCAAACAGATTGGATCAATTTATGGACGTTAACGCTATTCTCTTTGAACTTCATTCAGAATTGAGGCGGGTCGATCGGGCGATTCTTGCCCTGCACGAGCTGGCGCCCTTTGGAATTGGACATGGGGCCAGCCCATTGAACTTAGCAGCCGGCTCCAGCCGCAATGCTCAGCAGAAGGAGTCACAACACCGACTCGTGGACTTCGCCAGCGAGCCGCTCCCTCATCCATCCTAGGTCTTGGACCGCGTGAAGGATTTCTTTTGTAACCGAACTTCGGGCGGGAAGTTTTTCGATCGAACCTCCCGGCTATTTTACGAGGCGCTAGCAGCGTTCGTCGGGAAAATCGCTGCATGTTCAGTCTCTGACTTCCTGAGGTCTTGGAATTGGGATGAGCCTCTCCTCGCGTCGTGGCAAAATTTTGGGCCAGACATGAACACAGATTAGAGAGCGCCCCGTTTTATCTGTGTTCATCCGTCGCCGAATTCGTTTTTGCGAAGTCAGGCTCAGTCCGATTCCTCGTCGCGACCGAAATTGTGGGTAGACCGCAGGAGTCCAGAGCCTATAGTCTAGTGCCTCGGCGACTAGATAGACAGAGATTGGTGGCCGGAACATCTGGACGGCGGGCCGGGCAACCCAGCCTGCACTATAATTGGAGAACCTCTGAGGAGGGGCCCTCGGAGGAACAAGCAAGCGGTTTCCGGGAATTCGGCAAGTTCCTCTACTTAGTGCTTCGCGTCAATTCCGAGTTGGCCGCCGAAGAGCGTCGCATTACCGGTCTCGGGCGAAGGGGTGATGCTAAAGCGCTTCAGTGCAGCGGCATCCTGCAACAGGACTAACAAAGCGCCGCTGGGATCCATCTCCCAAGTTCCCTTTGCAAAGCCGGAACTTGTGGCAGTTCCCTCCAGAACGGGTTTCCCGTCCGCAAAAATCCGGAACCCGCTGCCGACGGTCCGCTTGGCCCAAAAAAGATGATTGCCATCCGGCGTAAATGTCAGGCTGGTTGGCTGCCCTTGTCCTGTGGGCACATACTTGCCATCCAGGCACACGCCGGATTGGGGGAGACCGGCCGGGCGGCAAATGTAGGCAATGTGCTTGCTGTCGGCGCTGAACATGAAGGGTACGTAGTTGTCTGCGATCACCCCATATCCGGACTGGGCAACCCCATCGAGAACCAGCGTGACCCCTCCGCGATCGGTGAGCGCGAAGGCGAAATGGGAACCGTCAGGGCTGAATTTCAGGTAATTGGCGTGGGACGTGGTGGGGGAGATGCCGGGGAAGCTGAGGACCTTCCCATCGATGGTCACCATACCCTGGCCGGCTGTCGCCACGTGACTTCCGACCGGACCAATCACCGTCTCGTCCGCATTCAAAGGCAGGTCAATTTCCTGATCGCCGATCACCAGAAACTGTCCCGAACCGTTAGCCGCCACGTAAACAACCTTGGAGGAGTCAGCCGTGAACGCTACAACCCTGGGCGTAACTCCCGGCGCTTGCATGGAGCTGAGGCTCTGGTAATCGAGCCCCCTTTTTCCGTCGGCAAAGACGTATTCTCTCTGGTTTGCCATCTTGTACCGGGCGGCGTAATGCTTTCCGTCAGGGCTAAAGACTACATCGTTAATGCCGCCCCCGGTGATTTCGCTTCCTGGGACCATCTTGCCGCCGATCGCCAGAAACTGAGTTGCCGCGGGAAGACCGGCGGCTTTGCGGACTATGGCGACGCCCAGGCTGCCCACAGGCGAAATAAAGAGCCTGACGCCTTCCGCGCGCAGGACCGGTTTGCCGTCTTGTAACACGTCCACCGCCGGGATTCGGTTAGGAGCGGCCACTTTTGTATAAAGGTGCTGGCTATCCGCACTCCACTGAGGTTCGGTCCCAAAATAGGCGGCTGGATTTCCGTCCACTATCAGCTTCTGGTTGTGAATATTGGTGGGGTCGGTCCAAGGGTAGGTGTAATGGTTGTCATCGGGGCTAAAGGTGAAGTCTCGCAGGTCGCTGGAAGCCCCTATGGGGCTGACCTTCCCGTCATACACGACGCGATAGGCGGTGCGGTTGGCATCGGCGCGAACACCGGATGTGTAGAAGGCGTGTTTACTGCCCGGAGTGAAACCGATCGCGCAACTGCCCGCGCTCAGGATGCCCTGTGGGTCGGTTTCCGAGCTGCGTCCCATTTCCTTGCCATCGATCGTCACGACGAATTCGTTGCCGGACTGACCGCAGTAGCCGTACCGTTTTCCATCGGGGCTGAAGGCAACGCCGACCACTCCCGTACTTTGCGGAAAGATCTGGTCAAACTTTGGCCCGGGAACGCCATCGTAGATCATGACCGCCCGGCTACCGCTCTTGGACAACGTCGCCACGTGAACTCCGTGAGGGCTGACCGCGAACTGGGCTCCCTGCTGCACTGGCGCCATCACTACCGCCTCGATTTTCGTGCCCGCCGGCGGCGTAAAGGGGCCAGTGTCGTTGGATGGGGCGGCGGCCTGTGGCTGCGCCCGACCGTTTTTCTGCTGGATTTGCGCGGCAAGGGGCATCGTCAAATTTGCCAACATCACCGCTATTGCGATCATCATGCTGTTTCGTCGCGACGCGTCGCTCACTTTGTATTCCTCCCTTGTTGAGTGATCCACACTGGGACATTTGCGGTTTGGATTCGACGGTTGGCACCGTCCGGAAGACGCTCGCCGCATGGAATATGAGATGGCCCTGCCGATCCAGCGAAAGCGCCCCCGGCCTCGCAATTGGTGCTGGAGGCAGAAGCGATGGAGTAGTTTCGTGCCCGCGGGAGGCGTGAAGGGGCCCGTGTTGTTTACCGGCTGTTGTCCGCCCCTGCCCGACCGCTGCGCACCGAGGTGTCGCGGGCCTGCCCCCAAGCATCGCAATTAAGAGTACGCTTGCTTTTTGGAGCGTTGGCCGGCACATTTGGGACTCCTCCTTGTTGCTTCGGCCGGAATCTTGATTCTTCCGGCCCGTCAGCCCAAGCCATGCCGTGGCGGCCTGCCTCAAAACTCAAACCGGGGCGGGCTCCTCTCAAGCTCTTCACGTCACATTTGCGCAAAAACGGACGTAGAACCGTCATGGCGGCGGAAAATTCTCAATTGTCCCGGGGAAACTTACCGTCGTGGTTCCTCTGCTCGTTGGCAAGGTATTCTGGAATTCGAGGTCCGCCGCGGGGATTTCTTTGCATTAGGGCGTAATTCGCAAACTCGCGAGCAGCGCATCCGAATCGATCGCCGGATAGGAGCAATGGCCTCCGCGACAGCTTGTTTCAGCATCTCGATCGCGGCGCCGGTCTGGCCGTAGCAATCATCGGCACTTCAGGGTCACCGGCGGCGATAACAGCTGTGTGGGTCGCTTCCTAGCCGCCCTGGAGGAATGGCAATGCGGTTGGATAAGCGCTCGAGTTGGTACGGTGCTACTCCCGCAGGCGCCGCTTCCTAGCCAGGGCAGGATAGCTTCCAGATGCGCCGTGATACAGGACTGACCTGGGCAAGAATTACTTTACAACCAGTTCCGACCAGCTCTGGCTGACCGGGTAAACCTGGCCGTTGGGGTCGTAACCATGATCGTTGGTCTGGATGAGCGTGCTTCCATCCGAAGATATCCACTGGTGGCTGTATTGGTTACTGGCCTCGATGATCTGGCCGGTGTTGGGGTTCCGGAACTCCTGCCGGTCAAGCGAGTTCAGCGCCGTGGCATGAGCCGACGCGTCGATCGCCGCCTGCCGCTGGCGGTCGGCTGACATGGCACTGTTGAAGCTATCCGCCTGTCTTGCCTGGAAGGCCCGTCCCGCCGCCATCCGTTGGTCCCCTTGCTCCTTGAAATGCTGCAGATTCGCGGCAGCCTGGCGATTGTTGGCGTCCAACTGCCGTTCAAACTGGTCATACTGGCGCTTATTGTCGGCCATGCCTTTTTGAAAAGCGGCCATCTGATCGGCCGCTAAGCGGCTCTGCCATTCGGCAGTGGGTTTGAGGGTCATGCCGAATTTCAGCTGCGGCAGCACTGCGTCCAGATGGCCCTGAGGAGCCCGCGCCATGAAGGTGCCGCGCGAGAAACAGGTGCGTTTCCGATATGCCGCCTGTTTCAGCATCGGGATCGCGGGCATGGTCTGTTCGTTGCAGTGGATGACCGCGGAAATCAGCTCGTCCACCGGATGCCCATCGCGCTCATACTGGAGGCGCACGTTAGCGCCATCGAGGGTCAACTTGGGGTTCACCTGCTGGAAGTTGTTCATGGAAGCGTTCCGCTGAAGTTCTTCCTCCAGCTGTTTCTTTAGCGCGGCCTGACCCTCAGGCTCCAGCGGCAGGACAGCTACGATCTTGGCATTGGGGTGGATATTCGGCACCGCGATATTCACCAGGAAACTGGCCGCCGTATCGATGTCGATGGTGGGGCACGGCAGGAACTTCTTCGCCGCTTCACTGTCAACCCAATCCCATTTCACAGTGGGGAGCACCACCACCGAGGTGAGGCCGTCGGGGCTCTGCGCCGTATACTTGAGCGCCGCACCAACGGCGTGACATCCCGTAGGGCGCGCGATGGTGCCGGCAAACTTCCAATCGGCGGGAATTTCCAGGGTGGCGGCGGTGATCTGATATTGGGGATCGGTGACCTCCACCAGCTTCGTGCCGGATGCGATTTTGGTAAATTTGACTGGCGCGGCCGCGGGAGAATCGGGCTGGACGGCCTGTACTTTCGATTCGTATTCCTTTGCGCTGATCACCCCACTATCGCGAAGATCCTTGAGAGCCGCGAGCTTATCCCGCGAGAGCGCCGGAGATGCAGGCAAACTGGCCCGGAGCGCTTGCACTTTCGATTCGTATTCCTGGGCGGTAATCACTCCGGTATCGCGCAGTTGCTTGAGGGCGGCCATCTGAACTGGCTGCCCGGAGGAGCTTTGAGAACTCCGCAGGCTGACGATGACGCCAGCCCCCAGAACGGCAAGCGCGAGGCCAGCGATCGCGATTTTCTTCATATGGTTTTCCTTGGTCTGCATCTCCGGCTCACAGAGATCGCGTAAAGCAAGGGAAAACCCCCTCACGATGCTGCGTCCACTCCGGACTCGCCCAGGACAAGCTGAAGCATGTCCTACCAAAGCCTGCCTAGGCGGGCGAAGCAACTGGACACCAAATTACCGGTGCGTCGCCAGTAGTGCCTGCGCCTGCTCCAGTTTACTTCGAAGTTCCACGATCAGCCAACCGGTAGTAGCGGTGCGCCGTTGCGCCGCCGATAGCGCCTTTTCCAAAACTTCGACAGCGGCGCCGGTATCTTTGGCGGCCAGCAGGGCGTTGGCAAGCTCGCGTTGAATTTCGACATAGAGCTTTACCGTCTCGATCGGGTCGCCGGCTGGAACCTGCCCCTGCGGACGCAGGCGGAACTCCGCGGTGCGCAGGTGGCCGATGGCGTCCCGGAACTTGCCCGCGGTGTTCTCGGCTGCTCCCAGGTGGAAATAGGCATCCGCCAGATCCCGTTGCGCCTCGGCGCTGTCCGGTTCGGCTTTCGACACCGGCTCAATATAGGCCAGCGACTGGGAAGCGGCCTCCACGGCTGGCGGTCCCTGGCCGGCCATATGCATCGCCCAGCTCAACTCGCCCAGCGCATCGCCGCAATCCCTCTGAGTTTGCGGCTTGGGCTCCTTGGCGAAGTTCTGGCACGCGCCACGAGACGAACGGCGGTGAGCGGCCACGCACTCCTCCAGATATGCCGGGTCGCCGGTCAGCCGGCCCAGTCCCTCCAGAGCGAATCCCAACCACTGGCTGCAGGCGGCAACCCGGTCGGGCATGTCGGGACGGGCGGCCTGCACCTGCTCGGCAATGGCGATGGTGCGGCGGAACTGGGCAACCGCCTGCCGGTATTGCGCCGCGCTATTGGCGTTGTCGGCGATGTTCAGCATGGTATCGCCGAGTGCCAGGTTGGTGGCGATGTCCAACTCCGCTGCCGGTTTGCCATCGATGACAAGATCGCTTGGGGCGTCCTGCCGCAATCGCCGCGCCGGCTCAAGCGCGGAATGGAGCAGCGCGAGAGCCTCGGAAGAATTTCCCGAGCGGTTGTCGATTTGCGCAATCGAGGTGCGCGCGCGCACCAGAATCCCGAGCAGTTCCCAATCCCGTGGGCCCGCCCCGGCGGCCATCGCCTCCGCCTTGCGAAAACTCTCCAGCGCCCCGGCGGTGTCGCCCTGACTGACGCTGAACGGCTGGCCCTGTATGCCGGCGAGCTGCAGATACGAACCTGCCAGGGCTCTCCGCAATTCCTGATCTTTGGGAGCTTCGGGCAACAGTTGGTCCAGATTCCGGCGGGCGCGATCTACAATCAAAAGGCGCGCCTTCATGGACCCCGGCAGCTTGTCGACCTCGCTCAGGATGTCGGTGAGGTACGACTGGCTCAAATTCCGAACTTGAACCATGCGCCGCTGCTCGCGTCCGAACTGCTGCAATGCCGTGAAGGCGGAAAATGCCAGCCCCGTGCCGAGCACTACCCCCAGGGCCAGCCGCCAGCGATGGCGTTGGGCGAACCGCGCGCTGCGATAGAGAAAGGTCTGCTCGTGCGCCAGCACCGGCTGGGCAGCCAAATAGCGCCGCAAGTCCTCTGATAACTGCTCGACGGACGCGTAGCGGCGCCGCGGGTCGGTTTCCAGCGCCTTCGAAACCACGCTGCGGAAATCTCCGTCCAGCAAGCGAGCCAGCTTGGGTTTCGAAGTGGACCGTAAGCGCGCCGATTCCGCGGTGACGGCCGCGCGCGGCGGAGACGGATCGACATCCCGCACGGCGCGCTCCAGACCGGCGATGGGCGAATCGGGATCTCCGAAGGGCCACTTGCCAACCACCAGTTCGTACAGCATCACGCCCAGCGAATATACGTCCATGGATGTGGAGACGGGCTCGCCGCGCAGCTGCTCCGGGCTGGCGTAACGCGGCGTCATGGCGCCGAAGCGTGTGGTGGTGGAATCGGAAGCCGACAGAAGCAGCTTGGCGGTGCCAAAATCGAGAAGCTTCGGCACGCCGTCCGCAGTCACCAGAAGATTGCCCGGTTTGAGATCGCGATGGACCACCAGTTTACGGTGAGCATACTCCACCGCGGAACAGGCCTGCAGGAAAAGCCGGATGCGGTCCGCGACCGGCAAAAGCCGCTCGTCGCAGTACCGGTCGATCGGCTGCCCCTCGACGTATTCCATCACCAGGTAGGGATCGCCGGTGGCGCTCACGCCGCCGTCCAAAAGGCGGGTGATGTTGGGGTGATTGAGGTCGGCCAGGATCTGGCGCTCCGCGCGGAAGCGCTCGGCGAAGAACTTCGTCCGCAGGTGAGGGCTGACGGCTTTGAGCGCCACGTGCTGCTCATAGGCTCCGTCGGAGCGATGGGCCAGATAGACGGTTCCCATGCCGCCCTGTCCGATTTCGGAATCGAGGATATACCCACCCATGGCTTCGCCCAGGCGGCCCTTCGGCTCCGGCCGAGCGGCCGGTGGCCGGAAGCGTTTTTCGTCGTCGAAGGCGAAGAGCAGGTCCTGTAATTCGGTCAAAAGAAGGCCGTCGCCAGCGCACGCATTGCGAACAAACTCCGCTCGTTCGGTTTCGGGAGTCTCGATGGCGGCGTGGAACAGGAGCTCGATTCGCTGCCAGCGGTCAGGCGTGAGTGAGGTTGCGCCGGGGTCCGGATTCATGAACGGGATTGTCTGCTTAGATCGCGGAAAGCAGAGCCGAATCGCCTCATGGGGTTGCCGGCGGCGCCGCGGACTTTTCTTTCCGTAATTTCGAGTAGAGCCAGGTCCGGGCCATGGTGAGGTCGCGCTCCGCGGTGGCGCGGGAAACGTTGACAAGGGCTGCCGATTCCTCCAGAGTGCAACCCAGGAAATAGCGCAATTCCACCAGGCGGGCCTTGCGCGAGTCCAGGGAATCCAATTCGTCGAGTGCGCGATTGAGGTCCATCACGTCCGCGCTGTTCAAATTGACCCACGGAATTTCCTCGCAGAGCGGGACGTGCGGCAGGCCCGATCCACGCTTGCCGGTATGGGCGGCACGGGCGTGGTCCACCAGGATGTGGCGCATCACCTGGGCGGCAAATGCGTAGAAATGGCCGCGGTCGGCCCAGTCCGGTTTGCGCTGTTGCAGCAGCCGCAGATAGAGTTCATGGACAAGGGCCGTCGGCTGGAGCGTGTGGCCTAAGGATTCGCGGCGAAGATAAGCGGTGGCCACTTCGTGCAGATGAGGATAAACATGAGGCATGAGCTGGTCGCGTGCCTCAGGGTCTCCTGCAGTCCACTTGCGGAGCAAAACGGTGATGTCGCCAGCGTCACTCTCCATGGCCCCGAGAGTTCCCCCATGCGGCGCGTGGCCGCGCCCAAGCTCAGCATAGCAAAACTGCGGTCTCTTGCCGGTTCGCGGCCCAGCTTCGCGAAGCAGAATCCGGAGGACCTTGCAGGATTCGCTAATGGGACCGCTCCCTTGAAAAACCAACTGCGGAGCGGGCCTGCCGACCCGCAGCCGAATCCATGGCCCGGCGCGGACGTGAGCGACCGCCCCACCTCGCCGGTTTTTCATCACCTTCGGTGGCGCGCCGCGCCATGGGCACTCCCTTATGGTCGCGGCTCGGTAACCGCATACCAAATACGCTGTTTCCGAGCCGCGCGCGTGAGCACGCGGATTCGGGAATATTGCAAGTCCCTCTCCAGTCGTGCGGTATCGTTAGAGGCATGACACGCGCGATCCGGATAGCTTCTCTGACTCTGGTGGCAACCTGCGCCGCGCAGCAGGCCGCCAGAAAGCCCTTCCAGTCGCAAGCCAGCTCGAGCATCGCGTACCGCGTGGATAAAGACGAGGAGATCGTCGAGATCGCCAACGTCGCCTGGCAGGTGACTGGCACGGACATTCCCGGCCGGCCCAAGAATGAGCGCCTGGTGCTACGCACCACCGCCAGCGAGAGACAGGTGCTGGGCGATATCGGCTCCGATGCCAAGGTGACCGTTGAAGCCTGGCCGATGGGGGCGGACCTGCAATCGAAGCCCCTGTATAGCGTGACACAGACCGGCCTGGAGGCGCATCCGCTGGAAAATGCGCTCTTGCAGTTTGCGCGTGGCACGGAGGAAGTGGAATGGTGGTCCGTGCACCAGTTGGGAACTGGCAAGCACCTCTTCGACACCTACGTGCCTGCGGTCAACTTCTCGACTTCGCGCGAATTCTTCATCTCGCGCTACGGCGCGCTGGATGTCCCGCCGGACGACGACG
>Ga0182030_10008863_pt1 | contig 20717 bp, 22 predicted proteins | sample 812S3MmetaG_FD_121299 | JGI IMG/M metagenome (GOLD analysis project Ga0182030, IMG submission 121299) | Permafrost microbial communities from Stordalen Mire, Sweden - 812S3M metaG (Illumina Assembly) | ecosystem: Environmental > Terrestrial > Soil > Wetlands > Permafrost | place: Sweden... | reverse complement strand
GACGATGAACGCAGTCCGCGCGTTGGAATTGTGTCCCAGAGTTTCGCGCGGAAGTTCTTTCCGAAAGGATTTGTTGCAGGTCAGCGAATCACGTTAGATCCCGATGGCGACAAGCGAGACTTCACCCTAGTAGGAGTGGTAAGCGACGCAAGTTTGTGGAGCCTGAAAAGCAATCGCCCCTTGGCCGTGTTTGAGCCGATGCCGCAGAACCCGGACTACGGTTTGAACGCGGACCTACGATTCACAGGCGATCCGCGCGCCATTGAGCCGGCCGTTCGGCGAGCCGTGGACGGGATGGGCAGACAATATCCGATATTGATTGAGACGCTTGAGGAGCACGAGAACCGCTTCCTGAGGGAAGACCGTGTGATGGCGTTGGTCTCTGCGTTCCTGGGCGGTCTCGCGGCCTTGTTGTCGGCTGTCGGAATCTACGGCGTGCTCGCGCAGGCAGTCACTCGCCGTACTAGCGAGATTGGTTTGCGGATGGCCTTGGGTGCAGACAGATCGAACGTAGTCTGGCTGGTTATGGGTGAAGTTGCCATCCTGTGCGCCGTGGGGCTGACAATTGGCGTCGCGGGGGCGCTGGCTTTGGCGAAGCTGATCGCGAGCATGCTGTACGACCTTGCGCCTCACGATCCGGTGATGATCATGCTTGCCGTTGGAATCCTCGGAGCTGTTGCGCTTGCGGCTGGGTATCTTCCTGCGCGGAGGGCGGCATTAATCGATCCGATGCAGGCGCTACGACGCGAGTAGGTGAGGAGGATTTATCTCTCTTCGAGGTGCTTCAGGCGCGCCGAGAACCTCTTCAACGCGGTGCAGTTCGGCGCGCCAGAGATCGCGCAAGTCATCAAATCGCTGGTTCATGCCATCGAGGCGGGCGTCAATCCCCTTGAAGCGCTCGTTCATCAGGTGCATCATTCCGTCCAGCTTCGCGTTGATGTAGAGGACACGGTCAGCAGGACGCCGTTGAACAGGATCGGAGCGCCGAGGGCGATGTATAACTGTTGGTCCGTCATGCCCGGCTCGGCTCACTAAACGCCATGGATTGTGTATACCGATTCGACGGCTTCACTCGCATGATAAGAACTGCGAACTAGCGGACCCGCTTCTACACGCGCAAACCCCATCGCCAGGCCCTCATCGCGTAACTCTGCAAACTCATGCGGGGCCACATAGCGAACAATCGGCAAGTGCTTGGGCGATGGCCGCAGATACTGCCCCAGAGTCAAAATATCCACGCTGTGCGCATGCAGATCGCGCATCACGCTACGCACCTCATCCATCCTCTCGCCAAGTCCTAACATCAAGCCGGACTTCACTGGGGTCTCCGGGGAAAGCGACTTGGCATACGCCAGCATATCCAGGGAACGGTCGTACCGCGCGCCCAAACGTACCTGCCGGTAGAGGCGCGGAACGGTCTCCGTGTTGTGATTCAGGACATCGGGACGGGCGCTCATCACAATTTCCATGGCCTCATGCCGCCCCTGGAAATCGGGCACCAGGACTTCCACCTTGCATCCGGGAACGCGCTCGCGAATGGCCCGAATCGTGAACGCAAATAACTCCGCGCCGCCGTCTTTGCGGTCGTCCCGATTCACGCTTGTCACCACCGCGTAGCGCAGTCCCATTTGCGCCACGGCTTCGGCCACGCGCCGCGGCTCATCGTAATCCACAGCCAGCGGAGCACCTTTCTGAACCGCACAAAAGCCGCAGCGCCGGGTGCAGACATTCCCCAGAATCATGAACGTGGCCGTGCCGCGATTCCAACATTCGCCCACGTTTGGGCATGCAGCGCTCTCGCACACCGTATGCAGGCTGAGATCGGTGACCAGCGATTTGATTTCCCGGTACCGGGCGCCGATTGGAGCGGGAGCACGCAGCCAGTTGGGACGAGCGGGCTTTGTTTCTAAGGTGACCAGCACTGACTCCAGTGTAGCTATCATAAAGGAACGGAGGCTCAATGGCCACTCAGCTTACGATTAACGGACGGTCCACCACGGTAGACGCGCCGCCCGATACCCCGCTCCTCTGGGTGCTTCGCGACGTTCTCAATCTCCACGGAACCAAATATGGCTGCGGGATCGGGCAGTGCGGCGCATGCACGGTCCATCTGGCCGGGCAAGCCGTGCGCTCCTGCCTGACACCGATTTCGGCGGCAGCGAACCAGAAGATCACCACCATCGAAGGTTTGTCTCCTAACGGCCAGCACCCCTTGCAGGTCGCATGGCAGCAGATCGATGTTCCTCAATGCGGCTATTGCCAGGCTGGCCAGATCATGTCCGCCGCCGCCCTGCTCGCGAAACATCCCAAGCCGACCGACGACCAGATCGATTCGGCGATGAACGGGAATCTGTGCCGCTGCGGCACTTATTTGCGTGTGCGGCAAGCCATCCATCAGGCGGCCGGACAGGGGAAGGTGTAAACGATGACTGTCTCACGAAGATCCTTCCTCAGTGTCAGCGCGGTCACCGGCGGCGGAATGCTGCTGGGTTTCGGCACGAAAGCTCTCGCTCAACAACCGCCCAACCAGGCGCCGCTTGATCCCAACACTTTCATTCGCATTGCCGCCGATGGCACGGTCACGCTGGTCTCGCGCAATCCGGAGATCGGCCAGGGAATCAAGACCATGCTTCCCATGCTGATCGCCGAAGAACTCGAAGTGGATTGGAGGTCGGTGAAGGTGGAGCAGGCCGACCTGGGAGCGCAATACGGCGCACAGACCACGGGAGGCAGCCGCGCCGCTTCGAATAACTGGGTGCCCATGCGGCAGATGGGCGCAGCGGGACGCATGATGCTGATTGCAGCCGCGGCCAGGAAGTGGGGCGTGCCGGAGTCCGAATGCTTCGCATCAAAGGGTCGCGTTTACCATCGCGCAACCGACCGTTCGCTGGGTTATGGTGAACTGGCGGCCGCCGCGGCCACCATGCCGGTCCCGGACCTGAGCGCCATCAAGTTCAAAGAGGCGGCGTCGTTCAAGATCATCGGCCAATCGACAATCGGTGTTGACGTCCCCGATATCACCAGCGGGAAGCCCATTTTTGGAATCGATTTCACCACGCCGGGAATGCTGTTCGCTTCATATCAGAAGTGCCCTGTGTTCGGCGGAAGAGTAGTGAGCGCGAACCTGGACGACATCAAGAAGATGCCGGGTGTGAAGCATGCGTTCGTGGTCGAGGGACAGGTAAAAATGGGTCCGGTACTGGATGGCGAACCGGGGCTGGAACCTGGAGTCGCCATCGTCGCGGACACCTGGTGGGACGCTCAAACCGCCCGTAAGAAGCTGGTCGTGAAGTGGGATAACGGCCCGGCGGCATCGCAAAGCACCGCTGAGTTCGCGAGGCGCGCAGACGAACTATCGAAGCAGAAGCCGCAGCGTACGCTCAAGAACGACGGCAACGTGGACGACGGTCTGAAAGCGGCCGCGAAGACCGTGGAAGCGGCGTATTCGTACCCCTTCATTTCGCATGCGCCTCTGGAGCCGCGCAACTGTAGCGCGCACTATCAGGATGGCAAGCTGGAGATTTGGACCACCAGCCAACTACCCGCACGGGGGCGCCAGTTTGTGGCCAAGACGCTGGGGATGAAGGAAGACGACATCACCATTCACCTGCTGCGCGCCGGTGGATCTTTCGGACGCGGGTTGAATAACGATTACATGGTGGAAGTGGCGGCCATCGCGAAAGTCGTGGGTGTGCCGGTGAAGCTGTTGTGGACGCGCGAGGACGATATGCAGCATGACTACTACCGTCCCGGCGGCTTCCACTATCTCAAGGGTGGAGTGGACACGCAGGGTAAGTTAATCGCGTGGCAAAACCACTTCGTCAGCTACGGTGACGGCGAGCATTTTTCGTCATCGGCGGGAATCGGGCCAGGAGAGTTTCCTTCCGGGTTCGTTTCGAATTTCGCGATGTATTCCTCCGTGATGCCGCTCGAAATCAAGACAGGCGCGTTGCGGGCGCCGGGCGCGAATTCGCAATGTTTTGTTATGCAGAGCTTCATCGACGAGATGGCGCACGCGGCTGGTCAAGATCCGCTGGTATTCCGGCAGACGCTGCTGGGCGAAGAAACGAAACCAGGATACAACGTGAAGCGCATGCGCGGCGTGCTGGATCTGGTGGCGGAGAAATCCGGATGGGGCAAGCGGACCCTGCCAGCGGGGACGGCGCTGGGCGTGGCTTTTCATTACAGCTTCCAGGGTTACTTCGCGCACGTGGCGGAAGTTACGGTAGCCGCTAATAAGTTGAAGGTGAATAGGGTCTGGGTGTGTGGCGACGTGGGCAGCCAGATTATCAATCCGAGCGGCGCGGAAGCGCAGGTGCAGGGCGGCGTTATCGACGGCCTTTCCGAGATGATGACTCAGGAGATTACGCTGGAAGGCGGCGCGGTGGTGCAGGGCAATTACGACAAACACCAGTTGTTACGGATTCGCCAGACCCCGCAAATTGAAGTGCATTTCGTCAAGACGGATAATGCACCCACGGGTTTGGGCGAACCGGCGCTGCCGCCAGTGATTCCGGCTGTGACGAACGCAATTTTCGCCGCGACGGGGAAACGAATTCGCAGTTTGCCACTCTCAAAGAGCGGCTATTCCTGGGCTTGAGGGTCAGGCCAGAAACTCAGCCGCGTGGTCAGTCGCCCAATCGCGGAACGTTCGCGGCGGCGCTCCGGTTATTTCCGCGAAGGTAGAGGTGACGGGAGCAGGTTGACCGATTGCCGCAGCCCAGGCGTCGAGGAGCATATTCACGATAGGCGCAGGCATGAAAGAAAGCGGCTCGCCCCGCGCCTCTTCCGGTGAATTTGCGGGTTCCGGGCAAGCGCTCGGACTTTGACGCCAGCGGCCGGCAGTTGAGCGATAACCTGGCGACCCACTCTGCCGGTTGCTCCGATGACGAGGATGCGCTTCATACCGCGCGGGCCGAAGCCCACGACAGCACTAGACTGGCACGACGGCCGGCGCAACAGGAGTCAACGCATCGATTTTCTTGCGTAACAACCGGCTGCGTTGCTTGCGGGCGCGCTTGGCTTTTTTCTCGCGATGGAAGCGCGCTTTATCTCCGTTGATGGCTGACATGGTGCCTTGAGAGTAGCAGAGTTATAGAATGGCACTGAAATGAAAGCAATCAGTTTTCTCGCAGCCGTGGCGATTCCGGTGGTCTGCGTAGCGGCGCAAGCGCAGGAAGTTCGCCGGTTCGATGCCGCCGCAAACCGAATCATTCCCGAAAAGGCGCACCTCGAGCGCGTCGTCACCGGGTTTAATAAGTGGACTGAAGGGCCGGTCTGGACACACGGGGGAGCTCTTTTCTTCGCGGAGATTCCCGCGAATAACATTGTGAAATGGACGGCGGGAGCCGGTGCCTCCGTTTTCATTCATCCTAGTGGATATACAGGCACCGCGCCCTACAATGGACCCGAGCCCGGCTCGAACGGCATGACGCTCGATGCAAACGGCAGACTCACCGTCGCGGGTCACGCGCGCCGCAACGTGTGGCGGCTGGAATCGCTGAACCCGTCGGCCCAAATCACCGTCCTGGCCGATACGTTCGAGGGCAAGCGCCTCAGCAGCCCGAACGACCTTGTTTACAAGTCGGACGGCTCGCTGTACTTCACCGATCCTCCTTACGGTCTCCGCACGCAGGACGACAAGGATCCGGAGAAGGAATTGCGCATCAACGGCGTGTACCGGATTCCGAACGCGGCGCGGCAAAAGGCGGGGTCGTCGCCGGACCGCAAGGGATTGCAATTGCTGATCCGCGACTTGCCTCGACCCAATGGAATCGCGTTTTCGCCGGACGAAAAGATCCTCTACGTTTCCGATTCGGGGAGAAGAGTATGGATGCGCTACAGCGTGGCGGCGGATGGTTCGGTTGGGAATGGCACGCTGCTCCTCGACGCCAGCGGCGACAAGGCGCCGGGCGGCCCGGACGGTATCAAGGTGGATACGGAGGGCAATCTTTACGGTGCAGGACCGGGCGGAGTCTGGATCATTTCAGCCGCAGGCAAACATCTCGCAACCATCCCGGTTCCGGAAACCGTGGGTAATCTGACATGGGGAGAGAGCGACGCCAAGATGCTCTATATTACGGCCAGCACGAGTGTCTACCGAATTCGATTGAGCATTCCCGGAGTGATGCCGGCGCGTTGATCCTATTTAGTTTCGAGCCTCCTGATCCTGCCCTCCAGCACGAAGTCCCAGATCCGCTCGCCAACCAGCCACCGCAAATCAAACCCACGCGCTGCCTCAAGCGCCCGGTGCGGAATCAAGCCGATCAACTCGCTTCCCGCAATCGCCACACTCCTGCGGCGCGCCTCTTCACGAACGCGCTCGAACACGACTTGAATCGGCGTCACTTCAAAATCTGTCAGGTTAATCGAAACCTGCACCTGTCGCCGCGATCGCAATTCCAGTCCCAACGCCTTCACGCATTGCAACCCGCCGCCGGATTCGCGAACGGCCCGCGCGATTTCCCGCGCCACCTGCAAATCCTGCGAATCGAGATTGATGTTCCAGGCCACCAGGACCTTCCGGGCCCCGACAATCACGGCGCCCGCCGTCGCGTGCCGCCCATCCCCGAAATCAGGGGCTCCGCGGAACTTCGTGGAACGGAGCACCTCCAACCGGGCCCGGCTCGCGTTGCGAGCCGCGGCTTCATAGAGAAAAGCAGGCAATCGCAACTCGTCCCAGCAGCGTGCGGCCACATCCGTCGCAATGCGCGCGCATTCCTCCATGGAACTGTTCGCGAGCGGTACAAAAGGGACCACGTCCGCCGCTCCGATCCGCGGATGAACGCCCTCGTGCGCAGGCAGAATGATGCGTGCCACCGCCATCCCCACCGCGCGAAAAGCAGCTTCCGCCACGGCTGCCGGATTTCCCGCGATGGTCAGCACCGTGCGGTTATGGTCCACATCGGACGTCCGGTCGAGCAGCGCCGCTCCGTCAACCGAATCCGCCGCATCGGCCAATGCCTCAATGGTTTCAATGTCGCGCCCTTCCGAGAAGTTCGCCACGCACTCAATCAATGACGGCATCCCGGTCGTCCACTAACTGGCCTCGCTTCACCATCGTCTCCACCATGTTTACTCCGGAGTAGTAAGCCACTTCGCGATAATCCGAAATACTCAATATCAGGACATCGGCTTGCTTGCCGCATTCGATTGAGCCTACCGATTCCTCGGCACCGATCGCGAAGGCCGCGTTGATCGTCGCTGAACTAATCGCTTCTTCGGGAGTCATCTGATATAGGCGGCAAGCGAGCATCAGCATGAGCTGCATGTTGTAGCCGGAACTCAATTCGGCGTGGTAACTGCTTCCCATTGCCGGAATGACTCCCGCTTCCATCATGCGCCGGAAAGGCGCCGGATAGGAAAGCCCCGCCTGAAGCAGATAGCCCGGCTTGAACACAGCCAAAGTGGAGGAAGCCGCCAGCATCTGGATGTCTTCGTCGGTAACGCTCCGGAAATTGGCTACGGAAAGTGCCCCCCATCGAACCGCTGTCGACACCGCGCTGGTCAACGCGAGATGCTCACTATGTAACTTCAACCCAAACCCCAGTTCAGAAGCTGCATAGAAAATTCGCATCAGAAGCGGCGGCGGAATCGCTTCCCGGTCATATTCAAGATCGATGAATTTCGCCAGGCGGCGTTTGCGTACCTTGGCCAGAAGTTCTTCCGTCACCCAGCGCACCCACTCTACCGGATCGGCGCCCGCCGTCTGTTTCAGCAGCAGCGTCGAAATCAAATCCACCGGCGCATCGCGATGTTCGTTTTGGACCCGCAGCACTTTGAGAATGTCGCTTTCGCCCAACGCATAACCAGCGCGCGACTCAACCGTGCCCGTTCCATAACGCGCCATCCGGCGCATGATTCCGGCACTACGACGCCTCAGGGTATTCGACGAAAGCCCCGCAAGCAATTTGGCGCTATCTTCCAGTGCGTCACGCGGCGCATCGGGTGGAAGGCTGTACGGATCAACGGAAGCACCGGAAGCCGAAAGCAACCGGTTCAACGTCTCGGGTGACGGATGCGCATGCACCAGCGACGTTTCGACATCGACAAAAGCCGGCATTACCACGCGGCCTGTCGCATCGATCACGTCAGCGTCCCGAGCCGCGGCCAGGCTCTCGACTCGCCGCCCAGGACCGACATCTTCAATCACGCCGTTCCGGATCAGCACCGCGCCATCCGGAATCAGATGGAGATCTTGCAGGGCAGGCCCGCGACGGGGTCCGCCAGGGCCGCGCAACGTAAGCAGTTGACGCGCGCCCCGAATCAAAAGAGCAGAAGCCAAGGCAGGTTCTAAGAACCTATGCTACCAACCCCTCACTTCATGTCTTTCTTCAGATCTCGCATCCTATTTCGTAATTCTTCCGTCGCATCGGTAATCTGCGTCGTGTCATAGATGACATGCGGGGTGAGGAAAATGATCAGCTCCGTGCGCGTGGTGCTGATGGCCTTGTTCCCGAACAACCCGCCGATGTAGGGGATTCTGTCGAGGACCGGGATGCCGGTGTTGGTCACGCTGTTGGACGACATGATGATTCCGCCGATCGCGATGGTGTCGCCGTCCTCGAGGGTCACTTGCGTAGTCACGTTCCGCCGGTTGAAGGACGGAGAACTAATGTCGCTGAAGCTTGTGGTGGTAGGCGCGCTGACGTCCTGATCCACCACCAACGTGACCACTCCGCTCGAATTCACCCGGGCGATCACGTTCAGGTTTACGCCGGTTCCCACGGTCGATACGGCCGACGTTGTCGAGCCGCCCAGTCCCGTCGAAACCGACGTCGCCGAAAGCGTTGGAATCTCCTGTCCCACCGTGATCGACGCGGGAATACTGTCGGTGGCGATCAACTGCGGCGATGAAATCGAACGTGCCTGGCTTCTCTGCTCATACAAATTGACCGCCGCCAGCAGCTCACGTGAATGGCCCACCAACATACCGGCGGTGAAAGTGGCTCCGGAAGCCGTAGGCGCCAAAATGCCTGCCGTGGTGCTGGCCAAACCGTTGAAGCCACCCAATAGCTGGCGGTTGGCGGTGTCCTTAGCCTGTAAACTAGCCTCCACGCCATATTGCAACTGGCCCGTCAAATCCACTTCATAGATTTTCGCGTCAATCAAAACCTGGCGCGGCGGCACATCAATCTGCTCCAACAGGTGCAGAATCGATTCCCACTGTTGCGGCGTCCCCTGTACAAGCAAAGTATTGTCGTACGGATTAGGGATAATTCTAGGCGCACCGGGAACTCCGCTCCTGGCAGACGGCGCAAGATATTGCCCCGTCTGATCCGTCCCGGCGGCTACTTCACCGAAGGGTGTGCCGCCGGTCGGCGGAGTTCCCGCCGCTGCAGTCCCGGACGTGGTGGAAGGAAACTGCGCACCAGCGGTACCAATCGCGCCGGAGTTGCTTCCACCGTAATTGCCCGCGCCAAACCCGCTCGACTGCCCGGAATTGGTAGACCCAAACATCGACCCTCCGCCGTTTCCATACCCGCCGCCCGTGCCGCCAAATCCCGCGGGACCCTGCCCGCCCCTGCCCGTCAACAAGCCGGTTCCGCCGCCGTAGCCTTGCAGCCCGTAGCCCGAGTTCCCGCCGGGAACACTGGTTCCATAAAGCTGCGCCACCACGTTGCCCAGAATCTCGGCTCGTCCATACTTCAGCTTGTAAACGTGATTATCGATCGCACCGGAAGTCAGCTTCACCGGAACATCCAACTTGTCGATCCAGCGCTTCACTTCTCCGAATGCAGCCGGATTCGAAACCACCGCAATCAGCGTGCTGATGCGGTCGATCGGGATGAATTTCACCGCCGCGTTTTTCTCTGAAAACGCGTAAGCCTTGAACAGCACATCCAGATCTTTCGCCAGATCGCTGGGGCGCCCGTTGACTACCTGAAAGGCTTGCACGCGCTGCCCCGCCATGGACTCCGCATCGAACATGGAGATCAGTTCCAAGGTGCGCTTCATGTTGCGCGCATTGTCCTGAATAATGAGAAGGTTTGCCGGATCATAGGCCACCATCTTGTAGCCCTCACCCAGAAAGGGATCGAGAAGCTTAGCCATCTCGGCCGAGGTGACGTACTTCAGGAAGATCAGATTCAGCACCGGCTGTTCGCTGTCGCTCAGGTTTTTCGAATCGGAGGAAGGTTCTACCGGTAGACGCGCGGCTTCGGCCGAGGGCACAATCCGGTAGAGGTTGCCCACCTGCACCATGGCGTAACCGTTCATCCGCAGGATGGTTTCGAGAAGATTGCGCAGGTCCACCGCGCGCAATTCGCCGTAGGTGTTGATGGTCACTTTTCCGGTTACTTTGGGATCCAGAATGTAGTTGATCTTCAGATCGCGCGCCAGGATGTCAATCACCTCCACCAGCGAAGCATTGGTGAGGTTGAGCCCCGGAGGAACGCTGGCCGGTTTCGCCCGGGGAGCCGGGGCAGGCGTTTCAGCCGGTGCTGTTGTAGCCGCGGGCGTTACGGCGGGCTGGGTTTCGGTTCCCGACCGGATCGGAACTTGTGGCCGGTCGGGCGGCGGCGCCGGCGGCTTCACTTGTGCCCCAGCGAGCGACACGAAAAAACACAGGGTAACCGCGCTGGGGAAAAAACGGAACACTTCTACTGGTTTCCCTTCGGTTGCACGCGCGCCCAGATCTTCTGTTCATCCGCCGTCAGGTCGTTCTTGCTCTTCTGCCACCGAATCACTCCGAACGGCGAGGGACGCGAGAACTCGATGCTCTCGCCCTTCGCAACCGCGGTTACTTTTGCGTTCGGGTCATCGCTCTCTTTTGCCGAGGCTTGCGCGCTGGTCACGGCGGCAATCGCCGCGGCCTGGCTCTTCGACTGGCCAAACGGCGTCTTGCCCGCTGGCTGCCCTACTGCCGATTCGAGAGAACGGCTCAATCCGAACGGGGTTTGACGGTAAATCCAGGCGGTCCCTTTCGGGTCCACATACCGGAAAGACCCGTCGCCCTGATCGACGGCCGTCTTCGGAATCACCAATGGCGCGCTGGCCACCTTGGCTTTCTTCTTGACGGGCGGCGACTGCGCCGAGGTAACTGTTTGCGCGAACGAGCCTTGAACAAAAATCGACCCGGCAGCGATAGCCAACACCAAAATCATTTTCATTTTTGCGATCCTTTTTCCTTACTTGACCAGTTCCCAGTGGCATGAACTTCCAAACGGGTTCGGTATCAAAACCTTCCGGTAGCCATCCGCCACCGTTCCGTTCGGCGAGTTGTCACCGGGCGTACACGTCTTGACATCCTGCTCACCCACGGACTGCACACCCGGTTTTCCGGGACCCTGCGCAGCCGGCGCGCTCACGATAGACGACCCCGACGACGCGCTTGGCGGCGCGCTCGCGGGCGGCGCCTTTTCCGCCACTTCCAAACCGTGGTAGATCATCTCTGAGACGCTTTTCGTGACCGTTTTGTCTTCCCACTTCAAAGAAATCTCGTCACGCGTCAAATCCGCCAGTTCGAATGCGCCTACCGTATCCCCTACCTTCACGCCCTTGCTCGGCGATTTTGCATCGGCGCTCATCAACGCCAGCATGCCGCTCGGCAGGCCCATCACGCCATGCAATATCGGCAGCGGAGGCATGGGTGGCTTGGGCTTCTCGACCACCACCACCACAATGTTCGGATTGCGCTCTTTACTGAACAGCATCTTGTTCGCGATATCGCTGTAGCTCGCCGCCACCACGGGCGGCGGCGCGGCCGGAATCGAAACCGCCGGCACCGGCGGGGGCGTCACCTTGGCCTTCCGGATCTGGTCTTCGTGTTCCTTCTGCGCCGCCCACTCGCCTTGCACCTTCCACCCGGCAGCCACGATCAGACCCACCAGCAGCACATTCAGCAGGATCAGATTTCTCTTCATAACGCCATCATGTTCTTCTTCTCGGGCACCAGCTTCTTCGGAACCACTCCGGCGAGAGTCACACGCACGTTCACGGTCTTGTTCTTGGCGTTGCCGACTGAGATATGGACTTCCGCGGGCGCGATCAGCTCCGTCTCTTTGGAAAGATCCGCTAGAAAATTGACGAACGAATCGATGGTGCTCTCAAACGTCACCGAGACCGCCACCTGTCCGTAATCCGTACCCAGCAACGCAGGCGGAGAGAAGTCGCCACCGCGCGCGTCGATCTTGTTCGCAATGGCAATGCGCCGAATCACTTCCATCAGATGCGCCTGCGCCTGGGCCGCGGTGTTGAACGCCATTATGCCCTTCTCGCGGGTCTTCAAGACGGTATCCACGCTCTGCAAGGCCGCGCTTTTTTCGGGAACCATGGAAGCCGTTTTGCGTAGTTTGGCCAAGCGGCTTTCGAGCAGCGTTGGGGAATCGGTCACAGAGACAATCTGCGGCGTGGTATCGGAGGAGCGATCGATAATTACCCCCGCCACGCCCAGCACGAAGGCGCCCAGCATGATCAAATTCCGGGTTGACAAGTTCACTTGCGCCTCCGGTAGGTCTTGATCCGGAACAGCTCGTTGCTGCCCGCCCGCACCACGGAATTGGTGAACTCCGAGTTATGGAACAGCGGCGAACTGTCGATGATCTTCAGAAGCGGCGCGGCCTGCTCCGCTTCGCCCGAAATCACCACGTAGTCCGGATAGACTTCCACCACCGACGCCCAGGTCGGTGGCGGCAGCAACCGGGTCAGTTCGTTGAGCACTTCAAAATCTTCGTGGGAACGTCCGCGGAAACTGTCGAGAGTCTGAATCTGCTCGCGCTCGTGAACGATTCTGCCATCGAGCGCCGTCGATTTCTGCGCGACAGGCTGCACTCGCGAGATCTCCTGCGCCAGCGCCTGGATATAGCGTCGCTGGCGGTAAGGGCCCACGGCAAAGATGGCAATGGTAGCCAGCACCAGAAGCAACACGAGTATACCGGTCGGGATCAGCCAGATCCGTGACTGCCCCGCCCTGCGCTCTGGCGGCAGAAAATTCGCCGGACGTACGAGGAGCGGGCAGGCCGCGCCGATCGCCGCCGCGTAGACCACTGGGCGGCTCATTACCGAGCCTTCGCGGTCCTGGCGGGGAAGCACCGACATCAAATCGCAAGGATCCAGATTCGAGGGCAAACGCAACTCCGCCGCACCCACCGAGACCGCTCGCGCCGCGCTCGAGAATTCTCCGGTAAAGATCACCGATTGCGCGTTCTCGCCGTAGGCCTCGACGACGCCAGGTGTAGTTTCCGTGATCCCGAGGAACGGCCTGGCCGGGCGTCCGAAGAGCCGCAACGCGGAATGCAGCACGGAAGCGGAGCAGGTGAAACTCGCCACCGGAATGCCCGCTTCGGCGAAGAGCGATTCGTACTTGCCCAGCAGGCTCTGCCGCGTAATGCCCACCAGCGCCCCGCCTTCAACCGCGGCCCAGCACCAGGCCACGTCATCATCCCCAAATGGATGCAGCGCACGCAGCCGCAATGCCAGCGCCGCGGCCATTTCGCGCCGCGACACGCTGGGTAGCAGCACATGCCTGACAATTAGGTCGCGCCTCGGCAGCAGAACGGTTACGCCCGACGGATCGTGCCCCTTCACGCATTCCCGGAACTCGTTGGACCATTCGGCGGCGGGCCTTTCGTGGTATCGACCGATTGTCTTGCGCCGCAACAGTTCCGGGCCGCCCGGACGGACGCGCACCAGCGCCACCTCTAGCGAATCGCCCAGAATCTCAATCGCGACGCCAGTTCCAAAGGCCGCGTAGGCGCGCCAGCCGGAACGTTTCTCCCGCCCTTCCGCGGTCGCAACGACCGGCGCCGCCTCAGCCGCGGTCATACCACCTCAGGATGTGGAACGTCGCTTCAGTGCCTACAGGCCGCAACTTCACCAGCGCCGATACGGTCCGCGTCAGATCGGAATAAGATCCATCCGGGCGCCGCAGACGAGCGGTTGCGCGCAGCGTGTAGATCGTGTGAGTCGCGAGCGACAGATGGCTCGCGAGCGCCGGGTCCTGCGCCGTAAACTCGGAAAGCTGCTGTGGCGAATGCACGGGGGACGATTGCTGGAAGGCGAGCACCGCCTGAATATCGTCGGCACTTGCTCCAGTCGCAGCCAGCACGGCGGGTTGCACCCAACCGGCGTCGAAACTGGAAAGAGAACCGAATACCGAAACACAGTTGCGGACCCCCACGCGCGGCACCAAGCGGCTTTCCGCGCCTTCGCCTTGCCGCACCCACGTTCCGTAAAACAGTTCCGGCGTCATCCCTTGCAGATTCAAAAGCTCCTCAACCTCCTGAAATGACGCATGCGGGGCGTGAAAAGACGGTGACTGGGAAAGATAGTATTGGTCGAAGTCGGTCAACTGGCCCGGTCCGTTCCCCTGGCGCCAGTCGGCAATGCCCGCGGCGATCAACTGCGCCTGGTCCGGAGATGCGCCCAGAGCCATCATCAGGTTCGCCAGCACCACCGGGTCGGCGTTGTTCAAATCCAGTTTGGCGGCTTCCGGAATCACGTCCACCACCGCCTGGCCGGACGGGAAATTCAGAAGCATCTGGGCCTGGCCGGTAACGAAGTAGGGATTCGAGCCGTCCGGTTGGCCAGCCGACGGCGCCCACTGCATGTAGAGAATCGCTCTTTGAATGGCTCCCTGCGCCAGGTAATAGGCTCGGACATTTTCCTCACCCGTGGCAACGCGCTCCGTTTCCCCGCGCACCATAAGCGCCACGCTGAAGGCAATGGCGGTGAGTGCCGCCGACAGCCACAATACCGCCATCAGCGCGCTTCCTCGCCGGAGGTTAGTCATGGTATTGCATCGCCATATCGCGGGCGGCGTGGATCTCGGCAGTGATCGTCATCGGGTGCAACTTCGCTCCGTTCCCCGCGCCATCCATCGGAGCCATTTCAATGCGGATCGCCACGGGCCATTTCTGGCTCTCCCAATCCGGCCGCCAGATCCACTGGTGATCCTGCGGAATGTATTGGAGATAGAGCAGATTACAGTAAGCCAAGCGATCCGCCAGCACAAAGGAGTTGGCGCCCACGGCGACGGGGTTGAATACCGTGTGCATCTGGCCATCTTTGCCGGTCTCCACCCCGGCAATGAACGCGCCCGCCATGCTTGGGCCGCGGTACGGCCACTCATTCACGATCAATCGAAACCCGCCGGTATCCCCCGGAATCACGGCAAACTCAAGCAACTGCGGCAACCCGCGATGCGCCTGGTTCAGCGAGTACGAAGAGACAAATCGCATGCTTTGCGCTTCCCCGTCGAAGAAGGGCACTTTCTGCCCGTTGCCCAATATGGCCATCTGCGGCATGAAGCTGTTCAGTTCCTCTTCCACCGCGCGCTCGGAACCCATCACGCGCCGGTTCTCCATCAGCTTGGCAGTGGCCTTCCGCTGCGAGTTGAGAGCGATCCGAATGGCCAGCAGCATCCCGGTGGAGAGCATGCCGAGCAGGCTGATCGAGATCAGGACTTCGATGAGCGTGAAGCCGGCGGCGGGCCTCCGGCTTGTGACGGGGCTCATAAAGGCGCCGCCGGAATCACCGATCTCCGGAACGCTTCCAAGTCGAACCCATGCTGCTTTTCTCCCTGCTTCCACCACACGTGCAGCACAATACGCTGCAGCACCGGGGTCAACGGCGGCGTTTGCGGAGGCGCTTCAAAAACGCTCATGGCCACGTGGTATCCGGCCTGCTCCCCGCCCGTTACCTGGGGGTCAAAGCCGCCATCGAATTCCGCCTCCAGTGGCAGCGTCCGATCCACCAGCAGTTCATCCATGCGGGCGCGCGCCAGCATGGCCATGCGATCGTGGTCCGTCAGGCGCGCCGCATTCCGCATGGATGTGCTCAGCGCCGTCATCATCCCGGTCACAGCCAGTCCCATGATCAACGTGGCCACCAATACTTCGAGCAGCGTGAAACCCTTCCTCATGAAATTCGCGGGCTCCCGGTGATGGCATCCACCACGATGTGCCTGTACAAGCCGCGGCTATTGGTGAGGTCGATCGCGAACTTCGGAAACGCTCCGCCCGGCATCACGATATAACGGCGCTCATCTTCACCCAGAATCGACACACCTTGCGGCATCTGGAGAGTTCGCGAATAGCCTGCCTCGGTGGAATACGCCGCCATGCGATTCTGCTTCGGATTGATGACAATCTCCACCACCTGTTGCCGCCGTTCGGCGCGATTCATGGCCGCATCCAGAAACGACGCCACGGAATCCGACGCCGAGCGCAGGCGGATGCCGTCCAAGCCGGAATTCACCGCCGGAAATGTGATCGCCGCGATCAGGCCGATTATGCCCATGACGATCATCATTTCGATGAGCGTGATTCCTCTTCTCAGGCTGGTCACTTCCAACTCAGGATGTCGGCGTTGATGCCGTCGCCGCCCGGCTGGCCGTCGGCGCCATAGGAGATAATGTCCGGCTCATCGCCGTGCTCGCCCGGGTACTTATAGAGGTAAGGACGGCCCCACGGATCTGGCGGAATGTCTTTAGGAAGGTAAGGACCATTCCATTGGTCGAGCCCTTCCGGTTTCACACGCAGCGCATTCAGGCCCTGGTCGGTGCTCGGAAACTGGCTGGTATCCAATTTATAGGCGCCCAGCGCCGTCGAAAAAGAATTCATCTGCGCCTTGGCCGCCGTCACTTTGGCCTCATCCGCCCGCCGGAACATTCGCGGGCCCACTAATGCGGCGAAAAGCCCAATGATCGCCAGTACCACCAGCATCTCGATGAGCGTGACGCCCGCCTGCCGCTTCCTGTTTCGTTCCAAATCCATATCAGCTCTCCTAAATGGCGACATCGTTGATGCTGGTGATGGCCAGCAACAGACTCAAAATTAGCGCACCCACCATGACGCCCATCACCAGTATCACCAGCGGCTCGAATAATGCCGTGAACCGCTTGATACCCGCGCGCGTTTCAGATTCATAAATGTCGGCCATTCGCGCGAACATGGCGTCCAGTTTACCGGTTTCCTCGCCTACCGTAAGCAGGTGCGCGGCGAGCGGCGGAAACACCTTCGACCGGCGCACCGGACCCGCGATTCCTTCCCCGTGCTTCACGCCCTGGGCCACTTCCTTCAGCGCCCTGGTGAAGGAAACGTTATTGAGGATGCCGGCCGCGATGTTGATGGCCTGTACCAGGGGGACGCTGTTCGCCACCAGCGTGCTCATGGCGCGCGCGAAACGGGAAGTCTCCATCTTGCGGAGCACGTCCCCCAGCAGCGGTACACGCAGCCGGCCCGTATCCCACCAGTTGCGGCCCGCGGCGGAGCGGATATAAAACCGGAACCCGACAATGAAGCCGGCAATCGCCAGGGCCGCGACCCACCACCATTCCGTGATGATCTTGCTGGCCTCCAGCATGACCAAGGTCGGCACCGGGATCTGCATGTGCGAGTCTTCGAAGACGGACGCAAAACGCGGCACCACAAACGTGATCAGCACCAGCACGGCGGCCAGGCCGACCAGCACCAGCAGCACCGGGTAAACCATCGAAGAGATGATATAGCCGCGCAGATCGTCACGCGACCTTTCGAAATCCGCAAGCCGGTCGAAAACGGTAGCAAGACTTCCGGACGCTTCGCCCGCGCGCACCATGTTCACGTAGAGATCCGAGAAGTGCGCCGGGTGCATGGCCAGCGAATCCGCTAGTGACCGGCCGCCCTTCAGCACCCGCAGCACGTCTTGAATGACGCCGCGGAAGTTGGTGCGTTCGGTGAGTTCTCCGGCGATAGCAAGCGCCCGATCCACCGGGACGCCCGACGTGAGCAGCGTCGAAAGCTCCTGCGTGAAGTAAAGCACGTCCTTTTTCGAGCTGCCGCCGAATGACGGTAGTTTGAAGTTCAGCCCATTCTTATTGGCCTGTGCGCCCACGTAAAGCGGAGTAAGGCCCTGCCGGCGCAGTTCCCGCGTCACCACCTGGTCGGTTTCCCCGGTGATCGAGCCGGTGCGCAGCTTGCCGTCTGAGGCGACGGCGCGAAAAAAGAAGGTGGTTGCCACTTTATGCTTAAGAAGTTAGACGCGAAATCGAGGATTAAAGTCGATTGTAAATCGTTACTTGCCCCGCTCCAGCCTTCCCAGAACCTCTTCCTCTATCTGGCGGGCCAGTTCACTTTCTGTCGACAACGCGTCCGCAGTAATCTGCCGGTCATAGTCGGCCGCCCAGATCTTTGAGTTTTTCGCCGGAACAATCAGGTGCACCAAAATTCTGGCGTGGTCGCCTTCGGCACGCACGGAGACGACCAGCAGGTATTCCGCGTGCATCTCCCTGGCAAATTGGGTCCAGGAAACGGTCCCTCGTTGCGCCTGGTAGGCCATGACTGCGGGCCAAGCGACAGCCCGTACTCTTCCGCTTCTGGCAAATTGCGCGGTTAATTCCTCCGAGACCGCTCGGCCGAAACGGATCGCGGCCTCCGGCTCGTCCAGACCGGTAGTCGGCACGACGGCCACGATCGGTTCGCGGCGCTGGCTTGCAGTGAGATAAATCGCCGCGGCCGCGACCACCACGATCACCGCTGGGAGGGCCCACCGTGGGAATTTACGTCGCTCTCTCGTTTCGACCGCCGGCTCCGTTTGTTCAAAAACGGGAACGTAACTACCCTTTGGGAGCGCGATCTTGATCTCGTCGTTGTGGCCGTCGGTCTCGTAATATTCCGCCAGCTTGGCCCGCAGCCGGCGTGCCTCCACGCGCACCACCGGATCGACCCTCGGATCGAAAACTTCGCCGCGGTCGAACACCTCGACGCCGATCGGGTACTCCTTGATCTGCGCCGCGGAACCAGCCAGCGTCTGTTCCACCACAAAACGCAGAAAACGGCTCAACCGCGTCGCGTTCGCAAACATCGCGCTCGACAGGACCTTCTCGAGTTCCGCACGCACGAGTTCCGGAGACACGTCAGACCCTATCTTATTCCCCATTCACCGGCTGTAACAAACGTGGCCTACGGTTACACCACCCCATGACACTGCCGCCGAAAGCCTCTAGCGCGCGAAATTCGATTCAGGAGAACCACAAAATGCAACTCGCATTTACCAAAGGCAACCTTTTCCGCGCGATCCTGCTTACGGGCGCGCTTTCCACTTACGCACTAGCCGGTCCACCGCTGGTTTGCCACCCTTTTGATATCAGCGGAACCCAGTCGCTCCCCTGGGGCGATGGATGGGACCGCCCCGACCCGAACTATGACCGGGCGCATCTGCCAGCCGACACGCTCGCCATCCTCACGCCGCAAGCACCCGTTCTGGTCCGCATGGAAACCCTGCGGAGGGCGGCCCTCTACTCGACGGAAAGCCCCGCCGAGGGTTATGAACTTCTGGCGCGCCTTCTTGCGCGGTCAAGAGCCGGGGACAAGCTCTCTCTGTTCGACGCGGGTTATCTGGTTGAAACATTCAAACAGGCGCATCTGGCGAACAAGCCGCTGCTGGCGGCTGGGATCGACGGCCGGGTGTGGGTGTCCGAAGCCATTCGGTCCGGAGCGGGCGACACCGCTTCCATGGAATTCGCCGCTTCCTTGATGGAGAGCGGAACGCAGCCCGGGCGCTGGCCCAACGATCACTCGCGCCGCGCGCAATCGGGCGCAGCCGGGAATCCGCTTCTCGCGCGAAACTTGAAGAATTTCGGGCTGTGAAAACGCGATATGATGTCTGAAGGGATTGGGATGCTGGTGGCATCCCAATCCCAAGATTATCTTCTACTTTTTCAGGCGGAAGACGATCTCGACTGGCTGATCTGTATTAAAGAGCGTAGCCACACAATCTTCAAACGAAGTGTCACAAAGTAACACCCCTTTCTGCTTCACAGATTGGACGAAATCCCCCTCTTCCTGGGAGCTTTTTCGTTTTGAAGCTCAAGTGCTCCGCCACGAAAACCTATCCTTTCGTCCCTGCGGCAGACTCAAGAACAGTGCCAGGGAAGCCGAATACTTCTCCGAATAGAAAAAGGCCGAGGCTACTTGAGCGGCGGCCTTTGAAGATAGAGCAGGACCAGGATTAGTAATTCTGCAGAAAGGACTCAACGCTGGGACGCTGCGCCGCGACCGTAGCGATACAGACGTCGATCCCTTCGAGGACCTGGCTGAGCGCGCGCGGCGCGCCAACGAACTTATCCACGCGAGGCTGGAAATAATCGGCAAGCTGCTGGCGCGATGCGGCGTCGCAGTAAGAACCACCGACTTGAGGCAGGACTGAACCAAAGTCGAAACCGCCGCCGCTGGGCATCAGCGAGATGACCTTGTCCCAATGCGCTTGCAGGAAGTCGAACGGCATCTTGCGGGTGCCGGCGTTCTGCTGCCCGTTAAAGAGCAGGAACGCGCCTTCCATAAAAGGTACCTCGCCGGACACAAGCACATTCATGCCCTCTTCAATAGCGGCCTTGTCGCGGAACGAACCCATTGCATTGACCAAACGTCCCCTGGTCTGTTTGTCCTTAGTGTTCTTGAACTCGGCCAGGAAGCGATCGAACAGCGCCTTGTCGCCATAGTAGGCGGCAGTGCCGAGCACCGCGTTGATCATATTGGGATTAATCGCGCTATGATCCTGGAACCACTTCTCGGCGAGGGTCTGGCCTTCCTTCGCCAATTCCAGATCGCCCCCGTAAGTGGCCACCACGCGCACCAACCGGGGGCGCAGGAGGCGAACCTCATCGGATTCCCCGGCCTTCGGCGTCCACCCGAGCTCATGTGCGCGGGTCTGGAAATTCTTGAGCAGAAAACGGCGATAGTTGTCCTCGAGATTTTCCGGCACCAGGTAGGCTCGGGGGTTGAGCGCCAGACCAACAG
>Ga0182030_10008861_pt1 | contig 20726 bp, 22 predicted proteins | sample 812S3MmetaG_FD_121299 | JGI IMG/M metagenome (GOLD analysis project Ga0182030, IMG submission 121299) | Permafrost microbial communities from Stordalen Mire, Sweden - 812S3M metaG (Illumina Assembly) | ecosystem: Environmental > Terrestrial > Soil > Wetlands > Permafrost | place: Sweden... | reverse complement strand
GCAGAAGGCGGGTTCCCTGCTGGGTTATGCCCCCTCGCGCCAGCCGACCCCGTCCGGGAACCGCCGGACCATGGCTGCGGCTATGCCCTCTCCACCGGTTCAGATCTTTCCCAGTTGCACAACTGTTTAGATGTCGATACGGTTGGGGCCATTCGTGTGTCAAGCCCGGAGGCTTCCGTGCCCATCCCACACCCCGTACCCGAACCGCTCATCGAGATGATCGCCGAGAGGTTTCACTTACTCGCAGAGCCGATGCGGATTCGCATCCTCGATCAGCTACGCGATGCCCCGATGAGTGTCGGCGCCTTGGGCGAGACATTGGGAACTTCGCAACAAAACGTCTCCAAGCACCTGGGTCTGTTGCTGCGCGCCGGCGTGGTGGCGCGCGAGAAGCAGGGGACGCTCGCGCGTTACCGGATTGACGACCAGTCGGTGTTCGACCTTTGCGAGCAGGTCTGTGGCGGATTGCAGCGGCGCCTCGAACAGCAATGGGCGCTCATCGCACAGGAGGTCGCGTGATAGCAGATGACAGACGGCCAGGAAGGCCGCCGCGCAGGCGCTGGACGCTTGAGCGCGTCCTGTTCGCGCTTGCGGCCACGATGACCTTGGCGAGCGTGACGCTCGCCCTCCTCATCAGCCCGTGGTTCCTCCTGTTGACCGTATTTGTCGGGGTCAGTCAGTGGATGTACGTGGCGCTCGGTGACTGTCCGGCGTCGCTGGTCCTGCGCCGCTGTGGGCTTCCGGCGGCGACCCGATGAGCGCACTGGGACCAATTGGGCGACTCGGACGCTGGTCGGCGACGCATGCCCGCTGGGTGTTCATCACGTGGGCGATTATCGTGGTCGGCTTGGGTGTCCTCGCGCCGCGTGTCGAGACCGCCCTCTCGGGTGCCGGATGGCAGGACTCCGGGTCGCAATCGGTGCAGGCCCGGAACCTGATTCAGGCGAACTTCGCCGGAAATTCAAGTTCGGCGCTGATGGTGGTCGTGCACTCCCCAATGCTTGTCACCACCGACGCTGCGTTCGCGAGCACGATCGGCCGCAGCGAGGCCGTCCTGCGCGGCGATGCGCGGATCGCGTCGGTGACACCTCCAACGGCGGGGACGACCATTTCCCAAGACGGTCACACCGCCGTGATCATGGGTGGCGCCGCGGGCGACCCGACGGCGATGGTCCGGGCGGCAGATGCCCTGAAGGGGCCTCTCACCAAGCTCAGCACCTCCCAGGTGGGCGTCAGCCTCACCGGTGCATCGGCGATGTGGTCGGACTTCAACACCGCGAATCGCAACGCGATGCTGCGCTCGGAGCTCCTGAGCTGGCCGGTGACCTTGGCGATTCTGGTGCTCGCCTTTGGCGCACTCGTCGCCGCCGGCCTGCCGCTGCTCTTGACGATCATTGGCCTTGCCGCATCCGCGGGGGCGTTGTACCTGACCGCACAGGTCGCCGAGGTCTCGATCTGGGCGATGAACTTCGCCCTCATGTTCGCGCTGGCACTGGGAATCGACTACGCCCTGTTCATCGTCGTGCGCTTCCGCGGCGCGTTCTTCGGGCGCAACCTGTCGGCCACAGACGCGGTCGCAGAGACGATGGACACCGCGGGCAAAGCGGTCCTGTTCTCCGGACTGACGGTGTTGATCTCACTGTCGGCGGTGATGCTTGTCCCGAGCCCGGCGTTCCGCTCGATGGCGCTTGGAATCATGCTCTCGGTGATCTTCATCTTGCTGGCCACGCTCACTCTGCTCCCAGCGACGCTTGGCAAACTGGGCGCACGTGTGGACAAGGGCTCGCTGCCTTGGGCGCACAGCGGTGAGCACCGCTCGGCGCGGTTTGCCGCCTGGGGTGAGCGCCTGTGGCGCCGCCCCGCGCTCTACGGCGTGCCCGCACTGATCGCCCTGCTGGTGCTCGCGATCCCGGTCGTCGGCCTGAAGACGGGTATGCCGTCGATCAAGGTCGTGCCCTCGAGCAACACGTCGCGCGTCGGCTACACCGAGGTCCAGGCCGCCTTTGGCACGGGTGCTCCCGGTGCGCTCCAGCTGGTCGGTCCTGCCGCTGAGATGGGCGCCGCCGCACGCACCGCGGCAGCCGATCCGGGCATCGCGCACGTGACCGCAGCCCAGCCCGGGCAGAACGGCCTGGCCCTGGTGCAGGCGATCCCGACGACGGACCCCTCCGCGTCGGCGACCGGCGCCACAATCGATCGCCTGCGCAGCGAATTGCCGGTCGGCGTGCTCGTCGGCGGGGCGGCGGCCGAGAACCACGATCTGGCGGCGTCACTCTCGACGTACACCCCGATCGTGATCGGGGTCATCCTCGTACTCGGCTTCGTGCTGCTGCTTGTCGCCCTGCAGGCGCCCGTGGTCGCGGCGATCGGAGTCCTGACCAATCTGCTGGCGACCGGCGCAGCGTTCGGAGTTGCGCGGCTGGTCTTCCAAAACGGTGATCTGGCGGGCGTCTTGGGTTTCCAGTCCCAGGGATTCCTCGATGCGTGGGGACCGGTGTTCTTCTTCGCCATGATCTTCGCGATCTCGATGGACTACACCGTGTTTCTGCTGTCGTCCGCCAAGGAGCACTGGGACCACTCGCACGACGCACACGACGCGGCGATCGGCGGCATGGCGCACTCCGGACGGGTGATCCTCGCCGCCGGTGCGGTCATGGTCGCGGTGTTCTTTACCTTCGCGCTCTCGGGCCCCCTGCCCCCGAAGGAGATGGGGATCATCCTCGGGGTCGCGGTCGCGCTCGACGCCCTCCTGGTCCGCTTGCTGCTGGTGCCGGTCGCGCTGCGCCTCGTGGGCCGCTGGGCCTGGTGGCGCCCGCAATGGCTGCACCGGGTCCTGCCGGAGGTGCGGTTTGGCCACTAGCGCAGGCTGGTCAGCGCACCGCCGCGTGGGACTCGTCACTCCCACGCGCACCACCTCACGACACAATTCACGGGAGTCAGGATCATGAGTGCAACACACGCCAGATCGCATCAGGTCGAGATCAAGGCCGATGTTCCGGATGCCTACCGAGCGCTCGCGGCGCTGACGCGCGCCACTCCGGACATCGACCACGCCGTGGCAGAGATCGTCAAAGTGCGCGTCTCCCAGCTCAACGGGTGCGCCTACTGCGTGGATCTGCACGCCGGCCTTGCCCGCAAGGCCGGCGTTCCGGAGCGCGTGCTCGACGCCGTCGCCGTATGGCAAGAGTCGCCTTTGCTTGCCGAACACGAGCGGGCCGCGCTGGGCCTTGCGGAGGCGCTCACGGTCCTTTGTTCGGGTCCCGTGCCTGAGGAGGTCTACGAGCACGCCGCCGAGCACTTCCCGGGTCCGTTGCTTGCCCAGCTAGTCGTCGTCATCACGGCAATCAACGCATGGAACCGCGTGATGCTCGCGGGAGACGTCCAGCCGCCGCCGCTTGGCGACTGACCACATCTGCAGACGAAGGAGCCAGTCGATGCTTGATTCAACGACCTATTCCGAGTGCCGGGCTGTGGACGCAAGCTTTGATGAAGCGCTTGCCCGGACCCGCGCAGCGCTGGCAGACGAGGGGTTCGGCGTCCTGTCTGAGATCGATGTCCAAGCCACTCTTGCCGCCAAGCTCGGTGTCGTGCGAGAGCCGTACACGATCCTCGGCGCCTGCAATCCCCAACTTGCGAACCAGGCCCTGACGGCGGAGCCACAGCTCGGCGCGCTATTGCCGTGCAACGTCGCGGTCTTCGTTCTTGACGGACAGACCTATGTGAGCTCCGTCGCGGCCGAGCAGATGCTTGGCATGGTCGGGAACCCCGCGCTTGCGACGATCGCACGCGAGATCGGTGCCCGGTTGGGGCGAGTTCTCGGCCACATCGCCACTGAACCAACGGTCGCCTGACATGCAACGCCCGTCAACCGATAGCCGAACACCGACGACCGAATCAGAACACACGACCGCCTCAGCGTTGCGGGTAAGGGCGCATTCTCAGACGCGTCAAATAGTCGGTCCCGATTGGGCCCGCACGACTATCGGCCATCGGGCGTATAAGGGAGAAGGGGGCTCATGCTACGCAGAAGATCCATCGCAGGTCCCGACGAGGCTCGGCATCTCCACCACACCCGTGATCGACGCGAATGGGAATTCATGACCGCAAACGTGCACCGACGCGCTACCCGCCCAAACGAGCCGCCTCGGTCTCGGGTGGCCCTGCGGCATCCATCAGGGGTCGGGCGATGAGCCGGGTCGTCATCCTGGGTGCAGGAATCTCCGGGCACACCGCCGCAGCATTCGCACGCAAATGGCTCGGTCGCGAGCACTCCGTGACCGTCGTATCACCGAAGCCTGACTACAACTGGATCCCATCAAACATCTGGGTTGGCGTCGGTTTGATGAAGCCGGAGAAAGTCGTCTTTCCGCTCGCGCCGGTCTACGAGCGTCATGGCATCGAGTTCGTGCAAGCGGCCGCGCGCGAGATCCATCCGGAAGGTGACCGGGACACACAGGACCCGTTTGTCGTGGCCGAGGCAAACGACGGAAGCCGCCGGCGTGTTCCGTACGACTACCTCCTGAACGCAACTGGACCGCGCCTCCGGTTCGACCGGACGGACGGGCTCGGGCCCGACGGCGGCCACAGCCTGTCGGTGTGCACGGCCGACCACGCCGCCCAGACGTCTGAGCGCTTCGCCGAGGAGGTTGAGCGGATGCGCCGCGGCGAACGACGTCGCTTTCTAGTTGGGGTCGGCCACGGCACCTGCACGTGCGAAGGCGCGGCCTTTGAGTACATCGTCAACCTTGAGTTTGAGCTCCGCGCCCGAAAGGTTCGGGACCGTGCCGAGATCACCTGGATCACCAACGAGTACGAGTTGGGTGACTTCGGGATGGGCGGAATGCATCTCAAGCAAGCCGGGTTCGTCATCCCGAGCAGCATCTTCAACGCGTCGCTGTTCGCGGAGCGCGGCATCGATTGGATTACCCGTGCGCACGTCCACAACGTGGAGCCCGGCCGGGCACTCTATGAGACCCTCGACGGGGCCGAGCACGAGCAGGAATTCGACTTCGCCATGCTCTTGCCCCCGTTCTCGGGCGTCGGGCTCACGGCCTACGACAAGAGCGACGCCGACATCACCGACCGGCTGTTCATGCCAAATGAATTCATGCGTGTCGATGCGGCATACGACCCCAAGCCATACGAGGAGTGGTCGGCCGGCGACTGGCCGCGAACGTACCAGTCTCCCGCGTACCGCAACATCTTTGCCGCCGGGATCGCATTCGCACCGCCGCACGCGATCTCCCGTCCGCACACCAGCCCCAACGGAACGCTGATCGCACCGGCGCCACCGCGCACCGGGATGCCGTCGGCAATGATCGGAAAGACGGTCGCGCGCAGCATCGTCGACATGATCGGCGGCGCAGATGCGCCGACCCATGCCGCATCGATGGCCGAGATGGGCGCTGCATGCGTGGCGTCCGCCGGGTCAAATCCGTTCACCGGCACGGCTGCGTCAATGACGGTCTTCCCCATCGTCCCCGATTTCGATCGGTATCCCGAGCATGGCCGTGATCAAAAGCGAACGTTCGGCGAGATCGGCCTGGCGGGGCACTGGGTCAAGATCCTTCTCCACCACCTGTTCCTGTACAAGGCTCGGCTCCGCCCGGGCTGGCCCCTGATTCCGGAGTAGCGACATGGATGCTGAGAAGACGTCGTATGTCACAAGCCCAACGCGGTGGACGCTGTTTCAGCGGACCTTCGTCCCATGGCAGCTGTGGCGCTTTATCGTGATCAACATCAAGATGATCGAGATCATCCGACGCAGCCACGGCTCCCGGACCACGGACGCCTAAGGCGCGTTCCCCACATGCGGTCGGATCGTGTCTAGACCCACCGCCCAGGCGACGCCTCCGCTATGACGCCACAGGCCCCCCCGATTCAAAACGGATTCCGCGACATCAACAGCGAGGTTCTTGCGATGGCCAGAGTCACATATATCGAAGAGGACAGCACCGAAAATCCGGTGATCCGTGACGCATTCGCGCGCATGCGCGTCAAGCGGGGCAAGGTCACGAACATCTACAAGGCCTTTGCGCATAAACCAGAGATCCTGGCAACAATGGGGCCCTTCGTCGCCGCGGTGCAGCGCCCGGACGAGCTCGATCCGAAGCTCAAGGAACGGATCATTCTGCGTGTCTCCATGCTGAATCACTCGGCGTACTGCACGCATGCCCATGTGCAGATCAGCGCCAAGATGGGGTTTACCCCAAGCCAGATCTCCGAGATGGATGACCCGACGACGGCCCAGATCGACGAGGGCGAGAAGGCAGCGCTGAAGTATGCCGAGGAGATGACGCTCAGCCCCGGCAATATTCATGACCGCACCTATGAAGACCTTGCGCGCCACTTCAGCGAGTCCCAAATCGTCGAGATCACGGCGATCGCCGCGCTCTATAACATGATCAATAGGTTCAACGAGGCCCTGAAACTGGATCCCGAGGAGTACTAGGACGGCAGGCGACCGGGATCCCGACCGGACGAGGTAGGCACGCAATTGCCCTCAACACCACCGGACTCGCCGTCTCCGCATGCCGCCTGGGAGCAACGCTTCGGCGCAGACGGCTACTTGTACGGCACCGAACCCAACGAGTTCCTGCGAGAACACGTCGGCAGTCTGCCGCGTGGCCGGGTGCTGTGTGTGGCCGAAGGCGAGGGCCGGAATGCCGTCTTTCTGGCACGCCAAGGGTTTGAGGTCTCGAGCATCGATCTGACGGAGGCCGGCGTGGCGAAGACCCGTCGCCTCGCCACACAGCGAGGCGTCAACGTTGACGCGGTGACCGGCGATCTTGCGACCGCGGATCTCGGCATCCAGTCATGGAACGGGATTGTGTCGATCTTCGCCCACCTGCCGCCCGCGACTCGTCGAGATCTCCACCGGCGAGTCGCAGATGCGCTGGCCCCCGGCGGGGTCTTCCTGCTTGAGGCGTATACGCCCGACCAGATTGGTCGCGGCACGGGCGGACCGCCCGTCGCGGAGCTAGCGATGAGCCTCGCTGATCTGCGACGGGAACTTGCCGGGCTTGAGTTGGTTCATGGCGTCGAGATTGAACGACAGATCATCGAAGGCCACGGACACACCGGTCTCGGTAGCGTCGTTCAGATAATCGCTCGGCGCCCGGTATGACCGGTCGCGAGCGGTCAGACATGGTGTGCGATTGACCCGCGACCCCCTGGTTCTTGCCCTGTCATCGGCCCTGGCCGGATAGGCGAGGCACTCCCATGAGCGCCACCGTCGCGGTTCTGTTCGGTCTCTTCGGCATTGCCGTCGGCGCGTTCGGAACGATCGTAGGGGCCGGCGGGGGGTTCATCCTGACGCCCCTCCTCTTGATCATCTACCCTCATACCCCGGCGGCGACGATCACATCGATCAGCCTCGTCGCGGTCTTCGCGAATGCGGGCTCCGGATCGGTCGCGTACGCGAGGCAGCGCCGAATTGACTACCGGAGTGCGACGCTTTTCGCCGCAGCCGCACTGCCGGGATCGATTCTTGGAGCGCTTGCAGTCGGGCTAATTCCCCGTCGAGCATTCGACGCACTGACCGCGCTTGTTCTCGTTTCGATGGCGGTATGGCTGGTGCTCGACCCACCGGGCCGACCGAGGACGCCGCGAGGACGGCTGACGCACCGCCATTTTGTCGACCGCGCCGGGCACACGTTTGATTACGACGTGCCCCTCCGACGCGGGGTCATCTACAGCGCTGGCGTCGGGTTCCTCTCGAGCCTGTTGGGTATCGGCGGAGGGATCATCCACGTGCCGCTCATGGCGCGAGCACTCGGGTTCCCGACTCACCTGGCAACTGCCGCGTCCCACTTCGTGCTGGCGATCACATCCGGGACGGCCTCGCTAACGCACATCTTGAATGGCAGCTTCGCCCACACTCGGGACATCGTCCTCGCGCTCATCCTAGGTATCACGATGGCCGCCGGCGCACAGGTCGGAGCGCGTCTGTCCGCGCATATGAGCGGAGTGCTCATCGAGCGGCTGCTGGTGGTCTCGTTGGTCCTGCTCGGCCTCCGGCTGGCGCTCACAAGCGCGGGCGTGATGTGACGGCCATGGGGTCCCGTGCCGGCGTCCCAGCTCACAACGCGCCGTCTGAGGATCCATCTCATACTCCGTTACCGATCCGGAGTTGGCGGTACCAACGTGTTGTCGACGCCCGACACCGCGGGGGGCAGCGGTGCCTAACGACCCGGACCCCACGGATCCCGACGAAGAACCCATCATCCACTGCACAGATGACGGTTGAGACCGAAGTGGCTCGACTCAGTGCAGCAAAACTGCACCTCAGCATGAAACGTCGGTCCTGCACCTCCTACGCGGCAGGGGCGCCGCTTAGCGCGAGAACCAGAACTTGCGCTTGGTGGGTGCTGCCTTTTCGGCGTGACAGTGACAGCGTTCAGCAGACGGCACATGGCCGAGCACTTGCTCGACGTGGGCGCCGCACCCCTTCCAGGTTGGCCGACCGCACTTCCGACAGGTAACTGCTGTGCACATACCCCGTAGGGTCTCAGAACGACGTCACCGTCGCGGCGCGGTTCGTGCTCTTAGGTGCCGTGGGCGGGCGGAATCGCGCGGCGCGATCGGCGATCTGCTGAACCGCCCGCACGAATTGCGCGAGATCGTTCGCTGCCTCGCGCAGGTGCATCAGCCCGCGCAAGCTCACCCCAACCCTCGTGTCGTCGCGCAGTCTGAAACTACTTGGCCGATCGATCGAAGGCCAAACGAAGCCCGTCGCGCTGAGCGCGAAGTAGACCTCGCGCAGCTCAGCGTCAAGCTCCTGCCAGACGTTCGTGGCCGCGTACTGAAACGTCGGCCACTCCCCCTCTGCGAGGAACGCCTCGTAGAGCACCTCGAGCATGCGGAGCCCCGGCCCGGATGGAACGGGGCTGATTGCGATGCGGATTCCATATCTCGACATCGTGCCGTTCACCGCGGCCTGTGTGGAGTCAGATCACTGCCCACACCAAAGCGGCTGGGCAATCGAGGGCACGCAACTTGTCTGATGACAACCATGAGGTCTCTCGACCGAGTCTCCCCGAGAGTCCCTAAACCGTTTCAAACCGATCTTCGCGAATGTCCCCTGCCATTCCGAGCGGGCCGAACCACCGTTCTAGCAGGGCTTTTCTTAGAGCCGAAGAGGGGACTCGAATCCCTGACCTGCCGCTTACAAGGCGGCAGGGTCTAAAGGCCTGACCCGGCTTCGTCGAACGGCTTCTCTCGGAGTGTCGCTCGCCCCCCAGAGTCTCCCCCCGAGTGAGTTCGCCAGGGCACACATGATCAGAAACCAACCAGTACCCGCATAGTGGTTGGACCAGTTACTGGGTACCCGTCACTGGCCTCCGTGAGATATTCAAATCCGGCTGCGCCATCCTCAAGACCGAGGCGATTGTTGCCCGCCACGCGATGGGGCTGGATCCTGCTCTCGGGCTGATGCACATCGACACCCGCCATCGGGGGTCGATGGCGGGTGTCGATGTCATGGAGCCTGGACGGCCGCTGGTCGATGGCCTCGTCATTGACAGACTCGTCGATAGCGTCCTGGCGCGCGGCGATGTGATCGAAACCCGGGAGGGCGTCTGCCGCCTGGGCCCCGAGCTTGCACGTCAGCTTGCGGCGTCGGCATCGCAGTTGCGCAGCAGCCTTGCACCGGAAGTCGGGCACCTCCGCAGCAGATTGCTCGCGAGGGGCCCCGCGGGCCGTAACTTGAACGTCTTCTCCCTCAGATACTGCCGCAGTGCTGAGAGCGACGGCTCATCGGGCATCGCCCGATAGGTCCGCTCCCACGAGAGCTGCGTGAACGCAACCCATGCCACCTTCGACAGGCATCGGTCGAGCCACCATTCGACCGGAGTGAGTTCCTTCTCTCGGGCTAGGAGCACGTCGTGTGCCCGCCCAACGTCTGCGGCGATTCGGTCGCTCAGCCCGAAGGCGTTAGGCGGCATCCTCGTCGACGTCTGTGTCGCTCAGCTCCTCGTCCTCCAGTTCGTAGTCGTCTGCTGTCGCGGTCTGGCCGCTAGGATGACGCGCCGCGCCGAATGACGCGCTACCGTCGCATTTCACGGGGCTCTGACACCGCTCGCCGGGACGTGACCCAGGTAACACCAAGAATAGTGAGGAAGACTCCGATGGTTGACACGTATGACCCGGGGACGCGCGCGTCGGTAGCCGTGCTGGGTCTCGGTATCATGGGTTCAGCGATGACCCGCAATCTCATCGCCGCCAATATCCATGCGGCGGTGTGGAACCGCTCACCGTCCGCGACGGCTCCACTCTCCGACGCCGGTGCCCGGGTGGCTGACTCGCCCAGCGCGGCGGTCCAAGGCGCCTCCATAGTGATCACGATGTTGCCGACCGCCGATGTCGTGAACGCGGTGATCTTCGACGGGAAAGTGGCCGAAGCGTTCTCCCAGGGAGCAGTCTGGGCGCAGATGGGCACGATCGGCCTTGCGGCCACGACAGACATCGCCAGCAAGCTACGCAAGCTCCGGCCCGATGTGCTGTTCGTGGACGCACCCGTATCTGGCAGCAAGGGCCCGGCAGAGGCCGGCCAGCTGCTCATCCTGGCCTCCGGCCCGGTCGAGGCGAAGGCAATCCTCCACCCGGCGTTCTCCGCACTCGGCCGCAAGACCGTGTGGCTCGGTGAGGCCGGCCAGGGCAGCCGGATGAAGCTGGTCGTCAATGCATATATGTCTGCTGTCATCGAGGGCGTCGCCGAAGCCCTTGAGCTGGCTGATCGGCTTGGCATCGACAGCTCCAAGCTGGCCGAGGTCATCGAGGGCGGACCCCTCGACGCACCAATCGCCGACGCCAAGCTGCACAAGATGGAACGAGGCGATTTTGCGCCCGAGTTCCCGCTCGAGTGGGCTCTGAAGGATGTCGACCTTGCTCTGGCGGCCGCCGGTGGCGACAGGCTGCCAATGCTGACCGCGCTGTCCGAGCAGTGGCGGGCAGCTGTTGACGCCGGACACGGTCGGGAAGATGTGAGTGCCGCGCGCACAGCGCTCGGGGGCCGTGAGTGAGCACCGGGTGGCGCGCGACGCCCGATGACGACGTCGAGGTATCCGTGCCGGCCCGCCGGTTTCAGGATGCGGTTCCCCACGTGCACGATCCATCCCGACGCCACCGGGCACCGGGCAACGGCGGCGCCCATTGTGCCGGTGGCGAGCACGGCCGCAGGAGCGGCGGCTCACCGGATGGCCCTTTCAGCCCTCGGGCATGCCCTCTGGGGACGGGCCGGCGACCGGAGCTGCGCCCCGCATAATCTCGTCGATGCGCCCAATGACGGCGTCGTCGAGCGAGATCGATGCGGCGGCCACCGCCTCGTCGACGTGGGCCGGGTCCCGGGTGCCCACGATCGTCACGTGCACCGCCGGGTTGGCCAACGTCCACGCCACCGCCAGCTGGCTCAAGGTGATGCCCAGGTCCTGTCGGGCAAATCGCTCGAGGTCGGCGATCGTCGCCAGGTTGCGGTGGTAGGCGTCGCCCCGAAAGAGATCGCTCGAACTGCGCCAGTCGCCCGCGGGGAAGTGAGTGTCCTGGCGGAGGTGCCCGCTGAGCAGGCCGTGGCCTAAGGGCCCGTAGACGAGGACGCCGATGTCGTGCGCCCGCGTGTACGGCAGGATCGACTCCTCGATCTCGCGCCGGAAGAGGTGGTACGGCGGCTGCAGCGTCTCGACCGGCAACGTGGCGCTAAAGGCCTCCATCTGCTCGGTGTTGAAGTTCGAGACCCCGACGTGGCGCACCTTCCCGTCGGCGACGAGCTCTGCGAGGGCGCCGGCCGTTTCCTCGAAGGGCGTGGCCGGATCCGGCCAGTGCACCTGGTACAGGTCGATGTAATCGGTGCCGAGCGCCTGCAGGCTTTCGTCGACCCCTTGACGGATCCAGGCGGGACTGGCGTCGCGCTGGACGCCGCCGCCGGGGGTCGGCCGCAACCCGCCCTTGGTGGCGAGGAGCACCTCGTCGCGGCGCCGTCCCTCCAGGGCCTTTGCCAACAGGCGCTCGGACGCCCCGAAGCCATAGCCCTGGGCGGTGTCGAAGAGCGTGACGCCCTGCTCAGCGGCCCGGCGGATGGCGGCAATGGCCAGCTGCTCGTCGGTGGCTCCCCAGTCGCCACCCAGCTGCCACGTGCCGAAGGCTACCCGGGAGACAATCAGATCGGTGCGTCCCAGTCTCGTCTGCTGCATCGTCTGCTCCGTTCGGCTGTGCCCTCTGCGCTCGACAGGCTCAGCAGGTTGACGCGCTACGTCGAACCATCCATAGTCGCCGTCTCGCCCGGTTGGGCGGAGTCGGCACTCGTGCTTCGTATACCACACATGGTGGCAACATCGCATCAGACCCGACCTGCCATTCGCCATGCCGGAGCCGTGCTCGTCGAGCGGCAGGGGCCGAGCGCCAATCAGCAGGCTGTCACCGATGGGCCCGCACGCTTCTGGCGGTTCTGGTCGGCGACGGAGAATTCCGGCCAGCGACCTTTCGTGGCTCGTAGACGGCGGCCGGGTTGATCGCGGTCCCGACTACGTGCGCGGGCTCGTGGATAATCGCCTCTACTTTCGGCGTCATTTGGCCGAGCTTCCTCAGCGTCCGGGTTTCGTCGACTCCCGTATCCCCTCGACCATCTGGGGGTTGCGACATTTCACGAGGCCATTTCTTCCTTCCCCTCGACCGGTTGAGGGCACGGGACCGTGGGGCGATCAATGCCCCACCGAACGGGATTCGACCTAGGCCAAGGTGATCTAGACCGGCGAGGACAGCACGTGGCGGGTGGTTCGGCGGTGGCCGGATGCGGAAGCGGTTTCCCTGGCTGCCGCTTACCTGGCCCTTCGGGAGGAAGCGGGGCTCGGCGATGCACCCGGCGCCACCAATGCGTGGCTTGTCGGTGACACGGGCAAGACTGTGCGGCAGCTGGCCGACGAGGTGCGTGCCGCCGACTGAACGAGGACGCGTCTCCGCTCGGTCCCCCAGAGTCTCCCCCAGAGTGCGAGACAGTTCCCAGAGTCCTCAAATCGGTTCAAACCGATCTTCGCGAACGTCTCCTCGAAGTCCGACCCCGCTGAAGCAGCGTTCTAGCAGGGCTTTCCTGAGAGCCGAAGAGGGGACTCGAACCCCTGACCTGCCGCTTACAAGGCGGCTGCTCTACCAGCTGAGCTACTTCGGCGATGTTGTTCTTTTACAGGTCCTTCTTAGAGCTTCGGCTGATTCAGCGAACCAGATGTGGGTTCGCCCCAACGTGCGCCCCAACGTTTCAGCTGAGAATCATCCGTTGTCAAACACCGCCGCCAACTGATGTAGATCCGCATGATCTGCGAGATGAGCATAGATTCGGGCTGTGATTTGAGGGTTGGCATGTCCCAGCTGGCGGCTAATCATAATTATCGGAAATCCCTCCCGGAACCAGACAGAGGCACACGAATGCCTCAAGCCGTGCAATGTCGAAAGCGGCTTACCCTCCCCATCGACCAGGCCGCAACGAATTTGAGCTCGCTCAACCGCTCGATAGGCAGAACGCCCATTCATTGGGCCACCATTCTTGCCGGGCCACACGTACGCGTTGCCATCGACATTCCCATCAGGAAAGAGTTGCGCTCGGTACTTCCCCAGACGCTCAGCAAAGGTCCGGCTGATCGCTACATTGCGTGATGTCTTGCTCTTGGTTGCCACTTCGAGCTTTTCGTGCCCTTCCCCCACCCGGAAGTCTTCGATGACTTGCCTGCGAATTGACAGTACGGGCTGATCCAGCAAGACGTCCGACCACTTGAGTCCTGAGATTTCACCCCGACGAAGCCCAGCGGTAGCTGCAGCACGAACGATCGTTTCAGTCCGCAAGGTTCCCGCAGCCGCAATAACTTGCTCAATCTGAGCTTGCGAGAGCACCTTCTCGACGCTCGGCACTGACTCGCTCGGTTGGGCTGGCACCTTCAGCTTGAACGCTGGATTGTGATCGAGCCGACCCCATTCAACAGCCGTTGAGAGCATGGCCCTTAGGGTCGCAACCGCCTGTTCGCTCATCCGTTGAGATTTTGACCTTGGCAAGAGGCTGATCAACCACTGTTGAAGGCGTTCCCGTGTCAGCTCGTCCAGTTGGAGATGTCCCAAATCAGGGGCAATACGCCGAGAGTAATCGTCTCCCCTGTTCCTGATGGTGTTTGGACTCAAGATGGGGCCTTTGGCAGCGAAGTAGGTAAGCGCAAAGGCATTTAGGGTGCCATCGTCAGTTGAGGCAGGCGATCGAGTCGTTCCTGCAGCTAGCAGCGTCCGCCGTTGATTCCTGGCTTCTGCGACGGGGCCCGGATGACTCACTTGGCGAGTCTTGCCCGGTTGATCGCCAGGTACTACGAGGGTGTACGGGCATTGGCAACGTCTTCCAGGCTTTCGATCGAGCGACGACGGGCAAGCAACCCTGTGCTCCCGATAGATGCCCTTCTCGACCTTTTCTCGCCAACCCCGCTTCTTGGCGCTCATGAGGCCCTACCTAAGGATTCTCCACGCGCCCCGTTGGTACCCAGACGAAGGAGCGCTCTTCGTCGTCTTGTGCTCGCTCTTCTTTGATGGTGGTCCATAGACCGAACGAGCAGCGTTCTGCATTTCACTCTGACGACGTTCCCATCGGTCCAGATCGCTTGCGCGAACAAACATGCGATTGCCGCGATCGAAGCCGCCTGCTTCCCACATGATTGCGCGAGCTGCTCTGGGATCGACAAACCCGTATCTCGTCTGAACTTCAGAGGTGTTCAAGAGCCCCTCGCCCATCTTCCCGCCAACTTCATCCAACTCACTCATTTCCTGACCCCCTAGTCGTGTTTTTCCAGTGGCTGCCTCCGTCTTGTTTGGCGTGCCATTCAGTGTCGAAAAGACTAGCAGGCCGTCGGGGCCTTGTCAAGGCTTTTCCCCTGCAAATTAATACTTTTTAAATCCCGAGAGTCAGCGATACGTCCTTTAAAAACGTTCAATCACCTATCCACGATTTTCGGTCCAAAACGAAATAGATGGGCGTGAGGGGACGAAGCGCTGATTGGGGGAATTTCGTCGAAGTCCGTCCCGCAGGATCGGGCTGCCGCGGTACGTCGAGAATTGGGGGCCGTGCCTTCAGCCGACGGGTAGGTCGGTAGGCGTAGCCGCCGGCAGATGGCGCGGGTGCCGAACCCGCAGGGCCTTAAAGCCTCGATCGGCGACATACTGCAAAACCCCCCGTATAAGGGGTAAATTGCAGTAGCAAAATAGACGGCATACTGCAAAACCCCCCGTATTAGGGGTATACTGCAGTAGTGCCTAGACCATCCGCACTTCCACGACTCCAAGAACTTGCCCAGGAACAGTGGGGCCTGCTCACACGCCGACAGCTCCACGACAGAGGCATCGGACCCTCGACGCTGGAGCGCTTGACATCACCGGGAGGGAGCCTCGAACGGGTGGCGACCGGCGTGTACCGGCTGGTTGTCGCCCCGATCCCGGATCATCTTGAGTTGAGAGCCGCCTGGCTCCAGCTCGCCCCTGACGTTCCGGCATGGGAGCGAACCGTCGACCAGGGGCTGGTGTCCCACCGCTCGGCGGCCTCCATGTACGGGCTCGGGCATCTCCCCGCCGACCGGCACGAGTTCACGTTGCCAAAGCGGAAGCAGACCAGACGACCGGACGTCCGTATCCACGTCGGTCGGGTGAAGGAAGGGTGGATCACCCTGCGCGGTATGCCAGTCACCAGACCGTCGCGCATCGCGTCGGATCTGCTGCGGGACCACGAGGACCCCGAGGCCGTGGCTCAGATCATCACCGACGCGATTCGGCCCGTCTACGACTATCCAGGCACATTCGCTGACAGCCTCGCTCCCTATGCGGCACGATTCGGTCTGCGCAAGGGAGACGGGGTTGCGTTGTTGGGCTGGTTCCTGGACATGACCGGAGATCCCGACAAGGGCAGGTGGATGGACGAGGCCCGGGCGCATTTGGCGCGGGGTCGCCGGAGCGGGGCAGACACGTGAGTGCCGGCGATCGATACGCAACCCCGGCCGCCTTCCGCCGTGCCCTGACGGACCGTCTCAAGGAGGCGGCCAAGGACAGCAGATGGACGTTGCAGCAGCTGCAGCGTCAGGTCGCCTACGACCGTCTCCTCGATCGGCTCTACCTCGTCGACGACGGATGGATTGTCAAAGGTGCGACTGCATTGTTGGCGCGCGAGATCGGCGTACGGGGCAGTCTGGACGTCGACCTGTATCGAGCGGCTGCGCGCGAGATCGCAGAGGCCGATTTGCGGCAGGCCGCGGCGACCGACATCGGGGACTGGTTTCGCTTCGAGATCGGGGGCGGATCGGTGATCGGCAACGACTCGGTTCGTGTGCCGGTCGACGCGGTCATCGGTGCAACCACATGGCTGGTATTCCACGTCGACCTAGTTGGGTCCGATCTTCGGATGACAGGACAGCCGGACGACGTCCCGCCGTTGGCGAGGGGCTTCATCCCCGCGGTCGAGCAGCGCGGATACCTCGCGTACCCGCTCGTCGACCACATCGCTGACAAGATCGCAGCGACATACGAGCGGCATGGCGACGACCGGCGACCGTCGACGAGGTACCGCGACCTTGTCGATCTCGTGGCGATCGTCACCGGGGCGTCAGTCTCTGCGGATGCCCAATCGGCAGCGCTGCACTCAGAGTTCAATCGGCGAGAACTACAGCTTCCTGACCGGTTTGACGTACCGGACCGTTCGCTCTGGGAGGCCGGGTACGCGGCCGAGGTACGACGCTCAAATCTCAACACGGCACACACACTCGACGAGGCCCTTGCAACCGTGCGTCCATTCGTGGATCCACTGTTCGACGGAACAGCTTCTGGCTCGTGGGAACGGGAGTCGGGAAAGTGGTCGCAGACGTGACATGGTCGGGTGGATCGCCGTAGCCGGCATCAGCCGTTGAGGTGCCGAGGACACGGTCGCAGGGATTCGCCGAACAGTGGACTAACTTAGGAACATGGCCGATGAGACTGAGCCCAGGCGGCCGGACCGGCGCATCGCATACCGAGTAGCTGCCCTCATCGCGGTGCTGGCGCTCGCAGCGATCGCCTTCGCCGTCATCGCATCCCGATCGACATCGAGTGCGCCTGCGGCATCCTCAGTCACACAGACGACAGCCTCTGGCGTAGATTAATTCTGCCGTTGAATAATAGCCGCATGGGTAATCAGACCTTCTGGAGGTACCTTTAAGGCAGATTGATTCTGAGAGCACCCATCGAGCCAACCATGTGGTGACGAGCGAGCGCCGACGATCCGGTTGGAGTACGCAACCTTGACGGCGCACAGGTGGAGCTACCCCTCGGCGGCCAGCGTCGCCGACTTGCTGGCCCGTGGTGCACACCGAGGCGTCACAACGCGCTGGCACCGGCGCACAGAAGTGTCACAACAGCAGTTCCGACGTTGCCGCAATTATGCGGACTCTTGCGGAATGAAATGGGATCCAAGGTGGTCGAAAGTGTCCTCGAGACGAGCTCCCATGCTTCTCCTTTGGCACCCAACCAAGGACGCGTCGCGCGAGTGACGCATCCAAGAAGCGCTAGGAGATGATCCGACCGCGGCAAAAATGCGGACCACCGCGCTTCTTGTGGTCCGCTCGTGACCCCTGTTGAGCTGAATACTGCCGCCAACGCTGCTTTTCCGGCCACGGCCTCAAGCTCTTTACCCTAAGCACCAATTCAAGGGCCGGGCTTCTTGATGGGCGATGCCTGTCGGGAATCTCGGCCTTCTCGGTTCTTGGCCTAGGATTTCATCCATCTGAGCCCCCCGCCTTAGCGGCAATCAGCCTTGGCCAATGGAGTGTGCGTCTAAGGACGCCGGCTAGACAGGGGAAAATCCTGGGCCACGGAGAAATCTGTGATCGCGGCTGATTTATCGAGTCGACCGCCGACCATAGGATTCTCGCGATTCCATGACCCAAGAGCGCCAGGGAATCCGTGGCAGATCCAGGGCAGCCAGCAGATCACGAGCGGGACTCCCCAGCACGGATTCCAAGAGACCAGCAGGAGCGGAGGCAAGCGGCGTGATCGCGAAGATTCGTAAGGTCCGCGATTTCCGAGGTTTCAAGAACTGGACCAGTCCAAGCCTCCTGCCCGATTTCAAGGACATCAATCTCATCTACGGGGCCAACGGAAGCGGAAAGTCCACCTTCGCTTCTTTGCTCCAAGGTGCGGCGACGGACTCGTCCTGGACCTCCGGGTTAGAAGTTGACGTCCGGGACGCCTCCGAGACCCGACAGGTGGGCCATGCCACCGACCCCATCTGGAGACAGATTCGAGTCTTTAACAGTGAGTACGTCCGAGAGAATCTCGATTTCACGGAAGCCGTCGGCGGTACCGCCCAGCCACTCCTCGTGCTCGGGAAAGAAAACGTTGCAGCCGCTCAGACTCGCGAGAGGTGCGAGGTGGAGATCGCAGCCGCAGACGCAGAGTTGCCGCAGGTCGACGCACGACTCAGGGCCCTCCAGAGCTCTAGAGCTGCTCTCCTCAGAGACAGAGCGCGGCTCATAAGTACGGAACTCGGCACTCTCGGCGGACGCTACGACTCCCGAAAGTACAACGCTCTTGTGCTCACGAAGGAACTCGGCAAGAAATCGACGTCCAATCTCGCCAGCGATCTGGCACGCGACCGTCAAGTAGTCAAGGAACAAGCGCTGTCGTCGCAGCCGGTTCCGGCTGTTGATTTCTTCTCTGCCGCGCCGATTACTCCGCGAGTCAAGGCTCTGCTCGAAGAACGAGTCACTTCTGCCGGACTGACGGAGCTAGTTGAGAATCCCGACCAACACAGCTGGGTCGAAGCGGGGTTGGCTCTGCATGGCGGCCGCAACACATGCATCTATTGTGAAGGGCATATCACCCCGGAGCGCCAAGTAGCCCTAGAAGCACATTTCGACGACAGCCTGCGGAGTCTGCAAGGAAAGATTTCGGGGTTGCAAACGGAAATCGGGGCGATTCGCCGTGATGCTCAACGGACGTTGGCGGGCATGCCGAAGCCAACCGAACTGTTTCAGAGCGTGCGCGAGGAGTACTCGAAAGAGCTGGCAGAACTGCACGTTCAAGCCGAGGAGTGGCAGGTCTATCTGGACTGGCTGGATTCCCACTTGGCGGCGAAGTCAAACGCGCTCTTTAGGTCTCAAGCGTTAAGCCCCCCTGCTGGCACGCCACTCCTCGAGCTTCACAAAGCAAAAGAACTCCTGGAGAAGCACAACGAGCTTGGAATCACGCTCGCCACAAAGCGGCAGTCAGCGGCGAGCCGAGTGGAAGCGGCACTTGTCTCAGAGATCCGCGCCGATCACGACGAACTCTCTGACGGAATCCGGACGTGTGAAATGCGAAGAGACGCAATTGAAGGGCAGCGACGTGCGAGCCAATTGGAACTTGATCGTCTCATCCAAGACAACTTCGATCCCAAACCCCTCGTCGACCGACTGAACAACGACCTCAAGCAGCTCCTGGGAAGAAGCGACCTGCAGTTCTCGATCACGGACAACGGTTACGCAATCGAACGCAATGGTTCGGCAGCTCATAACTTAAGTGAAGGGGAGCGAAACGCAATCTCACTGCTCTACTTCCTGTGCAGTCTTTCGAGTCACGACACAAACGCTCCAGATTGCGTGATTGTGGTTGATGACCCGGTCTCTAGTCTCGACGGCAACGCTCTTGCCGGGGCATCCGCACACCTGTGGTCAGAGTTGGTGGGCAAAGGGAAGTGCGGGCAGGTGTTCCTGCTGACCCATAACTTTGAACTCTTTCGCATGTGGTCAAATCAGTTGGACCACAACCAGCGGCACTTCGGGCAAGAGCCGGGAACCTTCGAGATTCGTACCCGGGTGATCAAGGTTGGTGCCGGCGACTTCGTCCGTGTCCCAGCATTCATCAGTTGGCCGGATGACAGGAACCTCCGTGAGCGCCTGCGCTCGGAGTATCACTACCTGTTCTGGCGAGTCGGTCAAGAACTCGTTGACTACCGGGCAGACCCATCGATCGAACGGGAAATTGAAATCGCGACAGTGCTGCCGAATGCTTGCCGTCGTCTGCTGGAGGGCTTCCTTGGTTTCAAGGCGCCAGAAAAGATGGGGAACCTTCACGACCAGGTCATGAGCACGGGCGGAAACGCGGCAAATAGAGCCGTACGGACACGGATACTCCGTTTTCTCCAGGCGTATTCGCATAATCAGGAAGCCAACACAACGATTCCGGTCAGTCGACCCGAGTCAGTTGAGATCCTGAATGCGGTACTGGAATTCATGCGCGCGGTCGATTCGCAGCACTTTGAGTCGATGTGCGAGGCAGTCGGGATCGACAAAGCAGGACTGGCGGCTGCTGTCTTCCCTGACGAAGACGAATAGCGGCGCGCTCAGGAGCTCTTGGGCCAACGCAGACGGTCGGAGCCAACAGAAGGCCCCAAGCGGAGGCGACCTCGCAAGCAGCTGCGGAATAAGTCTTTGGCTTGGTTTGGATGTCTCTGCCTCTAAAGGGAGCGCCTGGAAACGGAAGGCCTGGATCTTCAAGAGGGAGTTCCGCCGTCCCGATGGTGGGGTAGCGTGATCTTGCATCACTTATGGTCAGGAGACCGAAGATGAGCACCATCAGAGAACTCTCGGTGGCCGAGGGTCAGTCCGCCACAGGCAGGTTGCTGTCGCCGATCACCGGAACTTCCCCAGAGATGATCACTGAAATTCCCCACCTGTGAGCCGGTGGTGGACCCGAGGGTCCACCACCGCAAGGTG
>Ga0182030_10008859_pt1 | contig 20727 bp, 17 predicted proteins | sample 812S3MmetaG_FD_121299 | JGI IMG/M metagenome (GOLD analysis project Ga0182030, IMG submission 121299) | Permafrost microbial communities from Stordalen Mire, Sweden - 812S3M metaG (Illumina Assembly) | ecosystem: Environmental > Terrestrial > Soil > Wetlands > Permafrost | place: Sweden... | reverse complement strand
GTGCTGATGCAAAAAATCGCGGAACAGAAGGATGTTTTCCAGGACGTGACCAGCGATTTGCAGATCGCCAATCCGCAGGTCACGGTCGAGATCAACCGCGACAAGGCCGCCGCGCTCGGCGTCACCGCGCAGCAAATCGAGAACGCGCTTTATGACGCCTACGGCGAACGCCAGTCGTCCACGATCTATGGCGACGTGGCTGAATACTGGGTCGTGTTCGAGGTCGAGCCGCAATACCAGCTTGAACCCAGCGCCCTCGCGCAGCTTTACATTGCCAGTTCCATGACCGGCACCAATGGCGAGCCAAAATTAATTCCGTTGAGCGCCGTCGCCAAACTCACGCGCGACCTCGGACCGACCACCATTACCCACGTCGGCCAGTTGCCGTCCGCGACCATTTCCTTCAACCTCGCGCCCGGCGTTGCGCTGGGCACTGCCGTCGAGCAGGTGAAAAAGATCGAAGACGATCTGCATCTGCCCGCGACCATCACCGGCAGTTTTCAAGGCTCAGCGGCGGTTTTTCAAAGCTCCGTGAAAGGCCTCGGCCTGCTGCTCGTCGCCTCCATCCTCGTCATCTACCTGATTCTCGGAATCCTTTACGAAAGCTTCATCCATCCGCTGACGATTTTGTCCGGCCTGCCGTCGGCGGGATTCGGCGCATTGCTGACGCTGATGCTCTTCCGGCTCGACCTGAACATTTACGGTTTCGTCGGCCTCATCATGCTGGTCGGCATCGTGAAGAAAAATGCCATCATGATGATTGATTTCGCCATTGATGCGCAACGCGCCGGCAAGCCCGCCGCCGAAGCCATTCATCAAGGCTGCCTGCTGCGGTTCCGTCCGATCATGATGACCACGATGTGCGCGCTCGTGGCGTCACTGCCGATTGCGCTCGGCCTCGGTGCCGGAGGCGAATCGCGCCGGGCGCTCGGCCTCGCCGTTGTCGGCGGCCTCGTCGTCTCGCAATGTCTGACGCTCTACATCACGCCGGTGGTTTATATCTATCTGGAAAGATTCAGCGCGTGGACGACGCGCCAACGTGGAAATAAAAATTCGCCGGCAAAAGCGGCGATCAATCCGGCGGCGGCTTAAGAAACTACGCGATTTCCTGCGGGCCTTTGCCGCCGTTGAGCAGAAACAAAACCGCCATGCGCGCGGCCAGGCCGTTCGTCACCTGCTCCAGAATCAACGAGCGTCCGCAGTCGGCAATTCCGCTGTCAATTTCCACACCGCGGTTGATCGGGCCGGGATGCATGATGAGCGCGTCAGGCTTGGTTTTGGCGAGCCGCGCCTTGTTCAGGCCGAAAAGATTCGTGTATTCGCCGATGCCCGGAAACATCGTCTTGCGCTGGCGCTCGTGCTGGATGCGGAGCAGATGGATGATGTCCGCGTCGCGCAGCGCCTCGTCCACGTCATGCGTAACGCGGCAGCCCATCTGCTCGAATGTCTTTGGCACCAGCGTGGAAGGCCCACAGAGCGTCACCTTCGCGCCGAGCTTGGTCAGCGCCCAGATGTTTGAGCGGGCGACGCGGCTGTAAAGGATGTCGCCCAGAATCGTCACGTTCAGCCCGGCGATTTTCCCCTTGCGCTCGCGGATGGTGAACGCGTCCAGCAGCGCCTGCGTGGGATGTTCGTGCGCGCCGTCGCCGGCGTTGATGATGCTGGACTTCACGACGCGAGACAGAAAATGCGGCGCGCCCGACGCGCTGTGGCGGATGACGATGAAATCGGCGTTGAGCGCCTCCAGATTCCGCGCGGTGTCCTTGAGCGTTTCGCCCTTTTTGAACGACGACGCGTCGGCGGAAAAATTCACGATGTCGGCGGTCAGCCGCTGTTCGGCCAGCTCGAAGCTGATGCGCGTCCGCGTGGACGGCTCGATGAACAGATTCACCACGGTTTTGCCGCGCAACGCCGGGACCTTTTTGATCGCGCGCGCGCCGACAGCCTTGAACGCCTTGGCCGTGTCGAGCACGGTGACGATTTCGTCCGCCGTGAGCGATTCGATGTCGAGCAGATGTTTTTTGGTCCAGCTCATTTTATTTTTCCAGCACGACGGCGTCCGGCTGGCCGGGAATGTCCAGCCGCACGCGCACTTTTTCCGTGATGGCCGTCGGCACGTTTTTGCCGACGAAATCCGCACGCACCGGCAACTGGCGATGACCGCGGTCCACCAGCACGGCCAGCTGGATTTTTTTTGGCCGGCCAAAATCATTCAGCGCATCCATCGCCGCGCGCGTGGTGCGGCCGGTGAAAAATACGTCGTCCACCAGCACCACCGTCCGGCCGGTCACGTCGAACGGCATGACGGTCGGATGAATGGTCGGCGCCACGCGCTGATCCAGATCGTCGCGGTGCATGCTCACATCCAGCACGCCGACGGGCACCGGCAGTTTCCAGATGTCTGACAAAATTTTTCCCAGCCGGAACGCCAGCTGGTCGCCAACGAGCGGGATGCCCACCAGCACGACCTCCGCGCCGGCCTCGTTGCGCTCGGCGATCTCGTGCGCGATGCGCGTGATCGCGCGCTGGATGGCGGTGGCGTTGAGGATGACGGTGGTTTCAGGCATGAAGGCGGGTTGATGGTTGAGAGTTAAAGGTTGATGGCGTCCGCGTCTCTGAAAAATTCGAGGACGAGCACGAGGACGAATTAGAAATGAAAATCGCGAACCCACTCCGCCGGGATGCGGAGCCGATTCGCGTCATGCGTTTGGCGTTCATAATTTCCTTGGCCACCTCGCGGGGCGGCGTTAAAGGAACAAATTGTTCAGTTCGAGGCGGCGGACTGGCGGTTTTTGCGCCAAGTGGAGCGGTGCTTGATGATCCAATCCGTCAGCGCCTGCTCAAAACCGATGTCACGTCCGGCCTTTTCCGACTCGATCCATTTGTGACGTAAAATTTCCTCGCGCTCTGCCTGAAACTCGCGGTAGAGCGAAGAGTTCTTCAGCAAATCGTTCGCCGATGGTGATTCTTTTGCAGCGTTCGACATAGTTGTAAAGTAATGCTACAGGTAAGTTAATTCCAAGTGAAATCGCTGGCAATGGAAATCTGAACCCAGAGGGGTCGCGTAAATTAACGACATGACCACGGAAGATCAACTGCCGGTTTTGAGACAACTTGTTTATAGATTGACAGTTATCTTTTAGGATTTGTCTATTCCTTGCCCGTTTACCCGCAATTCAGCCACGCCATGACTGCCGGTCATGCCTTAAATCAGCCTTTTCCGCAGCGTTTCCGCGATCTGGAGGAACGCCTTGCCCGCCGTGTGGTTCGGCGTGGAAACGACAATCGGCATTCCCCGGTCGCCGCCTTCGCGGATGGCGGTGAAGATCGGCACTTCACCGAGGAACGGCACGTTCTGCCGCGCGGCTTCCTCCTGGCCGCCGCCATGGCCGAAGATTTCCACGCGGTCGCCGTTCGGCGCGGTGAAGTAGCTCATGTTTTCCACGATGCCGAGGATCGGCACGTTCACCTTGCGGAACATCGCGATGCCCTTGCGCACGACGCCGAGCGACGCTTCCTGAGGTGTGCTGATGATGACGCCGCCGTCCAGCGGCACGGTCTGGCAGAGCGACAACTGCGCGTCGCCGGTGCCGGGCGGCAAATCCACGAGCAGATAATCCAGATCGCCCCATTCGACGGCGAGCAGAAATTGCTGGATGGTTTTGGTGATCATCGGCCCGCGCCAGATCACCGGCTGGTCGTCGTTGAGCAAAAGCCCGATGCTCATCACCTTCACGCCGTGCGCCACCGGCGGCACGAGGCGCTCGGTTTCGTTGACGGTCGGTTTTTCATAAACGCCCATCATCAGCGGAATGCTCGGCCCGTAAATGTCGCAGTCCAGCAAACCCACTTTTGCGCCGAGATGTTTCAAGGCGCAGGCGAGATTCACGGAACAGGTGGATTTGCCGACGCCGCCCTTGCCGCTGGCGACGGCGATGACGCGTTTCACGCCGGGAACTTTCGTCTGGTTCGCGAACGACTTGCCTGTCTCGGCCTGGCCGGTGGTCGGCTGGCGGACCTCGACATGGACATGGCTGACACCGGGAAGTTTTTTCAAAACCTGTTCGGCGTCAATTTTGATCTGTCGCGCCGCTTCGGGATTTGGCGAGGTCAGTTGCAGCGCCACGCTCACCGCGCCGTTCGCAACGGAAATTTCTTTGACGAGGCCGAAGGAAACAATGTCGCGCGAGTAGCCGGGGTACTTGACGGCCTTCAGCGCATTTTGAATTTCTTCCGATGACAACATGGCAACAGGTTGCCAGCCGGGCACGCGAAGGCAAAATTATTTCACGCGTCGGACGCCGGGCCGGCGAACGGAAGGAGACCGGCTCGATCACCCATGAGAAATTGTTTTGCCAATCCGCCCGCCGATGTGCTAATCCGTTCATCCTGGGAAATCAGGACTGTTTATGTAAATTTGGCGCGCCTTCACGCTCGTCGAATTGCTGGTGGTCATCGCCATCATCGCAATCCTGGCGGCGCTGCTGCTGCCGGCCTTGAGCAAGGCCAGGGGAACGGCGCAGGCCGTGGTGTGCCGCAGCAATCTCAAGCAGTGGGGCTTGGCAACCCATCTTTACGCGACCGAGCACGAGGATTATCTCCCGAAAGAGGGCACGCCCAATCCAAGCAACGCAGAGGTCAACAATCCGATGTATCAGGCCTGTTATATGCAGCTTCCCGAGCAGATAAATGTGCCGCGTTATGCCGACATGCCATGGCGGACCAATGCGTTGGCGGACGTAGGAAACACCATCTGGATTTGTCCGGGCAACACCCGCCGAAGCAATGGTCTCAATTTATTCCACTATTGTTGGAATGAATATGTGAATGGCACCGGCAGCAATAATGTTTCAATCCGCATTTCCGCCATCCGACAGACATCCGCAGTCATCTGGCTTTTTGATTCAAAAAATCTTCCCGCCGTCGGCGAACAAAATTTCGGCCACACCAACCTGCACAACCATGGCGCGCAGTTCGTTTTTCTGGACGGCCACGTCATGCGGTTCCGCAGCGCGGAGTATTGGAATTTCACAACTAACAAGGGACGCACGAACAATCCTGACCTGGTCTGGTGTCCGTGATTCTTTCACGGCGCGCGGTAGATGCGGAAGAATTTTACCGGGTCGGCTACGTTGTCGGTCGTGAACACAAACGGCGAACTGGTCGTGGTGGTGAAAAAATCCGTCGCGAACGGCGTCCACGAAAACAAATTCGACGACGCTTCGATGCGGTAATTCCGGTTGATTTGCGATTCCCATTTGAGTGTGACGTCCTGGTTGCTGCGCGTGATGGACAACACGCCGGAACGGCGTGTTGAACGGATTGTTGAAAACCATCAGTACCGGCAGGTGGTCGGACGCTATTTTGTCATCGTTGCTGAAAAGATTTGGCGGCAGGTTGGTCAGCAGATTGGTGCGAAACACTCCGCTGCCCGCGAGGTTCGAGAACAACAAACCGCATGGCAGGATGTAGTCAAATCGCGTGTCGAGCGCGTCTTGGATGGATTCGGTCAGGTCGGCATGCGAGACAGGATTCACCGGAATCGTCATTTGCAATCTGTTCAGTGGACTGGTCAGGCGCTGAATGGGCTGGCCGCTGACATAATCCGGGTCGGGAAAAAACGCGTCCTCGTTCAAGTCGCCGGCCAGAACATACGGATGTGCGCCGTTGATGCCCGGCAGAAAAACCGTGGCGAAATAATTGAAAATGGCCGAGGCCATCGCCGCGCGCTTGTTGGCGTCGTCCTGCGGATTCGTTGAGCCGGTGGATTTCAAATGCGAGACAAAAATGTGGAGCGGCTGTGGCCAGTTCGGCACGGCGATCTGCGCCTCGAACAGGTCGCGTGTGAAACTGGAACTGCCGTAGCCGAAAGCTGTGAGGCTGGAAAATGCCAGATGACTCGCCGAGCGCGTGATCGGAAACCGGCTGGCGATGACGCTTTGGATGTAACCGTCGCCGATGGAATTGGTCGCCAGAAAATAGCCGGGCAAAAAGGCGTTCATCCAGTCAGGCATCTGCGCGACGCCATTGGTTGTGGAAATTTCGTTGAACGCGATGATATCCGGCTGCAAATACATCAACTCACGCCCGATGGCCCGCACCTGCGGCGCGCTGGAGTTCCAAGCCACCGCGTTCGTGCTGGTGCCGCTGTTGTTGCCGGCCACATTGTAAGCCAAAATTTTAATCGCGCCATCCGCCGCCAACAGCGAAGTCGGCGCAACGATGAGCGTGGCCGTGCTGCTGTTCGTCGCGCCAGCAAAATTCGTCATCACGACTGAATAACTGCCCGACTGGCTTGCCGTCAGATTGCTCAATACCAGCGTGGAACTGGTCGCACCGGGAAGATTGGTTCCATCGCATTGCCACTGAAAATCCGGCGCGGGACTTCCAGTCGCGCTCACGGAAAAACCGCAACCCCGCCCTCGCCCGCCGCCACGTTATGCGGCGGTAACGTGATTGCCGGCGGCGAATTTCCGATGGCCTGAAAACTGACGGAGAGATTGTCAATCGCCACGCCATGACTGCTGCCCGAACTTGGCCGCGCCAAAAACCAGCGCAAAAATATTTCCTGTCCTGCTTGAACCACGATGCCGGCGAGCGGAATATTGGTGAAAATTACTTCGTTGGCCGCCGCCGTGCCATCCAGCGCGCCGGCGTCGCCGCCGGTGACGGGCGTGTTAAAATCCAACGCGGGAAACAGGGTCCAGACAAAGTTGCCCGCCGCATCCGCGTCCGCCAGCGAAGTTCCAATGCGATAGGAAAAAGTCAGCGTCTGCGCCAGCGTGTTGGCATTCCGCCATTGTTCGCCGATGAAGGAAACCAAAATATTGCTCTGGGCCGAAGCGATGTCGTTCGTGAAGCAAACTCCGAAGGCAATGTTGCCAGGCGTTCCGGAAACCAAAACGCCGAGCGCGCGATTGGCCGAATCCGCCGCTCCGTAGCTATACAGTGAGCCGGTGGTGAGCGAACCGGCGTTGGCGATGTAATTTGCGATCGTGTTAGGTGAGGCGCTTTTAGCGGCATACCAGCCGGACAAAGTGGAATTGTCCGCCCAGCCATTCACACTCCCGCTGCCCGCCAGCGTGTCAAAGCCCTGATGACAAGTTCCGCCGCTCATGGAAATCTGCGCGTCGGCAAAATCCACCAGCAAAACTGCGGCGATAAAAATGGCGTGGAATGAATTCATCGGAGTCCAGCCAGACTCCAGTGCTATCGCTTTTGGTTGTGCTGCGCCAGTGAAAATTTTTTACCGGCCATCTGATTGGCCGCCGCCAGCAGTTCCTTATCAGCCACGAACTTTTGCCAGCAGATGCCAAATTGTGCTGCGGCCACCGCAGTCATGGCCGACTCCCAGTCGCCGCGCGAAACCGGAACCGGCGGCGGCTGCACCGAGCCTTGGATCAGTAAGCCCAGTTTATTCCGGCGCTGCGCCGCGCCGGCGATTTTTTTGCCGTGCCAGAGCAGATCAGATTTTTCATGGCCGACAAAACATTGGCCCGGCAACGACTTTTTGCAGCACGGCGCGAGTTTGGTTTCGATTTTCATTTCCGTGAACGCCTGCCGCAGCCAGTCGTGGATGCGCCGGTAGCTTTCCTCGGCCTTGAGCGAATGCCATGCGTGGCCCGGTGGAAAAACAGCGCTGTAAGTCCAGTCAGCATCATGCGGCACAATGCCGCCGCCGGTCGGACGGCGGATGAGCGGACGCAATTTCGTCGTTGCCGCGACCTCGGAAAATTTCTGGAAATAACCGAACGTCGCCGCCGGCTCCGTCCAGCCGTAGAATCGCAGCACCGGTTTCTGCAAACGCGGCATGGCTTCGAGCAGCGCCTCGTCCATCGCCATGTTGAACGCGGCGTCACACTTGCCGGAATTGAGCCGCAACCATGAATTCATAAACAAGAAAGACGCAAAGGCGCAAATTTTTTAAAAATCATTTTTTCCTTTGTGTCTTTGCGTCTTTGTTGTTCAATTTCTTGCCACCCCGATCTGCGGGCAGAATTTTTGAATTTCACAGTTCGCGCAGTCCGGCTTGCGCGCATCACAACGGCGGCGGCCATGCCAGATGAGCCAGTGGCTGAACAGCGTCCATTCACTTTGCGGCACCAGCTTCATCAGCACTTGCTCCAGCTTCACGGCGTCCGCGCCTTTCGCGAAGCCCAGCCGGTTCGCGAGCCGCATGACGTGCGTGTCCACCACGACGCCAACATTAATGCCGAAAGCATTTCCGAGCACGACATTCGCCGTCTTGCGCCCGACACCGGCTAGCGCGTGCAGTTCATCCATCGTGCGCGGGACTTCGCCGCCAAACTTTTCCACCAGCGCGGCGCAGCAGGCCTGAATGTTCTTCGCCTTGTTGCGGAAAAAGCCGGTGGACTTCACGGCTTCCTCGATCTTCGCCAGCGGCGCGGCGGCAAAATCATTCGCCGTGCGATATTTCTTAAACAATTCTGCCGTGACCAGATTCACGCGCTTGTCCGTGCATTGCGCGGAAAGAATCGTGGCGACGAGCAGTTGCAGCGGCGTTTCAAAATTCAGTTCGCAATGCGCGTCAGGATAGACGCACTTCAAAGCAGCAATGATTTTCTGCGTGCGCTCTTTTTTGGCGGCTGCGGTTTCGCGTGGCATGGCACAGAAGATTAACAGCGCGGAAAAGGGCGGCAAGCCTTCGGAGAACCGGGCACCGTCCCAGAACCAATAATAAATATTTATGCATCACGCCGGGACGGTGCCTGGCGCTCCAAATAAAAAGCCCGGACGCGGGCGTCCGGGCTTGTGCGTTTTCAAAAATTTATTTGGCCGGCGCGGCGGGAGCGTTGGTTGCCACGGTGGCAGCCGCCGTGGCAATGGCGTTTGCGGGCTCCGTTCCCAAACTGGCTCGGCCTTTCTTGAGCGCGTCGGCGGCGGCGCGCTGCTCCGAGACTTCCTTTGAAGGCTCGCTGCCATATTTTCCATGGGTCCAGCCGTTGAGCCGGCCCTGGCTGTCGTTGAGGAACGCCCAGACAAACCAGAGCACAAACGCCACCGCCAGCACTTTCGGCCAGGCGGAAGGCTTCTCCGCGAATTTGTCCGCCGCGCCAAACGTCGCGCCCGGCGGCAGCGCCGCCACGCCGGTGAGCGCGCCGCCGAACGGCACGTTCATCCTGGCCTTGGCGTTCACGGCCCAGCCGTTGGCGTCGAGGATCGGGCCGAGGTTGCGCTTGCGCAATTTCAGCCACGCAATCGCCATGGACGGCGCGGAAACCACCAGCATGATGCCGGCAATGACGAGTGGCACCTGCCATTGTTCAAACTTGCCAAGGAAAGCCAGGATGCCGGCAAACGCCGTGGCCAGGGCGCCGAAAGCCAAGCTGAGCAGGGCAATGACACTTGGATCAAATGCCGGTTTTGCCGGCACGGCAGGCGCAGGCACGGCAGCCGGAGCAACCGGTGTGTTGGCCACAGCGGTCAATTGCGTGTTGGAGCTGGCATCTGCCTCGGCCGCCTGCTTCGCGGCACGCTCCTCGATCATCCGCACCAGTTTTTTATACGGCGACCAAAATGCCTGCCGGATGCTGATGGGATTTTCCACGATCTTGGTGATGGTGGCGTCCCAGTCGCGGCTCGCGCGGTCGTAAAAAATTCCATTGCGGCCGACAATCAAATTGTCGGAATCGCCGCCGGTGAATGCGGCGACGATGGATAATTTTTCGCCGCTGCCCTTGCGCGCGCAATCGCAGTAGGCCAGATAAGTGCCGGCCATGCCCGCCATCGCGGCGTGCCGGCCCGCGTCGTCCACCATAAGGCAAAGCTCGCAACTGCGCTGATCCAGATACAGCGTGCCGGCCTGGAAAATCGCCTTTTCCTTGCGGCCGTAAAAATCGGCGAAGTTGACGAAGTTGCGGCAGAGCTTCGCGATGTCGCGGTGATAATGAGTCAACCGGTGCAGGCCGATGACCGCGACGGAATTTCCTTCCTCAGCCTTGTCCTTGGTGATCAGCGCGGTCAAAGTTTCCTTCGCCTTCGACGCGAGAATTTCCCGCGCGCGCGCGAGGCCGATTTTTTCCACCGAGCCGCCGGTCTTGCCGGCGTTCCAAGCGTCGAATGCGGCGAGCTTGCCGGTGAGCGCGTTCCAGTCGGCCTCGGTCAAAACCGTTTTCGCGCCGAGCAGCGGCGCGATGGCATTCGCCTGCAACGCGGCAATCGCCCCGGCCCACGCGGGATTGATGCCCTGCGCGAGGGGCAGCGGCGTGGTCGCGCCGACCTGCGCGAGCGGCAGGCTGGCGATGTCGGCATGGTTGTTGGTCAAATCTTTCGCGCCGAGCGCGGCGTATTCCTTCTCGTCGCGGTTCAATGCATTGACCGCGCGCGGGTCAAATGCCGCGAGCCGGCCGCGCGCAAAATAATCCTCGATCTTGGCCTTGACGGCTTTCACCGCGCCGGCGGCGGCCTCGGTGTTCACGCCCAGCGGCAGCACGGTCGCGTCGGCTTCCGCTTTTTTCCACCAGTCGGAATACGCGGCGGCCTCGGCGAAAAATTGATCCACCTTGGCGTGGCTCACGCCGGGCTTGCCGCTCGCGTCGGTGTCGGCACCGAGACTGTTGATGATGTCGGCGATGACGGCCTTGGTCGCGTCGTCGCTGGCGGAATCATCGGGCACGATGCCGTCGCCATTGAATGGTTTCGCGGCGAAGGTCGCGGCGGCGGCGGCGGCTTCATCAAAAGTCACTTCGTCGTTGTCGCCTTTGCCCAAGACCTGCCGGGCGAAATTGGCGATCAGCTTGCCTTCTGGCGTGGCGTCATTGATGGCCGATGGCTTCAGCGTGGCACCACCTTTGAGCAGATCATCGGGATTTTTCATCAAGCCGGCGGCCCACTTGGCGGCGGCGATCAGTTCCGGCGCACGCACACGGCCGTCCTTGTCCGTGTCAATCAGCGCCAGCGTCGTTTTGTCGAATTCGACGCCCGTGGTCGGGCACGCGAGCGCGACCCAGAGTTTCTGGTCAAGCCGGTCGAGGTGGAGGAGGTCGGCGCCCGAACCGATGACGACCTGGTTGAATCCGCCGGCGCGGAAGAATTTCCACGAGTAATTTGCAGCCATAGTTATTCCTTTGGTTCTGAATTCATTGAAAATTAAACCACGACGTGACGAGGACGCCAACAAAACTTTGCAAGCTTGCAAAAAAAGCGGCGGACTTTCGCAGCAACTCGATACGATGATGGCTGCTCATTGACCTGCGTTTCCAAGCAACGGACCAATCTGCCGCAGCCGCAAGGTTGGCTTGCCCAACTTCCGCGACTCGCCAAGATCCACGTCGAACTCGGCGGCCCAGTCATTGTGCCCTTCCGGATCCACCAGCATTTGCTGCACGCGCCAGGATTTTTTGTCGTCGGACGGGATGACGTAGGTGTGACGGGCATTGCGCGCGTTGGGATCGAGACAAATGCGCTCGTGCTCGGCGTAAAATTCGTCCAGCGCCTGCTGCAATCGCGCCGTCGTCCACGGCTGGCCATCCGCATCGTTCGTTGAATCCAGACTGGCAATCGCCGCTTCGTAATCCTCCATCACCAGTCCGCGCAGGAATATGAAAAGGCGATTACGGATGGCGGCGGTGAAAGTTTTCACGTCGCGCATGATGTCGGCGGCGGCTTCCTCGGCGCCCGGCGGACGGATTTCCTTCGCCTCGGCGCGCTGATAATTCGGGTCGCGCATTTTTTCCCATTCATCAAGCAGGCTGGAGTCCACCTGCCGGATCATTGTGCCGAGATAAATTTCCATTTCACGCACCTGATCATTCTTCGCCGCATCCGGCACGGTTTGCGTAAGGACTTTGAAGACGCTGTTCAAATGCCTCAGCAGCACGCCCTCGGCGCGCTGCAATTCATAAAGCTTGATGTAGTCGGCGAACGAGCGGAACTCCTCGAACATCTCACGCACGATGGATTTTAGATGGATGTTTTCTTCACCCACCCACGGATGCCGTGCGGCGAAATTGTTGAACGTGGAATAAACAAACTCGCGGTTCGGCTTGGGATGTTCGAGCTTTTCCAATTCCTCCATGCGCTGATCGTATTCGATGCCTTCGGCTTTCATCTCGGCCATTTTCTGGTCCTTCACCTTGTCGAGCTGTTTGCGCAGAATGATGGCCGGGTCTTCGAGAATAGACTCGACGAGCGTGAGAAGCACCAGCGCAAAATCCTCCGCCTGCGGATCCATCAGCGGAATCGTTTCGAGCAAATACAACGACAACGCCTGGTCCATTGAAAAATCATCCTGCAATTCGACGTTCACGCGGAGTTTGCGTCCCGACGCCGTAGCGCAGGCGTCCGCGCCGGCGGGTTTGCCGGGCGTCCCGCCCGGTGTTTCTTCGCGTGGCGAGACGCCACTTGAACCCGCAGCCGGGACGGCTGCGCCACGTGGATTGATAAATTCCACAATTTTCCGGTCCAGCAGCGAGCGGAACAACTGCCACGCGCGCTGCGTGTGCGCCTTTTTCTGCCTCGGCGTTTCGTGGCAATCGCGAATCAGTTTTTGCATCGCGGCACAACCATCGCCATCGCGGCTCAGGACGTTCAGCAACATGCCATGCGTCACTTGAAACCGTGATTGCAACCTTTCCGGCAGTGCGACCATGAGGCGCGCGAAGGTGTTCTTGTCCCAGTTGACGAAATTCTTTTCCGGCGGCTGGCGCTTCACGGTTTTCTTCCCGTCGCGCGCGGATTTTTCAGCGAGCTTCTGATTTTCTATGACGTGCTCCGGCGCCTGCGCCACGACCCAGCCTTTGTCATCAAAACCTTTGCGACCGGCGCGGCCGCTGATCTGGTGGAAATCCCGCGCGCTCAATATGCCGGTCTTCTGGCCGTCAAACTTGCACAACCGTGTGAACAGCACCGTGCGGATCGGCACATTGATGCCGACGCCGAGCGTGTCCGTGCCACAGATGACCTTGAGTAATCCTTTCTGCGCGAGCTGCTCGACCAGCACGCGATATTTCGGCAACAGGCCGGCGTGATGCAAGCCGATGCCGTGCCGCAGCCATTTCTTGATTTCCGGTCCGTAAGGGCTGGTGAACTTGAAATTTTCCAGCGTATTCGCAATCGCGGCTTTTTCGTCGCGCGTGCAAACGTTGATGCTCGTGAAATCCTGCGCGCTCTGCGCCGCTTCCAGTTGCGTGAAGTGGACGACATACACCGGCGCGCGTCCACCAGCGACGAGCGTTTCCAGAGTTTTCGCCAGCGGCAGTTCGGAATACTCAAACGCCAGCGGCACCGGCCGGTCGGTGGATGAAACCGTCACTGTCGCGCGATTGGTCAACTTGGTCAATTCTTCCTCAAAAAAGGCTGTGTCGCCGAGCGTCGCCGACATCAGCAAAAATCTTGTCTGCGGCAAAGTCAGCAGCGGCACCTGCCAAGCCACGCCGCGCTCACGGTCAGCGTAATAATGAAACTCGTCCATCACCACGTCGCGCACATTCGCTGCCGGGCCTTCGCGCAGCGCGATGTTGGCGAGAATTTCCGCCGTGCAGCAGAGGATGGGCGCGTCGCGGTTCACCGAGGCGTCGCCGGTGCTCAGACCGATATTGTCCGGCCCGAACTCACGGCAGAGCGCCATGAATTTTTCATTCACGAGCGCCTTGATCGGGCAGGTGTAAATCGAGCGGCGACCTTTGGCGACGGCCGAAAAGTGCAGTGCCGTGGCGACGAGTGATTTGCCGGAACCGGTCGGCGTATTGAGGATGACGTTCTTGTCGTCGAACAATTCGAGGATGGCGTTTTCCTGCGCGGGATAAAGCTGAAGCTGCCGGCCCGCAACGTAATCGAGAAATTTTTCGAGCAACAGGTCGTTGCTGATTTTCTCGTCGCGTGGGATCAAATCGTAAAGTGTGGCGGACACGGGAAGCGAACTTTACTGATTTTCGGTGCTATTGAGAAGCAAGATGAAAGCCTTGGTGGGCGAGTCCCCAACACCACCGCAGGATGACGAGCGCGGCGAAAAAAACCCCGCAGCAAGAATGACCAGCGGCCGGTGGTTGAGACGCGGTGCGAATGCCAAAAGCGAACCAAGCAACAAACCGGTAAGGAATCCACCGAGATGGGTGACCACATCCATCCCGGAACTCACGCCCAAAACTGAAAATAGTGGGACTAAATATTTTGGAGACTAGATATTTTTTAGCGCCGAAGGTGCGGCAGAAAGCAGCCCACGGCGTCAGTGTAAGTTGGTTCGTCAAAACGCACCAAGCCCCGGTAGGCGCGACAGATTCGGACGTTGACGGAATTTTCTTTCGACCCGTCCGGGGCTTGAATCCAGCCGTGTTTTTACCACAGTTGAAACCGTGGGTTATTGCCGGGCGCGCCGCCGGTGCTGATTTCCTTAAACCAGCTCCGGCTCCACGATTTCCTTTGGCGGCGGGTTGCAGGGTTTGCCGTCGCCATTTTCGGGATACTCAAAAACTTTGCCCTCAAAGTTGCGGATCAGCACGCGGCCCGCGTTGCGGCACAAAACATATTCGGGATTGATCGGCACCTTGCCGCCGCCGCCAGGCGCGTCAATGACGTATTGCGGCACGGCGTAGCCGGTGGTGTGGCCGCGCAATTTTTCCATTGTCTCCAAACCCTTCGCCACGCTCGCGCGCAGGTGCGCCGAGCCGGCGATGAGGTCGCATTGGTAGAGGTAATATGGTTTCACGCGGCACATCAAAAGTTTTTGCATGAGCACCTTCATCACCTCCGCGTCGTCGTTGACGTGCTTGAGGAGAACGCTCTGGTTGCCTAGCGGGATGCCGGCGTCGGCGAGGCGGCCCAACGCGTCGCGCACTTCCGTCGTCAGCTCGCGCGGATGGTTCGAGTGGATGCTCATGAAGAGCGGATGAAATTGTTTTAGCATCGCGCAAAGTTCCGGCGTGATGCGCTGCGGCAGAAACGTCGGGATGCGCGAACCGATGCGCAGAAATTCAACGTGTGGAATCGCGCGCAGGCGGCCGAGCAGGTTTTCCAGTTTCTCGTCGCTCAACAGCAGCGGGTCGCCGCCGCTCAACAGCACGTCGCGGATTTCGGGATGCGCGGCGATGTAGGCAATCTGCTTGTCAAATTCAGGATGAAAGTCATAGCCGCTGGCGTTGCTCACCAGCCGCGAGCGCGTGCAGTAGCGGCAATAGCTCGCGCACCGGTCGGTCACCAGAAACAAAACACGGTCGGGATAGCGATGCACGAGTCCCGGGACCGGCGAATGCGAATCTTCGCCGCACGGGTCGGACATTTCCCAGGACGCGGTGTGCGTCTCCTGAATTTTCGGAATCACCTGCTGCCGGATCGGGCAGTTTTCGTCCGCCGGATCAATCAGGTTGAAAAAATACGGCGTGATGCCGAGCGCGAGCTTGGTGTTCGCCAGTTTTGCGCCGGCCAATTCCTCCGGCGTGAGCGTGGGCAGGAATTTCTGCAACTGCTCCACCGTCGTGATGCGATGCTTCATCTGCCAGTGCCAGTCGTTCCAGTCGGCGTCGGGGATGTTGCGCCAGAAGCCGCGCCCGGCGGAGGAAAAATTTTTCAAGGATGAAGACGAAGCGCCGGCGGGCGGCTCGTCGCCGTGGTTGGGTGAATTTTCAGCCTGCATTTTAAAGTAAGCGCACTATAAGTTTGAATTTCGTCCTGTCAAGTTGACCTTCCGCAGCCAGCGCGTTCAAGCCAAAATCCCGGAAGCGCAAAGATCGTCACCGTTTGGCGTTGGTTGCCTTGCCGTTTGATTCCAAGGCCCGTCGTTCCGCATCGAGCGCATCCAGCATTTTCAGTGTTTTGGCGACACCGATTTTTTTCGGCACGGCGGACACATGCCTTGACCGGGGCGGCCCGGTCAGGGTGACGAACGGTTCGCCCAGATAAGCGGCCAGCGCGCGGCGGTAGCCGTCGGTCAGGGACACCAACTGCGGGGCCATGCGCAATTCCGCGAGCCCCAGGTCGCGCAGTTTGGCCTGAAGAATCGCCTGCTGGTGCGCGGCATCAAGGTTCAGGATCACGGCTTGCAGGGAAATTTCCGAATGCGCCGGCAGGCTGTTTGAAGTGGCGCGCATTTCCACCGGCACGCTCAACAACTCGTCGAGCTGGGCGCGGCTCACCGCCAGCGTCCAGCCCGGCCCCCGGTCATGCGCGGCGAAGTCGGCCAGTTGCAGCGCCCACCATTTTTCCAGATCCAGCGGCCGCGGAAAATACTCGCGGAAGGCCGACTGAAACGCGGTCTGCCAGTTGTAACAACGCGGCAGCGATTCCAGCATCGTGCGCAACTGGCGCGGGCCGGATTTTAATTTCAACAAATCATCCACGAACAACTGCGCGCTGGCCCGATACGCGCCGCCGTCATCGCCGGCCAGCTGTGCGGTGGTCGGCCAGGTCAACTGTTCAAACGTCAGCGGCGGCATTTGTTCCAACACGCGCCGCGCCTGGGCCAGCGGGTCCAGGCGGCGTTCAGTGGAGTTGATGCGCGTGACCGACAGTCCGTTCACCACTTTGTCCGGTGCCGATAAAATGGTTTCCAGCGAGCCGGTCGCCAGCATCTCCTCCGCCAGGCCATCGGCCAGCCACGCGGGGATTTCCGCGGAGCGCGACTGCGCCCGGCGATTCGCATATTCCAGCAGGATCACACCGGTCAGCGCCCGCGTGAACCGGCGATGCGACAGGACATCGGGCAGTTGCACGCGATAGCTGCCACCGGCGGCCGTCAGCCGGGAAAAAATGGTGACGTTTTCATCCAGTGACCGCGCCGGATGGATGACGAGATAAATCTGCCCGCAACCCGGTGCATCCTTGCCGATTTCCAGCCGGCGAAACAGCGAAGCCTTGATGCGCTCCGCGGAAACGGCCAGCAGAGCCGGTTCCAGCCGGACCAGGTTGGTGTCGGCGGCGACGCGCGACTGGCCGGCCAGCGGTGAAAACCGCCCCGGCCCGCTCGCGATGAACTCGCCGGAAATGCTGCGCGTGGGTGCCTGGTCCGTTCTTGAAAATTGCGCGCCGGCGGGCGGCGGCAACAGCACGGCGCAAAAAACCAGTGCGGAGCAGAACGTGAAACCATTGAACCGTTGAATCGCAAAACCGGTGCGGCGATGCAACGGCGTCTTCATTTCTTGTCCGCTTTGGCGGCGGGTTTCGTCGGGGCGGGCTTGGCGTCGCCGGCGGGTGCCTTGGCGGGTGCAACATCCTTTTTTGCAGACTGCTTGTAGCCTTCGCTGCGATAGTCGGTGATGTAAAATCCGCTGCCCTTGAACAGCAAGCCGCCACCGCTACTGATTTTTTTTGTCACCTTGCCACGGCCCCATTTTTTTTGCGCGCAAAGATCCTTGGGACAAGTGCTCAAAGGCTTCGCGGACATGGATTGGAGGACTTCAAACTCGTGGCCGCATTTTTTGCAGGCGTATTCGTAGGTCGGCATGGCTGGCAGTCGGCAATATTTTACGGGCCGGCGTCAGTGGGAGGCGTTCGTTCCGTTCATCTCCTTCAACAAGGCCGCCCGCGCGGCCGCCTGGGCGGCGGTGTCCTGCGGGGTGGGCGTCGCGGGAATGACGTGAACGGAGCCGTCCGAGCCGACCTCCACATTCAGATCATAGGGTGTCGCGGGCCGGGGCGACGATTTGGTGGCGGCAGGCGGCATCGAGCCGGACGGGAGCGAATGCATCATCTGCAGCTCGCCACCCTTGGGCTGGTGGTCGGGATTGATGCCCGCGTTCATCCATTGCAGCCGGCGGGCCTCGAACAGTTCGGTCCGCAATTTTGAAAGCTGGCTGCGCACCGCGTCCACGTCGTTGAACTTGCGTTCCAGCTCGGCTTTTTGCGCCATCTGCTTCTCCAGTTCGGCGGCGAGAAAGGCGTTGTTGGTCTGGGCCGTTGCGAGCAGTTGCTGCGTGGCGGCAATCTGGGCGTCCAACTGGACGATGTTGTTTGAGAGCATGGTGGCGCGGTCGTCCAGCGCCTTATTCTGCGTTTCCAGATCGCCGATGCGCCCGTTCAGGTTGGTGATCTGGTTCATGGCGCTGTCAATCTCCGTCTTGGCGCCGGCCAGTTCACCGGCGGTCTGCACCAGACTGTTGGAAGCCGACACCAGCGCCTGGCGGGTGGAAGCGAGATCGTTCGTCAACATCAGGTTGACCTGGCGCTGGTCGTTCAGGTTAAGGCTCGCCGTGTCAAGCTGGTTGGAAAATTCCAGAATCGCGGCGGCGTCTTTCGCACGCTGGTCGTCAGCCTGTTTTTTGGTGGCGAACAGGGCGATCAGCAGCCCGATGGCGACCACAACGAGAACGATGATTCCAGTCTTCAGTTTCATAACATGTCCACAATGCCCCGTTCAAACCCGATTGGCAAGCCCCGCGCCGCTCAAGGCGCGATGGCCGGTGCGTTGGTCAACGCCGCCGCCGCCAGTGCCGCCGCCGCCGCCTTCAGGTCGGGATCCAAAATTTGAACATCGGCGTCCTTGGTCAAGCCGGCCAGATAGGCCGGAGCCAGCTTCTCGGTTTTCTGCTGCGCCAGATAATCTTTGATCTTATCGGCGACCTTGGCGTAAGGCACGGTCTGGGCCGGCGTGATGTCGAGCATCTTGATGATGTGGAAACCGTAATCCGTGGTGACAACGCTGCTGATCGTGTTGGTCTTCATGGAAAACGCGGCGGCTTCAAACTGCGGCACCATTTCGCCGTGACCGAACGCCGGCATTTCGCCGCCGTTGTCCTTCGAGCCGGGGTCTTCGGAATATTGCGTGGCCAGCACCGCGAAATCCTCGCCGGCCTGGGCGCGCTTCAAAATGTCGTCAATCTGCTTGCGCTTGGCCGCAATCTGGTCGGCGGTCAGGGGCGCGTGGGTCACCGGATCCATGGTCAGCAACAAGATGTGGCGCACATGCACCATTTCCGGCTGTTCGAAGTCCGTCGGATGCGCGGCGTAAAAATTCGTCACTTCGGCATCGGTCACGATGACGTTGAGTTCGCGCGTTAAGGTCGCCGTGGCCGTCGCCTCCTGGGTGATTTTGGTGCGCAATTCGGTCGGCGTCATGCCAACCGCCTTCAACTGGCGGTCAAACGCCGCCTGCGAGCCGGCCCGGGCCAGCAAATTGGTCAGTTGCGACTCGGCCTTGGCCGCGCCGGTGGCCTTGTCGGCGGCCGTGGATTTTTGCAGCAGCAGTTGAATCTGGATCAGCCGGTCGAGCATCTTGCTTTCGATGCCCATCAATTGCTGCGGGGGAATCGTCTGGTTGCGCGCGGCGGCGGCGGATTTGATGCCGAGCACAACTTCGTCCAGCGCGCTCTGCTTGACTTCCACGCCCTTGCCGCTGGCAATGACCGGGTCGCCAAACAACGACGCCATCGTCGCTGCCGGGGCCGCATTCGTGTCCGCCACCGCAGGCGCAGCATTGGTGGACGACGGGTTGGCCGCCGCCCAAGCGGAGGTGGCTCCGAAAATTATTGCCGCAAGCGCGGCGGGGAAAATCAGTTTCATTTTGTTTTTCATGTGTTCGTTCGATTGGTTTGGTTGCGATTCAGTTCAAATAATGTCTATAACGTTACCACTTTCACATTGCTGATGTCAGCGTCTTTCTGCAATTCATCCAGCACGGCCTGCGGCGGCGCGCTGTCCAGGCTCAACACCGTCAACGCCCGCCCGCCCGCCGTGTCGCGGCCCAGGCTCATGCTCGCGATGTTCACCTTGTGCTTCGCCAGCAGCGTGCCGAGAAAACCCACGATGCCCGGTTTGTCCGCGTTGTTCAACAACAGCAGGGTTCCCGTGATGGGAATTTCCACCGACTGGCTGAACAGCCGCACGATGCGCGGGTTGTTGGGCGAACCAAAAAACGTGCCGCCCGCCGAGATCAATTTCTGGCCGTTGCTGAATGCCTGGACGTGAACCCATTCATTGAACGTCACCGGCTCGTCTGATTTCTTTTCCTCGACCGTGATGCCGATGCTCTGCGCCACGCTGCGGACATTGACGTTGTTCACGTCCTTCAGATTGCTCGTGGATAGATAACCGCGCAGAACCGCGCGCGTCACGGGATCAATGTTCGGCAGGTGCCGCGCGTTGCCGCCGTAAGTGATGTGCAAACGGTCGGCGCTTGCCGGCGTCAGTTGCGCCAGCAGTTTGCCCAGCGCCTCGCCGAGCGGCAGATACGGCTTCACCTGTTCGTAGGTTTTCGCGTCGAGATACGGCAGGTTCACCGCGTTGCGGACTTCCCCGGTGAGCAGATAGCCGGCGATGACCTCGGCGACTTCAATGCCGCATTTTTCCTGCGCTTCTTCGGTGCTGGCACCGAGGTGCGGCGTGAGAATGAGATTCGCCTGCTTGCGATACGGATGATCGGCGGGCAGCGGTTCCACGGCAAAAACGTCCAGCGCCGCGCCGGCCACTTTGTTCGATTCGAGCGCCGCGATCAAATCTGCTTCCGAAATAATTTCACCGCGCGCGCAATTCACAATTTTCACGCCGGGCTTCATTTTGGCAAAAGCAGTCGCATTCAGCATTTCCTTGGTTTCCGGGGTCACGGGCATGTGGACCGTGATGAAATCCGCCACGCGATAGACATCATCCAGACTCTCGGCCAATGCGGCCCCGATGGCTTTGGCGCGTTCCTCGGTGAGGTAGGGGTCGTAGGCGACGACATGCATGCCAAAGGCGATGGCGCGTTTGGCTACCTCGGTGCCAATGCGGCCCATGCCGAGCACGCCGAGGGTTTTCCCGGACAGTTCCACACCCTGGAACAGTTTGCGATCCCACTTGCCG